>Ga0209839_10000292_pt1 | contig 26103 bp, 26 predicted proteins | sample OrgsoiDNA2013050_FD_185800 | JGI IMG/M metagenome (GOLD analysis project Ga0209839, IMG submission 185800) | Permafrost soil microbial communities from the Arctic, to analyse light accelerated degradation of dissolved organic matter (DOM) -... | ecosystem: Environmental > Terrestrial > Soil >... | reverse complement strand
TCGGGGCGTCCCTCGCCGGCGACGATGCGGTCGATGATGCGATGGAGCCAGCCCATCCCTTCGCGGCAGGGCGTGCACTGCCCGCAGGACTCGTGGTGGTAGAAGCGCAGCAGCACCTGCAGCAGGCGAACCATGCAGGTGCCGTCGGCGATGACGATCATGCCGCCCGAGCCCATCGAAGAGCCCGCGGCTGCGAGCGACTGATTATCGAGAGTGAGCGGCTCGATCTCCTTCGCGGTCAGCACCTTGGTCGAGATGCCGCCGGGAATGATCCCCTTCAGCGCGCGATCGCCCAGAACGCCGCCGCAATCCTCGTAAATGAACTTGGCGAAAGGGTAGCCGATCTCGATCTCGTAGACGCCGGGTCGCTCGATGTGGCCGGAAATCGAAATGAGGCGCGTCCCGGGATCCTTGGCGGTCCCCACGTTCTTGAACGCTTCGCCGCCGTGCGCAATGATCCAGGCGATGTTGGAAAGCGTTTCGACGTTGTTGATGACGGTGGGCTTTTGATACAGACCTCGGACGGTCAGGCGCGGCGGGCGATTGCGCGGGTAACCCCGCTTGCCCTCGATCGAGGTGATCAGCGCCGACGCCTCGCCGCAAACATAGGATCCCGCACCGCGATAGATCACGAGGTCGCATGCGAGCTCGGTGCCGAGAATGCGCTCCCCGAAGTAGCCGGCTTCGTACGCCTCTTCCAGCGCGCCGGCGAGACGGCGATAGGGCAGGTCGAACTCGCCCCGGATATAAACGAACGCATTGCGCACCTGCAGTGCGTACGCAGCGATCAGCATCGATTCGAGCAGCAGGTGCGGCGCGTATTCGAGAATCCAGCGGTCCTTGAACGTGCCCGGTTCGCCCTCGTCGGCGTTGGCGCAGAGATAGTGCGGCTGGCCGTCGTTCGGATGCAGGACCCCCCATTTCCGGCCCATGGGAAAGGCGGCGCCGCCGCGTCCCTGAATGCCGGAAGCGGTGATCTCCGCCACGACCTGTTGCTGTGTCATCTGAAGCAGGGCCTTCTCCAGCGCGCTGTAGCCGCCGCGCGCGCGATACTCGGAGAGCGTGTGCGAGGTGTCGGTGACCGGGAAGGTCATCAGCAGCTTGGCGTTTGCCATGTCAGGGCAGTGTCCGGAGCAGGGCGTCGATCTTTTCCGGCGTCATGCTCTCGTGGTATGCGTCGTCGATCATCAGCACCGGCGCGGTTCCGCAGGCGGCCAGACACTCGACGGTAGAAAGCGTGTAACGGCCGTCTGCGGTTGTTTGTCCCGGCGCGATGCCCAGCTTTTTCGTCAGGTAATCGAGAATCCGCTCCGCACCCAGCAGCGAGCACGACACGTTGCGGCAGGCCTGAATGTGGCAACGACCGATCGGTTTGCGGCGAAACTGTCCGTAGAAGCTCAAGACTTCCTCGATCTGGATGCGCGGGACGCCGAGATATTCCACGAGTGCGTCGATGTCGCTGTCGGCGACGTAGCCGCGGTCCTCCTGGATGCGGCGCAGGCACGGCAGCACGAAAGAAGATTCAAAGCCGGCCGGATAGCGCGCGCGCAGCTTCTCGAATTCGGGAATCAGGTGCTTCATCGATCGCTCATCTGTCACACTCCCCGCCGATCATGTTGACCGACCCGAAAGTCGGAATGATGTCCGCGAGCTGGTAGCCTTCGAGCAGGCGCTGCACGCCGCCCATGTGAACGAAGCTCGGCGAGCGCACGTGGAACTTGTACGGCGTTCCTCCGCCCGTGCTCACCAGGTAGAAGCCGAGCTCGCCGTTGGGCGCTTCGTGCGCCCCGTAGACCTCGCCCGCGGGCACGTCCGGCCCGTCCATGATCAGCTTGAAGTGGTTGATCAGCGACTCGATTTCCGTGTAGACGAGACGCTTCTCCGGGAGGGTGCAGCGGCGATCGTCGACATTGATCGGGCCGCCTGGAAGCAAGTCGATCAGCTGCCGGATCATGTACACCGACTCGTCCATCTCCCGCATGCGCACGTAGTAGCGGTCGTAGTTGTCGCCCTTGATGCCGACCGGGACGTCGAAATCCAGCTCGCTGTACGCGAGGTAGGGAGCGTCCTTGCGCAGGTCGATTGCCGCGCCGGTCGAGCGCAGGATCGGCCCGGTAAAGCCCCAGTTGATCGCGTCGGCGGTCGAAATTACGCCGACGTTGCGAGTGCGGTCGATAAAGATGCGGTTGCGGTCCATGAGCCCGTGAATGCGTCCCACGAATACCTCGTACTGGTCGAGGATCTCACCGAGGCGCTTGAGCCAGCCGGCGGGCAGGTCGCGGGCCAGCCCGCCGATGCGGCCATAGGTATAAGTGACGCGCGCGCCGGTCAGGTCCGCGAGGTGCTCGTAGATGTAATCGCGGATCATCACCAGGTAGAGGAAGGCCGTCATCGCGCCGAGCTCCATCAGCGATGCCGCCACGCAGGTGAGGTGGTCCGCGATACGCGAATACTCGGAGAGCAGCGTGCGGAGGTACCGGCAACGCGGCGTGATCTCGACGTCCATCAGCGTCTCGACGGCCTCGCAATACGCGAAATCGTTGATCAGGCCGGAGCAGTAGTTGAGGCGGTCGACGTAGGGGATCAGGTTGTGCCAGGTATGGTCTTCGCACTCTTTCTCGAAGCCGCGGTGCAGATAACCGCAGTGCACGTCGACGCGTTGCACCTTCTCGCCGTCCAGCGCGGCGATCACCTGGATCGTGCCGTGCGTGGCTGGATGCGAGGGGCCGATGTTGACGATGACCGCGTCGTCGCGCTCGCCACGCTCGAAGGCGGGACGGACGGGATTGGGCAGCGTGGTTTTCAGTCGGGCATCCACAGTCGGTCCCGTCATGTCCGGTAAGGCACGAGCGGCTGCTCCTGCTGCTTCGGGTAGTCCTTGCGCAACGGATGGCCGACGAAGCCTTCGTAGAGCAGGATCGGGCGCAAATCGGGATTGCCGCGAAAGACGACGCCGTACATGTCGTGGCATTCGCGTTCCATGAAGTTCGCCGAGCCGTAGAGCGAGACCAGCGAGTCCACCAGGGGCTCCGCTTCCGGAACGCGGGTCTTCAGCCGGACGCGGATCTTGTGCGTGGTGGAGTAGAAGTGATAGACGACGTCGAAGCGCGGCGTCCGCGCCGGCCAGTCGATTGCGGTGACATCCAGAAAAAGATCGAATCCGAACTCCGACTTGAGGCGGCGCACGGTGCCGAGCAGATCGGCGGGAAGAACCACGACCACGAGCATGCGGTGAGACAAGCTCGCTTCGCCGCCCGCGGGGACGAGCTGCTGCTGCATGAGATCGAGGATCGCAGCGGCCATGATCAGAAATTCTCGGTGATGATCGGATGGTGAGAGCCTGCGATCCGGTCCTGCAGCTTCATGATCGCGTCGATGACCGTTTCCGGCCGCGGCGGGCAGCCGGGAACGTAGATGTCGACCGGGATGATCTTGTCGATCCCCGCGACTGCGGCATAGTTCTGGTAGAACCCGCCGCTGGTGGCGCACGCGCCGAATGCCATCACCCACTTCGGCTCGCACATCTGTTCGTAGACCCTCAGAAGGACCGGCGCCTGCTTGTGCGTGAGCGTGCCAACGACCATCAGCAGGTCCGACTGCCGTGGCGAAAAGCGCGGCAGTGCGGCGCCGAAGCGGTCGGTATCGTAGGGTGACGAGCTCACCGCCATGAACTCCATCGCGCAGCAGGCCGTGACGAACGGGTAGGGAAACAGCGAGAACTTGCGTGCCCAACCGACGAACTCGTCCTTCTTGGTCGAGAAGTATTCGAACGCGGGCGTCGGCGCATTCGCCAGCTGGATCGGGATCGTGGTCTTGGCCATCGCTATTCCGTCACCGCTTCCAGCAGCTTCGCCTGGTAGACGTAAAGAAGGATCAGGACCAGCAGGAAGGCGAAGACGAAGAAAGTGAACAGCATGAAGCCGGTGAGCGGCTGCGCGCCGAGTGCCCAAATGAAGAGGAACACGGTTTCCAGGTCGAAGAGCATGAACGCGATGGCGACGCCGTAGTACTTGATCGGCACCGCTTTCGTGTTCTGCGTATCGACGGGCGTCGCGCCGCACTCGAACGGCTCCATCTTCAGCGCCGAGGCGACCGGCTTGGGGCCGAGGTATCGGTTCATCACCAGCGTGACGAATACGAACCCGAGTATGGCCAGCAGGTACATGAGGAAGACAACGTACGGATTCATTCCTTGATCCTTCTCGACAGCTACAGTAAGCGTCCGACCGCCGCGCCCGTTTGACCTAAGTCAACGGGACACGTGGATTCCGGGCACATTTCCGATCGCAATGCGGTGTGCCTGCACAACGGCTCCGCGTCGCTGCGCGCGCTGCGTACCGCCAAAATGTCCGAGATCGAGGAGCCGTTCTTCTCGACGCCGCTCGACCTGCTGAGCAAGGTAAAAGGCATCCGGTTCGTCACGCCGGAGCGGCCCGACGAGTGCTGCGGATTCGGCGGAACGTTTTCGGTGTTCGAGGAGCCGGTCTCGGCCAAGATGGGCTACGACTGGGATTCTTGTCGCAGCATCTGGTCGTGCTGTTGGATCCGGCCCGCATCCTGGAGACCATGCATCACGCTTACACGCGAGCGGGCCCAGTTCGAGACTCGCTATGGCGTGTTCATGACCGGGCCCTCGGCTACCGCCGATATCGAAGGCGTGCTGATCCACGGAGCGCAAGGCATCCGGACCCTGACGGTTGTCCTGGTCGCGAGCCGCTAGCCAGCGGTGCGTTGCAGCGCCGCAACACAGGCGCCGCCATCGGTGTCTGTGTTGAGGATCGTTGACTTGCGTCAAGGAACACCCATTTCGACTACGTAGCATGAGCCATGCAGGCCGTGGGCGAAGCGGGTACGGTGTGCGCCGCTACCCGTAGCGGCGGGATCCCAACGTCCTGCGACGATTTGTCGCGCAAGCGCTTTAACGAGACGCCTTAAGATAGGCTTTGGGCGTCTACCGCCGCGCTGGGAGGTGTTCGATGCGATTCGAGCGAGCCGCGAGTGCGATTTTTGTGGCGCTGTGTTGGGTGGGTGCGAGCGCGCCGGCACTCGCCGCGGAACCCGCGCCGAATTCGAAGGGCGCCACCCCAATATGCGCCAATTGCCACGAGGATCGACACGCGTCGATCCTGATGACGGCACACGGGGCGAAGAACGACGCCAACGGCAGCATGTGCCAGAACTGCCACGGTGATGCGACCGAGCATTTAAAGGATCCGGCGAAGGCCAAGCCCGCCAACCTGATCAAGTACGGCACTGCCGCGCAAAAAGCGGGGGTTTGCCTGACCTGCCACCAAACGAACCGGCAGCTCGCGTTCTGGGAATCCGGCAAGCATGCGCTGAACGACGTTCCGTGCAGCAGCTGCCACAGCATTCACGGCAAAGATCGCGGCCCGACAATCACGCCGCTCACGACGAGCTTCCGGCCGAACGAGGCGGAGGTCTGCGGCACGTGTCATCAGGACATCCGCTCGCAGACTCTGAAGCCCTCGCACCATCCGATCATGGAGGGCAAGATCAAATGCTCGGATTGCCACAATCCGCATGGCTCGATCAGCCACGTGATGCTGCGCAATGCCTCGGTCAACGATCAGTGCGTGAGCTGCCACACCGACAAGCGCGGCCCATTCGTATTCCAGCATCCGCCGGTCGAGGAGAACTGTGTGACCTGTCACAGCCCGCACGGCTCTTCGCACGAAAAGCTGTTGAACGAGCACACGCCGAATCTCTGCCAGGACTGCCACGACGTATCGCGCCACCCGGGCACGATCTACGGCGGAGCCGCAGGCTTTGCGCTGCCGAATGGCACTCCAAATCCTGCAGGCGTAAACACGCGCTTCATCGCCCGGGCGTGCGTCAACTGCCACAGCGCGGTCCACGGCTCGAATGCGCCAGGCTCCAAGGGCCAGTTTTTCCTGCGGTAGGGCGAGGAGCAAACGATGACCAAGAGACTGCTTCCTATCCTGATTGCCGGTCTGTTCGTTGCGATGCCGGCGCTCGGGCAAGACACGGATTGGAAAGTCGAAGGCTCGGCAACCCTCGGCGCAATCCACGATTCGACGAGCAGCAAGGACAGGTCTAAACAGGAGGAGTTCCGCGACCTCGGCAATGGTGTTCTCTCGGACGTCTTCGTGCGCGGCCGCGGCGGTCAGACATGGTTCGACGGCTACGGCGAGAACTTCGGCCGCGACGACCAGTACATGATGCTGCGCGGCGGCATATACGACCTGTTCAAATTCAAGATCTATTCCGACTCGCTTCCCCACAACTTCCTGTTCAACGGGCTGACGCCGTTCACGGGAACCGGCTCGAACGTGCTTACCGCCACCTTCCCGCAGCCCAATCCCGCCACCTGGAACCCGATCGAAATCGGTTACAAGCGCACGGATAACGGCGGCTACTTCGAATGGCAGGGCCGAGCGCCGTGGTACGCCCGTGTCGACGCCAACCAGGTGAAATTCGAAGGTACCAAGATCGGCTCCGGCGCGCTCGGCACGAGCCCGGGCAACGGCTTCATCGACCTGGCCATCCCGGTCCAATACAAGACATCGAACGTCAGTGTCGAGGGCGGCTACAACACGGGGCAGATGAACCTGTCGTTGAGCTACCTCTACAGCAAGTTCGAGAACGATTTCACGACGCTATCCTGGAACAACCCCTTCTTCGCCAACAAGGTCGATACGACGTATCTGCCGCCGGACAACAGCTACCAGCGCTTCGCGGCCAACGCGACGTTCCGCGGGCTGCCGTGGCAATCCACGCTCGCCGCACGCTACACCTGGTCGGAGGGCAAGAGCGATGCCGACCTGGCGCAGACCGCGCTCAACGGAACGAGTCCCAACTTCTTCGGCCCGACGCTTTCCAACGTCAACCACTTCACGGGCAAGGTAGACAACCAGACGTTCACCCTGGCGCTGGCGTCCCATCCGGCCGCGACGGTCGACACGCGCGTCTATTACAACTACTACAAGCGCAACAACGACTCCACCGACGTCATCTACGGCGCGGCGTCGATCGTGAACTGCGCGGGCGGCCCGTGCGAGAACTTTCTCTACGATTTCACCAAGAACAACGCCGGATTCGACGCCTATTGGCGCTTCATGCCCAAGAACAGGCTGGGCGCAGGATGGGACTACCAGAAGACCACGCAGAATCGCGAGGACTACAACAACATCGAGAACAACAAGGTGTTCATCGAGTGGAAAAATACCGCGCTGGATAATCTCACCGGCCGCGTGAAGTACACGCACCTCCAGCGCCGCTCGGACTACCTGCTCGCCGATGCCGGCGCCAATGGAGGCGATCCAAATTTCCTGGAACGGTTCACGTCTCGTTTCGATTCGTCGGATCTCAATCGCGACGAATTCAAGGTGGTCGGCGACTGGAGCCCGATGCCGCTCCTCGACTTCTCGCTCGAGGCGACCTGGAAGAACAACAAGTACAAGGACATCACGCTCGGGCGCACGAACGACAAGCGCGACGAGGTGTACCTGAGCGGTTCGTGGGGCGACGTGGCGCGGCTGCGGCTCACGGCGTTTGGCGATTTTGAGCACATTACGTACGACTCGAACCACCGGCAGATCGGCGCCAGCCCTTGCAACGCCGCCAGCGGCCCGAACTGCTTCGACCCGGCGGCACCTCCGAACGCGACAGCTTTCAACTGGGCGGCTCGGAACAAGGATCGCAACTGGGTGGTCGGCGTCGGCGCGGACTGGCCGGCGATGGAGCGGCTGATGGTCAAGGGCTCGCTCCTTTACTACCACACCGACGGTTCGGCGGACATCAGCAGTCAGAACAACTTCGGCACTCCGCTTCCGATCACGGCGTACGACGACACGAAGCACACTTCGGCGAACCTGAAAGGCATTTACAGCTACGACAAGAACTGGTCGTTTACCCTCGGATACGCATACGAGAGATGGCGTTACAGCGATGCGGGCTACAACGGGTATCAGTACACGATTCCGTTTCCGGGGGTGACGACCAATACCTCGCAGAGCTACCTGAATGGCTACCTCGCCTTCAACAACTACAACGCCAACATCGTTTATCTGTTTGCCACATACAAGTTCGATACGCTTAGCCGGTGACGTGGCGCCAACGCGCGCGCTCTTGCCATGAGCCGCGGCGCAAATTGATCGGTCCGAAGCTCCTCCAGCCACCGACAGCGGTGGCTTTTTTTTCGACTTCAGCTTCGCGCCGCTAAAGTCTTTGGCGGCGATGGACCAGGTAACGGCCGCAGCCTACCCCGCTAATACCTGCCGTGCTGCTTGTAGATGTAATTGGTGAGCTCGACCGACTGCATCGACAAGCGCCGTTGAATCTGATGCACCGTGCGCACAATCGCACGCATTACGCGATAGACAATCTCGGGATGCACCGGCAGCAGCGATTCGAGCTTCTCGCGCTCGAGACCGAATACCCGCGTGGGGCCGAGCGCAACCAGCGACGCGTAATGACGGGTTCCATCGATAAAGCTGAGCTCGCCCACGAGGTCGCCGGCGCTCAACGTGAAAAACGTTATTTCGTCGGTTGTCCCGGCGTTCTTGACGACGCCGAGGGCGCCGCTGACGACGACATAAAGGTGATTGTCGGAAGTTCCTTCCCCGACCAGCACGTCGCCCGGCTGGAGGTCACGAAATGCCAGGTTATCCGCAAGCGTGCACGCTTGCTCATGCGAGAGCTCGGTCGCCAGTTGGGAGAGACGCAATGCGTCGACAATGGTTTGGTCGGTCATGATCTTGTTCCTGAGGTTGGAAAGGGATTTCCTCCGGCGCCGGGCTGCTGCCGGCCCAACACCTGTTCCGCCCGGTTCGCAAACGCGTCGACCAGGGTGCTTGCAATGCCTTCGAACACTCGGCTGGCGAGCTTGCCAACCAGCGCACCGCCAAATTCGTAGCGCAGGAAGAATTCGATTTTGCAGCCAGCCGCCGCCAATTCGGTCAGCCGCCATTCGCCTTCAAAGCGTCGAAATGGTCCCTCCTCGAGATGAACGGCCATCCAATGCGGACGCCGCTTGGGATTCCGGGTGGTGAAACTGAAGTCGACCCCGTGATAGTTGACGGTGAGCTGAGCGACCACTGCATGCTCGTCGCGCGTGAGGATAGCCGCTCGGGAGCACCAAGGCAGGAACGCCGGATAAAACTCGGCTGCCTCGATCAAGTCGAACATGTTCGCCGCAGAGTAGCCGATCAGCGCGGATTTTTGAATTTCCAACGAAGTAAGCTCGACAATCTCGAAAGCGTCAACGACACGAGAATAGCCCTCGGCCGGCTGAAAGCATAAGGCGAGTCAGGCCGCTGCCATACCCGAATGCGAGGCAGCTCGCCATATTCGCGTCTGTCGGTAGATCGGATCCAGTTTGGAAGTGCGACAATATGCCGCATGCTTGAACCAAAGAAGACCGAGGGCTGACCGGCCTCCTGCGATATGCATGCGCTAGAATGAACCACTAGCTGGAGTCCATAGCAAACGGATTGCGGTCGTCAGCGTACTATAGCCACTTAGACCGAAGGAGCGAACATGAAATTGATGGCGATGACAGTGATCGCATCGATCGGATTGACCGTCGCGAACGCAGCCAATGCGCAGGAAGCGCTCGCCAAGAGCAGTGGCTGCCTGAACTGCCACGCCGTGGATAGCAAAAAAGTCGGTCCGGCGTTCAAGGACGTTGCCGCCAAGTACAAAGGTAAAGCCGAGGCGGAGGCCACTCTGGTCGCCAAAATTTCGGGTGGGAAGGAACATCCGGCCGTCAAGGCCAGCGCCGACGACGTCAAGGCGCTGGTCAAGTGGGTGCTGTCTCTGTAAACCATCGATCCGATTTGAGCAGGAGAAAGCCGGCCCGCGCCGGCTTTTTCTTACGACATCCGGACACGATGCGGCGCGTTGCCGTGATGGGGCGCTGTTTCCACACGCCGCCCGGCCCGGACTCGATCGTATCGTCGATGCCGTTGTCAGCGGGTTGGACAGTCCCCTCACAAGGTCTAGGCTATAGTGCGCGTCGTAGCTCGGCGTTGAGCACGATCAATATCAACGCTGCCGAAACCCCCGTCGATAGTTTCTGATTGCGACATTGCGTCGCAGGCACAAACCGGACCGCTCGCGGGTTCGACTATTAGGTCCGCACCCAAATCCGACAGATGCTTACGTGACCGTAGATCTGCCGCAATCGAAGCCAGCCCGCCAGGTATCGCTGGTCGCTTCGCCTTCAGGCGGCCGCGTTCGCGGAACCGAGCCCGAGCTGCCCCCGAACGTGCGCGTGGCTGCGGCGCCGCCGGCGCTCCTGGCAAGCGTACGACAGCTTATGATTCTGCGCACCATAGCCATCAGTGGCCAGACGGCGGCGATCACGACTGCCTGGTATCTGGGCGTGTCGTTGCCTCTGGCAGTCATGGCGCTTGTCCTCGGTGCCTTGATCGTCCTGAACGCCTTGACCTGGCTGCGCTTGCGCTCGTCGCGTGAGGCAAGCCACGCCAAAATCGCGGCATACCTGGGATTCGATCTTACGGCGCTCACTTTGTTGCTGTTCTTCTCGGGCGGCGTCACCAACCCGTTCAGCCTTCTATTCGTTCTCCATGTTGTGTTGGTGGCCCTGCTGCTTCCGCCCTTGGCGACCGCGAGTGGGACGGTGCTGGTCGTCGCGTGCTATGTGGCGCTCACTCGCTTCCACGCTCCGCTCGAAATGCGATCCGGCGACGCCGTGCCGGCGCATCTCCTGGCCTTCGGATGGTGGCTGAGTTTCATGTTGACCGCTGGTGTCGTCGCGTGGTTCGTGGTGCGCATTGTCGCGACACTGCGCAACCATGATCGGCTGCTGAGCGAAGCCACGCAGAAAGCGCTGCACGACGAAGCGGTCCTTCGGGTCGGCGCTCTTGCGGCCGGCGCCGCGCACGAGCTCGCGACGCCGCTCACGACCATGGCGGTTGCTGCCGGTGAGATCGTGCGCAACGCGGACTCGCCATCCCTCCAACACGATGCCGGCATCTTGACTTCACAGATCCAGATCTGCCGCGAGACAATCGCTAACCTGATGGCGGCTGCAGGTCATGCGCGTGCGGTAGGCGGTGGACGTGAACGGCTCGACCAATTTCTCGAGTCGATTGCTGTCCGATGCCGGACGATGCGCCCGGAAGCGAACATCGTTTGCGATTGGGGCGGCGTGTTACCGGCTCCAGAAATCTTTGCCGAACAGGCCCTGATGCAGGCGTTGTTGGCATTGCTTAACAACGCCGTCGATGCATCGCCGAAAGAAGTACAATTCGCCGGCTACCGGGAGGCGGACGCATTGCGAATTTCCATTGCCGACCGCGGCAGCGGCTTGTCTGCCGGCGATCAAGGCAAGCTGGGGCGGACGTTCTTCACTACCAAGCCCCGCGGCAAGGGCACAGGGCTTGGCGTTGTTCTCGCGTCGCGCGCCATCGAGCGGCTCCGCGGAACGCTGCGCTGGGAGGACCGGCCCGGAGGCGGTACGCGAGTGGAGGTCGTGTTGCCAATGGCTTCATTGAGTCTCGAGGCGCATGGATGATGGCTCGTCGCACGAACGAACGCGGTGACAAGGCCAACCTTTTGTTGGTCGACGATGACGCCACTCTTTGCGACACGCTCGGACGGGCCCTTGCGAAGCGCGGGTTCGACGTCAAGACCGCGCCCACTGTGGAAGCGGCAAGCAAGCTGGCCAGCGAAAGCCCGCCCGGGTACGCCGTGGTCGATTTGAGGCTGCCGGATAAACCGGGACTCAAGCTCGTATCGACCCTGATCGGCCTCGACCCCCATACTCGGATCGTGGTTCTCACCGGCTATGGGAACATTGCGACGGCCATTGAGGCAATCAAGCTCGGCGCAACGTATTACCTCTGCAAGCCGGTGGACGTCGACGACATCATCGCCGCGTTTGGTCACAATGTGGGTGCTGATGAGACAGCGGCGAACGAGAAGCCGATGTCGATCAAGCGCCTGGAGTGGGAGCATATCTGGCAGGTGCTTCGGGAGCGCAATTGCAACGTTTCGCAGGCGGCGCGGGCGCTGTCGATGCATCGCCGCACGCTTCAGCGCAAGCTGGCCAAGCGTCCCGTCAAGAGTTGAACCGTTGTCATTCGTCGGGTGCCGTATGGGCAACGCCTTTATGGCAATCGATGCAGGTCGCTGCCTTCGCCAAGAACTGTTGATGCATCGGCTGCACAAATTCCTTCTGCTTGGCCACGATCTCGGCGCTGAACTTGTGGCAATGCTGACAATTCTCGGAATTGTTTTCCTTGAATTCCGCCCAGACCGCTTTGGCTAGGCGCAGGCGCTCTTTCTTGAACTTCTCGTCGGTGGCAATGACGCCGCGTGCTTCCTCGATGGCGTCGTGGATGCCGGCCTTGGCCTTGTACCAGAGGAGCGCGGGATAGCGGTCCGGGATGTGGCAGTCGTGACAAGTCGCCTGGACGCCGGTGCGGTTGGCGTGATGTGCACTTTGCGCGTATTCCTGCGCGACCCATTGCATCGAGTGGCAGGCACCGCCGCAGAACGCGTTGGTGCCGGTCGCGGCCACTATGAGTTGCGTCCCGATCGTGCCGCCGGCGCCAATCAGCAAACCCACGACCGCCAGCGCCAACACAGACCATCTTGCGCTCGGTGTGCAAAGTCTTCGCCACAACCCGGAGACAAAGCCACCTCGCCGCAGGCCCGATTCGTCATGGTCCTCTGTCATCGCCTTTCCTTCCGTTGTCCCATCCAGCGCAAACCGCGTGTCTGCGGTGACCTAAGACGCGCCGTGTTCGAGCCACCATCGTGATGAAAGAATTGTTGCGACGCCGAGCCAAGTCAGCAACGCTGACCGACCAACCGCTTGAGCGCTGACGAGTCAAGTAATTTGATCGCTCGGCCCTGCACTTGGATCAGACCTTCTTCCTGCAGGCGCGAGAACAGCCGGCTGACGGTCTCCAGTTTCAAGCCTAGATAACTGGCGATTTCGTCGCGCGTCATACGCAGTACGAATTCGTTGGAAGAGTATCCGAGCGTCTGAAAGCGCTGGGCAAGGTTGAGCAGGAAGAGCCCCAGCCGCTCCTCGGCTCGCATGCTGCCCAACATCAGCATCATATTGTGGCCGCGGCAAATATTGTTGGAGATGAAGCGATACAGATTGCGTCGCAGAGCGGTCACGTTGTGGGCCAGCTCGTCGAGCAGGTCGAAGGGCAGAACGAACACTTCACTGTCCTCGAGCGCGACTGCCTGAGAGGCATAGCGGTCATTGCCGATGCCGTCGAGCCCGATTATTTCTCCGGCCATATGGTAGCCCATGATTTGTTCGCGACCGTCCTCGGTGAGCACCACAGTCTTGAACGTTCCCAGTCGAATTGCATACAATGCGGTGAAAGAATCGCCGGGCCAGAATAGGGTATCGCGCTTTCTCACTCGGCTGCGGTTGCTGGCAGCTTGGTCCAGCTGCCGCATCTCTTCCTGCTCCAGAGCGAGCGGCGAACACAACTCCCGCATGCTGGAGGAGGCGCCATGCGGCCTGAGCTCGCAAAACGGGATGACGTTTGGCGATGCCGGCGACGGCATGTTCTGGCGGCTGGCAAGAATCGACATGCTCTGGTCGGGCGTTCCAGTATGCGTCGTAGAAATCCAGAAGAAATGACTATTAAGGAATCTTCACCCGGCTCGGTGAGCTGCGCACGAATCATGCTGAGGGATCGTTCCCAAGGACAAGAAGTCATCAGCGTAACCGGTCGATGGCTGCTCTTGACGCTACTCTCCGTGACGAATACGGTCTGTCCGCGCCTGGACATAGGAACGCAAGTTTGCGCCCACCGGACGCAGGCACAGGTGCGACAAAGTGTCGCACGACCGCTGCTTGCTAGTTCGTCCCTCCGGCGGACGCGCGCATTGCACGCGGGGAAATGTGGTCACGCGATGCAAGGGCCGCTTGCCAAACCCGCCATTCGTCGTTGCCGCTTCCGCGTTGACGGATGAAATCCTCGGCGCGCTCTCTCGTGGGTTATGGCGCAGACGCTGAAGTGGCGCGACGAGAACAACCTCACCTGGCTCGAAGCGCCACCGCTGTTGACCACGTTGAATGAGCGCGAGACACAGCGAGCGCCGTACCCGTTGACCTGGGAGCAACAACGGCTGCTGTTGGCAGAATTGCCCGAGTACCTGCACAAGATGGCTTTGTACAAGGTGAACACGGGTTGCCGCGAACTGGAAGTCTGCTTGCTGCGCTGGGACTACGAAGTCGAGATACCGGAACTGGGCACCTCTGTCTTCCTGATCCCATGGAACTTTGGCGGGCGAAGACCCAACTCCGGCGTAAAAAACCGCTACGATCGTCTCGTGGTGCTTAACGGCGTGGCCCGCAGTGTCATCGAAGGCCAGCGCGGCCTGCATCCGCTGTGGGTGTTCCCGCATCGGGGCATACCCGTTGACAGAATGACGCAACGGCCTTGGCGTCTTGCAAGAACTCGTGCAGCAGCAAAGTGGCAACAACTGAAGGGAGAACCAGCGCCTTCAGGCTATGCGAATGTGCGTGTACACGATCTGAAGCAAACCTTCGGACATCGGCTTGAGGCCGTGGGCGTTGCCTTCGGTGACTGCCAAGTCCTGCTCGGCCACAAGCCGAAAACGGTGACGCAAAGGTACATGGTGGCTGAGATCACGCGTTTGATCGAAGCGGCCGAACGTACGCTGGCGACCGAGCACCGTATGACCGTGCCGCTGACGATCATTCGCCGCAAGGCCGCATAAAAATCAGGGATATAGAACGGAAAGTGGCATAAAAGTGGCACAAAATCAGAAAACGGCGGGGACTCCGGCGTTACGCGTTTTGTAAGCGATTGAGCTGCCGAGGAAATTTGGCACGCCCGACAGGACTCGAACCTGTTACCCCCGGCTTAGAAGGCCGGTGCTCTATCCAAATGAGCTACGGGCGCCCGGGCTACGCACTTCTGACTCATGTTCCACTTAGTTTCCACTCACCTTCCCGCTCATTTCCTACCGCTGCATCGAGCCGATCCGGTCGGTGGTCGGGGTGGAGAGATTTGAACTCCCGACATCTTGCTCCCAAAGCAAGCGCGCTACCGGACTGCGCTACACCCCGAAGGACCGTGATTATCCCGTGTAACCGCTGGCCCGGTCAAACCGCACCTCGAGGAGCGGGCGCGACCCGCGCAGAGGCACACGGCAAAGACTACAGCATCGCTTCAGATTCGAATCTTGCCCGTCAGCAGGTCCTTGAACATCACCCAGTCGCCGATGAAACTGTAAAGCGGATACTTGAACGTCGCCGGCCGGTTATGCTCGAAAAAGTAGTGCCCGATCCAGGCAAAACCGTAGCCCGCGAGCAGCGCACCCACGAGCCACCAGCCGTTGCCGGTAAGAAGCGCAGTCGCTAGAAAGGCAAGGACCAGCGTCGTGCCGACAAAATGCAGGCGGCGACACGTCGGATTGGCGTGCTCGGAAAGATAGAAAGGGTAGAACTCCCGAAACGACTGGTAGCGCTGGCCCATACGTGCTTCCCGGTGGATCAGCTTTCTTTCTTCAGCTGAGGAAACAGGATGACGTCGCGAATCGACGGGCTGTCGGTCAACAACATCACCACGCGATCGATGCCGATGCCCTCTCCCGCGGTCGGCGGCAAGCCGTATTCGAGAGCCCGGATGTAGTCGGCGTCGTAATGCATCGCCTCGGCGTCGCCCGCCTCCTTTGCCTTGGCCTGCTCGGTGAAGCGCGCGGCCTGGTCTTCGGGATCGTTCAGCTCGGAAAATCCGTTGGCGATTTCGCGTCCGGTGATGAAAAGCTCGAAGCGATCGGTGACCGAGGGATTGTCGTCGTTGGCCCGGGCCAGGGGGCTCACGTCGGTAGGATGCGCGACGATGAAGGTCGGCCGGACCAGCTTGCCCTCGGTCGTGGCCTCGAACAGCTTCAGTTGCAGCATGCCCAGGCCATCGGTCGGAAGCACGTTCACGCCCAAAGGTGCCAGCGAGCTCTTCAGGTATTCGGGCTGGGCGAGCTCCGGCAAGGGATGAGACGGGTTGTACTTCGCGATCGCCTCCGCCATGGTCAGGCGGTCGAACGGCTGGCCGAGATCGATCGACTGGCCCTGATACTCGACCACGGTCGAACCGCACACCTTGGCGGCGACCTCGCGCAGCAGCGCTTCGGTCAGGTCCATCAGATAGCGATAGTCCTGAAACGCCTCGTAGAATTCCAGCATCGTGAACTCGGGGTTGTGCCGCGTCGAGATGCCCTCGTTGCGAAAGTTGCGGTTGATCTCGAATACTTTTTCCAGGCCGCCCACGACCAGTTTCTTGAGATAGAGCTCGGGCGCGATTCGAAGATACAGCTCGGTGTCCAGCGCGTTGTGGTGTGTAACGAACGGCCGCGCCGCCGCACCCCCCGGGATGGGGTGCATCATCGGCGTTTCGACTTCGAGATAGCCGCGGGCGACAAAGAACTCGCGCATCGCCTGGACGATTTTCGATCGCGCGACAAACACCCTCCGCGACTCGGGGCTGGTGATCAGGTCGACATAGCGCTGCCGGTATTTCTGCTCCTGGTCGGTCAGGCCGTGGAACTTCTCCGGCAGCGGCCGCAGCGCTTTCGACAGCAGCCGCAGCTCGGTGACCTTGACGGTCAGCTCGCCGGTGCGCGTCTTGAACAGCACCCCGCGAGCGCCGACGATATCGCCCAGGTCCCAATGCTTGAACGCCTCGTGAGTCTCGGTCCCGGCATGGTCGTTGGTGACGTAGAGTTGAATGCGGCCGCTCATATCCTGAAGCGTCGCAAAGCTCGCCTTGCCCATCACCCGCTTGAGCAGCATGCGTCCGGCGACCGCAACACGGGTCGGCGCAGCTTCAAGCTCCTCAGCGGTTTTTGCGTCGTGCGCCTGGTGCAAGTCCGCGGAGAGCGCATCGCGGCGAAAATCGTTCGGGTAGGCACTTCCCTGCGCGCGCAAGGCCTTGAGCTTGCCGCGCCGCTCGGCGATGATCTGATTCTCGTCCGCCGGCGGCTCGGAAGTCTCCGGCAGACCTTTTTTCTTGTCGTCCTGCGACATCGCTACACTCCCTGCTTCAGGCTCGCGGCGATGAAGTCATCGAGGCCGCCGTCGAGAACGGCCTGCGTGTTGCCGACTTCGTAATTGGTTCGCAAATCCTTGATGCGCGATTGATCGAGGACGTACGAGCGGATCTGATGTCCCCATCCGATGTCGGTCTTGGCGTCTTCCAGCTTTTGCTGTTCGGTCTGCCGCTTGCGCAGCTCGAGATCGTACAGCCGCGACTTGAGCATGGCCATCGCCTCGGCGCGATTGCGGTGCTGCGAGCGATCGCTCTGGCATTGCACCACGATGTTGGTCGGGAGATGCGTGATGCGCACCGCGGAGTCGGTCTTGTTGATGTGCTGGCCACCCGCGCCTGAGGCCCTGAACGTATCGATGCGCAGATCGGCGGGATTGATGTCGACGGCTATGGTGTCGTCGACCTCGGGATAGACGAAGACGCTGGCGAAGGACGTGTGGCGGCGCGCGTTGGAGTCGAACGGGCTCTTGCGCACCAGGCGATGCACTCCCGTCTCGGTGCGCAGATAGCCGTAGGCGTAGTCGCCGGTGACCTTCACGGTTGCGCTCTTGATGCCGGCCACTTCGCCTGCCGACTCCTCCATCACCTCGACCTGATAGCCCTTGCGCTCGCAGTAGCGAACGTACATCCGCAGCAGCATGGACGCCCAGTCCTGCGCCTCGGTGCCGCCACTGCCGGCCTGGATATCGATGAAGCACGGATTGGGATCCATCGGGTCGTGAAACATCCGACGGAACTCCAGGTCGCCGACGGTTCGCCGCAGCGCCGCAGCGTCGGACTCGATGGCAGCAAGCGTGGCGTCGTCAGCCTCGGCTCGAGCCAGCTCGAAGAGCTCGGTGCTGTCCTTGAGACGTCCGTCGAGGTCGGTCAGGGTGCCGACGACGCCGTCGAGCAGCTTCTTTTCCTTGCCAAGCTCCTGCGCCCGCTTTTGATCGTCCCAGACCTTGGGATCTTCGAGCTCGCGTACGACCGCGTCCAGCCGGTTCGACTTGGTATCGAAGTCAAAGATACCTCCGCAGATCGGCCGCGCGCTGCTGAAGGTCGGACAGCAGATTGGCGATCTGGTTAACACGTTCGGCTTCCATGGACTCGATCCGGACACGACTTCGATTGGCACGATTATACGCTGTGCCCTACATAAGACGGTTCGCCGACGCTGCATTGCGCTGTTTCCTTCGCGCTCGGAAACCCCTATGATGGCAGCTCATCGCGGACCCTGATTCGGGTCGCACCCCGCCCGCGCGCGGCCGATGCGCGGAGGATGCTCGCGCGACTTGTGAATCCCGTGCTGAAACCAAAAACAACGTCGCCCCCCATGCTGCGGACTGCCGCCTTCATCCTCGCTATGGTTGCGGGCTCGCTACACGCCGAGCCCGGCGTCACGCCGACGTCGATCCTGATCGGCCAGTCGGCGGCGTTCACCGGCGCAGCGTCGGAACTTGGAACGGAGATGCTCGCTGGCGCGGCGGCATACTTCAAGGTCGTAAACGCCGCTGGGGGTGTCAACGGGCGCAAGATCGAGCTGCGCTCGCTTGACGACGGCTACGAGAGCGATCGCGCCGCGGCCAATACCAAGAAGCTGATCGATGACGGGGTCTTTCTGCTGTTCGGCTATGTCGGCACACCCACTTCGAACGCGTCCAAGCCGATTTTCACGGCGGCGCGCGTTCCCTTCGTCGGGCCATTCACCGGCGCCGAGTCGCTGCGAACGCCGCTCAACCGTTACATCTTCAATGTCCGTGCGAGCTACTTCGACGAGACGGAAAAGATCGTCGGCCAGGTCACCGGCCAGGCGCTCGACAAGGTAGCCGTCTTTTATCAGAACGACGACTACGGCAAGGCCGGCCTGCTCGGCGTCGAGCGGGCGATGGAGCGCAGAAAGATCAAGATCGTGGCCATGGGCACGGTCGAGCGCAACACCGTCGATGTCGCCGCCGCGGTCAAGTCGATCGGCAAGGTCGAGCCGCAGGCGGTCATCATGATCTCGGCCTATAAATCCTGCGCCGCATTCATCAAGGCGATGCGCGCCGCCGGGTTCAATCCGCAATTCATGAACGTATCATTCGTCGGCAGCAAGGCGCTTGCGAAGGAGACCGGCCCCGACGGCCGCGGCGTCGCCGTCTCGCAGGTGATGCCGTTTCCATGGAACATCGGCGTGCCCATCGTCAAGGAGTATCAGCAACTCCTCCAGGCGTCGACCGGCAAGCAGGACTACTCTTTCACCAGCCTGGAAGGATTCATCGCCGCGAAAGTGCTGGTCGAGGGGCTGCGCCGATCGGGCAGCGATCTCACGCGAGAGAAATTCGTCACCGCGATGGAGACTATCCACGACCTCGATATGGGAGGTTACCGGGTGAACTTCTCGCCGGCGAGTCATAATGGCTCGAGCTTCGTCGAGCTGACCGTCATTGGCAAGGATGAACGATTCCTCCGCTAGCCCGCGCACCATGGGCACCCCCGCCGACTTCCAGCCCGGCACCGCGCTTCCCGGAAACCTCGGCGCAGGATCGCTCTTCTTTGTGTGGCGCGATGACAAGATCCTGGCGCGCAATAGCGACCCGCCGACACTTCCGACATTTTCCGACGTCGCGCAGCTGGGCATCGACGGCGAACGCCATTACCTGGGCCGATACCAGGGAATAGATTGCGTGGCGCTGCGCGTCAACGCCGAGGCTCCCGAGCCCGAGGGTTGGCAGTGGCGCGGACTTCGCTCGTTGTTCCTGCAGATCCCCGATCCATTGCTCGCCCTCGCCGGTCGCTCTTCCCAGGCGGTCGAGTGGGACCGCACCCATCGCTATTGCGGCCGTTGCGGGATGCCGACGCTGAACAAGCCGGACGAGCGCGCCAAGAAGTGCCCCGCGTGCGGGTACGTCGTCTATCCGCGCGTATCGCCGGCGATGATGGTGCTGGTCACGCGCGGCAACGAACTGCTGCTGGCGCGCGCCAATCGCTTTCCCAATGCGACGTACAGCGCGCTTGCCGGATTCGTCGAGCTGGGGGAATCGATCGAGGACTGCATTCATCGCGAAGTGCGCGAGGAAGTCGGCATCGAGGTCGACAGTCTGCGCTATTTCGCCAGCCAGTCGTGGCCGTTCCCGCACTCGCTGATGATTGCGTTCAATGCCGAATACCTCAGCGGCGAGGCTCGGCCCTGCGACGACGAGATCGCCGACGTCCAGTGGTTCACGCTCGACACGCTGCCGCAGCTCCCCGGACCGGTCAGCATCTCGCGCAAGCTGATCGACGCTACCGTGGCGAGGTTGCGCTCGCAGGCGTAGCGCCGACTGTCGGCGTCTTTGCGCGGGACGCAACCCGCCAATGCTGCCCGCAAGGCAGCCCTCAGCCAGGCGAATCGGCAGGAGCGAGAATGTCAAAATCATCGATGCGCCGTCATTCGCGGGCTGCCAAGCCCTCCCCGCTGGTCTGCTAGAATGATACCTTCCGGCAGGCCCCATCGTATGCTTCTCCGCGTCGGCTATTGCGTTGTTATCCTGCTCGTCGGCGGCGTCGCGCTGGCTCAGCAAGCTCCGCCCCCTCCGCCTTCGGCCACGGCGACCGCACCCGCGGCGACGCCGGGACTTACGACCGATCTGGCGGATGCAACCCGCATGATCCAGGAGGGGCAATACGCATTGGCACGGGTCAAGATCGACGCCGTGCTCGCCGGGAACGCCAAGAATCCGCAGGCGCGCTTCCTCCGTGGCGTCGTCCAGGCCGACCAGGACGAACCCGACGAGGCGCTGGCGACCTTTCAGGCGCTGACCGAAGACTTTCCCGAGCTGCCGGAGCCTTACAACAACATGGCGGTGATCTGGGCACAACGAGGACAGTACGAAAAGGCGCGCACCGCGCTCGAGTCGGCGATCGCGTCGCACCCCGACTACGCCATCGCGCATGAAAACCTCGGCGACATCTACAGTCGTCTGGCCGGGGCCGAATACGACCGTGCGGTGGCACTCGACAAGATCAACAAGAGCGCCCAGGCCAAGCTCGTGTTGATCCGTCAGCTGTACGCAGTGGCGCCCTCCAGCAACGCGCCCAGGCTCGCCGTGCCGGTACCGAAGCCGGCGACACCGCCCAAGCCAAAAAAATAGCGGGACGCAAACTTTTCTCCTGCGCCACCGCTCAAAGCAACTGCAACCACAACGAGGAGTCATCGAATGCTACGTCCTAACTTACTGCTGCTCGCCGCCGGCCTCGCGTTCGGCGCCGTGCAGGCTCAAGCCGCAAATCCTCAAGTCGATCTCGAGACCAGCGCCGGCAAGATCAGGATCGAGCTTTACCCGGACGCTGCGCCGAAGACGGTCGAGAACTTTCTGACCTACGTCAAGGCCAAGCAATACGACGGCACGCAGTTTCACCGGGTGATCCCCGGATTCATGGTGCAGGGCGGCGGGTTCACTTCCGACTTCCAGCAAAAGCCCACGCGCGCACCGGTTCAGAACGAGGCCGAGCAGAGCAGCAAGACCGGGCTCCTCAATGTGCCCAGCACGGTGGCGATGGCGCGCACCTCGGATCCGAATTCGGCGACCGCGCAGTTTTTCATCAACGTTGCGGACAACAAGTTCCTCAATTTTCGCGAAGCGACGCCGCAGGGCTACGGATATACCGTCTTCGGTAAGGTGATTCAGGGCATGGACGTCGTGAAAAAGATAGCCGCGATGCCGACCGGCGCCGGCGGACCGTTTCCCAAGGATGTGCCGCTCGAGCAGGTCATGCTCAAGAGCGCATCCGTGGTCCAGAATTAGGGCTTGCCATGGTCATTCTCCATACCAATCACGGTCCGATCACGATCGAGCTCGACGCCGCGCACGCGCCGAAGTCCGTCGCCAATTTCCTCGAGTACGCCCGCGCGGGACACTTCGACAACACGGTGTTTCACCGCGTCATCGATGGCTTCATGGTTCAGGGCGGCGGGTTCACCGCCGACTTCAAGCAGAAGCCGACCCGGCCCGCGATCGAAAATGAAGCGAAAAACGGTCTCAAGAACAAGCGCTATACGGTCGCGATGGCGCGCACCTCCGACCCGCATTCAGCCACCGCGCAATTCTTCATCAACGTGGCCGACAACAACTTCCTCGACCACCGGTCCCCCGACGCAAACGGCTGGGGTTACTGCGTCTTCGGCCGCGTCGTTGCCGGCACCGAAGTCGTCGATCACATCAAGGGCCTGCCGACCGCCAACCGCGGGTTCCACCAGGATGTGCCGACCGAAGACGTGGTGATCGAGCGCGTCGAGGAAACGGCGTAGCGCTGCCTCGCGCCGGATCCGGCATGGCGGAGATGCCGCGGACGCTGTTCGTTTCGGACTTGCACCTGTCGGCGGCGCGCCCGGAGCTGGTCGCCGCGTTTCATGAATTCGTGCGCGGTCCGGCACGTGGCGCGAAGGCGCTGTACGTGCTGGGCGACCTGTTCGACCTCTGGCTGGGCGACGATCAGCTGCGCGATCCGCTCGCCGCCGGTGTTGCGAGTGCCTTCGCCGAGCTTAGCCAGTCGGGAACGGCGGTGTATTTGCAGCGCGGCAACCGCGATTTCCTGCTCGGCGAGGGCTTCGCCAAGGCGAGCGGCGCGACCTTGCTTCCGGACGCGGTCGTGCACGATCTCCACGGCACGCCGACGCTGATCATGCACGGCGATCAATTGTGCATCGACGACGTCGGCTATCAGCGCTTTCGCGCTTGGTGGCAGGACCCGGTGCACCGCCGCCGATTTCTCGCCCTGCCGTTTTTCGTCAGGCGAGGAATCGGGGCGGTGTTGAGCGCCGGCAGCAGGCGAGCGATCGACAACAAGCCCGAGACGATCATGGACGTCAACGCTGGCGCCGTGGCCTCGGCACTTCGCGAAAAAGGCGTGACCCGCCTCATCCACGGCCACACCCATCGTCCGGCACGACACGCGCACGATGTCGATGGACGCGTCTGCGAGCGGCAAGTGCTCGCAGACTGGTACCGCAAAGCGAGCTACCTGGAAGTCTCCGAGACGGGCATGACCGCGCGCGGCGCCGATCCCGCTACGGCCTAAGCCGATAGCGCCTGCGAAAAATCGGCGAGCAGGTCTTCGCAATCCTCGATGCCGACCGACACCCGAATCAGCGAATCCGCAATGCCCATGCTCGCCCGCCGCTCCGCTCCCATTTCGTAATAGATGGTGTGAGCGACGGGAATCGCCAGCGTGCGATTGTCGCCGAGGTTCGACGACAGTACGACGTGCTGCAAGCGATTGAGAAAATCGAAACAGTCGAGCTTCGGGCCGAGCTCGAACGACAACAGCGCGCCGTAGGCGGCAAACAATCCGCTCGCCAGAGTGTGCTGCGGATGCGTTTCGAGCCCGGGGTAATACACAGCGCGAACCTCGGCCCGCGAGGCGAGGAACTTCGCCAGCGTCATCGCGTTGGCACAGGCGCGATCCATGCGCAGCGACAGCGTCTCGGCGCCGACCGCGAGGTGGTGCGCCTGCTCGGCAGCCAGCGTTCCGCCCCAGTCGCGCAAGCCCTTCTTGCGGATCTGCGTCACACCCCACAGCGCGGTCTTCGGGCCCTTGTAGGTTTCCTGAATGTTGGCGAAGCGCGTCCAATCGAACATGCCGGTGTCGGTGACGCTGCCGCCGAGCGCGTTGCCGTGGCCGCCGATGTACTTGGTCAACGCATTGACGACCAGCGAGGCCCCGACCGATTTCGGGCGGAAAAGGTAGGGCGAGGTCATCGTGTTGTCGACCACGTAGATGATCCCGCGACGCGCGCACAGCTCGCCGATGCGCGACAGGTCCGCGACTTGGGTCCGGGGATTAGCGATGGTCTCCACGAAAACCAGCCGCGTTTCGGGCCGGATGGCGGCCTCGACTCGAGTGACGTCGGTGGCGTCGACGAAGCTCACCTCGATACCGTGCGCCTCGAGCGTGTTGAACATGCTGTTGGTGTTGCCGAACAGAAATGCGCTCGAGACGATGTGATCGCCGCGGCGCAGAAGCGCGAGCATGATCGCGCCGATCGCGGCCATGCCGGTGCCGAAGCAGACGGTCGCCACGCCGTCCTCCATCCGATTCACTTTTTCCTCGAGCGCGGCGGCGGTCGGGTTGCCTTGGCGGCCGTAGGCGTAGCCCTGCGCCTTGCCCTGGAACACGTTGGCAAGCTCGCGCGCGTCGCGGTAGCCGTAGGCGACCGAGAGATGCAAGGGCTTATGCAAAGAGCCGTGCTCGATCGCGGCGTCGCGATCGGAATGCAGAATTGCGGTGGTGAAACCGCGCTTTCGGTGCAAATCGCTCATGTTCGTTCCTGTCCGCTGCCAACAAAAAACCCGTCGGGCTCGCCGCCAAACGGGTTTTGTGTGCCCCGCCTGGTATCTCCAGGCTGGAGCGGACCTCGCTTTAGCGGTATTTTTTAAGCGCCCGCAAGCTGAAGCTCAAATCGGCGCAGCCTGTAATCTACCGCAGACCGCGGGCGCGGTCAAAGGCGGCAAAATGGCCAGTGGCGCGAAGCATTCCAGCTGCGCGTTGCGTTCAGTTTTGAAAGGACGCCGGTCATCCGCAGGCCGCCGCGCCATGGTCGATCGCAGCGAGCGTCCGCTGGACGGGCGGCGTCTCCATCGGAGCCGCGGAACCTAACCCGCCATGGCTCTCGACTCGAGCACGAAGTCGGCGTCGGATTCTCCCCGCGTCTCATCGCGCTCGCGCGCAAGGTGCGACAGGTAGTCGGCGGTAATGTCGCCGGTGACGTAGTAGCCGTCGAAGCACGAAGCCTCGAACTCCTTGAGTTGCGGATTGACCGAGCGCACCGCGCGCTTGAGCGCCTCGAGGTCCTGATAGATCAGGAGATCGGCGCCGATCTCGGTCGCGATTTCGGCCTCGGTCCGGCCTGTCGCGACGAGCTCCTGAGGCGTGGGCATGTCGATGCCGTAAACGTTTGGGTAGCGCACCGGTGGGCTCGCCGATGCGAAGTACACCTTGCGCGCCCCCGCCTCGCGTGCCATCTGCACGATCTCGCGGCTGGTGGTTCCGCGCACGATGGAATCGTCGACCAGCAGCACCACCTGATCCTTGAACTCCATCCCGATGGGGTTCAGCTTCTGGCGCACCGTTTTCCGCCGGATCGCCTGCCCGGGCATGATGAACGTGCGGCCGATGTATCGATTCTTGACGAAACCCTCGCGATACTTGAGGCCGAGCGTATTGGCGAGCTCGAGTGCCGAAGGGCGGCTGGAATCCGGTATCGGAATGACGACGTCGATATCCTGCGCCTCGGGGATGCCCTTGATCTTTTTCGCAAGCTCGCCGCCCATGCGCAACCGCGCTTCGTAGACGGAGGTGCCGTCGATGACCGAGTCCGGGCGGGCAAGGTAGACGAATTCGAAAATACACGGACAGAGCCGCGGATTGTCGGCGCACTGCCGCGCATGAAATTTACCCGTCTGATCGATGAATATCGCCTCGCCGGGCGCCACGTCACGCAACACCTGGAAGCCGAGCGGCTCGAGCCCGACCGACTCGCTTGCGATCAGGTATTCGGTGCCACCCATGGCCTCGTTGGTGCCGATGATCAGCGGCCGGATGCCATAGGGGTCGCGGAATGCCAGCAGACCGTAGCCGGCGATCATCGCCACGATCGCGTACGCTCCGCGGCAGCGCTTGTGAACCGCCGCGACCGCGGTAAAGATCGCGTTGGCGTCGAGTTTGGCGTGATGCGCGGCGCGCTCCAGCTCGAGCGCGAGCACATTGAGCAGCACTTCCGAATCGGAGTCGGTGTTGACATGGCGAAAGTCGAGCTGAAAGAGCTCGCGCTTGAGCGCTTCGCTATTGGTCAGATTGCCGTTGTGCGCAAGGGTGATGCCGAACGGCGAATTGACGTAGAACGGCTGCGATTCGAGATCGGACGAAGCGGAGCCTGCGGTCGGATAACGGCAATGCCCGATGCCGGCGTTGCCGGTGAGCTCGCGCATGTTGCGGGTGCGGAAGACGTCGCGCACGTAACCCGGCGCCTTGTACATGTGAAACACCGGACCCTCGCTGGTCACGATGCCGGCCGCGTCCTGACCGCGGTGCTGCAGCAGCAGCAAGC
>Ga0209839_10000291_pt1 | contig 26114 bp, 22 predicted proteins | sample OrgsoiDNA2013050_FD_185800 | JGI IMG/M metagenome (GOLD analysis project Ga0209839, IMG submission 185800) | Permafrost soil microbial communities from the Arctic, to analyse light accelerated degradation of dissolved organic matter (DOM) -... | ecosystem: Environmental > Terrestrial > Soil >... | reverse complement strand
ATCATCAAGGTGATCTGGACGACTATCGGCTTTTCACAAGCGAGCGGCGGCCCGCAGCGACTCGGCGGCCCGGCGCAGGTCATCGCGGCCGCCGGAGCCGGGCAGCAGCTCGAAGGCCGTCGCCGCGACAGCCGCGGCGGCTCGCAGGCGTTCGAGGCCAGCCTGCGCCGAGCTGGCTCGCGCTGCCGCCTGCTCGAGCTCAGTCTCGGCCCGGGCGGCGCGGGCCCGCAGCTCGGCGCGGGTCTCCGTGGCGGCTGCGGCCTGGGCCTCAAACGCGGCTCTCAGCTCCGCCCGGGCAGCTTCCGCGTCCTCCCGCACCTGGGTTACCTGCAGATGTGCCGCAGCCCGGACCCGGTCCGTCTCAGCGCGGGCCGCCGCAGCGCCCTGCTGGGCGATCGCCGCCTCCTGGGCGGCCGCGCTTGCCCGGGCCAGCGCGGTCTCCACCTCCTGGCGCGCAGCCTCCGCGCGCGCCTGCGCGGCCTCGGCCGCCTGTCCCGCAGCCTGGGCGCGGGCGCGGGCCTCCGCCGCCCGCCGCTGCGCGGCGGTCACGGCCTCGTCCCGCTCCTGCCGCGCGGCGAGAACGTCCTCGGCGGCCTTGCGCTCGGCCTCGGCGATCTGCAGCCGCGCCGCCTCCTGGGTGGCGGCGGCCGCGCTGGCCGCCTCCTCCCGCGCCCGCCGCAGCGCCGCGTCATGGTCGGCCGCACGCTGGTCTAGCTCGGCGCGGGCCGTCGTCGCCGCGGCCTGCGCCGCGATCCGCGCGACGATCGCCTCGGCGGCCTGCTCGTCGGCCTCTATGGCGGCGCCACGCGCCTCGTCCGCGTCGGCCTCAGCACTCCGGCGACGCTGAGCCTGCCTGGCCACGTCGGCCCGGGCCTTCGCGACCTGCTCGGCCGCCTCAGCCTGGACCGCCTCGACCTGGGCAGCGGCCGCCCTGGGATCGGCCGCGCGCTCGAGCTGGAGGGCCAGCTCCGACAGCCTGCCCGTCAGCGCGGCGATGTCGCCGCGGATGCCGGCGCGCAGCTCCGCGGCCCGAGCGGTGGCCATCGTGACCGGCCGGCCCGGATCCTCAGGCTCCGGGCCGCCGCCGTCCTGGCGCGCCAGCTCCTGGCGGCGCCGGAATGCTGTGAGCGCGGTGTGCGGCCTGCCCGTCGCCGGGTCGGGCTGCCCGCAGTATTTAGGCTTCGCCCCGGCGCCTTCCTCGGCCGGCCGCGGCTCGCGCTCACAGCCGGGATACGAGCAGCCGGCCGCCGCGCGTTCTTCCTGAGTGAGCGCCATGTTCGTCATCGTCGGCCGCCCTTCGGAATGCCCCGCCGTCACGCAGAATCATTGTCCGAAACATACCATAGTTACATCGCATAATGATATGAAATGAAATCGTAAATGGACAAGAATCGTCCATCGCAAGGAACCTAGATAATCCCGCTTATGTAGGTGCTAGCGTGATGGGATGACGAGCCTGCTCCCGGCCGCTCGCGGCGATACCGAGGCGGACGGCCTGCGTACGCTGGTGCTTGGCTGGCTCGCCACTAAGCGGTCGGTCCACACGCGCCGCGCCTACGCCAGCGACCTGGCCGAGTGGCTGAGCTGGTGCGATGCTCGCGGCGCGGACCCGCTCGCGGCCACGGAGGCGCTGGCCGCGGGGTGGGCACGGCACCTGGAAGCGCGCAGTCTGAGCGCCTCGACGGTCGCGCGCAGGCTGTCGTGCGTATCCAGCTGGTACACCTGGCTCGTGCGCGGCGGCCACGCGCCCGCGAACCCGGCCGCCTACCTCGCCCGGCCCGACGTCGACCGCGACACCTCGACCACGCCGGGCCTGACCCGCGACCAGGCACTCGCGCTGATCGCGGCCGCCGACCAGGCGCGCGGGCCGCAGCGCGCCCGGACTTCGGCACTGATCGCCGTCCTGCTGCTCACCGGCGCCCGCGTCAGCGAGCTGACCGGCGCCGCCCTCGAGGACCTCGGGACGGACCGGGGCCACCGCATCCTGCGGGTCACCCGCAAGGGCGGGCGGCGCCAGGCGCTGGGCCTTCCGGCGCCCGCCGTGGAGCGCTTGGACGCCTACCTGGCCGCCCGCGGTGAGCTGGCCGGCCTGCCCGCCGTGCCTGGCCAGCCCGGGGCGGGGATGCCGCGGCGGGCGCTGTTTGCCACCCACACCGGGGCCCGGCTGTTCCCCGCCGACGTCTGGCACCTGATCCGGCGGCTTGGCCGGTCGGCCGGGCTGCCCGGGGACCTGGTGAGCCGCCTCGGGCCGCACGCGATGCGCCATTCCTTCGCCACGCTGTACCTGGACGCCGGCGGATCGCTGCGCGACCTGCAGGATGCCATGGGCCACGCCGACCCCCGCACGACCCGCCGCTACGACCGGGCCAGGTTCAGCCTGGACAGGTCACCGGGATACGTCCTGGCCAGCTACCTGGCCACCGGTGACCCAGGCCCGGCGCCCTGAGCTCGGCATGAGGTTGTGCTGCGATCGGCCTTCGCGGACCCGTGACCCGGCGGCCGCTCACCGGACTAGGCCAGCTACGCGAAAGCGGTGGAGACTAGGATTCGGGATGGCGCCGGAATCATCGGCCGCGCTGTCCGCGACGTCCCGGTGACGGGCAGAAATGGGATTCGGTGAGCCTTGCCGCAACGGACATGGCCACGCTGATCGCGCTATGTATCGCCTGGTTCTCGATCGCCCTGGCCCTGGTCCTGGTCCTGGTCGGACGCGGAGTGCCCGGGCGCAGGCCTCGGGGAACGGCCTACCGCTGGCTGGGCGCGGGCCTCCTGATGATGTGTACCGGCGCGGTGGTCAGGCAGTTCGGCGAGGTCCGCAAATGGCCGCTCAGCCAGCTTCTCGCCGTCGACAACCTGAACCTGGCGCTGGGGCTGGCGGCCTTTGCCTGCGCGATCACCGGCGTCGTTGCGGGCGTCAGATCCAGGCACGCGACCGGCAGAGTCTTCTAGGATCCCGCTAAGACCCGCCGCGCTGGGCTTTAGCCCTGGCCATTGGCGAAGGCCACGATCTCCCTGAGTCCAGGTCTGTAGCCGTCCGTGGTATCGACCTCGACCCAGGGAACATCCACCGAGACCCGGTCGAACGCGTTGTGGCCCAGCGCGTGCTCCACCGCGTCGTGCGGGCCGGGATCCGCGTGCGCCTGACGCAGCGGATTGTCTTCCTTGCGTCGCAGGTTCCGCTGGAACGCCACGGCTGCGTCTACCGTGCAGTGCACTATGCGGATCTGGGCGAGACTCTGGAGCGGCTCCAACCCGGGGCGCCATAGCCGGTCCTGAAATGCCGCCTCCGCCACGGTCGTCACCCCGGCTCTGAGGAGCAGTTCCAGCACGCCGAAGAAGGCTGGCAGCGTCCGCATGGTCAGCTCATCGCCCGGCCCCGGCGTGAACCCCCGGGCGGAATGCACCATCCCTTCCTTGATCTCGTCCCGGCAGATCGCCGGGCATCCCACCGCCAGCGCGATCTTGTGGGCAAGCGTCGTCTTGCCCGACCCCGGGGGACCGCTGACAACAACGAGCGTCGGAAGAGACTGCACCCTCGCAGTTATAGCGCTGGCGCTAGGTCGTGAGCCTCAGGTGGCGGGTGTCACTTCTCGGTTGATCTGGCGCGGCGAGGTGCTGCTGATCAGGAGTGCCTCACTTTTGCTGGCAGAAGGAGCTGCGGTAACTGCGGCCAGGATCAGAACCTGCGGAAGTCGGGGTGGTCGTCGTGCCACCACACCAGCACCACCTTGCCGACGATGCTCGAGCCCTTGACCAGCCCCCAGTAGCGGCTGTCGCACGAGATTGCCCGGTTGTCGCCCAGCACGTAGAACTCGCCTGGCGGAACCTGGTAGGGGTGCTGGCTGCTCGCGTGCGGTACCGGCGGCCCGAGCGGGTCGTCGTGCGGCAGGTAGGGCTCGGCCAGCAGCCGCCCGTTCACGTAGATGCTGCTGCCCGACGAGTAGATCGTCTGCCCCGGCAGCGCGATGACGCGCTTGACCAGGTCGCCTTCCTGCGGCCCGCCGCAGTGGTCGAGCGGCGGGTGGCTGAACACCACGATGTCGCCCTCGCGTACGTCACGCCAGGTGAAGAACGCCTTCTGCACCAGGACCCGGTCGTACACGCCGAGCGTCGGCACCATGGACGATGAGGGGATCCAGAAGGCCTGGAGCGCGAACGCCCGCACCAGGCCGGCCAGCAGCACCGCCACGAGGATCATGATGGCCGTCTCGGCCAGCGCCCGCCTCCGCCGCCGGCGCCGCCGGGGGCCGCCCCCGGCAGGGCCGGCGTCAGCAGGACCGGCCATGCCCGGCTTCCCGGATGATCACCTGCGGGCGGCCCATGGCGGGGGTCACGCCCGGAACGGGCTCAGGCGAGCCAGGCCGGCAGTGCGCGCGTCCGCGGGCCTGGCTCGTGCTGGCCGCCCTGGCCGGCGCCGCCGGGGCCAGCAGCCCCGCCGAGACGCCCACCGAGCAGGCCGCGACCAGCAGCGCGCAGGCCACCGCGGTCAGGCGCGGGCCGGGGCGCGGCGTGAGCCGCTCCCGCGCTGCGCCCGCCAGGTAGCTCCAGGCAACCGAGACCGCCGGGGTCCCGTCCCTGATGAGCAGCGCGGCCAGCTCTGCGGCCTCGTCGCCGTGCCGCCGCCGCCAGCGGGCCGGGTAGCACCGCAGCACGGTCCCGACCAGCCGGGCCGCCCGGGGGTCATCCATCAGATGCCGCCCAGCCGCAGCCGCAGCCGCCCGGCCGCGCTGACTCGCTCAAGCGAATCGAGGTGCACGCGAAGCGCCGCCGCCCCCGGCGCGGTAATGCGGTAAGGATGGCGCCGGTCCTCGGCGGGCAGCGGGTCGATCAAGCCGAGCCGCTCGAGCCGGTCCAGCGCGCCGTAGAGCGTGCCGGGCCCAAGCTCGACGCCGACGAGCTCCTTGATGTCCTGGATCAGCGCGTAGCCGTGCTTAGATCCGCCGGCGAGGCTGATCAGGATCAGCACCGACGCCTCGCCGACCCGGCGCAGCACGTCCTGCCCGGCCCTGCCGTCCCGTCTGCTCACGACCACTCGCCCTCCTAATACGTCGACCAATATATCAGTCAGCGTAGTAGTCGCGCCCGGGCGGCACGGAAACAGCGGGCCGTGCTCCAGGCGGGGGAGCACGTGCCCGGCGCGGCCGGTGCGCGACATCCGGATCGGCGTCCAGCGGCCGCGCCGCCGCCAAGCGCCGGAGACCCAGCGGTCAAATGAGGCCCTCCTGTCGGTTCCGTGGGCAGGTTCGTGATCATCTTCCTGGGAGTGCGGGCCGCAGGCCGCCGAGTGCGAGCATGGCCAGGCCGATAAGGGCGGCGGGGTTGTGGAACCCGAAGGCCATGCTGGTGATGACCCTTATCTTGGCGTTCACCGATTCGATCAGGCCGTTGCTGAGCAGCGCGGCCAGCTCAGCGACGTTCGCGCAATCTTGGTAGAAGTCCGCCCGCAGACCGAGAACGACGAGCGCCCGGGCCGCGCCGCTGCCGCCGCCGGTTCCCGGGAGCGGCCGGGCGACGGCGAGCAGCACCCTGATGAACTGCAGCCGTTCCGCCTCGTCGGTGCACTGGGTGAAGACGTCCTCGAACTGGTCGACAATGACCACAGGCCGGGCCCTTCGGTCCGGCCGTCCAGGCCGCCGCTATCCCGGCCCTCGCCGGTGAGTGCTCTCGCGGCCAGTGTCCTGGCCGCCAGCGCCGCCGCTACGGCCGCCGGGTCGCCGTCCAGGGCCGGAAGCGGCGCCGGGTTCCCGTGGCGGGTCATCACGGCGGCCAGCGCGGCTCGGCGCGAGGATGTTGTCACGATCCGCGGCCAGCGCCATCTTAACGGCGTCCAGTTGGCGGAGGACTTCCGAGACGCCCGCCCGGAGCCCTGGGCCTGCCTCGCCTGGAGCGTCCAGCGCCTCCTGGATCGCCGTGGTCCGGACGGTGCGCAGCGACGTGTCGCTTAGCTTACATATAGGGCAAGGAGTGGCTAACTCCCCTCCGGCGAGCGCTCCTGGCGTTCAGCGCTGACAAACGTCCCGCGCGCCTGGATCGTGTACACCAGTCCCTCGTCGCGCAGAACCGCGACCGCTCGTCGGGCCGTAGTTCTAGCTACGCCCCACTCCTGGACGATGGCAGTCTCGGCGGGCACCCGCTGATTCGGACTAAATTCCCCCGATTCAATGCGGGTGCGGAGCCAGGCAGCGATCTGCTTGTGCGGCGGCACGGGCCCGTCGTAGATGATCTCCACCTGAGCTAAGTTGCCAGGTGGATGACGTTGCTAACTATTGGGCTACATTTATCTACGGAGGTAGACGTAGCGATACGTCTCGACCTATGATCGAGACCATGGCCTGGATCAGCTACCAGTTCATCGTCACTCTCGACAGCGATGAGGAGCTTTCTGACGGCGCCAAGGACGCGGTTGCCGCCGCCCTGGCCAGGGCCGTCCCCCGTGCACGGCGGATCACTTGCACTCGCGCCGGACCGGCGCTCGCCGCTGACGAGGCGCTCGGGGTTATCCGCAGCGGAAGATCTGACCTCAACTGAGGGCTCAAGCTGGATGCGTGGCGGCGGCTGGCCCTGGCCATAGGGTGAGCGGGGTGAGCGGCAGCGCCGCCCGGCGCTTAAGTGGCAGCGAGGGGATCGGTGATGGCACGCATAGTCTGCGTGCACGGGATTGGCCAGCAGCACAAGGGCGCGGAGACCCTCGCTGCGGAGTGGGCGGCGGCGTTGCGCGACGGGGTTCGCCGGTCCGGCGGGACAGTCTCTAGCCAGCCACTGCCACTGCCGGGAGACAGCGACATCCGGTGCGTGTTTTATGGCGATGTGTTCCGTCCGCCGGGGCGCCTGCTGGGCCCGTCCGACCCCTGGCTGACAGCGGACGACGTCGACGACTTTGAGCGGGAGCTGCTGCTCGCGTGGTGGCGGGCTGCTGCCGAGACAGACGCCTGCGTCATCAGCCCAGGTGCGCGCTCATTGGCGCGGACGCCCGGGAGCGTGCAGGCCGCGCTGCGGGCGTTAAGCACGTCGGCGTTTTTCGGCGGAGTAGCGGACCGGCTGATGCTGACTGACGTGCGGCAGGTCCGCCGGTACCTGACCGAGCCAGGAGTCCGCGAGGCCGTGCAGAACCGGGTCTCGGCGGCGGTCAGCTGCGATACCCGCGTGGTCGTGGGGCACTCGCTGGGGTCGGTGGTGGCTTACGAAGCATTGTGCGCCCACCCGGAGTGGCCAGTGCGGGCGCTGGTGACGCTGGGATCCCCGCTGGGCATCAGGAACCTGATCTTCGACCGGCTGGTGCCGGCCCCGGCCGCCGTGGCGGACGGGCGCCCGCCGGGCGCCTGGCCGGGTGCAGTGGCGGCGTGGACCAACGTGGCCGATAGCGGGGACGCAGTAGCACTGGTCAAGGATCTGCGCCCGCTTTTCGGCGACCGCGTGGCGTGCTGGCTGGTGCATAACGGGTCGCAGGCGCATGCGGTCAAGCCGTACCTGACTGCGGCGCAGACGGGTGCGGCGATAGCGGCCGAACTCTGGGACTCGCCCCGGCTCGGCATCGGATAGTCGGTCGGCTCCGGTTGCTGGCCGAAGAGGCCGTCAGAACCCGCGACGCTATGGCATCGTGTGCACGATGAATACTGCATGTTGCTGTTTCAGCCGGGCCTGAGCGCATGCCCCCGACTGGTCCCGTTCGAGCCGGGCTGGGCGCAGGTCGCAGGTTCCTGATCACTGGTGCCGTCAGCCAGTACTCGCATGAACCCGCCTGGAATCGAGAGGAGCTGGCAGCCGGCCTGCAGGAGATAGTCACGCTGTTCACCAGGGACCTGGGGTACGAGCATGTGCCGCTGATCGGAATGGACCCGACGAAGCTGGAAATCCAGGACGCGCTGCGGACGTTCTGTACCGCACCTGACCGGCGGCGAGATGACTATCTCGTTGTCTACCTGGCCGGGCACGGGGACGTCCTGCAGACCGGGACGAGCGAAGTCGAGCATGTCCTGCTGCCGGCGGACGCGGTGCCAGCTGACCTGCGGCGGCGGGTCATCCGAACCGGAGACCTGGCCGAGTGGATTCTCGCCGACACGCTGGTCAGTCGGCTACTCCTGCTGATTGACACCTGTTATTCCGGCCTCGGCGGCATGGACTTCACCCAGAACGCGGCCTGGGCCAGGAAGGCAGGCCAGTTCGGTTGGCCGAACGGGTCAGGCGTGGTCGTAGTATCGGCAACCCAGCCACGGCAGGAGGCCATCGCCGGGGTATTTGCGGGCCGGGATAGCCGGGCGATCCGCGAACTGGCCCTAAGATGCCGGCCCCCGGGCCGGCTGGCTATCGACGCGGTTGTCAATGTCATCAACGCCGATCCGGGCTTCCCCCCGACTCAGCGAGCACAGTGGTCGCTGGTACTGGGCAATGGCGAGATCCCAGATTTCCTGCCCTATCCGCACCGGGCTGTAGATCCAGCAGATCTCGATCTGGCGAACTGGTCCTGGAACTGGCTGCACCGGCGCGATCACGAGGACCGCCGTGCCGAGGAACTGCGTGGCCAGTTCGCTCCCCGGACGGACGGGTTCATCGGCCGGGGCCCTGCGCTGACGGACATCTCGTGCTGGCTCGAGGACCTGGCCCAATCGCGGCCGCTGATAGTGACCGGCGATCCGGGGTCAGGGAAGACGGCCGTCCTGGGGATACTGGCCCTTCTGAGTGATCCGCGATGCCGCCCGACGGTACCGCGGGACGGCCTGCCCGCAGGGATCGTCCCCCGTGCGGGGATGATCGACGTGTCCATCTATGCCGGCGCGCTGGCCAGTGACCAGGTACTGGCGGCGCTGGCGCTGGCGGCTGGCCTCGATGATCCCGATCCCGATCCCGATCCCGCCGAGTTCGACAGGGGAGTGGCCCGGCTGCTCGCCGGGCTCGGCCAGCGCGACCGCCCGCTGATCGCGATGATCGACGCTATAGACGAGGCCGCTGATCCCGCTCACCTCGCCGGCCGGTTGCTACGGCCGCTGATCGAGCAGGGCCACGGCAGCGTGCGGCTGCTCCTGGGCACGCGGCGACACATCGGGCCGCAGCTGAGCCGGGCGTGGATGCAGACGTGCGAGGTCATCGACCTCGATGCACCCCGTTACGCCGACCCGGACAGCCTGGCCGCGACGGTACGCCGCATCCTACGCAGCGGCGCGAGCCCGGCGGACTCGTCGCCGTTCGCCGACTGCCCACCAAAGATCCTGCAGACCGTCACGTCCGCGATCGCCGCAGCCGCAGGACGCTCGTTCTTCGTCGCCCGGATCCTGGCCGCCACCCAGGCGACCCAGCCGTTGCCCGACCTCAGCGATCCCTGGTGGGCCCACAGCCTGCCCAGCCGGGCCGGCCCGGCCATGCGGCGTGATCTGGAGTCAAGGCTGAGCTTCGATGCCGACCGGGCGCTCGACCTGCTCCGCCCGCTTGCCTACGCCCAGGGCGCCGGCTTGCCGTGGGAGGACATCTGGCCGCGGCTGGCCGCTGCCCTGTCCGGCGGGCGCAGTTATACCAACGAGGATCTGCTGTGGCTAGACGACCGCGCGGGCTCCTACCTAGCGGAGAGCGGGACCATCGCCGACCGGCCTGTCTACCAGCTATATCACCGGTCGCTCGGCGGCTATCTGCGGTTTGGCCGCGACGAGGTGGCTGACGAGAGGGCCATCACCGCAGCGCTGATCACGCACGTGCCCCGGGACTTCAGCGGCCGCCTCGACTGGGCGGCCGCCCACCCCTATATCAGGGCCCACCTGGCTGCCCACGCCGATCGCAGCGGCACCCTTGACGCTCTCGCACAGGACCCTGGGTTCCTGCTCGCCGCAGACCCGCCGCGAATACTCACCATCCTTGACCGCGACACGGTCAGCCCGGCTGCCCGCGCCGCCGGGCGGGCCTACCGGCGCGCCCGGCCCTTAGTACAGCGCAGCCCGGATGCCGAGCGCCTCGCCTACCTTGCCCTGGCCGCTCACTACGAGCATGCCGACGACCTTGCGGCCCAGGCCCAGACGGCCGCTGACTGGCTCGGCTCCACGTGGCGACCGCTGTGGGCGTCCTGGCAGCCGCTTCAGCCGAACCAGGAAATCACTGGCCATGACGGCGAGGTGACTGCAGTGGCAGCAGCCGAGCTAGACGGCCGCCCGGTCATCATCTCCGGGAGTAGCGACCGGACCATCCGGGTCTGGGACCTGGCCACCGGAGCCCGGCGCGGTGATCCGCTTACCGGGCACGCCGGCGCCGTCAGGTCAGTGACAACCGCCCAGCTGGACGGCCGCCCCGTGATCATCTCCGGGAGCAACGACCACACCATCCGGGTCTGGGACCTGGCTGACGGCATTGCCCTGTCCGAGCCGCTGACTGGGCACTGCGGCTCGGTAACGGCCGTAGCGGCGGCCAAGCTGGACGGCAGGCCCGTCATCATCTCCGGCAGCGAAGACACCACCGTGCGGACCTGGGAACTGGCGACAGGCAAGCTTGTCGGCGCGCTAGCACCCGGCCACGACGCCCCGGTCAATGCCGTGGCCGCCGCCCAGCCAGACGCCCAGCCAGACGGCCAGTCCGTCATCGTCTCCGGCGCCGACGACGGCACCATGCAGATCTGGGAGCTAGCCGCCCTGGACCGAGTTCATCCCCCGATAGTTGGCCATGCCAGCTCGGTGGGGTCGGTGACTACCGCCCGGCTCGGCGGGCGGGTAGTGGTCATCTCCGCCAGCGGCGACGAAACGGTCCGGGTCTGGGACCTGGCTGACGGCACCCCCGTCAGCAGCCCGCTCACCGGTCACGTAGGCGCGGTGAACGCCGTGACCACCGCGATCCTGGACGGCAGGCCGGTCCTGGTCTCCGGGAGCGACGACGGGACGCTCAGAATCTGGGACCTCGCCGCCGGCGCGCCCGTCGGCCAGCCCGCCGCCCGCCATTCCGGCGCCGTTAGCGCCACGGTCGACGCCGAGCTAGCTGGCCGCCCGGTGGTCGTCTCCGGCGGCAGCGACGGCGCCATCCTGGTCTGGGACCTAGCCACCCGTGAACCCGCAGGAACCCCGCTGGCCGGGCACGACGGCTGGGTGAGGTCGCTGGCGGCCGCCGTGCTGGACGGCCAGCCGGTCATCGTCTCCGGCAGCGACGATCGGACCATCCGGGTCTGGGACCTGGCCACCCGGACGCTGGTCGGCACACCTCTCACCGGCCATGACGGCGCGGTCGCCGCGGTGGCCACGGCCGAGCTGGACGGCCGGCACCTCATCATTTCGGGCAGCGACGATCAGACGCTGCGGGCCTGGGACCTGGCCACCGGAAGGCCTATCGGCAGGCCCTGGGCCGGACACGATGGCACGGTGGTCGCGCTAGCCGCGACTCAGCTAGACGGGCGCCCGGCCATCGTGTCCGGCAGCAGCGACAGCACGATCCGGATCTGGGACCTGGCCACCGGCGAGTCGATGGGCGGCCCGCTGGCGAGCCAGGCCGGCTGGGTGCTCGCAGTGACGGTCGCGTGGCTGGACGGCCGTCGCGTGATCGTCGCCGGCTGCGACGACGGCACCGTCCGGATCTGGGACCTGGTGACCAGGGCCGTCGTCGGCCGGCCGATCGCCGGTCACGACAGCTCGGTATACGCCGTGGCGGCTGCGGAGCTCGACGGTCGGCCCGTCGTGGTCTCAGGGAGCGATGACGAGGTCGTGCGGGTCTGGGACCTGGCCACCGGTGCCCCTGCCCGCGGGCCGCTCAAGGGCCATGCAGGCTGGGTGCTGTCGGTGACCGCCACCTGCCTAGACGGCAGGCCCGTGGTCATCTCGGGCGGCGGCGACGAGACGGTCCGGGTCTGGGACCTGGCGGCCAGCCCTCCGGCAGGCAAGGTACTGGGCGGCGACGTTGCCGGCGTGAACGCGCTGGCCAGCGCCGAAGTTAACGGCCGCCGCGTGGTCATCTCCGGGGGCAGGGACAAGGCGGTGCGAGTCTGGGACCTGGCCACCGGCCAGCCCGTGGGCGAGCCGATGGCGGGCCACGCCGGCGCCGTCAGATCCCTCACCGCTACCGAGCTGGACGGCCGGCCCATCGTCGTCTCCGGCGGCGACGACGGCACCCTGCAGCTCTGGGACCTGGCCGCCAGACGATCCGCCGGCCAGCTGATACGCAGCCCTGATAACAGGATCCTCACCGTGACCGCCACTCGCCTGAACGGCCGCCCCGTCGTCATCTCCGGCAGCGACAACGGCGCGGTGCGGGTGTGGGACCTGGCTACCCGCAGCCTGGTGGGCGCGCTGCTGGCTAGCCGGGCTGGCACCGTCAGGTCCGTCACCACCGCCCAGCTGGACGGCCGGCCCGTCATTATCTCCGGCAGCAGCGACAGCACCATCCAGATCTGGGACCTGGCCACCGGACGGCGCAGCCGGGAGCCCTGCACTGGCCCCCATGGCGCCGTGACGTCAGTGGCCGTCGCCGACTTGGACGGCCGGCCCGTCATTGTCGCCGGCAGCAGCGACGGCACCGTCTGGGTCTGGGACCTGGCCACCGGACGGCCCGCCGGGGAACCGCTGTCCAGCCCCCTTGGAGGCGTGACGTCCGTTGCGGGCACGCCGCGCGCAGCTGGCCGCATGGGCCGCGGCTGCCGGACTTTCGCGGTGGCCGGGATAGGGTCCAGCGCGGCCGTCCTGGCCTGCTCTGCGGCGGCGGCTGGCACCCAGACCTGGCAGCAGGTAGCGGCACCCCGGCTCGCCAGCCAGGTACTCGCCGTAGCGTGGCCGGCGCCGGCCACCTTCGTCGCGGCCACCGAGCGGGGGATCGTCGCTATCGAACTACCCCCCCAAGAGCGCTGATCTCCGCAGGCGGGCGGCTGGCTACAGTTCCTTTCTCGCCACGCCGGTGGTGCTCGGCGGCTGGACTAGGGCGACCTGGATGGCGTCGGGACCGGGGTGCGGCCCGATGGTGAGGGAACCGGCTGATGGCCTTCCGGCGACGATGACGTGGGCGTGGGCGCGGGTGTCGGTGACCGCGTCGCAGCCTTGGTCGGCGACCGGGTCGGTGGGGCGACTGGGCTGACCGGGCGCTGCGGACCGGGGTGGCTCCCGGCCGAGGAGCTGGCCAGGACGCCAGTCACGATCGCGCCGGCCACCGCCACGGCCGCCAGAGCGTCTCGCGCTACCCGCCACCGCCGGCGGCGGCCGCCTAGGCGCATGACCTGAGCCGCGGGTAGCGGCCGCGCCTCTTGCGCAGCCTCGCTGGCGATCCGCTGCAGTTCGTCCCCGAGGTCAGACATCGCCCACCTGCTGCCCGTCCTGCCCGTCGCCGTCGCGGCGGCCGCGGCTGGAGCCGTGCCCGGCGGGCTCGCGCAGGTGCGGAACGAGGGCCGCGCGACCGCGGGCCAGCCGGGCTTTCACCGTACCTTCCGGAACGCCGGTCTCCGCGGCGATCTGCGCGACGGTCAGGTCACACAGGTAGTAGAGGACGATCGCCCGCCGTTGCGCGGCCGGTACCTTGCGCAGCGCCTGGATGAGGGCCACCCGGTCCGGGGTGGGCCCGTCGGCGGTCTGCGGCTGAGGGTGGGAGCGCATCAGCAGACTGCCGAGCCGGGCCCGGTTCCACCGTGACATCGCGATGCGCCACGCGGCGGCACGTACCCACGCCTCCGGCGCACTCTGGGTATTCAGTTTCTCGCGGTGTGCCCACGCCCGCACGAAGGCTTCCTGCACCGCGTCGTGCGCCTCTGCGTGATCGCCGGTCATCACGTAGAGCTGGCCGGCGAGCCGCCGGAACGAGCCGGCGTAGAAGTCGGTGAACTCTTCGGGGGTCACGAGTCTCCTGGCTTCCCTTCGGGCTGATTGCGCCCGTTGCAACCGGATTGACCCCGCCCACGGTAAGCGAGTTATGGCCCTGGTTGTCGGTAATCGGGCGTCGAATGCCGCACTGTTTTTTTCTGTGGCTGGCATGCAACCAGGCGCCCGTCCCGCAGGTAGATACAGGGACTGCCGGCGACCGAGCCGGCCTGAACTGGAGGCCAGAATGAAGATGCCCGATAGGCGCACGACGACGTGGCTGGCGCTGCCCGCAGCCGCCCTGCTGGCCGGTGGCGTCGGTCTCGCGATCGCGTCGGCGGCCAGTCAGCCGGCCTCGTCCAGGCTGGACGCCGTGACGTCCCACGCATCAACCCCGACGCCCGTGCCGTCACGGTCCCCGTCCCCGTCCCCGTCGCCGACGCGGCGCACGCCGACGCCCGTGCCATCGCGGTCCCCGTCCCCGTCCCCGTCGCCGACGCGGCGCACGCCGACGCCCGTGCCGTCACGGTCCCCGTCCCCCTCGCCGACGCGGCGCACGCCGACGCCCGTGCCGTCACGGTCCCCGTCCCCGTCGCCAACGCCGCGGGGTCCGACGCCATCGCCGTCGCCGACGCGCCGCTAGTCGGTCGGGATCACGAAGGTATCTGCGGCGGCCTGAATCTGGGCGACGTACTTCCGCCAGGAGGACTGGTCGGTGGCCTCGTCGCGAGCCGGGCCAGCTTTTCCGTCGATGAGCTCCCGCCTGCCGACGCACCGGGCTCCGGCGCGCCCCGCAGGGTCAGGTGTCGCCGGACGCGGCCGCGGGCTTGCGGCCGCCGCCGAGGAATGACTCGACGAAGTCCGGGCTGGCGGTCAGCTCGGCGGGGGTTCCCGTCATCCGGACCTCCCCGCCGCCCAGGACGTAGGTGCGGTCGGAGATGGCCAGCACGGACTTGGCCCGCTGCTCGACGATCAGCACCGCCGCGCCGCTGACCGCTAGCTGCCGGACGTGTTCCTCCAGCAGTTCCGCTGCCACCTTGGGGGCGAGGTTCGCGGTGGGCTCGTCGAGCAGGAACACGCCCGGCTCGAGCATGAGCACGCGGCCCATCGCGAGCATCTTGCGCTCGCCGCCGCTGAGCTTGCCCGCGGGGCGGCCGAGCATCGCGGCGAGCCGCGGGAAGACCGCCAGGACCCGCTCGGTGCGCGCGGCGAGCTCGTGCCGGCGCAGCAGGTAGCCGCCCATGTCCAGGTTCTCCCGCACGGTCAGCGGCGCGAACACGTCGTCCACCTGCGGCACGTAGCCAACCCCGGCGCGGGCGATCTCCTCCGGGGCCTGGTTGGTGATGTCGAGGTCGCCGACCCGGACGCGGCCGGGGGAGACGCGCACGATTCCGACCAGGCTCTTGAGCAGCGTGCTCTTCCCTGAGCCGTTGGGGCCGACGAGCGAGACGATCTCGGCCGGATCGGCGCTCACGGTGATCCCGCGGATGACCGGATCGCCGCCGTACCCGGCGGTGATGTTCTCGGCGCGCAGCGACAGGCCGGCGACCAGCGGCTCAGCCGACAAGGTATGCCTCCACGACCTCGCTGCGGGCCCGCAGCTCCCGCATGGTGCCCTCCGCGAGCACGGCGCCCTCGGCCATCACGATCACCGGATCGCAGAACTCGTCCATGATGGCCAGCTCATGCTCGACCATGAGGATGGTCATGCCGTCGCGGCAGAGCGCCACCAGCTCGTCGCCGATCCGGCGGGCCAGGTTCGGGTGCACGCCGGCCATCGGCTCGTCGAGCAGCAGCATCGACGGCTCGGCCATCAGCGCGCGCATGATCTCGACGAGCCGGCGCTGGCCGCCGCTCAGGTCGCCGGCGTAGCGGTTGGCCACGTCGCGCAGGCCGAAGCGGTCCAGGATGATCCCCGCCCGGTCGATCGCGGCCTGCTCGTCGCCGCTCCAGTAACGCCTGCCGCGAACCGCGCCGCGCAGCGAGTCGCCGCGGTGCCCGGGCACCGCGGACAGGAGGTTCTCCAGCACGGTGAGCCGCTTGAATTCGCTGGCCAGTTGGAAGGTCCGGACCAGGCCGATGCGGGCCCGGCGGAACGCGGGCATCCCGGTGATGTCCTGCCCGAGATAGCTGATCGTCCCGGACGAGGCCGGCAGGGTGCCGGCGAGCATCGCCAGCAGCGTGGACTTCCCCGCGCCGTTGGGCCCGATCAGGCCGGTCAGCGTGCCGCGCCGGACCGACAGGGACACGCCGTCGACCGCCCGCACGCCGCCGAAGTCGCGGACGAGGTCGCAAGCCTGCAGCATCACCTGGCCCGCGCCCGGCCCGGCGGCCTGGACGGCGGTGGCCGGCGGCGTCCGCTCGACGGAGCGGGTAACGGGGTCGGCCGGCGCACTCTCACCGGGGCTAGCCGGAGCGGTGCGGTCGCCAGCGGGCAGCGGCTGCGGCGGCAGGGCGATCACCCGCTTGCGCTCGGGCAGGATGCCCTGCGGCCGGAGCCACAGGAACACGACGATCAGCAGGCCGATCGCGACCCATTCCAGCGAGGGGATCAGGTTGGGCGGCAGGTTGTTCGAGCTGGGGATGAACCGCGTTACCTCCTCGAATCCGACCGGCACGAGGATGGCCCCGAGCACCGCGCCGCGGTGGTTGCCCGCGCCGCCGATGATCACGGCCGCGAACAGCACGACGGTCTCGGCGTAGCCCCAGGCGGCCGGCGACCACGTCGTGATGTAGGAGACGAGGATGCCGCCGGACAGGCCGGCGATCGCCCCGCCGATCACCAGCACCCCGGTGCGCAGCGACAGCAGGTTCTTGCCGAGCGAGTCGGCCACGGCGTCGTTGTCGCGCATGGCCCGCAGCGAGCGCCCGTACGGCGACTCGGTGATCCGGCGCACGAACAGGTAGACACCCACGCACAGGACGAGGGCGACCGCGGTGAAGGCCCACTCGTAGCCCTGCGTCTGCGCGTTGAGCTTGCCCTGCAGCGGCAGCGGGATGACGGAGATCCCGGCATCGCCGTTGAACAGCGGCACGTAGTTGGTGACGAGCAGGTTGACCAGCACGGCCGTGACGAGCAGGCCGACGGCGGCGAAGTCACCGCGCAGCCGCCTGCCCACCAGGAAGGTGAACGGCAGCGCGAGTACGCCGCCGACCACCGCCGCGCCGAGCCACGGGATCGGGAAGGGCAGGTGCCAGCCGCCGATATAACGCTGGAACCCGCCGTTGGCGGAGTCGGACGGCATGGCCAGGACGGCCGCGGTGTAGCCGCCGGCCGCCTGGAAGATGATGAAGCCGAAGTTGGTGACACCCGCGATCCCGAACTGCTGGCTCAGGCCGAGGCAGGCCATAGCGTCGACGGCCGCGTAAACCAGCAGGTTAACGAGGTAGAACGCGTTCATTTGAGGCCCCGTCCGCTGGTCCTGGTCATGCCCGGGCTCCGAGCAGGCCGGCCGGGCGCACGCCGAGCATGAGGAGCAGCACCACGAAGGCGACCACGTACTTGTAGTCGGCCGGGATGAACGTGGCGCTGACCTCGGTGGCGATGCCGATCACCGTCGCGCCGAGCATGGCGCCGTAGGCCTGGCCGGGACCCCCGAGGAAGACGGCGGCAAGGATCAGCACCAGGAACACGTCCGTGCTGGTGGCATCGAAGCTGCCCGAGTCGATGGCGAAGACCACGCCCGCCAGGCCGCACATGGCCCCGGTCAGCGCCCAGGTGCTGGTGATGACGCGGCCGGTCCGGATCCCGCAGTTGCGGGCCAGCGTCGCGTTGGCGGCCGTCGCGCGCATCGCCTTGCCCAGCTTGGAGTAGCGCAGCAGCACGTGCACGCCCCCCATGACCAGCAGGCTCACGCCGATGACGGCGAGCTGCACGGCGGTCAGGATCAGGCCGCCGGCGCGCAGCGTGGGCCCCTGGCTCATGGCGTACGAGACGCTGGTGCCGCCGGCCAGCGCCTGCACGCCGAACTCGATGATGAGCGTGATCCCCAGCGACACGATCACCAGGGTGATCGGGGAGGCGCCCCGTCGCTGGAACGGCGTGTACACGGCCGAGTTCAGCAGCACCGACCCGGCCGAGCACGCGACGACCGCCACCGGCAGCCCGATCCACACCGACAGGCCCGCATGGTTCAGCACGTAGGTGATGAACGCGCCGGCGATCATCACCGCCCCGTACGCCAGGTTGAGCACGTCGGTGACGCCGAACTGCAGCGTGAAACCGACCGAGGCGATGGCCAGGACCGAGGCGGTCACCAGCCCGAATCCGACAGAGGCGAGGAAAAGCGACACGAGTGGCAGCCCTCCCGCTACGCAGCCGCGCCGGTCATCCGGCCAGGGCCCTGAGCTGCGCCGCCGTCAGGTTTCCGACGACGTTGACCTGGCCGGCCGCGCTGTAGGTGTCGACCTGGAAGATCCCGGTCGAGTCGTGGTAGCTATCGAAGTTCGTCGGGCCGCCAGGACCCTCGTACCTGATGGCCTTGCCGCCCTTGAGCGCCGACGCGCACTGGGCGAACGAGTAGCACACCTGCGCGCCCGGCACTCCGTTACCGATCTTGAGGACGTCCGGGCCGTACGAGCTGGGGCTGGTGCTCTTCGACATGAGCATGGCCAGCGCGGCCAGGTTGATCCCGTCGTAGAGGTGAACGCCGCCCGGCGCGCTCAGGTACGTGGTGAAGTCGCCGGTGGCACCGGGGACCTTGCCCTGCTGCGACAGCAGCGCCTTGGAGAAGGCCTGGTAGGCGGGACCGGCCGACTCGACCACCAGGTTGTCGGCACGGAAGTTCGAGGCGAACTGCGCGGCACCCATGGCCGCGGCGGCGGATTTGAAGAACGAGGGCGAGATGGCGGCCGACGTCCCGATGACCGGGATGACCTTCCCGCCGTTGAGCTGCTTGATCTCGGCGAAGAGGGTGGGATCGGCCGAGCCGAGGGCCTCGGTCATGATCGCGTCGGGGTGGGACTGGATGATCGCCTCGGCCTCGGTCCGGAAGGTGGTGGCCTTCAGGTCGAGCGTCTGGTTCGTCGCCAGGGCGATCCCGGCCTTCTTCAGCGCGCTGACCGCGGGCTGGACGAAGGTCTGCGAGCCGATGTCGTTGCCGAAGGCCAGCGCGATTCGCTTGTAGTGCAGCTGCTGGGCGATCGCGACCATCGCATAGGACTCTTCGAGGTCAGGGGGGACCAGCCGGTAGAAGTACGGGTAGTGGACATGGTCGAACTCGGACTGCCCCGTCATGCAGAAGGAGGCCATCTTGTGCGCGTCGATGATCGGGACGACCGACGCGGCCTCGTCGGAGGTGCAGCCGATCACCAGAGCCAGGCTGGAGGTGGTGGCGAACATCTGGTTGACCGCCGGGACCGCGTCGGCCGGGTCGCCGCGGGTGTCGACGCTCTTGCACGTCAGCTTGTGCCCGAGCACGCCGCCCGCGGCGTTGATGGCCGAGGTAGCGCCGTAGCAGGAGGCCAGGTATGTGGGCCCGAGCGCGGCGTCGGCCCCGCTGAACGGGGCGACGTCGGCGACGGTCAGCGTCGAGCCGGACGCCGCCGCCGTGCCGCCGCCGCCGGAGCCGGAGCTAGTGCTGCCGCAGGCGGACATCGCGACGGCCAGCACGGCGGCGCCCAGCGCTGCGGCCGGGCGGGCCAGCCGCCCGCGCCTGACGAATGATGAAGATGATGCCGCGTCCGCGGCGGCGCCAGCGGCGTTCGCCGCGGACAGGGGGGTCGGAATGCTCATCGTGCCCTCCAGGCTGCGCTGATGAAGGGAGCCGGACCGGTGGTCCGCGGGGTTTGTCTCGGTAAAGCGGTATCTCGGTAGGCGGAAGGATCTCGGCCGCCGCAGGGATCTGGGGCGGGGTGCAGGAGCGGCGGGGTGCAGGGGCGCGGTTTCAGGGGCGCGGGATTCAGATCCCGCTCGCCAGCGGCGTTCCCGGCTGCCAGCGCCAGTCGCCGGGCGGGTTGTCCTCAGCGACTATGCGATTGCGGATGGTGCCGACCTGCTCGACGGTGACCTCGATGACATCGCCGGGATGCATCCAGACCGGCGGCGTCCGGGCGAATCCGACCCCGCCCGGCGTCCCGGTGGCGATGACGTCGCCCGGAACCAGGCGCGTGAAGGAGGAGAAGAACTCGACGGCGCTCGGCACGTCGACGAGCATCAGCGAGGTCCGCGAGGACTGCATGACCGTGCCGTTGAGGGTGGAGCTGATGGCCAGGTCGCTGACGTCGACCTCGTCCGGGGTGACGACCTCGGGGCCGATCGGCATGCTGCCCTCGAAGTTCTTCCCGGCCGTCCACTGGCTGGCCGCCCGCTGCCAGTCGCGGGCCGAGGCGTCATTGAGGACCACGAAGCCCGCGATAGCGTCCAGCGCCTTGTCCGCCCGGATGTACCGGCCGCCGCTGCCGATCACGATGCCGAGCTCGGCCTCGTAGTCGAAGCGCTCGGTCAGCGCGGGCTTGACCATGTCGGCATACGGTCCCAGCACGCTGCCGGTGCCGCGGACGAATGCGTCCGGCCAGGTCGGGACCGCCCGGCCGCCCTCGAGGGCATGTGCCGAGTAGTTCAGCCCCAGGCACAGGATGCGCGGCGAGTCCGGCACCGCGGGAGCGAACTCGGCCTCGGTGACGTCCCGGCCCTCGCGGTCTTGCACCCGGCGGATGCTGTCCATCGCCAGCGGCCCGGCCTCCAGGACGCTCTGCAGGGCAGAGAACCGGGGATCGCCGGTCGCGGCGGCGACATCGACGTAGCCAGAGCTCCCCCGGACATGCAGCCGCGGGCCGTTGGGGGTGGCGATGGTGGCGAGCCGCACAGGTAACCTCCTGATCAGCCAATCCGGCGGTCAGCCGCTGGATTGGTCCAACGTCCCGGATTGGTTGAGCATAGGTCCAACCAATCCGCGGGTCAAGAGGGGCCAGGAGATAGCTATCAGGCTTTTAAGTAAAGTTTCGGGATAGCATTGGTAGGATTGGTTGCGTACCAGCCGCGACCGGCTAGCGCGGTGGAGGGGCCGATGCGAACAGCCGCAGGAACCGGCAGCCCAGGACCGGCGCTCCCGGAGCGCGCGGCCGGGGCGGCCTCGCCGGACGGGGCGACCCGGCCGGACGATCAGGGAGCGGGGTCAGCCCTGGCCGAGCATGGACAGCGGCTGGCCACGCTCATCCTGGCCGAGTCACAGCGCCTCGGCCTCGGCCCCGGATCCCGGCTGCCGACCGAGCGCCAGCTAGCGGTGGACCTGGGGGTGACCCGGTCGTCGGTGCGGCACGCCCTCGCGCTGCTGGAGGCACAGGGCCGCATCTCCCGTGAGGTTGGCCGCGGCACGTTTCTGCGCGACCCGGCGCAGCCGCCCGCCGCTCCGCCCCAGCCGGAGCGGGGCGCGGCCCCGCGGGCCGGGGCCCCCGACGGCGCGGGGCTTTCCGGGCCGGTCGGCGCGGACTTCGCGCCGGCCGACGTGATGACGGTCCGCAGGCTGCTGGAGCCGGCCTCGATGCCGCTGGTGGTGGCCTGGGCGACGGCCGCGGACCTGGACGAGATGGAACGCTGCCTGGAGGGCGGCGATCACGCGGCCAGCTACGAGGAGTTCGAGGGCTGGGACCTGGCCCTGCACCGCTGCATCATGCAGTCGAGCCGCAGCCCCCTGCTCGCCGCGCTCTACGGCGCCATCGAGCAGGCCCGGCACGGGCAGGTCTGGGGTGACCTCAAGCGCCGCAGTTCCTCGACCGAGCACCGCCAGGAGTACCAGGAGGATCACCGGGCGATCGTGGCGGCGCTGCGCGCCCGGGATTCCGCCGCCGCGGTCGAGTCCATGCGGCTGCACCTGACCAGGGTGTCGGATCACCTGCTCACCACGGACTCGGCCGCGGTCGTCAGCTGGGGATGACGGGCCGCGCGGCGCGCCGCACGTCATGGTTGGGCATCTACTGCCACTGTGGCGACGGCAGGTGCCCAACCACGTCGTTAGTCGGCTTGACCCGGGCCTGGCTAGTCTCCCGCGGGGTGCGGCTCGCGCCAGCGGCTGGTGATCGGCAGGCGGCGGTCACGGCCGAAGTTCTTCGGTGAGATCTTCGGGCCCGGAGGGTACTGCCGACGCTTGTACTCCGCCCGGTCGACCAGCCGGATCACGCGCTCGACCAGGGCGGGATCGTGGCCGGCGGCAATGAGCTGCGCCGCGCCCAGGTCCTTCTCGACGTAGTCGTCCAGCAGCACGTCCAGGACCGCGTAGTCCGGCAGGGAATCGCTGTCGAGCTGGCCGGGCGCGAGCTCGGCGCTCGGCGGCTTGGTGATCGAGTTCTCCGGGATGGGCGGCGTCTGGCCGAGCTCGGCGCCCCGCTGGTTACGCCACCGGGACAGCTCCCAGACCAGGGTCTTGGGCACGTCCTTGATGGGTGCGTAGCCGCCCGCTGAGTCGCCGTAGAGGGTGGAGTAGCCCGTGGCGAGCTCGCTCTTGTTCCCGGTGGTCAGCACCAGCTGACCCTGCTCGTTCGAGAGTGACATCAAGATCATGCCGCGGACCCTGGCCTGCAGGTTCTCGGCGGCCAGGCCGTGCAGGTCAAGGTCGGCCTCGAAGGCGTCCACGATGGGCGCGATGGGCACGGTCCGGGCTTGCAGGCCCTGCCGCTTCGCGAGGTCCTCGGCGTCGCCGACCGAGTGATCGGACGAATGAAGGCTCGGCATCAGCACCACGTGGACCTGGCCGGCGCCGATGGCGTCGGCGGCAATGGTGGCGGTCAGGGCGGAGTCGATCCCGCCGGACAGGCCCAGCAGCACCGAGCGGAAGCCGTTCTTGACCACGTAGTCGCGTACGCCGGTGACCAGCGCCGCATAGACCTCGGCCAGGTCCGGCAGTCGTGGCCAGAACGCCTGCGGCGGCGTCGCCGGGCTGGCGTGCGCCGCGGGCTGGTCGGACGCCGCGAGCCGGTCGGACGGCTCCGGCACCGCGCCCAGTTCGACCCGGTGAATGGTCATGACCGTGCCGTCGGCGGCGTCGGCGCGCTCCCGGCCTGGTGCCCGGCTCAGGTCCGCGCTCGCCAGGTCGAGGTCGGCGACGACCAGCGCCTCCTCGAACTGCGGGCCCCGGGCCAGCAGGCCGCCGTCGGCGTCCACGATGATCGAGTCGCCGTCGAAGACCAGCTCGTCCTGGCCGCCGATCAGGTTCGCGTACGCGAGCGGGGCGCCGGCCTCGCGGGCCCGCCGCTGGCAGAGCTCCAGCCTGTTGTCGTCCTTGCCCTGCTCGTAAGGCGAGGCGTTGGGCACCACCAGCAGGCCGGCTCCGGCCTGCCGGGCCACGGCCACCGGACCGCCCTCCTGCCACAGGTCTTCGCAGATGGCGATGGCCACGTCGACGGGCTGGCCGTCGGCCGCGGCCAGCCGGAAAACGGGCAGCGTGTCGCCGGGCACGAAGTAGCGGTACTCGTCGAACACCCCGTAGTTGGGCAGGTGATGCTTGGCCGAGGTGACGGCGACGGCGCCGCCGTGCAGCAGTGCGGCCGCGTCCTGCGGCGCGCCGGCCGGCAGCCCGAGCCGGGGCTGCAGTCCAGCCCGGCGGTCGAGGTAGCCGACCACGACGGCCATCCCGCCGAGGCCGCCGGCCGCCAGCCGCCCGGCCAGTTCCGCGAGGGCGGCGACGGACGCCTCGACGAACGACGCGCGCAGCGCGAGGTCCTCGACCGGGTAGCCGGTCAGCATCATCTCCGGGAAGACGACGACCCTGGCCCCCTGCTCGGCGGCCCGCCTGGTCCAGGCGAGCACTTTGCCACCATTTCCGGCGAGGTCACCGACGACGGCATTGACCTGCGCGAGCGCGATCCGCAGCTGAGGCACCCGGCCAGCTTATTCGCAGCGGTCGGGCGCCCCCGAGCGTGCCCGGGGCGCCAGGCAGGGTCTCGCGCGGCGCGGTCCGCGCCGGCCGGTGCGCATGCGGTTATATCCGGCAACCCGGAAATGCGATCCAGGTGCCCCGGTAATCATTTTCCCGGAAAAATAGAACAACCGATTACTTGCCATATTGCAGAGCGGGAAGAAGGTAATGGGTGGCAGGTGCGGCTTATGCGCACGCGATATAAAACGGGGCGGCCGGCGTTACTCTCTAATCCTTCTGAGCTGGGGTTAACGCTGCTACAGTTCTCACGTCCTGGCACGCGCCGTGGGGACCAATGGCGCGCCAGATCAATCGCGGATATGTATTCCGGGCATACTTCCATCCACCAATGAGAAAGCGGGTAAAATCAGATGACACGGACGGGCTCTAACGGCGTGGGCCTCGGCGCTGGTTCGGCGCCGGCGGGCCCGAGAAGGGCGGCCGTGCGGTGGGGCGCGGCTGGTGCCGCAGTCGTCGCGACGGCAGCGCTGGGCCTGGGCGGCGCCTCGGCGGCGATGGCCTCCCCAGTGGTAGTCATCCCGGTGGCCTGCAGCGTGATCTCGCTGCACAACGCCATTAACTTCGCGCCGAGCGACGCGATCCTCAGCCTCAAGCCGGGCTGCGTTTATCGCCTCATCGCGAAGCTGCCGAACGTGACGTCGAACCTGACCATTCAGGGCAACGGCGACGTCATAACGCGTTTCGGTGGCGGGACCTTCACGGCGCTTACGGACAACGGCGCGCAGCTGAATATCAACCGGCTGACGATGTCGGACTTCCACGGCAATGCTACTAGCCCCGGTGCGCTGAACAATAACGGCGGAGTCGTCACGATCACCAAGAGCAGCTTTGCCGACAACGACGGCGGCTGGGGCGGCGCGATCCTGAACAACAACGGCGGCAACCTCTCCGCCACCAGCACCAACTTCGTCGATAACGACGCTCTCTTCGGCGGCGCTATCTCTAACCGCAATAACTCGGTCGCGTGGCTCAGCACCGACATCTTCGCGGACAACGCGGCGAACACCGGCGGCGCGATCTTCATCACGAGCGGTCACGTCACGGTGACGGGTACCGGGTCCAGCATCAGTAGCAGCACCTCCTTCGCGGGCAACGACGCCATCAGCGGCTACGGCGGCGCGATCGACAACCTCGGCGGCACGCTGGCCGTGACCTTCACCAACTTCGCTGAGAACGACGCCGATCACGACGGCGGCGCCGTGTGGAACGGCGGCGGCGCGAGCACCATCGGCTCTAGCGGCTTTACGGGCAACTTCGCCGATCACGACGGCGGCGCGATCGCCACGACTAAGAGCCTGAGTCTGTCGAGTGACACGATCTCGCTCAACCGGGCCAACCACAGCGGCGGCGGCATCGTCGTCAACGGCGGCACCACGTCCCTGAACAGGACCGACGTGTTCGCCAACTCGGCAGGCAACACCGGCGGCGGCATCCGCCGCAACTCGGGCTTGGTGAGCCTGACGAACAACAGCCTGGTGAAGCTGAACCGTCCGAACAACTGCTCGGGTTTCTTCTGCTGAGCTTGACAGTCGCTCGTTAAGTCGGCCCCGCGGAGGAAGCTTCCCCCGCGGGGCCGGCGCATACGCGGCTGTAACCTTTCCGAAACATGAGCCGGGCAGACTGTGGCGGTGGACAGGCAGGAAGAGTTCGTGCTCAGGACGCTCGAGGAGCGGGACATCCGTTTCGTGCGCCTCTGGTTCACCGACGTGCTGGGATACCTCAAGTCGGTAGCCGTGGCGCCCGCGGAGCTTGAGGGCGCATTCGCCGAGGGGATCGGGTTCGACGGCTCCGCGGTCGAGGGCTTCGCGCGGGTCTACGAGGCGGACATGCTCGCCAAGCCGGATCCGTCGACGTTCCAGCTGATGCCCGTGGGCGATGTCGAGGCAGGCACCGGCCGGATGTTCTGCGACATCCTGACGCCCGACGGCAGCCCCTCCTTCGCCGATCCCCGGCACGTCCTCAAGCGTGCCCTCGCCCGCGCTGCCCGACTCGGTTTTACCTTTTACACCCACCCCGAGATCGAGTTCTTCCTGCTGCGGGAGAAGCCGGAGCCGGGAGCCAGGCCGCGGCCGATTGACACCGGCGGCTACTTCGACCACACCCCGCACAGCATCGCCCATGACTTCCGCCGCGAGGCGATCACGATGCTGGAAGCGCTGGGCATTTCCGTGGAGTTCAGCCATCACGAGGGAGCGCCGGGCCAGCAGGAGATCGACCTGCGCTACGCCGACGCGCTGAGCACGGCCGACAACATCATGACCTTCCGGCTGGCCATGAAGGAAGTGGCGCTCCAGCAGGGGGTCTACGCCTCCTTCATGCCCAAGCCGTTCAGCGATTACCCCGGCTCCGGCATGCATACGCACATGTCGCTCTTCGAGGGCGACCGGAACGTCTTCTACGAGCCCGGCGCGGACTTCCAGATCTCCAAGGTCGGCCGGGCGTTCATCGCCGGGCTGCTGCGGCACGCCGCGGAGATCACCGCGGTCTGCAACCAGTGGGTCAACTCCTA
>Ga0209839_10000290_pt1 | contig 26131 bp, 22 predicted proteins | sample OrgsoiDNA2013050_FD_185800 | JGI IMG/M metagenome (GOLD analysis project Ga0209839, IMG submission 185800) | Permafrost soil microbial communities from the Arctic, to analyse light accelerated degradation of dissolved organic matter (DOM) -... | ecosystem: Environmental > Terrestrial > Soil >... | reverse complement strand
GAGGCGCGCCTGGCGTCGCTCATCGCCAAAGTTGCCGGCAGCGACGCGACCGCGCTTCCTGCGGCCGACGTTCTGCGGATGGCGACGCTGGGCGGCGCGACGGCGTTGGGAATGGACCAGCACATCGGATCGCTCGAGCCCGGCAAGCAGGCCGATGCGATCGCGGTCGATCTCGGCGGCTTCGCGCATTCGCCCTGCTACGACCCGGCCTCGCACCTCGTTCACGTCACCGGGCGCGACCAGGTGAGCGATGTCTGGATCGCGGGCGAGCGGCTGCTTGCCGATGGAGCGCTTACCCGGGTCGACGGCAGGGAGCTCGCGTCGCGCGCCCGCTTCTGGCAGGATCGGCTGCAATGAACATCAACGCCGATCCTTCGGAGCTCGCCAAGTTCAGCGCGCTCGCGCACCACTGGTGGGACCCGGGCAGCGAATTCAAGCCGCTGCACGACATCAATCCGCTGCGCCTGGGCTACATCGTCCGCCAATGCGGCGGGCTGGCGGGAAAGACGGTGCTCGACGTCGGCTGCGGCGGAGGCATTCTCACCGAATCGATGGCCCGCGAAGGCGCCAAGGTCACCGGCATCGATCTCTCCGACAAGGCATTGGGCGTCGCCCGCTTGCACCAGATCGAATCGGGTGCGATCGTCGACTATCGGCTGACGGCGGCGGAAGCGCTGGCGATCGAAGCGCCTGCGTCGTTCGACGTCGTCACCTGCATGGAGCTGCTCGAGCACGTTCCCGACCCGGCATCGACCATTGATGCCTGCGCCAGGCTTGTGCGCGCTGGCGGCAAGGCCGTGTTCTCGACCATCAACCGCAACCCGAAGGCGTACGCGCTGGCGATCGTCGGCGCCGAGTATGTGCTGGGGCTTCTGCCTCGCGGCACGCATGACTACGCGCGCTTTCTCAAGCCCTCGGAAATCGCCACGTTCGCGCGCAGCGCGGGGCTCGAGACCGACGCGCTGATCGGCATGACGTACAACCCCTTCACCAAAATCTATCGCCTCGAAGCCGACACCTCGGTCAACTACATCATGAGCTTTCGCCGTGGCGACTAGCGGCGGAATTCCCGTGCGACTCGATGTCCGCGCGGTGCTGTTCGATCTCGACGGTACGCTCGCGGACACCGCCGGCGATCTTGCCGCCGCGATCAACCGGATTCGCACCGATCGTTCGCTGCCGCCGGTATCGCTCGACGTTCTTCGTCCACATGCGTCGCATGGCGCGCGCGGCATGATCGGGGCCGCCTTCGGCATTGGCCGCGAGCACGCCGAATTCGAGCTTTTGCGCGACACCTTCCTCGACTATTACGCAGCGGCGCTCTTTGACAAGACGCGCCTGTTCGACGACGCGGAGAAAGTTCTAGCGGAGATCGAGCGCCGGGGCTTGCGCTGGGGCATCGTCACTAACAAGGCCTCGCGCTTCACGCTGCCGCTGCTCGAGCGGCTCTCGCTTTCCACGCGCACGGTCGCGATCATCTGCGGCGACACGACGCCCAACGCCAAGCCGCATCCCGAGCCGCTGCTCGCGGCGGGGCTGGCGCTCAGTGTCGATCCCTCGGATTGCGTCTACGTCGGCGACGCCGAGCGCGACATCATCGCCGGCCGCGCCGCCGGAATGAAGACGCTAATTGCGAGCTACGGCTACCTGGGCGCAGACGACACGCCAGAGCACTGGGCCGCCGACGGCGCCATTCATTCTCTTCCGGAGTTGCTCGATTGGCTGCCGGAAACGGTGGCGCGTGCGGTCGCCGCCGATTGAGCGTAGCTCCGACGCAACAGCGGCGCTTAAGCGGGACACGCTCCGGCATTGAGATAAAGCCATTGCTGCGGCTTGCCGTCGCGCGTGCCGGCGACCCACACCGCCTGGCTTTTGGTCAGCGGCTGCAGAACGGTCGACGCGATGTCGCCCGGAATGGCCAGCGGGACACCGTTGGCGCGCTCGATCCGGTCCCCGTTCCTGAGCCCGAGCATTCCGGCGAACCCGCTTTGATCGCGCACGATCAATCCGCCGGGCCCGGCCTCGAGCAATGCCTTCCATGCATCCGGCGTGCTGGTCATGCCTCCGAGCAGCTCGGCGTTCAGGCGCACCATCGGCCCAGTGAATCCCGCCGGCACGGCGCACGCAGGGGGCTTGGCGTTTTGCGTCGCGACGACCGCGGGCCGCGCGTCCGCCGCCGCGGCGCGCAGCGCGATGTCACGGCGGACGCCGCCGTCGATCACCGTGACGCCGTCGGGTCGCACCGCATCGAGCTTCACACTGGCGCCGATTTCCTGTCCGCCGGCCACGATCAGCGGGCCGCGAGCGGTCCGGAACAGCGCGTAGCCGCCACCGTCGCGAAGCGCGAAAACGCCGAGCAGACGAAGGTCGCCGACGCCGCTGCCTGCGCTCGCGCCGATGGCGGTCGAAGGCGGCGCAACGCCGAACAATTTCGCATCGGCGACGCGACGAACGACGTCGCTGTCGGGGACCGTGACTGGAAACGTCACCGGCGCCGGGCCGAACCACTTCCAGCCCCAGCGTGCGAGGGTCAGCGCGAGCACGCCCAGCGCGAGCAGCCAAGCCAGCGCGGCGGCGATTTTCCAGGCGCGCGCTGCCAGCGCCGAAGAGCGCGCGCTCGTCACGTATAATCCGGTTTCGCTCAATGGGTCACCGCGTTTTTTCGCGCCACATTTTGAATCCGCACCTCGCGCAACTGAAGCCGTATCCGTTCGAGCGGCTGCGAGCGCTCTTTGCAAGCGTGGTGCCGAACCCGCAAAAAACGCCGATCAGCCTGTCGATCGGCGAGCCGCGCCATCCGACACCGAAATTGCTCCTCGATGCGCTTGCGAGCGGCGCGAAGGGACTCGCGAATTATCCCACAACGGCTGGCGCGCCAGCCTTGCGCGAGGCGATCGGCGCGTGGCTCAAGCGCCGGCACGGATTGGCCGCGCTCGACCCGGCAACGCAGGTGCTGCCGGTGCTTGGCAGCCGCGAGGCGCTGTTTTCCTTCGCCCAGACGATCATCGATTCCAGCCGCGCCGGCGCGACCGTCGTCGTTCCCAATCCGTTCTATCAGATTTACGAAGGCGCGGCGCTGCTCGCCGGGGCGACGGCGTACTACGTCAACAGCCTCGCTGCGGACGATTTCGCGCCGCGATGGGCCGACGTGCCGGAGTCGGTGTGGGCACGGACGCAACTCTTGTACGTCTGCTCACCGGACAATCCGACCGGGCGCGTGATGCGTCAGGATGAATGGCGCGATCTGTTCGAGCTGGCCGACCGGCACGATTTCGTCATCGCCGCCGACGAGTGCTACTCCGAGGTTTATTTCGACGAGGCCACGCCGCCGCTCGGCGCGCTTGCCGCGGCGAAAGCGCTCGGACGCGAAGGCTACTCCCGGCTGGTTTCCTTCGGCAGCCTTTCCAAGCGATCCAACGCGCCCGGCCTGCGCTCAGGCTACGTTGCCGGCGACGCGGCACTGGTCAAGGCATTCCTGCTTTACCGGACCTATCACGGCTCGGCGATGTCGCCCGCGGTCGCCGCGGCGAGTATCGCCGCGTGGAACGACGAGGCGCACGTGCGGGCCAATCGCGCCCTGTACGCCGAGAAATTCGCCAGGCTGGCGCCGCTCGTGCGCGCGGCCCTGCCTGCGCACGAGCCCGACGCGGCGTTTTATCTCTGGGCACGCGTCCCCGGCGACGACGCCGATTTCGCGCGCCGGCTCTATGCCGAAGAAGCCATCAGCGTCCTCCCCGGAAGCTACATCGGACGCGAATCCGGCGGCCTCAACCCGGGCGCGGGATTCATTCGCATTGCGCTGGTCGCCGCGTTCGACGAATGCGCGGAAGCGGTCGAGCGCCTGACCGCCTTCGCTCGGCGAACGAGCTAGAAAACCGCGACCACGCCCGCGTGCGCCGTCGCGCTCTGCGAGCGCAAGACACGTTTCGTCCGCGCCGGCGGCGCCCTGTCGCGTCGCCTGGAGACGGCGCCGCCGCGCAGTACAATCCTGCCCATGTCGACGACCGAAAATCCGTTCTGGCGCATCCCCTTTCCCGCAGGGCTGCGCAGGGTGTCATGGACGACCATCGCGCTGATCCTGGCGATCAATACCGGCTTTGCCGCGATCCTGTCGATCGAGGACCCGAGGCCTTTCTGGCATCCGTTCATCTCCGCGCAATGCTTCGGCCTGTCGATCGCCTTTGTCGTCAATGCCCTGTCGCCCTGGGAGAAGACCCATCCCGTGTGGCGGCTGGTATTCGCCGTCACGCTCGGTACGATCCTGGGAATGGCTCTGCTGATCTCGATCAAGGGGTACGGGCTGGCAGTCACGGGATACGGGCTGAAGGAAATCGGCGCGCATCCCGCCGTTTTCATTCTGACCTTCGTGGGCGCCTTGTGGAACGGACTGTTCGTCAGCCTGCTGTTCCTGTTCAAATTCCGCGATGCGCGCGTGCAAACGCAAATCGTCAAAGCCGAAGCCGACCGCAATCTGTACTCCAAGCAGGCGATCGAGGCGGAGCTGAAGCTCATGCAGGCGCAGGTCGAGCCGCATTTCCTGTTCAATACCCTGGCGTCGGTGCAATTTCTCACCGAGACCGACCCGCCGATGGCGGGCCTCATGCTGGGCCATCTCCTTTCTTACCTGCGCTCGGCGGTGCCGCAGCTTCGCTCGGGCAGCACGACGCTGGGCCAGGAGGCCGAGCTCGCCCGTGCGTATTTGTCGATCATGCAGATGCGCATGGGAGCGCGGCTGAAATTCGCGATCGATCTTCCCGCTGCGCTGCAATCGCACCCGTTTCCGCCGATGATGCTGATGTCGGTGGTGGAAAACGCGATCAAGCACGGCATCGAGCCGCAGGCCGAGGGCGGCGAGGTGCGCGTGGAGGCGAGGCAACGTGACGGAACGCTGGTCGTGACCGTCACCGACACGGGTCACGGCTTCGCGGAGCATCTCGGCCAGGGCGTCGGACTGACCAATTTGCGCGAACGCCTGAAGGCGCTCTACGGGCAGCGTTCGCAATTCAAGCTCGACGCAGTGCTGCCGCATGGCGCCAGCGCGACCATCGAAATTCCCGATGCCGCCTAATTCGTCACCGGCCGCCCCTGGCCGCGTCACCGCGCTGATCGCGGAAGACGAGCCGCTGCTGCGCAAACAGCTCAAGGCGCGGCTGACGCAGGCGTGGCCCGAGCTCGTCATTGTCGGCGAGGCCGAAAACGGCGCCGAGGCGATGGCGCTGGCGTCGGAATTCAAGCCCGACATCGCCTTTCTCGACATCCGGATGCCGGTCAAGGACGGGCTCGCGGTGGCACAGGCTATCGGTGATGAATGCCACATCGTGTTCGTCACCGCGTATGACGAGTACGCGGTGACCGCGTTCGAGCAGGGCGCAGTCGATTATCTGCTTAAGCCGGTGACGGCGGATCGCATCGCCAAGGTCGTCGAGCGCCTGCAGGCACGCCTCGCTTCGCCCCCGGTCGATCTGGCGGCCGTGCTGCGTCAGCTCGCGGCGCGCGACGCCGGCGGCGCGCTGCGCTGGATCAAGGCATCGCTGGGCAACTCGCTGCGGCTGATTCCGATCGACGAGGTCTGCTATTTCCATGCCGAGGACAAATACACCAAGGTGGTCACCGCCTCCGGTGAAGCCTTGATCCGCAAGACCATACGCGAGCTGTTCGATGAGCTCGACCCGAACGTCTTCTGTCAGGTGCACCGTGGCACCATCGTCAATCTGCGCGCGATCGCGCGCGTCGAGCGCGACTACCGCGATCAACCGGTCGTTTTCCTCAAAGATCGACCCGAGTCGCTGACGGTCAGCCGCACCTTCGCCCACTTGTTCAAGACCATGTAGCGTTCCAGTCACGGCACGGGTGGCAGTCTTGCCGGCGTAAGCCCCCGCGCACAGGTAAAATAGCGGCCTTGCCCGCTACGCTTCTGCGCTTCCATGGAACAGCTTCAACAAACGATCGACGCCGCCTGGGAAAGGCGCACCGAGCTCGACCCGGCAACTGCGCCCGCGCCGATCCGCGACGCGGTCGAGCTGGCGATCGCCGGGCTCGACGCAGGCCGCTTGCGCGTGGCCGAAAAGCGCGGCGCGGAATGGATCACCCATCAGTGGCTCAAAAAAGCGGTGCTGCTGTCGTTCAGGCTTTCGGACTCGGTGCCGATCGGGCTCTCGGGCCCCGCGGTGCCGTTTCGCTTTTATGACAAGGTGCCGACCAAGTTCGCCCGATTCGACGACGCCGCGTTCGCTCGAGCGGGCGTTCGCGTCGTGCCGCCCGCGGTAGCCCGACGCGGCGCCTACATCGCGCCCAACGTCGTGCTGATGCCGAGCTACGTCAATATCGGGGCCTACGTCGACTCGGGCACCATGGTCGACACCTGGGCGACCGTCGGCTCGTGCGCGCAAATCGGCCGCAACGTGCACCTTTCCGGAGGTGTCGGGATCGGCGGGGTCTTGGAACCGCTGCAGGCCAACCCCACTATTATCGAAGACAATTGCTTCATCGGAGCGCGCTCCGAGGTGGTCGAGGGCGTGATCGTCGAGGAGAATTCGGTGCTGGGCATGGGTGTATTCATCGGCCAGAGCACCAAGATCTACAACCGCGACACCGACGAAGTGAGCTACGGGCGGGTGCCGTCGGGGTCGGTGGTCGTCGCCGGCAGCCTTCCTTCCGCCAGCGGCCGTTGTCAGCTTTATTGCGCGGTGATCGTCAAGCAGGTCGACGCGAAGACCCGCGCCAAGACCAGCATCAACGAGCTGCTGCGCGATTAGATATGAGAGGTAAGGACACGATGTCGGTTGCGATCAAGAGTACGGACGAGATTGCGAAAATGCGAGTCGCAGGACGGCTCGCCTCGGAGCTGCTCGACTTTCTCACGCCGCACGTTCGGGCGGGCGTCACCACGGGCGAGCTCGACCGCATCGCGCACGATTACCAGGTCAACGTGCAGAAGGTGATTCCGGCGACGTTGAACTACGCGCCGCCCGGTCACCGGCCGTATCCGGCGTCGCTGTGCGCGTCGGTCAATCACGTGGTCTGTCACGGCATTCCCGGCGAGAAGAAGCTCAAGGCCGGCGATATCATGAATATCGACGTGACGGTGATCAAGGACGGCTTCCACGGCGACAGCAGCCGCATGTTCTACGTCGGCGCACCGGCGATCCAGGCCAAGCGCCTGTGCGAGATCACCTACGAGGCAATGTGGCGCGGCATTCGCGAGGTGAAGCCGGGCGCGACGCTGGGCGACGTCGGCGCGACGATTCAGCGCCATGCCGAGAGCCACGGATTTTCGGTGGTGCGCGAATTCTGCGGCCACGGCATCGGCCGCCAGTTCCACGAGGAGCCGCAAGTCCTGCACTACGGCCGTCCCGGAACGGGCCTCAAGCTGCAGCCTGGAATGATTTTCACCATCGAGCCGATGATCAACGCCGGGCGCCCCGGCATTCGCTGTCTCGCCGACGGCTGGACCATCGTGACCGCCGACCACAGCCTTTCCGCGCAGTGGGAGCATACGGTGCTGGTGACCGACGACGGCTACGAGGTATTGACCGTTTCCGCCGGCACCCCGCCCGCGCCCGCTGCCGCCGTGGCGCAGGCCTGACCGGCCGCGGTGACCGCGACGCTCGCCGCCGCGCCCGCGGCCGCCGCGAATCTGGGGGTCACTGGATGGAAGCGCGAGCTCGTCGCCGGGCGCGCCGAGCTGGAAGCAGCATTCGCCGCGCACCCGCAACCCAAGCGGCTCCTGGCGCGCCACGCGGCGCTGGTCGATCGCATCGTGCGTGGATTGTGGCTCGAGGTCCGCCCGCCGCCGGGCAGCTCGCTGATCGCGGTCGGCGGCTACGGTCGCGGCGAGCTTTTTCCGCACTCCGACATCGACGTCCTGATTCTGCTGCCGCGGCCGCTCGAGTCGGGGACCGGCACCGCGGCGATCGAGCGCTTCATCGGCATGCTCTGGGACGCCGGCCTGGAAGTCGCGCATTCGGTGCGAACCGTCGAGGAATGCGAAACCGAGATGGCGCACGACATCACCATCCGCACCAGCCTGCTCGAGCATCGCCTGCTCGCCGGATCGCGCGCGCTCTGCGAGCGCTTTCGCCGCCGCTTCGCCGCCGGCCTCAACGTGCGCGCGTTTTTCGAAGCCAAGGCGCTGGAGCAGCAGCAGCGTCACCTGCGCTATCAGGACACCGCGTACAACCTGGAGCCCAACGTCAAGGAAAGCCCGGGCGGCCTGCGCGATCTGCAGACGATCATCTGGATTGCGCGCGCCGCCGGACTGGGCCATTCGTGGCGCGCGCTTGCGACCGCCGGACTGATGACCGCGTCGGAAGCGCGCGAGGTCACCCGCCATGAGCGACTGATCGACGACCTCCGCATCCGCCTCCACTATCTCGCCGACCGGCGCGAGGACCGGCTGGTCTTCGACGTCCAGACCGCGCTCGCGCGCCAGCTCGGCCTGACCGACACGCCGCATCGACGCGCGTCCGAGCAACTCATGCAGCGCTATTACCGCGCCGCGAAATCGGTGCGCCAGATCGGCGTCATCCTGCTGCAGAATCTGCACGCGCGCCTGTTTCCGGCGCAGCTCGTGGTGCAGCCGATCAACGACGAGTTTCAGGCCGTCGACGAGCTCCTCGATCTGCGCGACGACGAGCTCTACTCCAAGCGGCCGGCGGCAATCCTGGACAGCTTTCTCACCCTGCAGATGCACCCGGAACTCAAGGGCATGTCGGCGCCCATGCTGCGCTCGCTGTGGCGCAATCGGCACCGCGTAGACGCCGAGTTCCGCCGCGATCCCACCAACCGGGTGCGCTTCATGGACATCCTGCGCCAGCCTCGCGGCGTGACGCACGAGCTGCGGCGAATGAATCAATACGAGATCCTCGGGCGCTATCTGCCGGTGTTCGGCCGCATCGTCGGCCAGATGCAGCACGATCTCTTTCATGTCTACACCGTCGACGAGCACATGCTGATGGTGATTCGCAACCTGCGACGCTTTACCGAACCGCAGCACGCGCACGAATATCCGCTGTGCTCGCGCCTGATGGCCGACTGCGCGCGGCCGGAGGTGCTCTACGTCGCGGGGCTTTTTCACGATATCGCCAAGGGCCGAGGCGGCGACCATTCGACGCTCGGCAGCCGCGATGCGCTGCGCTTCTGCCGTCAGCACGGCCTTTCGCGCGAGGACACGCAACTCGTCGGCTGGCTGGTCGAGCAGCATCTCACCATGTCCACCACCGCGCAGAAGCAGGACATCTCGGATCCCGACGTCGTCGCGGCGTTCGTCGCCAAGGTCAAGACCGAGCGCCGCCTCGCCGCGCTTTATCTGCTGACGGTGGCCGACATTCGCGGCACCAGCCCGCGGGTGTGGAATGCGTGGAAGGCGAAGCTGCTCGAAGATCTGTTTCACGCCACCATGGCGCGGCTTGCGGGCGACACCGGTGGACGCGGTCTGCAGGACAGCCTCGATGCGCGTCGCGCCGACGCCACGCGCCGGCTGCGCTTGTACGCGGTTCCGGAAGGCGCCGAGCAGCAACTCTGGCAGCGTCTCGACGGAGTCTATTTCCAGCGCCACACGCCTGACGAAGTCGCATGGCACGCCCGCCATCTCTATTTCCGCGTCGATGGCACCGAGCCGGTGGTCAAGACGCGTCTCGCGCGCGAAGGCGCCGGGCTGCAGGTCATGATCTACCTTCCCGATCAGAAGGAGCTGTTCGCGCGCATCTGCGGATTTTTCGGCCGCGCGCAATTGTCGATTCTCGAGGCCCGGATCCACACCACGCGCCACGGCTACGCGCTCGACACTTTCGACATCCACGATCCGACCAATCCCAATGCCAGCTACCGCGATGCGATGAGCTTCATCGAATACGAGCTCCGGCAGACGTTGATGATGCGCGCGCCGTTGCGCGCCTCACCGCCGGGGCGCATCAGCCGCCACCTGAAACACTTCCCGCTGACGCCTGAGATACGCGTTTTCCCCGACGACAAGGGGACCCATTTCATTCTCGAGATCGTCGCCGGCGACCGCCCGGGCCTGCTGTCGCGCATCGCCTACGTGCTGGCGACGGCCAACGTCAACGTCGAAAGCGCGAAGATCAACACGCTCGGCGAGCGCGCCGAGGACGTCTTCCTGCTCGACGGGGCGCGCCTTCACGACGAGGCAGCGCTGCTCAAGCTCGAGCACGCGCTCTACGACCAGCTGAGGCTGTAGCGGAGCCTCTTTAGTCGTCGGGTGTATCGACGCCGGGAAACAATACGCTGGTAAAACCGAGCGTGCGCATGTCGCGCATGCGCATCGGATACAGCACGCCATCGAGATGATCGCATTCGTGCTGCACGACGCGGGCGTGAAAACCCGACGCTTCGCGATCGATGCGGCGGCCCTGCGGATCGAACCCGGTGTAACGGACGCGGCTGAAACGCGGCACCATGCCGCGCAGGCCCGGCACCGACAGGCAGCCCTCCCAGTCTTCCTCCTTTTCGGCGGCGAGCGGAGTGATGACCGGATTGATGAGCTCGGTGTACGGAACAGGCTCGGCATCGGGATAGCGCTGGTTGTGCTCGAAGCCGAAGATGACCACCCGCAAGCCGACGCCGATCTGCGGCGCCGCAAGACCCGCGCCGCTGGCGGCGATCATGGTTTCATGCAGGTCGCCGATCAAGGACAAAAGCTCCTCGGTCCCGAAGCGTTCCACGGCTTGCGAACGCTCGAGCAGGCGCGGGTCGCCCATGTGCAGGATCGGGTGGATCACGGGGCCTCCTTCAACACCTGATCGATCAACGAGCGGACCTTGTCCATCGCGGTCTCGAGCACGCCGACGATGCTTTCCATCGATATCGCCAGCGCGCTGTCGCCACGCCCCGCGGCGTGATTGACGACCACGGCGAGGGTCGCATAGGCGACGCCCAGTTCGCGGGCGAGAACGGTCTCGGGCATGCCGGTCATGCCGACCATCGTTGCGCCGTCGCGTGCGAGGCGGTCGATCTCGGCCGCGGTTTCCAGCCTCGGGCCGCACACCGCCGCGTACACGCCGCCGTCATGCACGGCAATGTCCGCCGAGCGCGCCGCCGCCAGACATCGCTCGCGCAATGGCGCGGTGTAGGGATGGGTGAAGTCGACGTGGACGACCTCGCGATCGCCGCCGTCGAAAAAAGTGTGCTCCCTGCCGCTGGTGTAGTCGATGAGCTGGTGCGGGAGCACGAGATCTCCGACCGCATATTCACCGGCAATGCCGCCCACCGATGCCACCGCAAGAACGGTCTCCACCCCGCTTTTCTTGAGCGCCCATAGATTCGCCCTGTAGTTCACACGATGCGGTGGAATGGTGTGCCCGTAGCCGTGGCGGGCAAGAAAAACCACGTCGCGGCCGCCCACCTGCCCGAAGACCAGCGCCGACGAGGGCTCTCCATAAGGCGTGCGGACGACTTCGCGACGGGCAACGGCGAGCGTGGACAAGCGGGTGAGCCCGCTGCCACCGATGATGGCGAGCATGGATTTGAGCGATCGAAAGTTTGATGGTACCGCGAGCCGGCGACGGACCGCACGGCCGGTGGACGGCTTAAAGGGGCGCCCAAAAGAGGCGCGCCAGTTGTTACTTTGCGCGACCTTGGTTATTCTTGTCAATTCATGACATTGTCAAGACCGTCGCCGGCACGGTAGCCGGGGCGCTGCTCGACCCCTCATTCACACGGGACACCGATATGTATCTCGACCGATTGTTCAAGATGATGGCGGAAAAGGCGGCCTCCGACCTGTTCATCTCCTGCGGCGCGCCGATCAACATCAAGATCAACGGGGTGGTCTCGCCGATCTCTACCCAGCCGATGGACGTCGAAACCGTCCGCCGGATCGCCTACGAGCTGATGACCAAGGACCAGGCGCGCGAATTCGAAAACGAGATGGAAATGAACCTTTCCTATCTCGATCGCAGCGTCGGCAACTTCCGGATCAACATTTTCAGGCAGCGCGGAACCATCTCGCTGGTCATACGCTACGTGCGCAGCCGGGTGCCGCCGTTCGAGGACCTCAAGCTGCCCTCGGTGCTGTTGAACCTGGTCATGGAAAAACGCGGTCTGGTGTTGGTGGCGGGCGCTACCGGCTCCGGCAAATCGACCTCGCTGGCGGCGATGATCGATTACCGCAATGCCAACCGGTCGGGCCACATACTGACCCTGGAAGACCCGATCGAATACCTGTTCGAGCACAAGCAATCCATCGTCAATCAGCGCGAGATCGGCGTCGACACGCAGGGCTATCACAACGCGCTGCCCAACGCGCTGCGGGAAGCGCCGGACCTGATCATGATCGGGGAAATTCGCGACCGCGAGACCATGCAGCAGGCGCTGCTGCACACCTTGACCGGCCACCTTTGCCTGTCGACGCTGCACGCCAACAACAGCTATCACGCACTGTCCCGGATCATTAACATGTTTCCGTACGACGCGCGCTCGGGCCTCCTTTCCGACTTGTCGATCGGGCTGCGCGCGATCATCTGCCAGCGGCTGGTGCGCAACAAGGAAGGCGAGCAGCAACCGGCGGTCGAGATCCTTCTCAACACCTCGCTCATCGCCGAATTGATCAAGAACGGCGAAATCACGCAGATGAAGGAAGCGATGGAGCAGAGTCTGTATCCAGGCTCGCAGACGTTCGAGCAGGCGCTGTGCCGGCTCTACCTGGACGGCGTGGTGTCGTACGACGAGGCGCTGTCGGCGGCCGACTCTCCGACCAACCTGGCGTGGCTGGTCAATCAGAATTCTCCGACGACGCAGCAGGTCAGCCCCGAGGTGGAACTCGCCGAAGCCGAGCGCCGGATCTCCGGCGATTTCGTCAAGCTGGAAATCGACCCCGAATTCCTCAACCGTCCCTAGACAGGCGCGCGATTGCCCGCATGACGAGCGCGTCGTCGGTTTCACCCACGCTGGACCTCGCGCGCGAGCTCATCGCCCGCCGTTCCGCAACGCCGGACGACGCAGGCTGCCAGAAGATCCTCGAGGCGAGGCTCGCGCCGCTTGGATTTCACTGCGAGACGACGTCGTCCAACGGTGTCAGCAATCTCTGGGCGCGGCGCGGCGATGCGCATCCCGTCATCTGCTTCGCCGGCCATACCGACGTCGTCCCGACCGGTCCGCTCGAGGCGTGGCATTCGGATCCATTCGTGCCGACGGTCCGCGACGGCTTTCTCTACGGGCGCGGCGCCGCGGACATGAAATCCTCGCTCGCGGCCTTCGTCGTCTCCATCGAAGGCTTCGCCGCTGCGCACGCCAGCCATCGCGGATCGATCGCGCTCCTCATCACGTCGGACGAGGAAGGTCCTGCCGTCGACGGCACCGTGCGCGTGGTCGAACAGCTTCGCGCCAAGGGTCAGGAGCTCGACTACTGCATCGTCGGCGAGCCCTCGTCAGTCGATAGGCTGGGCGACATGATCAAGAACGGGCGCCGCGGCACGCTTTCGGGAACCCTCGTCATACGCGGCGTGCAGGGTCACATCGCTTATCCCCATCTGGCCAGGAATCCGATCCATCTTGCGGCGCCGGCCATCGTCGAGCTGGCGACGATGGTCTGGGACAGCGGCAACGAATATTTTCCGCCGACGAGCTGGCAGGTGTCGAACGTGCACGCCGGGACGGGGGCGACCAATGTCATTCCCGGGACGCTCGAGCTGCAGTTCAACTTCCGCTACGCGACGACAAGCACGCGCGAAAGTCTCAAGCAGCGGATGCAGGCGGTTCTCGACCGTCGCGGGCTGGATTACGAGCTCACGTGGACCGGTCATGGGAAGCCGTTTCTGACTGGGCGCGGGCGGCTGGTCGACGTGGTTGCCGATACGGTGCGCGAAGTGTGTGGCGTGACGCCCGAGCTTTCCTGCACCGGGGGCACGTCGGACGGCCGCTTCATCGCCGACATCTGCCGCGAGGTGGTCGAGCTCGGCCCGGTCAACGCCACCATCCACAAGCTCAACGAGCGCGTCGCGGTAGCGGACCTCGAGCCGCTGTCCGCGCTCTATCGTGGCATACTGCAACGGCTGCTCGTATGATTGAGGATTCGCGCTTCCCGATGATTGCGCAATCGCGATCCCCCCTGCTTGCGCAATGGCGCTCCCCTATATCCATCGCACCCTTGCGACTATGACCACGCTGACCCAGGATCTCGAGACCGTCCGCGACTGGCTTCGCTACGCCGTCTCCCGCTTTGTCGCCGGAGACTTGTGCTTCGGACACGGCTTGCCGAGCGCATTCGACGAAGCCGCGTACCTCGTGTTGCATACGCTGCATCTTCCCATCGATCGCCTCGACCCGTTTCTCGATGCGCATCTCACCCACGTCGAGCGCAACGAGCTGCTTCAGGTGATCGAGCGCCGCGTCACCGATCGCGTTCCGGCGGCATACCTCACGCACGAAGCGTGGCTGGGAGAATTTCGTTTCTACGTCGACGAGCGCGTCGTGATTCCGCGCTCGTTCATCGCCGAGCTGCTTCCCGACGCGCTGGAGCCGTGGATACCGAACCCCTTGAGCGTCGAGAGTGCGCTCGACCTCTGTACCGGATCGGGATGTCTTGCGGTGCTGCTTGCGCATTATTTTCCCAACGCCGACATCGACGCCTCCGACATCTCGTCGGACGCGCTCGCGGTCGCGCAGCGCAATGTCGCCGAGCACGGATTGCAGGACAGGATCAACCTGATCCGGTCCGACCTCTTATCGAACCTGACCGAGAAGACGTATCCGCTGATCATCAGCAATCCGCCGTACGTGACCGCGATGGCGATGGAGGAGCTGCCGCCCGAGTATGCGCACGAGCCGCAGATCGCGCTGGCCGGCGGCGACGACGGTCTCGACGCGGTGCGCACCATCATCGCCAAATCGGGACAATTCCTGAATCCGGACGGCGTGCTGGTGGTCGAAGTCGGCCACAATCGCCAGGCAACCGAGGCCGCCTTTCCGCGTCTGCCGTTCACCTGGCTCGCGACTGCGGAAAGCGAGGACAGCGTTTTCCTGCTCCGCCGCGACGACCTGCTCGCCGCCGTCTAGGCAACAACGCAAAGCCGAGCGCGTCCGGCCCGCTTTAGGTAGCGCGGCGACCGGACTTACAAGCCGAAGAATTCCTGGATGCGCCGCACCAGATCGTTGGCGCGGGTGCCTGTCGCGCGCGTCCGCGCTTCCGCCGAAAGCGTTGCCAGCGTCGCGTCGTTGGCCGCCTGCCTGGCGGCAAGCGTCTGCGACAAGGCCTGCGCGAGCTCGGGCCGCGAGCGCAGTATCGCCTCGAAGCCCGGCTTGCCGAGCCGGTAACACAGGACGTCCGATTCGGCGGCGACGGTCGCGCCGCGCGGCTGTCCGGTGAGCAGGCCCATCTCACCGAAATACGCCGGGCCGTGCAAGGTCGCGAGCCGCTGCCGCGCGGTCTGCGATCCTTCGGGCGAATCGTGAAAAATGCCGACCTGGCCGCGGGCCAGGATGTACAGCGAATCGGCGGGCTCGCCCTGGCGGGTCGCGATATCGCCGTGGACAAAGGGCGACGGCTTCAGCTCCGAAGCAAGCGCCAGGCGCTCTTCGTCGGTCAGCGGCGCGAACAGCTCGAGCGAGCGCAGCAGCACGACCCGCGCATCGCGTTCGCGCGTCTCCGCGTTCCGGCGCACTTCGCTCGCCGGGTTCATGAACACCTCGTGGCGCGGAATCGGCATTTCCATGCCCTCGCGCGCCAGCGCCGCGAAGGCATGCACTCGAATCTCGGAGTCGGTCCATTCGTCCTCGGCGAGATTGGTCAGCCAGTAGCGGATGACGTAGCGGACCAGGCTCGGATCGAAGCTCCAGCAGATGCATGACGGTGCCGGTGCGCGCGCGACGTTGACGATGTCGGCACGACCGAGCGCTTCGTTGACCACGGCGATCACCCGGCTCGGAGGCCATTCGTAGCCCACGCCGAACTCGATCGGACGCCGCCATGGAATGCGCTGGTCGCCGCGCCGCGCGAGCACGTTGACGCGATGGCTGACCAGCGCCGAATTGGGAATGATCAGCGTCTCTCCGGCATTGGTTGCGAGCGCGGTGTAGCGCCAGCGGATGCTGACCACCTGCCCCATCGCCCCCTCGATGCGTACCCAGTCGCCGATGCGGCAGGTGTTGTCGAGCTGAATCGAGAGGCCGCCCCAGAGGTTCGCCAGCGGCTCCTTCAGCGAGAGCGCTACGCCGCCGCCGATCACGGTAGAAGTAATGGCGATGGTGGAAAAATCAAAGCCCACCGCGTACATGCGGTAGACGGTGTAGGTCACCAGCGAAAACGAGAACAGAACGTCGCCGAGGATGCGCGGCAGCGCCATCCGCGCGAAGATGCCCTGGAACACGAACACCAGGAAAATCCGGATGAAGCCGAACGCGGCAAGGAGCAGGCACAGTTCGCGCAAGGCCACGCCAGCGGCGGTCTCGGCGATGCTCGCGCCGAACTGATTGAGCGCCAGCAATCCGCACACGCCGATGACCAGCAGGATCAGCATCTGCAGCATGCCCTGACGCTGATCGCGCTTCCAGCGCATTATCACCAGCGCGAAAAACGCACCGGCGACGGTGAAGAGCAGCGCATCGTGCAGTGCGGGCGGCAGGTTCATGGCGACAAAGTCGGCGCAGTGGGCGTGAACGGGTGGCGTGATTATAGAGACATCCAGCCAGGGGCGTGGACCAAGACATCCGGCCCCGAGGCGAAAAGCCGGCCTGCTAGAATGGCCCGCCCATGAGCGCGCCGCGTACCGGTGGCCAGATTCTGGTCGCCAATCTCCTCCGTCAGGGAGTCGATCTCGCCTTCTGCGTGCCGGGCGAGAGCTACCTCGCCGTCCTCGACGCGCTTTACGACGCGCGTGAATCGCTGCGGCTGATCGTCTGCCGCCATGAGGGCGGCGCGGCCTACATGGCGGAAGCGTACGGCAAGCTGACCGGGCGTCCCGGCATCGCCTTCGTCACCCGCGGCCCCGGCGCGTCGAACGCCGCCATCGGCATCCACACCGCGCAGCAGGACTCGACGCCGCTTATTGTCTTCGTCGGCCAGGTCGGCGGCGATTTTCAGGACCGCGAAGCGTTTCAGGAAATCGACTATCGGCGCATGTACGGAAGCATCGCCAAATGGGCGGCGCAGATCGATCGCGCGGAACGCATTCCGGAATACGTCGCTCGCGCGTTTCGCGTCGCAACGCAAGGACGGCCCGGCCCGGTGGTGCTCGCTTTGCCCGAAGACATGCTCGCATCGACGGCAGATGTCGACGATGCCGCACGCATCGAGCCGGTTGCCGCTCATCCCGCCGCGGCGCAGATCGCCGAGCTGCGCGAGCGCCTCGCCGGATCCAAGCGGCCCCTGGTCGTCGTCGGCGGCAGCGGATGGACGGCCGCGGCGTGCGCAGACCTTCAGCGCTTCGCCGAGGCCAACGCGCTGCCCGTCGCCTGCGCCTTTCGCGCCCAGGACCTGTTCGACAACGCGCACGAGCTCTACGCCGGCGATGTCGGCATCGCCATCAATCCCAAGCTTGCCGCGCGCGTGCGCGATGCCGACGTGCTTGTCGTCGCCGGCGAGCGTCTGGGCGAGATGACCACCGGCGGATACACTTTGCTCGGCGTGCCGCAACCGAGGCAGACGCTGATTCACGTTCACCCCGGCAGCGAAGAGCTCGGACGGGTGTTCCAGCCCGCGCTCGCGATCCAGGCGTCGATGCCCGCCTTTGCCGCGGCGGTGGCGGGCATGGCGCCCGTCGCGAAGGCGGCGTGGCGCGCCGACGCCGGTCAGGCGCACCTGGATTATCTGGCGTGGCAGGAGCCGCGGCCGATGGCCGGCGAGCTCGATCTGTGGCAAGTCGTTGCAGCATTGCGCGAGCTGCTACCTGAGGATGCGATTCTCACCAATGGCGCAGGCAACTACACGGTCTGGCTGCACCGACTCTATCGCCACCGGCGCTTCCGCACCCAGCTCGCCCCGTACAACGGCTCGATGGGTTACGGCGTGCCCGCGGCGATCGCGGCCAAGGCGACGCATCCCGAGCGCGTCGTGGTGTCATGGAACGGCGACGGCTGCTTTCAGATGAACGGGCAGGAAATTGCCACCGCGGTCCAGCACAAACTGAATGTGATTTTCATCGTGATCGACAACGGCATGTACGGCACCATCCGCATGCACCAGGAGCGCAATTACCCGGCGCGCGTCTACGGGACCGATCTGGTCAATCCCGATTTCGTGGCGCTGGCGAAAGCCTACGGAGCCGACGGCGAAAAGGTGACTCGCACCGATGAGTTCGCTCCGGCGCTGGAGCGCGCGCTGGGCGCGGGTCGTCCATCGGTGCTGTGGCTCAAGATCGACCCGCAGGCGATCACCATGAGCGCGACCATCGATCAGATCCGTGCGCAGCAGGCGAGCAAGCCGTGAGCGCGGAATCGACCTAGCGATGAGCGCCTCGCCAACGAATCCTTCCGCGACGCCCGGCAAAATCGACGCGTCCTTGTCGCCCTTGATCGAGGTCGAGCACCTCTCGATCGAATTCCGAAGCACGGAGCGGGTCGTCGCGGCCGTGCGCGACGTGTCTTTCTTCGTCGGCCGAGGCGAGACCGTTGCCATCGTCGGCGAATCGGGCTCGGGCAAATCGGTCACCGCCTTGTCGCTCATGCGCCTGGTCGAAAACGGCGGCGGCACGATTACCTCCGGCCGCATGAATTTCGCGCGCGACGACGGCACCACCATCGATCTCGCGCGCGCCGGCGCCCGAACCATGCGCTCGATCCGCGGCGCCGAAATGGCGATGATTTTTCAGGAGCCGATGACGTCGCTCAACCCGGTATTCACGGTCGGCGAGCAGATTGCCGAGTCGATTCGCCTGCATCAGGGCGCGGATTTCGCCGCCGCCAACGCCGAAGCCTTGCGCATGCTGAACCAGGTTCGCATTCCGGAGGCGGCGCAGGTCCTCGGCCGTTACCCGCACCAGCTCTCCGGCGGAATGCGGCAGCGGGTCATGATCGCGATGGCGCTTTCGTGCAAGCCTCGCCTGCTCATCGCCGACGAGCCGACGACCGCGCTCGACGTCACCATCCAGGCGCAGATTCTCGCCTTGATCCGGATTCTGCAGGACGAGATGCAGATGTCGGTGATTTTCATCACGCACGACATGGGCGTCGTCGCGGAAGTCGCCGATCGTGTCATCGTCATGTACCGCGGCGAAATGGTGGAGCAAGGCTCCGCCGATCAGATTTTCCATGCGCCGCAGCATCCGTACACGCGCGCGTTGCTGGCCGCGGTACCGCGGCTGGGTGCGATGCAGGGAAGCGACGCGCCGGCGCGCTTTCCGCTGCCGTCCGAAGCTGCCGCCCCGGCGGCACCTGTTGCCGTGACACCTCCTTCGGCCGTGTCCCGCATCACCGGCGGAAACGATGCCATTGAGATGCGGTTATCGTCCGCGGCGAGCGAGTCCGACGCACCTCTGCTCAGGGTCCGCGGCCTGAAGACCCGATTTCCGCTGCGGTCCGGGCTTTTCGGACGCGTGCGGCGGCGCGTGCACGCCGTCGAGCAGGTGAGCTTCGATCTTCGCGCCGGAGAAACGCTGGCGCTGGTCGGCGAATCCGGTTGCGGCAAGTCGACCACCGGGCGCTCGCTGCTGCGGCTGGTCGACATCGACGGCGGCAGCATCGAGCTGGAAGGACGCGACATCGCGCATCTGCCGTCCAACGAGGTACGTTCGCTGCGGCGCGAGATCCAGATGGTGTTCCAGGATCCGTACGCGTCGCTCGATCCGCGCCTGACGGTGGGCTTCTCGGTTGCCGAGCCGCTTTACGTCCACGGCGTCGCGCGCGGAAGCGCGGCCGAGGACATCGTCGCCGAGCTGCTGGAGCATGTCGGCCTCTCGCCCGACGCGGCGAATCGTTACCCGCACGAGTTCTCCGGCGGCCAGCGCCAGCGCGTCGCCATCGCCCGCGCGCTCGCGCTGAAGCCGAAGATCATCGTCGCCGACGAGGCCGTCTCGGCGCTCGACGTGTCGATCCGCGCCCAGATCGTCAACCTGATGCTCGACCTGCAGTCCGAGTTCGGCTTGTCCTATTTGTTCATTTCGCACGACATGGCGGTGGTCGAGCGTGTCAGCCATCGTGTCGCGGTAATGTACCTGGGCCAGATCGTCGAGATCGGCCCGCGGCGAGCGGTGTTCGAGGACCCGCAGCACCCATACACGCGCAAGCTGCTGGCGGCGGTGCCCGTCGCCGACCCGGCGCGACGCCACGGCAAAAGGGAGCTATCATCGGAAGAAATCCCGAGCCCCATACGCGCCATCGGCGACGAGCCGGTCGTGCTGCCGCTCGAGGAAGTGGCACCCGGACATTACGTCGCCAGGCACAGGATCTCCGCCGCGTATTGAAAAAAACAGAAAAAATCAGAACAAATCGCCCATCGCACGATCGTCGCCCAACATTTTCGGATTCTGGAGAGAGAACATGAAATCGATTCCGCGCTCGCTGTTCATTACCGCGCTTGCGCTCGGCGCATTGCTCGCCGCGCCGGCGCACGCCGCCAAGGACGTCGTCTTTGCCGTGGCGTCGACCTTCACCACGACCGACCCCTACGACGCCAACGACACGCTGTCGCAGGCGATGGCCAAATCGTTCTACGAGGGCCTGTATGGGTTCGACAAGGACATGAAGATGATTCCCGTCCTGGCGGAGAGCTACGAAGTCTCCAAGGACGGTCTCACCTATATCGTGAAGCTCAGGAAGGGAGTCAAGTTTCACGACGGCACCGATTTCAACGCCGCCGCGGTCAAGGCCAACTTCGACCGCGTCACCAATCCCGACAACAAGCTCAAGCGCTACGGCCTGTACAGCAACATCGGCAAGACCGAAGTGGTCGACGATTACACCGCCAAGATCACCTTGAAGACGGCGTTCTCGGCGTTCCTGAACAATCTCGCGCACCCGTCGGGAGTGATGATCAGTCCGGCGGCGATGGCCAAGTACGGCAAGGACATCTCGGCCAATCCGGTCGGCACGGGACCGTTCAAATTTGTCGAATGGCAGCGCACGGATTATCTAAAGGTCGCCAAGTTCGACGGCTACTGGAAGAAGGGTTATCCCAAGGTGGACACGATCACCTGGAAGCCGGTCGTCGATAACAACTCGCGCGCGGCGACGATGCAGACCGGCGAAGCGCAATTCACGTTTCCTGTGCCGTATGAGCAGGCCGATACCCTCAAGGCCAGGCCTGAGCTCGAGGTGGTGGCAGCGCCATCGATCGTCATTCGATACTTGTCGATGAATACCCAGCAGAAGCCCTTCGACAACCCGAAAGTGCGCGAGGCGATCGCCTACTCGATCAACAAGGATGCGCTGGCCAAGGTTGCGTTCAACGGCTACGCGTTTGCTGCGCCAGGCGTGGTGCCGGATGGCGTCGAATACAGCGTCAAGCTCGGCCCCTGGCCGTACGACGTCGCCAAGGCCAAGAAGCTGCTTGCGGAAGCGGGCTACCCGAACGGCTTCGAGACCGAGCTGTGGTCGGCGTACAACCACAGCACCGCGCAGAAGGTGACGCAGTTCCTGCAGCAGCAGCTCGGACAGATCGGCATCAAGGCCAAGATCACGCTGCTCGAAGCCGGGCAGCGGGTCGAGAAAGTCGAAAGCTGGCAGGATCCGGCGACCGCGCCGGTGCGCTTGTACTACGTCGGCTGGTCGTCGTCGACCGGCGAGGCGGACTGGGCGATCCGGCCGCTGCTCGCATCGTCATCGTTCCCGCCGAGCCTGTTCAATACCGCGTATTACAAGAGCGACAAGGTCGATGGCGACATCAAGTCCGCCCTGGCGACGACAGACAAGACGCAAAAGGCGAAGTTCTATCGCGACGCCCAGGAGCAGATCTGGAAGGACGCGCCATGGGCGCCGCTGGTCGTCGAAAAATTGCTCTCGGCGCACAATAAGAAGCTGACGGGCGTGTACACCATGCCGGATGCTTCGTTCAACTTTACCGAAGTCGATTTGAAGCCTTGAACGGACTGGCGGCGGCGCTTGTCGACCCAATGCCTATTCGTCATTCCCGCGAAAGCGGGAATCCATTTGGATCTTGACCGTCGTAATTTTCGTGCGTGACTATTTCATTCCAGCTCGTCATGCCTGCGAAAGCACACATTCCGTCATTCCCGCGAAAGCGGGAATCCAGCGTCGTTGATTTGTGATGTCGCGGTGCGCAACTAACGCCACTGGATCCCCGCTTTCGCGGGGATGACGGGAGTCTGTGGAAGTCGTCTCCCATTTAGGAAATCCTCAGTAGGCTGTAGCGCTGCGGAATCGATGCTCCAGTACATCGTCAAGCGCCTGCTCGGCCTGCTGCCCACGCTGCTCATCGTCGGCGTGCTGGTGTTCATGTTCGTGCACTTGCTGCCGGGCGATCCGGCGCGGCTCGCCGCGGGCCCCGATGCGACGCCGGAGACGGTTGCGCTGGTACGCCAGGACCTCGGACTCGACCGCTCGCTGCCCGAGCAATTCGTGCGCTTCGGCAGCGGCGTGCTGCGCGGCGACTTCGGCCGATCGCTGCGTACCAAGCGTCCGGTATCGACCGAAGTCGGCGAGCGCTTCATGCCGACCTTCTGGCTGACGCTGGCCGCGATGTCTTGGTCGGTGGTCATCGGCATGCTGATCGGCATCGTTTCCGCGGTGTGGCGCAACCGCTGGCCCGACCGATTGGGCATGACGCTCGCGGTTTCCGGGATTTCGTTTCCCGCGTTCGCGCTCGGCATGGTGCTGATGCAGGTCTTCGCCGTGCAGCTCGGCTGGCTGCCTACCATCGGCGCCGCGACGTGGAAGCACTACATCCTTCCGTCGCTGACGCTGGGCGCCGCGGTGGCGGCGATCATGGCCCGCTTCACCCGCTCGTCCTTCGTCGACATCCTGCAGGAAGACTACATTCGCACCGCGCGCGCCAAAGGCCTTTCCGAAAACGTGGTCGTGATCAAGCACGGCTTGCGCAACGCGCTCATCCCCGTAGTCACCATGATGGGCTTGCAGTTCGGTTTCCTGCTCGGCGGATCGATCGTGGTCGAGGTGGTCTTCAACTGGCCGGGCATGGGCCGCCTGCTGGTCGACGCGGTAGACATGCGCGATTACCCGGTCATCCAGGCCGAAGTGCTGCTGTTCTCGCTCGAATTCATCCTCATCAACCTGATCGTCGACGTGCTGTATGCGGTGATCAATCCGACGATCCGGTATCGCTAGCGATGAAATCCGAAGCCGTTCCCGAAAGCACCGGCGCGGATCCGCTTCCGATGCCGGCGATCGATGCGTTCGTCGCCCACGACGCGGCGTCGGTGCGAACGCCGTGGAGCGAATTCTGGCGCAAGTTCCGCAAGCAACACGTCGCGGTCGGCGCCGGAATATTCGTCCTGCTGCTGGTCCTGGTGGCGCTGATCGCGCCATGGATCGTTCCCTACGACGCGGAGAATTTCTTCGACTACGACAGCCTCAACGCGCTGCCTTCGCTGACGCATTGGTTCGGCGTCGATCCACTCGGGAGAGATATTTTCAGCCGCATCCTCATGGGCGCGCGCATCTCGCTGATGGCGGGCTTCGTTTCGGTCGCCGCGGGTGCACTCATCGGCACCGCCCTCGGCCTCGTTGCCGGCTATTACGAGGGTTGGTGGGACCGCGTCATCATGCGTCTGTGCGACGTGCTTTTCGCGTTTCCCGGCATCCTGCTGGCGATCGGAATCGTCGCCATTCTCGGCGGCGGAATGGCCAACGTGATCATCGCGGTGTCGATCTTCAGCATCCCCACCTTTGCCCGACTCGTTCGCGGCAATACGCTTTCGCTCAAGCATCTCACCTTCATCGAGGCGGCGAGGAGCATCGGCGCCTCCGACTGGACGATCGTCATCCGCCACATTTTCCCGGGCACGATCGCCGCGGTCGTGGTTTATTTTTCGCTGCGCATCGGGACCTCGATCATCACCGCCGCCAGCCTGTCCTTCATCGGCATGGGAGCGCAGCCGCCGACGCCGGAATGGGGCGCGATGCTCAACGAGGCGCGCGCCGACATGATGACCTCGCCGCACGTCGCCTTCTTTCCCAGCCTGGCGATTTTCCTCACGGTGCTGGCGTTCAATCTGCTCGGCGACGGACTGCGCGACGCGCTCGATCCGAAGATCGACCAGAAGTGACCGTGCGCGAGCCGGGCCGGCGGTCAGCGCCGGCAATGCTGGCGCAACGGCTCTACGACGTCTCGCAGGCGACCGAAGGCCCGAGCTCTTCCTTCGCGGTCGCGACGTGCGCGCTGGCGGGAAGCGAAACGCCATTCTTCACCGCGGTGATCTCGGCCAGGATCGACACCGCGATTTCCGGCGGCGTGCGGCTCCCGATGTAGAGCCCGACCGGTCCGTGGAGGCGGGCTATTTCCCGCGGCGAAAGATCGAATTCGCGCAGACGCTCGCGTCGCTTGGCGTTATTGGCGCGCGAGCCGAGCGCGCCGATGTAGAACGCCGGCGACTTGAGCGCTTCCATCAACGCAAGGTCGTCGAGCTTGGGATCGTGCGTCAAGGCGAGCACTGCGCAGCGCTCGTCGAGATTCATGGCGAGCACAGTATCGTCGGGCATCGTCCGCACCAGCGTCACACCCGCGACATCCCAGGTCTCGGTGTACTCTTCGCGCGGATCGCAAACCGTCACCTGGTAATCGAGGCCGACGGCAATCTGGGCAAGGTATTTCGACAGCTGACCCGCGCCGATGACCAGCATGCGATAGCGCGGCCCATGAACGGTGACCAGCGTCTGTCCGTCGAACGCCAATCCATCGGCGGCATTGGCGTCATTGAGCGATACGACCGCGGTGTCGAGGTCGAGCCTGCGCTCGACCAGCTTGCCGTGCTCGACCGCGTCGAGCAGCTCGCCGACGCGGCTCGCCGTCGTCAGCGGCTCCAGCACCAGCTGGATCGTTCCGCCGCAGGGCAGGCCGAATTTTCGCGCGTCTTCCGCCGAGACGCCGTAGGTCACCGCCTGCGGCCGGGTGATGTACGGGCCCTCGCGGCGCGAGCGCTCGACGATGTCGTCCTCGATGCAGCCGCCGGAAACGGAGCCGACGACGATCCCGTCCTCGCGCACCGCGAGCATGGCGCCCGGCGGCCTTGGCGAGCTGCCCCAGGTCTTGACCACCGTCACCAGCAAAACGCGCTGGCCCGAATCCAGCCATTGCGCGCTCTTGCGCAGCACTTCGAGATCGACGCTATCCATATCGGTTGATTGCAGCGAGCCGGGTCAACAATGCGATTCTACGCCGGCCGGGTGAGCCAGTAGATCGCCATGACGGCAATGATCGCGGCGGCGAGCGCGAGACGCAGCGACATCGTGCGCATCGCGGAGCGGACCCGGACGTCGGTCGGCGCCGGGCCCGCGGCGACCGCTTTCGCATCCGGCGGCGGACCCGAGAGTCTTTCGACAAAGCGGGCGAAAAAATCGTCGGCGACCTTGGCCGCCGCGCCGTCCACCAGGCGCGAGCCGATCTGCGCCAGCTTGCCTCCGACCTGCGCCTTGGCCTGGTAGTCGATGCGCGTGCCGGGATTGTTGGCGGCGAGCGAGACGCGCGCCTCGCCCTTGGCAAATCCCGCCGCGCCGCCCTGCCCTTCGAAGCTCAGCGTGTACGACGTGGGCGCGACAATGTCGGTCATGACAATGCGGCCGGTGAAGCGCGCGCTGACCGGTCCGACGCGCACGGTCATGGTCACCTTGTACTCGGTGTCCGACACGCGCTCGATCGATTCGCATCCGGCGATGCACGCCTTGAGCACCTCGGGATCGTTGAGCGCGCGCCAGGTCGTCTCGACGTCGGACGGAACTGTCCTGCTGCCGGTCATTTCCATGTCGTCGCTCCCAGTCGTGCGCTCATGCCGCGAAGCGTTCGGCGTTGACGCCGCCGCGCCGTGCATGGCGCGAAAACGCGGCAGTGAGCTGCGTCAAGCTCTCGAGATTGTGCACCGGCAGGAATTCGTCGACGAACGGCAGCATGGCCCGGATTCCCGCCGGCCGCGCCTCGAAATGCTCATAGCGAAGCAACGGATTGAGCCAGATCAGCCGCCGGCACGACTTGCCCAGGCGGTCCATCTCCTGCGCAAGCCCATCGCCGACATCGCTGTCGAGGCCATCGGTGATCAGCAGCACGATCGCGCCCTGG
>Ga0209839_10000289_pt1 | contig 26171 bp, 21 predicted proteins | sample OrgsoiDNA2013050_FD_185800 | JGI IMG/M metagenome (GOLD analysis project Ga0209839, IMG submission 185800) | Permafrost soil microbial communities from the Arctic, to analyse light accelerated degradation of dissolved organic matter (DOM) -... | ecosystem: Environmental > Terrestrial > Soil >... | reverse complement strand
TGAGCATGCACGAGGTCAACAGCGACGAATGAAACCAGCCGCGGTGCTGATCCGATCCCTCGAGGTAGAGATCGGCGGGAAATCCGGTCACGTCCGGGTGCGACCCGAGGTGCAAGGCGCGGCCCTGCGGCCCGCCCATCACCGTCTGATGGGTCGACCCGGAGTCGAACCAGACATCGAGCGTATCGGTGAGCTTGCGGTATTTCGTCGCATCGACGCCGAAATCCTCATGCGTCGCCTCGAACCAGGACTCGATGCCGCCGGCATTGACCTTCATTGCCGCAAGCTCCAGCAGCGCCGGAGTGTCCGGATGCAGCTGCTCCGTTTCCTTGTCGACAAAGAACGGCAGTGGAACACCCCACTGACGTTGGCGCGAAAGCGTCCAATCGGGGCGATTGGCGATCATGCCGTGCAGCCTGGACTTGCCCCAGGAGGGGAAGAACTCGGTGGCGTCGATACCGCGCAAGGCAGTGTTGCGCAGCGTTTCATCCGGCCGAGCGCCATTGAATCCGGGCACCTCGTCCATGCCGGCGAACCATTGCGTCGTCGCGCGATAGATGATCGGCGTTCTGTGCCGCCAGCAGTGCATGTAGCTGTGGGTGATCTTTTCGGCATGAAACAGCGCGCCCGTTTCGCGCAGCTTGTCGACGATCTTCGGATTCGCATCCCAGATCTTCTGTCCGCCGAAGAAAGGCAGACTTTCGGCGTAGCGGCCGTGGCCCAGCACCGGATTGAGCATGTCGTCGTCGGCCATGCCGTAGCGCCGGCAGGAAATGAAATCGTCGATGCCATACGCAGGAGAGCTGTGCACGATGCCGGTGCCCTGCTCCAGCGTCACGTATTCGCCGAGGTAGACCGGCGCGGCGCGGTCGTAAAAGGGATGACGAAAACGGATCGACTCGAGACTGCGGCCGGAAGTGGTCGGATCCGGGGATTCATTCTGCGTGCGCAGTATTCCAAACCGCTTGAGCGATGCCTCCTTCAAGTCCGACGCGAGCAGCAGCGTCCCTCGCTCGGTTTCGACCAGCGAGTATTGAAATTCCGGATGCACGTTCAATGCCTGATTGGCCGGCAGCGTCCACGGGGTGGTGGTCCAGATCACCGCGTACACGGGGCCTTCGGGCAGCGACGGCAGGTTAAACGCCGTCGCCAGTTTTTCGCGATCACGATCGTCGATCGCGAACCCGACGTCGACCGCGACATCCTGGCGGTCCTCGTACTCGACTTCGGCCTCGGCCAATGCGCTTTGGCAATCGAAGCACCAGTTCACCGGCTTGAGGCCGCGATAGAGGTAACCTTTTTCGAGCAACCGTCCCAACGCACGAATCTCGTCGGCCTCGTTGCGATATGACATGGTGGTATATGGGTGCTCCCAGTCGCCGAGCACGCCGAGCCGCTGGAATTCGGCTTTCTGCCGCGTGATCTGCTCGTTCGCATATGCTCGGCAGAGCCGCTGCGTTTCAGCCGTCGGCAGATTCTTGCCATAGGTCTTCTCGATCTGAACCTCGATCGGCATGCCGTGGCAATCCCATCCGGGGACGTAGGGTGCGTCGAAACCGGCCAATTGGCGGCTCTTGACCACGATGTCCTTGAGCACCTTGTTCACGGCATGGCCGATGTGGATGTCGCCGTTGGCGTACGGCGGTCCGTCGTGCAGAATGAATCGCGGGCGCCCCTTGCTCGCGGCACGAATCGCCTCGTAAACCTTGCGCGCCTGCCAATCCTGCACCCAGCCGGGCTCGCGCTTGGCCAGATCGCCGCGCATCGGAAACGGCGTGTCAGGAAGATTCAGGGTTGATTTGAAGTCGGTCTTGCCGGCGTCTGCCATCGTTGCTTTCGTTTTACTTCGTGGTCGCAAAATAATGGCGTGCTTGTGCCACGTCGATCCGGATTTGCCGGGTCAGCGCGGCGAGATCGGAATAGCGCTCCTCGTCGCGAAGCTTGTGCAGGAACTCCACGCCGATCCTGTGCCCGTAGATCGATTCGTCGAAATCGAACAGGAATACTTCAAGGAGCGGCTTCGCATCTTCTTTTACCGTCGGACGAACTCCCAGGCTGGCAACGCCTGCGCGCGATCCGCCGCCCAGACCGTTGACGCGAACCGCGAAAATGCCCGACAGCGGCGGCTTGCGCCGCAACACGATATTGGCCGTGGGAAATCCCAGATTGCGACCGAGCTTGTCGCCATGCGCGACGTGGCCGGACATCGTGTACGGCCTGCCGAGAAGCCTGGTCGCGCGCTCGACATCGCCGGCCGCGAGCGCGGCCCGTACTGCGCTGCTCGATGCGCGCTCGCCATCGATCATGACGGTCGGCATCGCTTCGACGCTAAAGCTCGCCGCGCTCGTCCTCAGCAGCGCCAGGTCACCGACGCGATCGCGGCCGAAGCGGAAGTCGTCGCCGACCAGTATCCAGCCAACCTTCAACTTGCGTACCAACACCTGTTCGATGAATTCCTCGGCCGAGAGTTTCGCGAGCCGGGCATCGAAGCGCGCGACATGGACACGCGCCACGCCGTTCGACGCAAATCGCTCGAGCTTGTCGCGCAGCGTCGAGAGTCGCGGTGGCGCGGAATGCGGTGCGAAAAATTCGCGCGGATGAGGATCGAAGGTCAGCACCGCGGAGGGAAGCGCGAGATCCTCCGCGGCCTCGCTCAGGCGCGTGAGCATGGCCTGATGGCCGCGGTGCACGCCGTCGAGGTTGCCGATGGTAAGCGCGATGCGGTCGTAGCTGGATTGGGAAAGTCCGCGAATTACTTGCACGCTGCAATTGCCCGGAGCGACTCCGGAAAAATAACCGGAAGGCTTTGATAAACCTCAATTTTACTCTGCGCGATGGGTCGCGGTCCAGCGCTGGGCCTTTCCTCCGAAGTCGTCGGCCCTACACGGCCGGAGGCCAATCGCGCCAACCCGGCAGCAGCGGGAAGTACAGCCCGACTCGAATCGGACGCGGATCGATGTCACGCATCACTCGCGCATAGCCTTCCAGTTGCGGCCGATACCGCTCCTGCTCGCGATCCAGGAATGCTTCCGTATCGCTGCCTTCGTGGCGCGACAACTTGAAATCCACGATCCAGCGGACACCATCGGCATCGATGAAGGTGCGGTCGAGCACGAAGTGGGCGAATGTGTCGTCGCGCAGCCCGGTCACCGCGTATTCGCTGTGCGCCTCGGCGTGCCCCGGATCGAACAGCCAGCGACCGCGAGGGTCGGCCAGCGTCGTGTCGATTGCCGCCAGCACCTGTTCGACCGCGCCGCTGACCTCGTCGCCGGTCAGGCCCAGCGCCGCAAGCTCGCGCGTGACCCGAACGCGCTCCGTTGCAATCCGCTGCGCGGTCCACTGCCCGATGCCCTGTTCCGCCAACTGCCAGAGGAGTCGATGGGCAACGGTGCCGATGCGGCGGCGCGTCTCGTGCGCCCAATCGAATTCAACGGTATCGCGTTCGGACATGGAATCGGGAGCCTCAGATCCTGGAAGTGGAACAGGGGCCGGCGGCAGGGTCCATCGCTGCGGCAGCCGCCGCAGCGGTACGCCGATTTCCTCCGGCCCCGTGCTCCCCCCGCTTTCCGCGTCGGGGCCCGGCGCAGCAGCAGAAATCGCCGGCCACAACGCGGCCAGGGCCGTTCGCCGCGACGGGTCCTTCCACCGTCCGGGCGTTCCTTGCTCGTCTATCCGATCGAGCGCCGAGGTCAGATGCAGGCGCTCTTTCGCCCGCGTGCAACCAACGTACAGCAGCCGGCCGAGCTCCGCTTCCTCCTCAGCCGCGGCGAGGCCTCGAAGATACGAGTACACGGCGTCGTCGTCACCAAGCGCCACGTAGCGGGATCTCATTGGCGCGAGCAGCAAGCCGTTGCTGCGCCGGCGCCAAAGCAGGAGCTGACGGTCTTCCGGGCGTGGGTGGCGCGCAAGCCCGGGCATGATGACGACATCGAATTCGAGCCCCTTCGCCCGGTGCAGCGTCATGATGCGCACGCGCGTCGCCGGGTCGGCGTGCCCTTCCGCGCGCAGCGCGCCCAGCGCTTCCATGAACATGGCCCAATCGGGAATGTCGGCGCCGACTTCGTGCTCCGAGAGCAGGGAAAAAAATCGATCGGCTGCGTCGAGGTCGATCGGATCGATAACGCACGCGGGCCCGCCTAGCGCGAGCCAGGCGCCGCGCACCGTGGTGGCGAGCCGGTTGCGCCCGCGTTCTTCCCATACCGCGGTGACGACGTCCGCAAGGCGCGTGAACCTCTCCTTGCCATCCTCTGACAAGCGGCTCAGAACGCTGGTTCTCAACTCTCCCGACAAGGCTTCGCTCAACGCGCGCTTGCCGCAGGTTTGCGCGACCGCGAACAGATCGAGCAGTGTCAAGCCGCACCAAGGCGCGCGCAGTGTTGCGAGCCACGCCAGGCGGTCCTCGGGTTGAATCAGCGCATGCGTCAGCGAGCACAGATCGAGCACCGTCTGCCGCTCCGAGAGCTGATCGAGCTCGACCGCGCTGAACTGGACTTTGTCAGCGCGCAACGCCGGCAGGATCTGCGCGAGGTCGGATCGCTTGCGCACGAGCACCGCGATCGATTCGGAACCCTTCGCGAGCGCATCGTGGATTCGCGACACGACCGCCGCCGCCTCCCGCGCGGCATCGGGGCAAATATCGACGGTGACCGCGGCGTCGGCGTGCGGTCGTCGGGTCGCGGCCGACGGCTTGAACGCGACTGTTCCACGCGCAGGATTTTCTTCCGTGGAAAATACGCCGGAAAACGTCGCGTTCACCCAGTCGACCAGGCCTTGCTGCGAGCGAAAATTTTGGGTCAGCGTCAATGGCTCGAGCGCGACACCGCCGATGCCCCTGTTTTTCTGCGCCGCAAGGAACAAGCCGACATCGGCTTCACGAAAGCGGTAAATCGATTGCATTGGGTCGCCGACGACAAACAGGGTGCGTCCGTCACCCGGCGTCCAGCCCTCGGTCAGACGCTCGACCAGCTGGTGCTGCGCCAGCGACGTGTCCTGGAACTCGTCCAGAAGCAGATGCTCGATTCGCATATCGAGCGCGAGCAACAGCTCGGAGGGCCCCTCCTCCGACGACAATGCGCGGAGCGCAATCAGCGTCGATTCCGGATAGTCGATGCCGTTTTCCTGAGCGAACACGAGCTGCAATCGGGCCACCGCGTGCCGCAGCACATCGAGCAATGCGGCGATGAACGACCATGACGCTTCATCGTAGCGCGGCGGTGGAAGATTTCGCGTCGAATGGAGCGCGGCGGCGAGCCCGGGAACCTGGCGCAGACGCGCAAGTAATTGTTCCATTCCCTGCTTGTGATCTCGGCGGAGCGCATGCCCCGACGCGCTCGCGGCGCCTGGCGCAAGGAAGCCCTGCCGCTTGGTGAGCTTTTCGCGAAACTCGCCTTCCAGCGTGAGCAGCCATTCGGCAAGCGACAGCCAGTGCGGCAATCCGTCGGCGCTTGGCGGCGGCAGGCCGCCGCGGTCCGACCATGCGGCCAGGGGATGATCGGGCTCGTCGACCCGCAGATTGCCGCCGGCGTGGCGCGCCAGCTCCAGCAAGGGCGCGACCACATCGCCCGGAAACGCGGAGTCGAGCGTGGCGAGCTCGCGATCGATCTCGGCGACCAGCGCGCTTTCCAGGTGGACGCGCAACGCTTCCTTGTCATCGACGACGGCGAAGTGCAGCCATTGATCGCGTTTGGCGAGCATTCCGGCGATCAGTTCGAGCAGTCGATCGGCATCGTTGTCGAGGTGATCGAGCAGTCGCCGCCACGAAACATGATCGGCGCCTGCCGCGTCGAGCTCAAGGCGCGCTGCCTCGAGGTAGAGCGGCATGGCGCGATCGACGAAGCGTGGCACCGTCCCCACTTTCAAGGTAAGCGGCGCGCGCCGCATCAGCGACGCGCACAGTGCATCGATGGTTTGCACCTGCAGGCGCGTCGGATGGGCGATCAGATTCCACTCCAGCGCGGCGTCGCGTTGCAGGACCGATCGCGCCAGGCGCCACGTCAGGGCCGCATGCGCTTCTGCGGGCGCGGCGTCGGTCCCGGCGTTGCGCAACGCGGCGACGATGCGCTCGCGGATCTCTCCCGCGGCCTTGCGCGTGAAGGTCATGGCGACGATCGCCTCGGGCCGTTCGACCCGCGCCAGCAACGCGAGGTAGCGCTGGATCAGCAGCTCGGTCTTGCCCGAACCTGCCGGCGCCTGGACCACGAACGAGCGTGAGATGTCGAGCGCGGCCGATCGCTCGGCGTCGTCGGATGCGGCGCTGCGCCTATTCATCGTCGAGACCCTGCTCGGCGAGGTTGCGCACCGACTGGATCCGGCATAGCGGCTGCAGGCAGCAGGTGCGGCACGCGAGTGGACTCTGGCGCGGGCGGACGACGGCATCGCCCGAGGCGATTTCCGCAGCCAGGGCGCCGAGCTGCGAGCGCCACCAGGTTTCGAGCGCCGCCCAATCGGCCAGATTGCATTTGGAAACGACGGTCAGCGCGGGCCATGCTTCTGCATCTGCCGCGAGCCCCACCGCGACAACCGCGTCCGGGCGCAACTGCGCGTAGGCGGCAGCGCGAACGTCGACGTCGGGCCGTGCATCGCGCAAAGCCAGCACGTACATGCCCAACTGCGTCGCGCGAGGTCTCGGGTCGAACCACCGTGGCGGCCGCTCCGCGAGCCCGGTCTTGAAGTCGACGATCGCCAAGCCGCCGTCGTCGAGCGCGTCGACACGATCGAATCGCACCCGGAAGGTCAAGGACGCGAGATCCACGCTTGCGTTCGATTCGATGCGTTCGGCCGCGAACGGCGGCCGCATCCGTTCGATGTCGAGCCATGCGTGCAAAAGGCGCTCGAGGCGCGTCGCTTCCGCGGCGCGAACCAGCGCCGGCAGGCTGCGCCAGCGCACCGCGGGAAATCGGGCGAGCGCGGATTTCACGGCGCCATCGAGCAGCCGTTTCTCGTCGGCGCTGTCGAGCGCGGCCAGCGTCGCGTGATCGCCGACGGCAATCCAGAATGCGGCCAGCGACTGGTGCACCAGCGTGCCGCGCTCCTGCGGCGAAAGGCCGCCGAGCGGGACCGGCCACGGCTGGGCATCGAGCCGATGGCGTGCAGCCGCCTGGAACGGGCAGTCGCTCTGCGCGGCAATGATGCGTGACCCGCCGGGCGCGATGCTTCCGGGCATGAGTCGCGGCGCGCGATCGTCCACGATCGACTCCAGGCGCTGGCCGGCGGCGATCGTTCGCGACCATGGCGGCGCCGACACCGCCAGCGGCGCCTCCGCAAAGCCCGCGATCAGAGCCGACGGCGAAGCAGGACGATCGTCGATGGTCGATGCCGAGCTGAAGACAACCTCGGCGGCCGCGGATGCGAATCCAGTCGTCAACGCGCGAAAAAACGCCAGCTCTCCAATCGAATTTGCGCGCGGAATGCCGCGCTCCCGCTGCCACGCGATCGGCAACATCGGATTGGGGGCCGCCGCCGGTGGCCATCGATCGGCGGAGAGTCCTGCCACCCACAAGGCATCGAATGCAATGCCGCTTGCTTCGAGCACGCCCAGTATCTGGACCGGCGCGGTGCCGCCTTCGGGTTGAAACACTGTCTCGCGGGCCATCGCGCGAAGTTTGTCGATCGCATCGGTTCGGCTCATGCGAGCCGCCACCACGCCGAGCGACGAGAACTGCAGCAACAATCGCTCCCACGCCTCGCGCACCTGATACTCGCCGCTGTCCATCGTGCGAATTCCAGGCCATCCCGCGGAGGCGAGCCAGGCGCGCCATGCATCCGACCAGTTGCGCGGCGAAGCGGCACGGTCGCGTGCGAAGACCTCCGACGCCTTGCGCCAACGCTCGGCCAACGCCGGCGCGCGGCGATCGAGCGCCGCCACGGCTTCGGCCAGCGTGACGTCACGGCGTCCGGCCTCGAGCCAGTCTCGCTCGATCGCCGCGCGCGCTACCCACGCCAGGTCCGCACCGGGCAGATAAGGTGAACGCAAGAGCGCCGCGGCGGCCCCGGCGTCGAGCCGCGTTTGCCCGAGCTCGATCAGGTCGAGCGCGGCGACGATCATTGGAATCGCCGCCAGCGATGTCCCCAACGATATTTCGAATGGCCGTCCGACCGAACGGGCGCCGGGCAGTATCGAAGAAGGGCAAAGAATGTCCTCCGCCAGGGCAATGACTTCTTCGCGCCGGACCGCCAGATCCTCGATCACGATGCCGACGCGTGCGCGTCCATTCAAGGCTCTGTCGCGCGCCCATGTCAGTGCGGCGATGAGCTCCGCGCGCGGCGAGGCGGCGGTCGCTCGACTTACCGTGGCCTCGATCGGCGGCAAGGTGTCGTAGCGACGCAGCGCCGCGCCTTCGCTGTCCAAGGCGGCGAAGAGGCGTTCCTGCTGTGGCGTGAGCTCGACGAAGCCGGCGAGAACGGTGCCGCGGCTGCGCGACCTGATGAGCGACCCGATGCGCGGCGCGAGGATCGCCAGCGTATCGGGCAAGCGCGCCAGATCACGCATGCCCACTCGGCGCGAGTCGGCGGTATAGCGCTCTGCCCAGGCGGTGAACATCGAAGGATCGTCCGACTCGCGATCGTCGCGGCGCCACGCGCGCCAGCTTTCGCCGCCGGCGCCCCAGGCGTGGACGAGCGACCACGCCTCGGCGGCGAGCGTCGCTGCGCCACGCGGATTCAGGAGCGCGCGACCGTCCTCATCGACAATGCGCTCCCACAGCACACTCGCCTGCGGCGCCGTCAGAAGCAGGGTTTCGTCGACTGCAGCGCCGGCCGCAACGCGCTGCTCCCACAGCGTGGCAAGCCACGTCTGGTACGGCAGTATGGAAGGCGTCGGCCACGCGGTCAGGCCCGACCTTCTTTGCTCGGCGTCGAACGCCTGCAGCAAAGCGCGCGCGAGGCGGCGGTTGGGAGTGACGGCGACAGCGCCGTCGGCAAGCGAAGCGAGGATTGCGCGATTCACGTCCGCAATGGTATCCGACTAGCCCATTGGCGAAGTTTCAACGCTCGAAGCGCTCCCGAGCGCGCCGCCGCTCGCGAGAGCGGCGAAAGATGAACGTGTTGCGGTCGCGGAACGACTGCGACTCGAAACGGGCCGCGCTAGTCGTCGCCCGCGGCGGCCGAAATCGGCGCGGCTGGTGCCGCAGGAGAGATAGGGGAACCCACGTGTTCTGTGGACGAAGCGGGCATTCCGGGTGCGGTCGTCGCAATGTCATCGATGCGCGGCGCGAATCGCGCTCGCGACATCGACGCGCGCGTCGGCGCTCTCCATTCGCCGCACCAATCGTCGTCGCGCACCAGCGGCCACACACCTTCCACGAGGTAGCTCTTGGCGCTGAGCGGGTTCAAGTGCGGTGAATGGCGGCGGCACTGGCCCCACATCGCCGCCCGGCCGTCGGTGGGTCGGGCATTGCGCCGGTCATAAAACTGGCAATTCAGGCACTTTTCCACGTCGCGTTCTCCCGCCTACCGCTGCTGCAATCCACTGCCGCACCTGGACCGTACCGTCGATGAGGTGCATATCGATCGGTGACGGTCTACGAGCGCCAAATGGATGTCAGCTGAGTGTCAAATGAGTGTCAGATGAATGTCGAATCAGTGCGTATCAGCTAGTGTAAACCAAGGCTCATGGTGGCACGTCGATGGCATTCGATGTTCATCCTGACGGATGAAGCTGCGTGATCGAACCGGGCCCTCTCGTCGATGCGATCGCGACTGCCGATCACATGTAGATGGGCGGCGGCGAGGCTTTCGAGCAGCCGACGAGCAACGGACGATGGCGATCGAGCGCGATGCGTCCGGGATGAAGCTTGCGTCTGTTTCGCGCCAGGATGGCCGCACCCGGCCGCAGGCGCGCACGCGAAGGAGCGCGGCGCAACGGCTCGACACGGCAGCGCAATCGCGGCGCGGCATCGAACCCGTGACGCAGGGAATTTACGCGGCCCACGCGCTCACCGCGGTAAGTAGCGGCATCGGCACATCCTGCACGCGTCTTGCTGGGCGCGTCGCCTGACTGTCGAGCGCACTCTTCAGCTCGGCATCGGCCGCTGCGGCAACGCGCTGCAGCTCCTCGTCGTACATTTGCCGCTGTTCGGCGTCGGAAAGTACTGTGTACGCCTCGTGAATCATGCGGATCATCTGTTCGTCGGAGTGGCCGTTAAAACGCTGCTTGATGGTCTGGTAGGCGGCCTCGATTCTGGCCGCGGACGCGCCGGGGGGCAGGTCCAGGAAATCGTAGTGGGTATAGTCCATGGCACGATCCTCAGTTCCGTTGTCAGGCGGGGTATTCGCCTTTGTGCCATCCAACGCAACATCCATGCCATGCGTTTTCACCGCCTGCTGGCTCTTACCTAACTCGCTGATATTCCAAAGACCGAGCACGCGGCTACCGTCACCGGCAGGTTCGCTCCTCGTGCCATGAAATGGGTGCCGTTGACGCAGATGGAGGTGCCGCAATGCGGCACCTATGCGGCAGCTGAGGCCTCTACAGGATCGCCAGCGACGTCGGTCCGGACGGCGGCGCGAATGCATCGTCGAGCTGCTTCAGAACCGATGCCGGGAGCTTCAGGTCGACTGCGGCCCGATTGTCGCGGACGTGTGCTTCACTGGCCGCCTTGGGGATCGCGCTCACCCCGGCTTGCCTCAGTAGCCACGCCAGCGCAAGCTGCGCCGCCGTCGCTCCAAGCTCGGTGGCAAGCGCATTCAAGCGTCGATCGCGCAACAGCCTGCCGCGTCCCACCGGCGAATAGGCCATCACTGCGACCCGGTGCTTGCGGCAGAACGGCAGCAGGTCCCATTCGACGCCACGACAGCCGAGGTGATACATGACCTGGTTCGCGGCACAACGCGTTCCATTGGGCAGCGCAAACAGCTCTTCCATGTCGGCGCGGTCGAAATTCGAGACTCCCCAATCGCGGATGGAGCCCTCGCGACGCAAGGTTTCGAAGGCGTCGACTGTTTCCTCGAGCGGGATGTCGCCGCGCCAGTGCAACAGGTAAAGGTCGAGATGGTCGGTGCCGAGCCGCTCGAGGCTGCGCTTGCATGCCGCGACCGCTCCGCGCCGGCTCGCGTTGTGCGGATAGACCTTGCTGACCAGGAAAGTCTCTTCGCGGCGACCGGCGATCGCTTCGCCGACGACTTCCTCGGCACCGCCATCGCCGTACATCTCCGCGGTGTCGATCAGATTCATGCCCAGGTCGAGGCCGAGCATCAACGCCGCGACTTCTTTTTTTCTGTCGCGGCGATGCTCGCCCATCATCCATGTGCCCAAGCCCAGCGTGGCCATGGCGCCGCCGGACGGTAGGCTAATCGTGGGCACGGCAGTTGGCATCTTGTTCCGGCAAGAGACGATGGCGATAACGATACCGCAATCGCCAAACCGACGCGCGGCGGCTCCGCGCTCACAGATTACAATAAGCCTGGCGCGACCCGATCATGCCCCTCGATCAAGCTCTGCTCCCTCTTTCCGGCCGCACCGTGGTGCGTGGCGCCTGCCCGCACGACTGTCCCGACACCTGCGCCTTGCATGTCACGGTGGAAAATGGCCGCGCGATCAAGGTCGAGGGCGATCCTTTGCATCCGACGACCAACGGGGTGCTCTGTACCAAGGTTGCACGCTACCTCGAGCGCACCTATTCCGACGCGCGCGTGCTGCATCCGCTGCGGCGAGTCGGCAGGAAAGGCGAAGGCAAGTTTCGACGCATCGGCTGGGACGAGGCGTTGGATACCATTGCCACGCGCTTCGCCGAAATCGCGGCATCGTCCGACGGCCCGCAAGCCATCGTGCCCTACAGCTACGCCGGCACCATGGGCCTCCTGCAATACGGCTCGATGGACCGCCGATTCTTTCACCAGCTGGGCGCATCGCTGCTCGATCGCACCATCTGCGCAACAGCCGGCAAGGCGGGTTACGTCGCGACTGTCGGCGCCGCCATCGGCATCGACATGGAAGAGTTCGAGAACGCCCGCCTGATACTCATCTGGGGCTCGAATCCGATCGTTTCCAATCTGCACTTGTGGAGCCGGGTCCAGGAAGCGAAACGCCGCGGCGCGAAACTGATCGCCATCGATCCCTACCGCAGCCAGACCGCGGAGAAATGCCACCTCCACCTCGCATTGCTTCCGGGAACCGACGCCGCGCTTGCGCTGGGCATGATGCATGTCCTGATCGGCGAGAACCTGATCGATCGCGACTATATCGAGCGGTACACGCTGGGATTCGAGCAGCTCCAGGTTCGGGTTCGAGACTATCCGCCGCAACGCGTCGCGCAAATCACCGGGCTCGCGGCAGAACAGATCGTCGATCTCGCGCGTGACTACGGCACCATCCGGCCGGCGGCGATACGGCTCAACTACGGAATGCAACGCCACGCCGGCGGAGGCATGGCAATCCGGACCGCGGCGTGTCTGCCGGCGCTGGTCGGTGCCTGGCGCGATCCGGCCGGCGGTGCGCTGCTGTCGTCCAGCGGCACGTACCCGGTGAATGGCGCGGCGCTCGAGCGGCCGGACCTGATCTGGAACGCTCCGCGCACGATCAACATGTCGACCATCGGCGACGCATTGCTCGACGCCGACGATCCGCCGATACGCGCGCTATTCGTCTACAACTCGAATCCGGTCGCGGTCGCGCCGGAGTCCGCCCGCGTGGTCGCGGGCTTCGCGCGCGAGGACCTCTTCTGCGTCGTGCACGACGTCTTTCAGACCGACACCGCGGATTACGCCGACATCGTGCTTCCGGCAACCACGCAGCTGGAACACACCGACATCCATTCTTCCTACGGGCATCTCTACGCGCTCGCCAACAACCCCGCCATCGCGCCGCTGGGCGAAGCCAAGCCCAACACCGAAGTATTCCGTCTGCTCGCGGCGCGCATGGGCTTCGACGCGCCGTGCTTTCGCGAGAGCGACGAGGAAATGGCGCGCAACGCGTTCCTGGCCGACCATCCGCGCGCTCAGGGCATCTCCTGGGACACGCTGAAGGAGAAAGGCTGGCAGCGGCTGAACGTGCCCTCCCCGTTCGCGCCGTTCGCGCACGGAAACTTCCCGACGCCTTCGGGGAAATGCGAGTTTTATTCGCAAACGCTGGCCAATCAGGGGCTCGATCCGTTGCCGACGTTCACGCCGCCACGGGAGTCTGTTGCAAGCGCGCCCGCGCTGGCGAAAAGATATCCGCTGGCGATGCTGTCGCCTCCAGCGCGCAACGCGCTCAATTCGACCTTCGCCAATCTTCCCGTTTTTCTCGATGCGGAAAAAGTGCCGTCGCTCGATATTCATCCCACCGATGCCGCGTCGCGCAGCATCCACGATGGAGAACGAGTGCGGGCCTTCAACGATCGCGGCGCCATGATCGCGGCAGCGCGGGTGACCGACAAGGCGCGCCCCGGCGTCGTGGTCGCGCTGTCGATCTGGTGGCGGAAGCTCTCGCCCGACGGAACCAACGCCAATATGCTGACCGGCCAGGCGCTGACCGACATGGGCCGCGCGGCGACGTTCTACGATGTGCTGGTCGAGGTCGAGCGGGTCTGAAGAGAATCAGATCGAAAGAAACGTTGCCAGCTCGTCGCGCTTGGCCAGCGCGTCGCGATAGCCAAGATCGATGAGCGCCGAGCAAAAACCGGTGTCGAAGAGCAGATAGGACAGCAATCCTTCGCCGCCGGAGCGCGTGCCGCCGATGCCTCCGAGCGCCACGCGCAGGCTGCGCGGCAGCCGGTGCCTGAACTCGCCGGCCAGCGTTTCCAGCGCAACGCTGGGCGTGATCACCAGCAGCATGATGTCGCGCAGCGGCATCGGACTGGAGGCGAGACGCTCGGGCGGTATCTGCTGCACGGCGATGTTGACCAGCCGCACCTTTTCCAGATCGGTCCCCAGCGCGTCGGTAAAGACGCTGGCAAATACCTGGCTGCCGATCTGCGCCAGCGACGGCGGGTTCGGCGTCTCCGGGTCGTGTGCGCTGGTGCGGGCGGCGCCGACGACCAGTATCCGGTCCGCGCCCAGATGCAGCGCCGGCGCGGTCGGGGCCATTTGCGACATCGCGCCGTCGCCGAAGAATTCGTTGCCGATCCTGGTCGGCGGAAACACGAATGGGATAGCGCTCGATGCAAGCAAATGCGGGACACCGATAGCCGCGCGCACGCCGACGCGCTGCGATCGCTCCCACAACTCGAGCGTCGGCCCGCCCATGCAGAAGCTCACCGACATGCCGGTGCGATAGCTCGATGCGGTGATCGTCAGCGCGTCGAGCGCACCGGCGATGATGCTGTGCTCGATCGATGGAAAGTGAATCGTTCGGGCAAGAAGCGTCGCCAGCGGCGCATTGTCGAGCAGCGCAACTGGCCGCTGACGGTTGGCTCCGGGAAACAGCGAGCGCAGGAAGCGCCATCCTGTCTGGGCGAAGTGCCACCCATCGGCGCGATAAATGTCCTCGATGTTGAGCTTTCCCCACGTCTCGCACAGCATCGTCGACGCGCTGCGGAAATGGCGCGCGCCTGCGGCGAGCGCGGCGGCGTTAATGGCTCCCGCCGAGGTGCCGCATATGATCCGGAACGGGCTGGTCGTGCCTTCGGGCAGCATCTCGGCGACGGCGCGGGCGACGCCGGCTTGATACGCGGCTCGAGCGCCGCCGCCCGAAAGGATCAGCGCCAGCTTGGGTCTGTTCGGCGTGTCCGTCACGGGCGCGGTCAATCGAGCAATTCGTACGTCTGCGCAAACACGTGCGCACTGACGACGCTGAAATCCGACGGCGCGTATTGAACCAGCCAATCGCCGGCCTGGCCGCGCAAGGTTCCGCGGTCACGGTCGAGCGTCACGTCGAACGCGTCGGTCATGGCCTTCGCCCATACCACGGACGGGCGCTTTCGGTAAGGGCCGGGCCTCCCCGGCCGCGTCGGCGCCACCGGCGCATAGCCGGCGTCGAACGCGTCGCGCGGCACGGGCCAGCGCTCGCCTTCGGTACCGGTCAGGAGCGCGTCGTCGGGCGAATAATTCACGGGGCCTTCCTGGGTCGTTAAGCTGCCGCGTGTCGCGGCAAATTCGACTTGTACCACTACCCCGCGCTTGCGCGCACGCCGCGCTGCACGATCGGAGCTCAGGTCGATGGAGGTCATCGCTTACGCCAGCGGTATGTTCTTGTCGCGAAATATCGCCCGCCAGCCGCTCGCCTCGTTGATCGCGGCATCGGCGAATTCCGCGACCGTGGCCTTGATCGGCTCCAGCGTCGAAGGCTCGGCGAGCTGGTCGCTCGGCGGGAAGGTCCTGATAGTGTGCACCAGCGCGGCGATGCGCTCGGCGGTCTCTCTCGACGATTGCGCAACCTTCGTATACTCGGTCGTCGCCAGAATGCCGTGGATCGCGGCGGCCAATATCGGCGCGAAGATCGCGCCAAACAGCACCAGCGATTTGAGCGTGTCGTTGAAATAGCCGACCAGACAGCACCAGCCTGACGCAGTGCACGAGCCTTGGCAGCTGCGCGCGCTCGATTCGGCAACGAGGTCGACGAGGCAGAGCAGGAGCGAGACGAAGAACAATAGCACCGCGTAGCGATGCAGGCGGGCGGCGATCGCTCCCCGTCGCGAGCTGTTCGCGTCATGGTGCTCGATCTGCTCGACCATCAACGCCAGCGCCCACTCGCGGTAGCCGCGGACGGTGAGCTTTGCGGCGGACGCCCCATGAGTCCGCCAGACGAAGTATCGATCGTACCAACTCGCTTCCGCGCCCGTCGCGATTGCGACCGCGAAAGGAGGCTTCAGCGCAGCGTCGGGTGAAAGCGAAAGCATCAGCTCGAGATAACGGAAACGCTCGGCCAGAACGCGGTATTCGAGCCAGCGCTCGTGCCACCGGTGCGCAAATCGGCGCAAGGCCAAGGGGCGATTCCACCACGGCTCTCTCGACTCGTGCTCATGATGCGGCGTCTGCCCATAACAATAGATCGCGCCGATGATGACGATGCACGCCATCTCGATGCGCACTGCGTACCACGCGAACTCGGGGAACAGCGCCACACCGCCGGAGGAGACGAACTGCGGCTGCGGAATGATCGAAGCCAGCGTAAGCGCGACGGCGACGACGCCAAGCAGATAGTTGACGATGACCGAGCCGCGGAACAAGCCGCCGTAGAGGACCGAAAGCCGGTCGAAGGTCATGTAGTCGTCGGCGAACGCGAGCTGTCTGGCGTTGGCCGACGCGGTCTTGTCGAGCTTCGGCAGACGTCGCGCGGGATGCGCGCGGCGCGCGAAAATGGAAGAGATGCGCTCGAATCCGGTGAAAACGCGTCCAAAGCCGGCCGCGACCCGAAACATCGCAGAACCCTCGAGCCGACGCAGATCCGCGCCAAGATCCTTTACCTTGGCGTGCTCGTCGCGGCCTATGTGCGGGTGAATGGTGGCCTGCGCAGCGAGAAACTCGTGCAGCCTTGCCAGGATGGCGGTGGAGCTTTCGGAGTGGCTGGTAGCGAGGCCCGCGCTCATGCTCGGCGATCCGGTGAGCGGCACGAATCGCCTGCCGCGGCGCTATCTTATCGACCCCCGGGCACTATGGGCAATCGACTTCGTTCCGGCCCGCCGGGTCACGCAAGCTTGCGCACCAGCCCCACCATGACGCCGAATATTTCGAGCGTGCCTTCGGGCCGAATGACCGGATAGGCCTTGTTTTCCGGACGGAGAATGAAGCGGCCCCGTTCGAGATCGAGGCGCTTGAGCGTGAACTGGTTGTCGACGATCGCGACCACGATTTCGCCGCGCCGCGCGCCGGCGCGTTTCTCGACTACGACAAGATCGCCGTCCAGCACGCCGGCGTCGATCATGGAATCGCCCTTGACCCGCACCAGCACCGTTCGCGACGGGTGCTCGATGAGATAATCGTCGAGCGTCAGGGCGTCTGCGGGGCCGTCATCGATCGGGCTGGGCAGCCCGGCGTGCACCGGCGCCTCGGCCAGCGGACGCTGGAAGAAGCGCCGCGTCGGCGCCAGCCGCCGATCGGGCGTCGATTCGACGAAGCCGGCAAGCTTGAGCCTCGCCACCAGCGCCGCAACGGACGATTTCGAGCGCAGGCCAAGCAACGCGCCGATGGACGAATACGAAGGCAGCGCGCGGTGGGCCGCATAGTAATCCTGGAGCGCGGACAGATAGGAACGATCGTTCGACATATGGGCTACAATAACGAACGATCGTTCTTTCGTCAAGTCGGGCCCTGACCCGCATACCTTGAAGAAGCTTCGCTGGTGTTTCCTGACCCTGTCGCTTTCGTAGATCTGGAGACCACCGGCATGACCGCCACCGGTGATCGGATCACCGAGGTCGGCATTGTCCGGATCGACGGAGGCCGCGCGTCCGAATGGAGCAGCCTGATCAATCCGGAGTGCAGCATCCCCGGGGCCATCCAGTCGCTCACCGGCATCACCAACGCGATGGTCGCCGACGCGCCAAGGTTTGCCGACGTCGCGAGCGAGATTGCGGCGCGCATCGCAGGCTGCGTTCTCGTCGCCCACAACGCACGCTTCGACTACGGCTTTCTGAAGCACGAATTCGGGCGCTTGGGCCAGGCGTTCACCGCCCGGGTGCTGTGCACGGTCAAGCTTTCGCGGCGCTTGTTCGCCGACGCGCCCCGACACAGCCTCGATAGCCTGATCGAGCGCCATTGCCTGCCAGCGCACGATCGTCATCGCGCGCTGGGCGATGCACGAATCCTGTGGGCTTTCGTGCAGGCGCTCTATCGCGATCGCCCCGAGGACGAAATCGACGCCGCGGTCGCCAGGATCCTGAAGGCGCCGAGCCTGCCACCGCACCTGCCCGCCGGAGCGCTGGATGCGATTCCGGAGTCCCCTGGAATCTACCGCTTCTACGGGCTCAATCCGATGCCCCTGTATGTCGGCAAGAGCGTCAATCTCCGCGAACGCGTCGCGGCACACTTCTCGTCCGATTACCGAAGCGCCAACGATCTGCGGCTGTCGGCGGAGGTCGTCCGCATTGAATTCGAGGAAACCGCGGGTGAGCTCGGCGCCCTGCTGCGCGAATCGCAGCTGGTCAAATCGCTGTTCCCCGCCTACAACCAGCGTTTGCGGCGGCGCACCGACCTGATTGCGCTAGGCTTCATGGCCGAGCCGTCACCGCCGGACTATTTGCACGCCGACGTGATCGAGGCGCAGGAGCTGCACGGCCTGTACGGGCCTTTCGGCTCCCGTCGCGCCGCACGCGAGACTCTGCGCGATATCGCCGCCGAGGCGGCATTGTGCTTGCAGCTGCTCGGCCTCGAGCGCCGCACCGGGCCATGCTTCGCGCGCCAGATCAAGAAGTGCGCAGGCGCTTGTGTCGGCGCCGAGACGCCCGAAGCTCATCACGCTCGATTGCTGCAGGCGCTCGCGCCGTACGCGCTGCGGCAATGGCCGTATGGCGGGATGGTCTCGATTCAGGAAACCAATCTCACCGGCGAGCGCACCGATGTGCATTTGTTCCGTGACTGGTGCTGGCTCGGCAGCGCAAGCGACGAGGGCTCGCTGCACGAATTGATCCAAACTCCGCCGCGCGCCGCGTTCGATCTCGACATTTATCGCATCCTCTGCAAACGCCTGCCGCGGCTTCGGGTGCATGCGATTCCGCACGACCTAACGGCAGCGCACTGACACCACCGCCGTCCGAAAATCGGCTAAGCTGCCCCGGCGCAACCCTTAACCTCAAGCTCCATGTCGAGAACCGCTTCCGCCCGCCCGCCTGAACCAAAATTGCCGTGGATCGTCGGCCTGACCGCGCCGCACAGGCTATTCCTGACGCTGCTCATCGGCGTGGTTTCGTTCGCGGCGACGCAGCCGTGGCTCATGCTGCACGCGCGACTGCTTATTGGGTGGGATGCCGGCACGTTGACGTACCTGGTTCTTTGCTGGCTGGTGGTCGCACGCGCGGACGCGCATATGACGCGGGTGCGCGCGCAGCTCTACGACCAGTCCGGCCACATCATCTTCCTGCTGGTCGTGGTCGCATCGACCGTCAGCATTGTCGCGATCGGCTTCCTGGTCGCTGACGCCAAGCAGCTGCCATTCGCGGAACGCGCGGCGCATCTGACGCTGTCGATCCTGGCGCTGTTGCTTTCCTGGCTGCTGATTCAGACGCTATTCGGTTTTCACTACGCCCGCTGCTACTACTGGCGCGAGCATCCGTCGAAGGATCATATCCGCGGCCTGCGATTTCCGGGAGAAGCGGAGCCGGATTACCTCGACTTCGCGTACTACTCGTTTGTGGTGGGGATGACGTCCCAGGTTTCGGACGTCGCGGTCGTCGCCCGCCATATGCGCCGGATCACCTTGATCCACGGCGTTCTCTCATTTGTGTTCAACATCGCCATCCTGGCCATGAGCATCAACATCATCGGCGGCATGATCTAGCGAGGCCGCCGGCCGAGCCGGCTAGCGATTCACGTACAAATCCGGAAACTGCTTGCGCAACTGACCGAGCTTGGGCAGGTCGTTGATCACGATGTACATGTTCTCCGGATGATGCGCGAGGTAGTCCTGGTGGTAATCCTCCGCCGCGTAGAACGCGTTGAGCGGGGCGAGCTCGGTAACGATCGGGCGCGGGAACGACTTGGCTTGCTGCAGCTGGGCGATATAGGCCTTCGCCACCTTTTGCTGCTCAGGATCGGCGTAGAAAATAGCGGAGCGATACTGCGTTCCGACGTCCGGGCCCTGGCGATTGAGCTCGGTCGGATCGTGCGCAACGGAAAAGAAAACACGCAGCAGCTGGCCGTAGGAAATCTGCGCCGGATCGTAGACCACCTGTACCGCCTCGGCATGCCCGGTCATGCCGGTACTGACGATCTCGTAGCGTGCGGTCTTGGACGCGCCTCCGGAATAACCCGATGTCGCGCTGGTCACGCCCTTGACGTGCTTGAACACCGCGTCGACGCCCCAGAAGCATCCGCCGGCAAACACCGCGGTCGCCTGCCCCTTTGCCGCGGCCTTGGGCACATCCGCTGTGGGTTCCGGTAGCGGAGCCGCGGACGATGCGCACCAGACCGTCGCTGCGACAAGGCTGACCATTGCGGCGGTCAGTACCGATTTTGGGTTATGCATGTGAAACACGCCTGCCTCCTCGAGAAAACCGCCGCGAGCGCGGCCACCGATGTTGTCAACGGCCAACCTGCGCCCGGAACTAAATTGTCTGCCATCCAATACAGTCGTTTCAGGAGTCCCGGATCTTACGCGTCGGAAAGCGTTGTCTGCGACAGGATCCGGCTTCGCGAGGCGTCCGCCCCCTTTCCGCGCACCGTCCGACATGCGTCTTCGACCCGAGCGAGCCTAGACGGTTCCAGCGCGGGGGTGCAAGGGCAGCTCGGCTCGAATCCGCGTCCCCCTGCCGTCGCGCCCCGGATCGACCGTAAGCGTGCCGCCGAACCCGGCCATGCGCTGCCGCATGCCGATAATGCCGTGCGAGCTCGCTTGCTTAAGCGTCTCCGGCATGATGCCGATGCCGTCGTCCTCCACCGTCAGCACGATCGCCGAATGCGACTGCCGCAGCTCGATGCTCACGTTCCCGGCCCGCGCGTATTTGGCGATATTGGTGAGCGATTCCTGCGTCACCCGGTAGAGCGCCAGCGCAGCATCCGGCCCGAGATCGACAGCATCGTCCGGAAAATGCTGCTGCGGAGTGATCCCGGTTGTCGCGACCCACTGATGAAGATAGTCCTTCAGCGCCGTGACCAGCCCGAAATGTTCCAGCAGCAGCGGCCGCAGGCCCTCGATGATGCGGCGTTTGAGCCCGGCCGCCTGGTGCGCGAGGGCGACGATCGTCTGCTGCCGCTCGACCAAGTCCGGTTCGGCGCCTTGCAGCTTTTTTAGAACGAGCTCCGCGTCCAGCACGATTGCCGTGACCAGACTGCCTAGCTCATCGTGGAGCTCCGCCGCCAACTTTGCCTTTTCAGCCTCGGAAACCCGCATCAGATATTGCGTCAACTCGGTCAATTCGGCCGTCCGCTGCGCGACGACTTCGGACAACTTTTCGTTGGTCGCTTCCAATACGCGCTCGGCTTCCTTGCGCTCGGTAATGTCGGTCGAAATGCCGATCAGGCCGACGATGGCTCCGGCGGCATCGAACCTCGGCGTCTTGGTCGAGAGCTGCGTCCTGCGCGCGCCGTCGATGGTGATCGCCTGTTCCACCCGCACGCTCTGGCGCGTGCTGATGACTCGCAGGTCGTGCTGGCGAATCTTCTCGGCCTCGGCCGGATCCGCGATGTAGTCGCCCAGCGTCTTTCCGAGCAGGTCCTCGGGCAACCTGCCGAAAGCCTTGGATATTGCAGGATTGACGAGCAGCAGCCGGCCGTCGAGGTCCTTGATGAAAACCCAGTCGTCGGTGCCCTGGATCACCGCCTGCAGCAGCGCGTTACTGTCGCGCACCTCGTTTTCCGCATTGTCGCGTCGCCGGTGGTATCCGCCGACGGCGCGATAAAGAAAGACGAAGGCGATGAGACTGAAGCTCGCAGAGGCAAGCGCGATGATGAATCCGAGCGTCGTCCGCCTTTCCGCCTGCGCATCGACGATCGTCGCGCGTGCAGCGACTCCGGCGCGCATCCTTGCCGTGACATCACGGATTTGGTCCATGACGCGCTTGCCAGCGCCCGCCGCTTCGATTGCCGCGGCCTGCCCCTGGGCCTTGTTGCGCTCGATCGCGCCCTCGATTCTGCCGATGCAGTCGGCAATGAGTGGCTTGAGTTGCGCTACGTCGCGCGATATCTCTGCGTCACCTGCGGCAAGCGTCTCGAGCTCGGCGAGCAGCGAGGGATAGCTGGTCTTCGCGTCGACATAGGGCTCCAGATAGACGGCGTTTCCGGTCAGCAGGTAACCGCGTTCTCCGGTTTCAGCATCCACCAGCGACGACTGCAGCCGTTCGAGCGTGCCCTGGATGACGCGAAAATGATCGAGCTGTGCGGAGGTCCGGTGCAATGCCGTCAGATCCATCAGCACCGCCGTGCCGGCAACGATGGACAGGGCCGCCGCGGCGCCAAAAAGCACTTGCAGCGATATCGGCAGCGGCCGGACAGTCATCGCGGCACGACTGGCGCGACGAGAATTGTCATGGACGATCGTGTACTGCGAAACGGCTTCATCGTTCATGTCAGATTGTACTTCGGGCCGCCGATGGCGTAGCGTAACTGCGCGGCGGCGATTGGGCAATGACGATGCGATGCGCCGCGCGCGCTGGTCTCAGTCAGACTTGCGGCGCGCTGACTCCGCTGCTGGAATGAGCAGCGTTCAACGTCGAGCGAACGCCGCCGGTCCGGCGCGAAGGCAGTACAATTCCAACTTCAGCGGTAGCGTATGTCGCGGATCGTCCATACGAGAAATGCAACCGCGATCCCCGCCCATACCGCAGCCATGATCGTGGATTCGGTGTAGAACTCCCACATGACGGCGTTGATGCTCGACAGGATGACTACCGCAATCCTCAGTAGATCATTGCCCATATGCAGCCTCCGGCAGATTGCTTATCTTAGGGTACTTTACGCCGGTACAGAAGTAGAGACTTGCCGATCGTCGCCACCATAGACCGCGTCCGTGCGAATGGCCATTTGAAACGCCTATGCCCTCACCCGAAGTACTTCAGCGCTTCATCGCCAGAGTCGAGGCGAACGCCCACGTGGAGGCGATCGAGGAGTTCTACGCTCCGCATGCGTCGATGCAGGAGAACGACCTTCCGCCCTGCATTGGCCGGGAGGCTCTGGTCGCGAACGAACGAAAAGCTCTGGCCAGAGCGCGCTCGGTCAATTCGGAATGCGTGCGTCCGGTGCTCGTCAATGGCGACCACGTCGTCATTCGATGGATCTTCCGGTTCGAATTTCTTGATGGCAAGAGGATCCGAATCGACGAGCTGGCGTATCAGCGTTGGGACGACGATCGCATCGTCGAAGAGAAGTTTTTCTACGATCCTCAGCAACTCCAGCCGCGACCCTAGCGGCGCTTTCTATTCCGGCTTCGCAATGGCAGGAATCTTCATCAACGACGACGCACTTGCGCTGCTTGTCGCGGCCTCGCAAAATAGTCGGCGCCTATGAACGCGGTCTTCACCTTGCTCATCGCCGCTGTCTGCCTGGGAGTCGGTGTGCCTGAGTACGCGCAGGCACCTTCGACTGCACCGCAGGCGAAACCGAAGGAAACGATCATGGCATCTCATGCAAGCGGAACATTCGAAGTCAAGCTTTCAAAGGAGCCCCTCGCAAACCCCGACGCCGACCCGACGCTCGGACGAATGACCATCGACAAGACCTTCAGCGGCGATCTGCAAGGCGCGAGCAAGGGCGAGATGCTCATGGCAGGAAGCGCTGAAAAAGGTTCAGCCGGCTACGTGGCCATCGAGCGAGTGACTGGCACGTTACGCGGCCGCAGCGGCAGCTTCGTTCTTCAGCACATGGGCGTCATGAATCGCGGCACGCCGCAACTGACCGTAACGGTGGTCCCGGATTCCGGGACCGGAGAGCTGGCCGGTCTTGCCGGCACCCTCGACATCAAGATCACCGACGGAAAACACTTTTATACATTCGACTATGTACTTCCGGGCAAGGAATGATCGAGTCGCATCGACTTCCCGGTGTCGACGTGAGCCAAGCTGGCCGCGGCGACACGAACGCTGGCAGAATCCTGACTTCGCGTTGCGTAGATGCAGCGCAAAGGAGCGACACGTGAAACGACCCTCCGACCGTGAACTGACTCCCGAATCGAGTAACCCGCTCGAAATGGACGGGATCGAGTTCATCGAGTACGCGACCAGCAAACCGCAGGCGCTCGGCCAGGTGCTGGAGATGATGGGCTATCGCCCGATCGCGCGCCACCGCTCGCGCGAGGTGCTCCTTTATCGGCAAGGCGACATGAACGTCATCGTCAACGCCCATCCCGGAGATCAGTCGCGCGCGGTGCAGCCTTCCGAGACGCCGGTGATTGCGGCGGTCGCGCTTCGCGTACGCGACGCGGCGGCGGCGTACCGATACGCGATCGACCGCGGCGCGTGGATCGTGCCCTCCCAGGTGGAAGTCATGGAGCTCAATATCCCGGCGATCCATGGCGTGGGAGCGAGCCGCATCTACTTCGTCGACCGGTATCGGGAATTCTCGATCTACGACGTCGACTTTACATTGAACCCCGGCGTCGATTCGCATCCGCCGGCGCTGACCGATCTGCACTGGTTCGGCATCGTCCAGTACATTGGCAGCGATCGCATGGTCGACTGGATCGCGTATTACACCGAGCTCTTCGGCTTCAAGGTTCCTCCCGACGAAAAGCGATACGGCATCCTGCCCAAAGGCCGCATTCTGGAAAGTCCGTGCCGCAGCTTCTACCTGCAATTGATCGACCCGAAGGCCGGGATATTCGATCCTGACGCGAAGGAGATGCTGCAACGCGTGGGCCTGGGCACGCCCGATGTGATGCAGACCGTTGCCGCCTTACGCGAGCGCGGCGTGAGCTTCGTGGAGTCGCACGACGTGCATCCGGAAATGCGCGGCGCGCTCACCCAGAGCTACCTCGGCGGCGTGATGTTCGAGCTGGTGCACGATGAACGCGGCTGATCCGATGGCAGGCTTCGCTACGGAGGCGCCGCTCCCGAACATTCTCGACTTCGGCATGGACACGATTTCGCTGGCCGGCACGCTGCCGGCGAAGCTTGCGGCCGTTCGCGACGCCGGCTTCTCGCAGATCATGCTGTCGGCGCGCGACGTGGTCGGACACGCCGATGGCATCGAAAGCGCGGTGCAAGCGGTTCGGGCCAGCGGTCTGAATGTCACGGGCTTCCAGGTGCTGCGGGATTTCGAAGGCTTGTCGGGACACTTGCACGAGTACAAGGTCGATGTCGCGAAGTCGATGCTCGAGATGTGTCACGCCCTTGGCTCGAGCGTGCTCCTCGTCTGTTCGTCCACCTCGACGCATGCCAGCGACGACGCAGACGTCCTTGCGCGCGACCTGCGCAAGCTCGCGATGCTTGCACTGCCGCTGGGCATCAGGGTCGCGTACGAAGGCCTGTCGTGGGGTCGCACCATTAACGAGTTCACCACGGCGTGGGACGTCGTCTGCCGCGCCAATGCGCCCAATCTCGGCATCGGTATCGATTCGTATCACGTCCTGGCGACCAAGACCTCGCTCGACGATCTGGACATCCTCGACCCGGAAAAGATCTTTCTCGTGCAGCTGGCCGATTTCATGTGGCAGGAGGTGCGCACCGCCGAAGAGCGGATGGCAACCGCACGCCATTTCCGCGTCTTTCCGGGTGAAGGCGTGCACAGCAGCGCGATAGCCGATCTGGTTTTGCGGCTCGACCGCATCGGGTACCGTGGCGAATACAGCTTCGAAGTGTTCAACGACGACTATCAGCAGATGCCGCTACCGACGGTGGCGGCGCGTGCGAGGCGCTCTGCCCTCTGGCTTGCCGAGGATGTGCTTCGGCGGGCGGTGCCTTTGCCCAATCAGATGCGGCTGCGGCGCGTCGGCGAGTAGTCCGCGGCGGAGAGGCGTAGAGTTCGGCGATTGGTCACAACGCGGAGTTTGGGCGAGCATTTGCGCCCTGGCGATGCGTGTTCGGGCGCGGCGGCGGGCGCCGCTCGAACATGAATCCATGTCGCGCGCTTTCGAAAGGGATGGTCATGCAAACAACGAAATATCTTTCCCGTTGGGTTGTCGTAACCGCGCTCCTTTTCGGCTTCATTGCACTTCCGGGAGCCGCCGCGGCCGCGTCGGACTCGGTGTTCCTGAATCCGGCGGACATCAAGTGGGGCGACGCGCCACCGTCGTTGCCCAAGGGCGCGAAGGTCGCGGTCCTTTACGGCGATCCTTCCAAGGCAGGAACCTTTTGCATGCGCCTGATGGCGCCTGCGGGCTACAAGATTCCTCCGCATTGGCATTCGCAGGCGGAAGTATTGACAGTCATCTCCGGTACGTTCTATCTTGGCATGGGCGACAAGATGGAACCCACCACGGCGCACGCGTTGAAGGTCGGCGGCTTTCATTACCTGCCGCCCAAGGAGCATCACTACGCCTTCTCCAAGGGACCGTCCGTGGTCCAGATCAATGGTGAAGGCCCGTTCGACATCACCTACATCAACGCCGCCGATAATCCACAAAAGGCCGCCAAGCCTTGATCGGAACGTTTCGAATCGCGTGACGCGCGCCTCGCCACGCGATTCAAACGTCGTCGTTCATAGGCATAGGTGCAAGAAGGCTGGTCGAAAGA
>Ga0209839_10000288_pt1 | contig 26223 bp, 19 predicted proteins | sample OrgsoiDNA2013050_FD_185800 | JGI IMG/M metagenome (GOLD analysis project Ga0209839, IMG submission 185800) | Permafrost soil microbial communities from the Arctic, to analyse light accelerated degradation of dissolved organic matter (DOM) -... | ecosystem: Environmental > Terrestrial > Soil >... | reverse complement strand
CCTGCCACCGGGTAATCGGGGCCGACGGCAGCCTCACGGGCTACGGCGGAGGGCTCGAGCGAAAGCGCTTCCTGCTCGACCTCGAGGCCGGCGTGCTGACGCTCGGGACCTAGCCGGCCGCTCCGGCGGCGACCGGCGGGCGCCCCACCGTGGGAGCGCCCGCCGGGTCAGGCCGATGTCCTAGGAGCCGGGCAGAACCGGCGTGCCCTCGGCCTTGACCGCCTGCAGCGAGGAGGGGTCGAGGCCAAGCAGCTTCAGGATCGTCGGGGCGATCTGGGTCGTCTCGACGGGGCCGTCGTGCGAGGACGGAGCGACGACGCCGGGGGCGTACACCAGGATCGGCACGTCGCGGTCGTTCGGATCCGCGCCGCCGTGCTCGGCGATTTTCCCCGTGCCGCCCGTGTACACGACGCCGTGCTGGACGATCGCGTAGACGTCGGGGTGGCGGGGATCACTGACCGCCGTGCCGAAGAACGCGGCCGACTCCGGGCCGGCGTAGATCTTCTTCAGGCCGGAGTGCAGCAACGTCCTAGAGCCGCCGGAGATCGTGTTCCCGGTCGCACTGTGGTTCCACAGCCAGTGCCTGACGAAGCTGATCGCCTCGGGCGACCGGTCAGACAGCCACTGCATGAACGCGTCGTCGTCCGTGCCGTACGCGAGGAGCTGCGGCTCGGTCGGATGCCTCGCCGCCCAGGCACCGTTGATCTCGTTGACGATCTTCGAGTCGTCGATCCTGGTCAGCGCCTCGGGGTTCTGCGGCGACTGGCCGTGCTTGGCCGAGATGATGATCGCCGTCGAGTCGGTCAGGTGCTGGGCCGCGAGCTCGTCGACCATCAGGTCCGCCTGGCGGTTGATGTAGTCGAGCGCCCGCTGCAGCAGCGGACCGGGGACCGTGCCGCCGGGAAGGTACCCGCCGGTCAGGCCGTCCGAGGTCGGGAGCTTCTCGGCCGTCGAAACGGTCTGGAAGTTCAGCCCGAAGATCGCCGGGACGCCGACCTTGGTGCTGCGGCTGTGGTCATAGCCGTCGATCTCGTTGAGCACCGCCTGAACCTTGTAGGAGTCGTACTGGATCGTGGCGTTGTTGTCCTTGGTCCAGTCATCCCCGGGCGGGTAGCCGATCGCCTCGCTGTTGATCTCGGGGGCGAACAGGTCCTCGATCCCGGTGCCGCCCGGGCCGTTGAGGATCTCGTAGGCCGGGTGCTTGTCCGACCACGCGGTCCGCAGGCCGTGGTCGCGGGCGATGTCGAAGATCGTGTTGACCTTCAGGTACCGGTGCGGATAGATCGGCTTGCAGGTGCTCGGATCGACCGGCAGCTGAGCGGTGTCGATCAGCGTCTGCGGCTGCCCTGTCATCTGCAGAATCGAGCCGGGCAGGCCGGAGAGGCCCTGTCCGGCGTCGATGCTGAGCGGATTCTTGTCCAGGTTCTCGTAGAAGTTGACCTGCGCGCCGAGCGGCGCACCCGCGCTGCACGTGGTCGTGCCGGGCGGCAGCAGATTGTGGTTGTACTCGGCGTCGTAATAGACGCCGGCGGTCTTCGGGTTCCCGCCCGTGACCTGCGCGACCATACCGGGGAAGGAGTCCGACGGAACGGGCGTCTGGGCGTTGCTGTACTCGGCGCCGGCGCCCACGAGCTTGGCCAGCGTCGAGCTGGGATGGTTCTGCACGTACCAGGCGAGATCCGTCTGATGCAGTCCATCGACGGAGATCAGGATCAGGTGGGAGATCGAATGGCCGGCCTCGGGAGCCTTGTGGCTGTCCGGCTTGGCCGCGACCGAGGCGACGGGGATCCCGATCGCCGCGGCTCCGATCGCCGACGCGGCCAGCAGGGCTGGCCTGATGCGTCCACGCATGTGAGCAACTCCTTGTCAGGGTTGTGGAGGTCCATGCGGTTATATGGACGCGACCGCCGGCTGGTGTGGCCAGTTTGTGCCGAACGTGTTGCCGAATGGTTACGGTGGCTCTGGTGAACCCCATCCCAGACCCCGAACGGCACGCCCCCGGCGCCCTCGCCGATCTCCGCATCCTCGACTTCTCCCGCGTGCTCGCCGGGCCGTTCGCGACCATGATGCTGGCCGACCTCGGCGCCACCGTGGTCAAGGTCGAGCGTCCCGGCACCGGCGACGAGACGCGCGCGTGGGGGCCGCCATACGACGAGCGTGGCGAGGCGACGTACTTCCAGTCGGTCAACCGCAACAAGGACAGCGTCGTGCTGAATCTGGGCGACGAGGAGGACCTCCGGCGAGCCCGGGCGATGGCCGCCGAGGCGGACGTGGTGGTGGAGAACTTCCGGCCCGGAGTGATGGACCGCCTCGGCCTCGGCTACGGCGCGCTGAGCGCCGCCGACCCGGCGCTCGTCTACTGCTCGATCACCGGCTTCGGTCGCGGCGAGGGCGCGGCGCTGCCGGGCTATGACCTGCTCGTGCAGGCGCTCGGGGGCCTGATGTCGATCACCGGCTCCCCGGAGGGCGAGCCCCAGAAGGTCGGCGTCGCGCTGGTCGACGTGCTCGCCGGCCTGTTCTCCACCGTCGGGATCCTGGCCGCACTGCGCCATCGCGCCGCCACCGGCGAGGGTCAGCGGGTCGAGGTCGACCTGCTCTCGGCGCTGCTGGCGGCGCTGGTGAACCAGGGGTCGGCGTTCACGCTGGCCGGCGTCGTACCGGGCCGGATGGGCAACGCCCACCCGAGCATCGCCCCCTACGAGCTCTACCGCACGGCGGCCGGCGACCTGGTCCTGGCCGTGGGCAACGACCGCCAGTTCGCCGCCCTGTGCGAAGTCCTCGGCGAACCGGAACTGGCTGAGGATCCTCGCTACGCGTCGAACGCCGCCCGGGTGGCGCATCGCGAGGAGCTGAGGGGCTCGCTCGAGGCGCTGCTCGTCCGAGCCCCGGCCCGTGACTGGTCGCGCCGGCTGACCGAGGCCCGGGTGCCCGCGGGCGTCGTCAACGACATCCGGGGCGCATTCGAGCTCGCCCAGTCGCTCGGGATGGAGCCGGTCGTCGAGATCGGACGTGAGAACGGATCGGTGGCGCGGTTGACGCGCAACCCGGTCCGCCTGTCGAAGACGCCGGCGCGCTACCGCAGCGCTCCGCCCCGGCTGCCTGACCGGTGATCCGGCCCGGCCTGCCGAGCGCGAGCACGGCCATCGCCTGGTCTCCGCGGCCGCCGGCGAATCGGTGGCGCCGCACCCGGCGCGGTTATGAGCTGGCCGGCTCTCTGGCCTGGAGTGCCGCCAGCTCCGCGTAGACCTCTCGCGTGCGCCGCGCGACCGCGGCCCAGTCGAAGCCGAGCACGTGCTCGCGCGCCTCGGAGATCAGCCGCGCCCGGGCGCGGTCGTCCATCAGCACCTGGCCGACCACCGCCCCCAGGGCGGCCGAATCGCGTGACGGGAAGCGCAGTCCCACGGTGCCGTCGTCGGGGACGACCTCGCGCAGCCCGCCCGTGTCGGCGACCACGCACAGACAGCCCGAGGCCATCGCCTCGAGCGCGACGAGCCCGAACGGCTCGTAGATAGAGGGCACGATGCAGAGGTCTGCGACCCGGTAGAGCGAGTGCAGCATGTCGTCTCCCACCCAGCCCAGGAAGGACCCGTGTGCGGCGAGCCCGAGGCTGCGGGCCTGGCGCTTGAGCTCGTTCTCCGCGGTGCCGGTGCCGGCGACGACGAAGCGGACGCCCAGCCGGCGCTTGATCACCGGCGCCAGAGCATCGAGCGCGAGGTGGAATCCCTTCTCGTACACCAGCCGCCCGACCAGCAGCACCAGGCGCTCGTCGGGAGCCGCATATTTCGCCCGCAGGCCGGCGAGGTCGTCGACCACCGGCTCCAGGTCGCTCGGGTCGATGCCGTTGGGGATCACGGTGATCCGCGTGGGCGGAACACCGAACACCGTAGCCACGTGGCTGCGCATGTACCGCGAGCAGGTGATTACGCGGTCGGCGCGGCGCACCATCGCCCGCTCGGCCCCGTGGATGTGCGACTGCGGGTAGGTCTGGACCCAGCCCTGGTGGCGGCCGAACTCGGTCGCATGGATGGTGGTCAGCCAGGGCCGCCCCGAGCGGCGCGCGAGGCGCTCCGCGGCGCTCGCGACGAGCCAGTCGTGTGAGTGCACGAGGTCGAACTCGAGCCGTTCGCAGCGCTCGATTCCGAGGTCGCGCATGTCGGCGTTCATCGCCGCCACCCAGCCTACGAACGCATCGATGTCCTTGGGGTAGGGAGGCTCGCGGACGCGGTGAACGATCACGCCGTGGCGCTCCTCCTCGGCCGGCAGCCCCCCGCCGCCACGAGTCAGCACGTGCACCTCGGCGCCGTCGCGAACCAGGGACTCCGAGAGCTTGCGCACGTGGCGACCCAGCCCGCCCTCGATCACGGGCGGGTACTCCCACGAGATCAGCAACACGCGCATCCCCACGTCGGGAGACCCTACCGTCAAGCCCGCTCGAACACCGCCAAGCCGTGCTCGCCGAGCAGTTCCGCGAGCGGCTCCGCGCCCGCGAACGACCGTTCGCCGCCGCGCAGCACATCGCGCCAGCGGCCCCTGGGCGCCTCCAGCATGCCCTCCGTCCGGCCCGGCCGGCCGGGCCGGACGGCGACGGCCACCAGCACCTCGCCGGCGCGTAGGAACGCGCACGTTCCCTCGCCCGCGGCCAGGGGCTCATAGGCGCCCGCGAACGGCCGCGGGTTCCGAGCGCGGAGCGTCAGCAGCCGCAGGTTCAGCCACAGCTTCGCGGTCTCGGGATCCGGTGGAGAGCCTCCCATCAGTCGAGCGAGCATGGCCTGATGCCACTGCCAGTCGACGGGCCGGCGGTTGTCGGGGTCGACGAGCGCCCGGAACGGAAGCTCGTTGCCCTGGTAGAGGTCAGGGATCCCCGGCGAGGTCAGCTTCAGCGCCAGCTGCCCTAGCGTGACGCGATCGCCCGCCGCCGCGACCCGGGCCACGAACGGCTCGAAGTCGGCCAGGAAGGCACGGTCTGAGTACAGCGTGCGGCAGAAGCGCCTGACCGCCTGCTCCCACTCCGGATCGCCGTCGACCCAGGCGGTGTTGCGTTTGGCCTCGCGCAGCGCCTTCTCCATGTAGGCCTCGATCCGCTCGAGGCTGATCGGCCAGGCGCCGATCAGCGTCTGGTGCAGGAAGTACTGCTCGACCGGGTCCGGCGCTCCGCCGCTGCGCAGCGGGTCTCCGATCTCGAGCCAGCGATGCACGTGCTCGGCCCACTCGCCGGGGATCGAGGCCAGGACCGTGATCCGCGCCCGGACGTCGGCCGAGCGCTTGGCGTCGTGGGTCTGGGTGGTCAGCAGGCCCAGCGGGAAGTGCTGCGCGCGCTCGGCGCTGGCGGCGTGAAAGCGCTCCACGGCGAGGCCGAAGCGGCTCGGATCGCCGCCGACATCGTTGAGCGCGAGCAACCGTCCGTAACGGTAGAAGGCCGTGTCCTCGACGCCCTTGGCCATCACCGCGGGAGTCGTCTGCTGGAAGCGGGTCACGAACGCCTCCGGCGCAGGCCGCTCGAGCAGCAGCATCTGCGCCAGCTCGGGCTCCATGGCGGCCGCGGCGATGGCGCCTCGGTCCGCCTCGGCGACCTGGCCCCTGGGCGCGTCGACGTAGGTGCGGTAGACCGGCAGCGACGCCAGCGCGCGCGCCAGCCCTTCGGCTCCTCCCGGCGGCTCGGCTCCGAGCTCGCGCGCGAGCCGCTCCGCCTCGGGCGCGAACGGCCCGTGCACCTGCTCGAGCTTGGCCTCGGCGGCGACCTCGGCGAAGCTCCTGGCATCGCCCGACACCTCCTCCCACAGCGCCGTCAGGGATCCCTCGCCGGCCGGATCGACGAACAGCGCCGTCACGTCGTTGAGGAACTCGTAGCCGACCGTGCCGGAGACCGGCCACTCACGCAACCGCTCGCTCGGATCGAGGATCTTCTCCACCCACACGCGCGACGCGCCGCCGTCGTGCAGGCGCTCGAAGTAGCCGGCCGGGTCGGCCAGGCCGTCGGGATGATCGACCCTGAGTCCATCGACCAGCCCGTTGCGCACGAGCCTCAGCACCAGCTCGTGGGTCTGTTCGAACACGCCCGCGTCTTCCTGGCGCACGCCCGCCAGCTCGTCGATGTCGAAGAAGCGCCGGTGGCGACCGGTGACCGGGTCGACGTCGAAGAAACGCTCGCGCAGCGCCGGATCGGCCCAGAAGCGGTTGGCGTCGTCGGCCGCCATGTGGTTGGGCACGACGTCGAGCACGATCCCGAGGCCGGCCGCGTGCGCGGCCGTGGCCAGCGCGCGGAACGCCGGCTCACCTCCAAGCGCATCTGACAACCGGCTCGGGTCGGTGACGTCATACCCATGAGTCGAGCCCGGCCGGGCCTGGAACGACGGCGAGAGATAGAGGTGGGACACCCCGAGGTCGCGCAGATAGGGGACCAGGCCGCGGGCCTCCTCGAACCCGAACTCGCCCGTGAGCTGCAGCCGGTATGTCGCCCGCAGCTCAGCCACGGGCCCGGTGCGCTCGGCGCCCGTTGCTCGCGTGTCTCAGCACGAGGATCGAGCGCCCCGTCACCGTGACCTCCGTCCGGGCCCCGTAGCGAGCGCTGCCGGCCTCGGCGGAGGGGTCGGCGGTCGAGAGCTCGAGCTGCCACTGGGCCCCGAACCGCCGCCGAGGCAGCATGAACCCCCGATCGTCCTCGTGGGCGTTGAACATCAGGATGAAGGAGTCGTCGTGGGTCTCCTCTCCGTGCGGGCCGACGTTGGGGATCTCGGCCCCGTTGAGGAACATGCCCAGCACGGGCTCGCCGTGCTGCCAGTCGCGCCGGGTCATCTTGCGACCGTCGGTCCGGAACCACCATACGTCCGGCAGCCCCCCGTCCCTGAGCTCACGGCCGAGCAGGAAGCTGTTGCGGTGGAAGACCGGATGCTCGCGGCGCAGCCGGATCAGCCGGCGCGTGAACTCGCGCATCTCCTCGGCCTGCGGGTTCTCGCCCCAGTCGTACCACGAGACCTCGTTGTCCTGGCACCAGCCGTTGTTGTTGCCGCCCTGCGTGCGCATCATCTCGTCGCCCCCGAGCAGCATCGGCGTGCCCTGTGAGACGAACAGGGTGGTGAGAAAGTTGCGCTGCTGGCGGGCGCGCAGGGTGAGGATCTCCCCGTCGTCGGTCGTGCCCTCGGCACCGCAGTTCCAGGAGCGGTTGTCGTCGGTCCCGTCCTGGTTGTCCTCGAGGTTGGCCTCGTTGTGCTTGTTGTTGTAGGAGACCAGGTCGGCGAGCGTGAAGCCGTCGTGGGCGGTGATGAAGTTGATCGACGCGAACGGGTCCCGTCCGTCGCGCGCGTAAAGGTCAGAGGAGCCCGCCAGCCGCGAGGCGAAGTCCCCGACGCTGGCGTGCTGGCGCCAGAAGTCGCGCATCGTGTCGCGGTAGATGCCGTTCCACTCCGACCACAGGACCGGGAAGTTGCCCACCTGGTAGCCGCCCGGGCCCACGTCCCACGGCTCGGCGATCAGCTTCGCCTGCGAGAGCACCGGGTCCTGGTGGATGACGTCGAAGAACGCCGACAGCCGGTCGACGTCGTAGAACTCGCGGGCCAGAGCCGAGGCCAGGTCGAAGCGGAAGCCGTCGACGTGGCATTCGGTGGCCCAGTAGCGCAGCGAGTCCATGATCACCCGCAGCACGCTCGGGTGCACGGGGTTGAGCGAGTTGCCGGTACCCGTGAAGTCCATGTAGTGCCGCAGGTCGTCGGGCATCAGCCGGTAATACGAGCGGTTGTCGATGCCCTTGAAGGAGAGCGTCGGGCCGAGATGGTTGCCCTCGGCGGTGTGGTTGTAGACGACATCGAGGATCACCTCGATGCCGGCCTGGTGAAGCGCCTTGACCATCCCCTTGAACTCCCGCACCTGCTGCCCGTCGCTGCCGGTGGCGGCGTACTCGGAGTGCGGCGCCATGAACCCGATCGTGCTGTAGCCCCAGTAATTGGTCAGACCGCGGTCGGCCAGGAAGGACTCGTCGCAGATGTGGTGCACGGGCAGCAGCTCGACCGCGGTGACGCCGAGCGAGGTCAGGTACTCGATCGCCGGATCGGAGGCCAGGCCGGCGTAGGTGCCGCGGAGTTCATCGCGGATCTCGGGGTGGCGCATCGTGAATCCCTTCACATGCGTCTCGTAGATGACCATGTCCGAGAACGGGAGGCGAGGCGGCACGTCGCCCTCCCAGTCGAAGTGCGGGTCGACCACCACCGACTTCGGGACCACCGACGCATCGTCCTCGTCGTCGGCCTCGAAGTCGGCGTCCTCCTCGCCCGTCGGCACGTAGGGAAGCACGTTGACGTCCTCGGTCCAGGTCACCATGCCCTCGATCGCCTTCGCGTAGGGGTCGATCAGCAGCTTGGCCGGGTTGAAGCGATGCCCTTCGTCGGGGGCGTAGGGGCCGAGGACCCGGTACCCGTATCGCTGACCGGGACCCACTCCGGGCAGGTAGCAGTGGAAGTTGTGGGCGGCTCGCTCGCCCATCTCCACGCGCATCTCCTCGCCGGTCTCGTCGTACAGGCACAGCACCACGCGCTCGGCGTTCTCCGAGAAGAGCGAGAAGTTGGTGCCTTCGCCGTTCCAGGTTGGCCCAAGCGGGAATGGCCGTCCCGGCCACACCTCCTTCATTCGATCAGCGCTCCCGAGAGCGGCGCCATAGCCACGTATCCGTCCTTGATGTACGACTCCTCGTCGGTGGCCAGGACGAGCCGGCCGCCCGCGCACGCCACCCGCCGGGGCTCCCCAGCGAAGTTGCTCACGATCTCGAACGGCCCCCGCCGGACCCGCAGCCAGCGGCCGGGCTCGTCGAACTCGATCTCGTGGGCGTCCCCGCCGGGCAGGTTGCGGCGCGCCGCGAGCAGCTCCGGATACAGCCGGGCCAGTTTCGCGTCGCGCTCTCGCGTCAGCTTCGAGGACTCGAACGTCTGCGGCGACTGGGGATCGGGGATCTCGCGCCCGAACTGCTCGAAGGCGGCGAACTCCCGGCGCCGGCCCTCGCGCGTGGCCGCGGCGATCTTCTCGTCGATGTGATCGGAGAAGAACTGGAACGGCGCCGGCTCGCCGTACTCCTCGCCCTGGAACAGCAGCGGCACGAACGGGGCCAGCAGCGTGCTGAAGGCAGCCAGCGGCCGGACGTGCGCCGGCAGCCGGTCACCGAATGCGCGGTTGCCGACTTGATCGTGGTTCTGGGAGAAGACGACAAAGCCGGTGGGGGCGACGTCGTCGGCGGGAGCGCCGAAGCGACGCCGGCGGAAGGTCGAATAGCCGCCGTCGTGCACGTACGGGCGGTGGTAGGCCTTGGCGAGCTGCGCGACGCTGCCGAACTCGGAGTAATAGCCGTCGCGGGTCCCGGTAAGCAGCACCCGCAGGGCATGGTGGAAGTCGTCCGCCCAGGCCGCGTCGCAGCCGTAGCCCCCGCGCTCCGGGTGGCGCATCACCCGAGGGTCGTTGAGCCCGCTCTCGGCGATCACCAACGCCCGCTCGTTGAGCTCGTGCACCCGCCGGGCGATCGCGGCCACGATGTGCTCGGCGCCCGAGTCGAAGATCGCGTGGATCGCATCGAGTCGCAGACCGTCGATGCCGAAGTCGCGCACCCAGCCGATCGCGCTCTGGATGACCCACTCGCGGACCGGGTCTGAGTCGGCGTCGTCGAAGTTGATCGCCTTGCCCCACGGCGTCTCGTACTTGCCCGTGAAGTATGGCCCGAACGCCGTCATCGCCGTGACTCCGGATGCCCCGAGGTGGTTGTAGACGACGTCGAGGATCACCGCGATGCCCCCCTCGTGGGCCGCCTGTACCAGGCGCGCCAGGCCGTGCGGGCCGCCGTAGGTCGAGTGGGCGGCGGAGATGTAGACGCCGTCGTATCCCCACCCGTGGTGACCGGGGAACTCGGCCACCGGCATGATCTCGATCGCGGTGATGCCGATCTCGGCCAGCTCCCGCAGGTGCGGGATCGCGGCCTCGAACGTGCCCTGGGGAGTGAACGTCCCGACGTGCATCTCGTACAGCACGAGTTCCTCGGCCGAGGGGGGATCGAAGCTCGGCCCGGCACCCGGGAGTGTGCTCGCGTCGAGCACCCGCGAGGGCCCGCGCAGCCCGGCCGGCTGCCACCGGCTGCTGGGATCGGGGAGCTCGATGCCGTTGACGAGGAGCCAGTAGTCGGAGCCCGGTGGGGCCTCGGCGACCGTCTCGTGGATCCCGTGCCCGACGTGTTCGAGCTCCAGATCGCGGCTGCCATCGGAGCCGGCCTCGCCTCCGGCGAGCCGGAGCGCGATCGTCCCCGCACCGGGCGCCCAGACGCGGAACTCGGTGAGCCCGTCGGGTCGCGGCCACGCTCCGAGCGGGAGCTCCCAGGGATAGACGCCGGCCTCGGGGGCCCGGATCCGGTCAGGGGCGAACCTGCGAGCCTCTCGGCGCGCGCTCATGCCTGGGACTCAGTCGGCATCGGGGACTAACCAGATGGCCGCGAGCGGCGGCAGCGTGAGCTTGGCGGAGGAGGACTGACCGTGCCACGGGATCGGCTCGGGCTCGATCGCCCCGAGGTTGCCCTTGTCACTGCCCCCGTAGAAGGTCGAGTCCGTGTTGATGGCCTCGCGCCAGCGGCACGAGCGCGGAAGCCCGAGGCGGTAGCCCGAGCGGGGCACGGGAGAGAAATTGGCCACGAACACCAGCACCCGCTCGTGGTCGGCGGAGCTGCGGGCGAACGCGACCACGTTGCTGTCGGCATCGTTGGGCTCGAGCCACCAGAAGCCCGAGGGGTCGGAATCGAGCTCCCACAGAGCCGGTTCCGCGCCGTAGACGCGATTGAGATCGCGCACCAGCGCCTGCATGCCGGCGTTCTCAGGCCGCTCGAGCAGATGCCAGTCGAGCGATCGCTCGTGACCCCACTCCTGCTCCTGGGCCAGCTCGCCGCCCATGAACAGGAGCTTCTTGCCCGGGTGCGCCCACATGTAGGCGTACAGCGAGCGCAGGTTGGCCAGCTTCTGCCACCGGTCGCCGGCCATCTTCGAATACAGCGACCCCTTGCCGTGGACGACCTCGTCGTGCGAGAGCGGGAGGATGAAGTTCTCGCTGAACGCGTACATGAGGCTGAAGGTCAGCTCGTGATGGTGGTAGCGGCGGTAGATCGGGTCCTGGCGGAAGTACCCGAGGGTGTCGTGCATCCAGCCCATGTTCCACTTGAACCCGAAGCCGAGACCGCCGAGGTAGGTCGGGCGCGAGACGCCCGGCCAGGCCGTGGACTCCTCGGCGGCGGAGATCATGCCCGGCTCCTCGCGGTGGATCACCTGGTTGAGCTCCTTGAGGAAGGCCACCGCGTCGAGGTCCTCGCGGCCCCCGAACTCGTTCTGGATCCACTCACCGGCCTGGCGCGAGTAGTCCAAGTACAGCATCGAGGCGACCGCGTCGACCCGGATCCCGTCGACGTGATACTCGCGCAGCCAGAACAGGGCGTTGGAGATCAGGAAGTTGCGCACCTCGTGGCGGCCGTAGTTGAACACGAGCGTTCCCCAATCGGGATGCGCGCCCCGGCGCGGGTCCGCGTGCTCGTACAGGGCGGTGCCGTCGAAGCGCGCCAGCGCCCATTCGTCGCGGGGGAAATGGGCCGGTACCCAGTCCAGGATCACGCCGATCCCGTGCGCGTGCAGGCGGTCGACGAACTCGCGCAGATCGTCGGGTGAGCCATAGTTCGGGGTGGGCGCGTAGTACCCCGTGACCTGGTAGCCCCACGAGCCGCTGAACGGATGCGCCATCACCGGCAGCAGCTCGACGTGGGTGAAGCCCATATCGTTGACGTAGGCGGCCAGCTCGTCGGCCAGCTCGACGTAGGTCAGCGACCGGTTGCCGTCGAGTGGGTTCAGCCGCCACGACCCGAGCTGCACCTCGTAGATCGAGACCGGCCGCCCCAGCGGGACCTGCTCAGAGCGCCGCCGCAGCCACTTCGCGTCGGCGTCGCTCCACTGGTGCTCGGGCTGGCACACCACCGAGGCCGTCTTCGGCGGCAGCTCGGCCTGCTGCGCGTAGGGATCCGCCCGCAGCACCAGCTCACCGTCGGCGGTCAGGAGCTCGTACTTGTACCGCGCCCCGGGTAGGCAGTCGGGCACGAACAGCTCCCAGATCCCGGTCGACCCCAAGGAGCGCATCGGATGGAGGCGGCCGTCCCAGAGGTTGAAATCACCGACCACGCTGACCGAGCGCGCGGCCGGCGCCCAGACGGCGAACGCCGTCCCGCGGCTGCCCTGGTGATCGCGGATGTGCGCACCGAGCCGGTCGTACAGCTGCTCGTGGCGGCCCTCGCCGATCAGGTGCTGATCGAGCTCGCCGATGGTGGGCGTGAAGGCGTACGGATCCTCGATCGTGAACTGCGCATCGGGGCCGTAGTCGATCTCGAGCGTGTAGTGCTGCGGCAGCTCCACTCCCGCCACCCGGCCCTCGAACACGCCCCCGGGATGGATCAGCTCCAGCTCGCCGTCCGCGCCGCCGTCGAAACGGACGGTGACCGCGCGCGCCGCCGGGCGCAGCGCGCGCACGACGACGCCGTCTCCGTCGGGATGGGCGCCGAGCACGGAGTGCGGCTCCGGGTGCTCGCGGCGAACGAGCGAGTCGAGTTCACGAGTGACCATCGTCATACGGAATCGAGCAGCCGCCTGATCCCGGCGACCGGGATCGGCAGCCAGTCCGGCCGGTTGTCGAGTTCGTACTGGAGCTCGTAGATCGCCTTCTCGAGCTCGTAGATCGAGAGCAGATTGGTGAGCGCCGCTCCGCCGGTGGGCAGCAGGGTCGAGTCGACCCGCTCCAGATACCGGGTCAGGAACGCGTCGCGCGCGCGATCCTCGAAATCGGCCGGGGCCTGTCGGCCGCGCTGGAGCTCGACCGCCGACACCACGTACGCAAACGAGCGCAGCATGCTGGCCACGTCGCGCAGCGGCGAGCGCTTCTGACGGCGCTCGGGCAGCGGGCGCGCGGGCTCGCCCTCGAAGTCGATGATCACCCAGCCGCGCGGCGAGTAGAGCGTCTGTCCGAGGTGATAATCGCCGTGGGTGCGGATCACCCGGCCGCCGACGCCGAGCTGCGCCCGCATCGCGAGCCGCTCACGGACGTCCTGGCCGCGGCCGGCGATCGGCGCCACGTCCTCGGCGTCGGGCAGGCGCAGGAAGATCCGCTCGATGTCCTCGTCGATCGTCGCCGTCAACAGCGAGAGCGCCTCGTTGCTGGGCTCCTCGGGCGAGAACGCGGGATCGCCGGCGTCGGAGGCGAGCACGGAGTGCATGTCCGCGGTCACCTCCCCGAGGCCCGCGAGGCGCTCGAGGAACTGCTCAGGGGTGGAGGCGATCTCGTCGAGGGCCAGTTTCCAACCGTCGACGGCATCGGAGAGGAACTCCTGGACGACGCCGAGCGTGGTCGAGAACGAGCGGCCCTCGTACTCGTAGTAGCCGTACAGCGGCGGGATGTTGGGGAATCCCCGGGCGGTGAGGAAGCTCAGCATCTCTAGTTCTGGATTGATGCCCGCTTCCAGCTTGCGAAACACCTTCAGCACCAAGGCGTCCCCGAACACCAGCGAGGAATTCGACTGCTCGACGCCCACCAGCCGCACCGGAGCGTCCTCGAGCGGGGTGAGCATGCCGTCGGAGCGATGAAAGTGCAGCGAGCCCTCGCCGGCAGCGATCGACTCTGCGGCGTCGATCCGCCGCAGCAGCTCACGGGCGTGATCGGGGTCGGCGAGGCCGTCGCAGATGACCCAGTCCTCGGTGTAGGCGATCGGCTCCCGGGTCACGAGCTCGCCGCGCGGACGGAGGCCCAACGGCAGCTGGTAGAGCTCGTGCTGGCCGCTGGCAAAGCGCGCCTGCACGAGCGCCAGCAGGAGGGTCGGACGCTCGGAGAGCACCACGCTCTCGAGCAGATCGATGCCGGCAACATGGCGCGACTTGGAGGCGTACCAGCGCTGCTTTTCGACCCACTCCCGGAGTGCCTCGACGTCGAGGAAGCTCCGGACATCGGTGCCCGGTGTCCAGACGCCTTCGGTCATCGAAACTCCTCCTGTTGATCCTCGGCGACGAGCTGAAACCAGTAGAAGCCGCGTGGCGCGAGCGTCAGCAGGTATGGCAGCTCACCGATACGGGGAAAGTGCGAGCGCCCGAACAGCTCGACCGGATGGCGTCCCCGCTCGGAGGAAAGATCGAGCTCGACCGCCTGCGCCGAGCGCGCCACGTTGTGGACGCACAGCGTCAGATCGTCCTCGAACCGGCGCAGGTGAGCAAAGATCCGCGGGTTGGAGGTCCTGATCGGCTCATAGGTGCCGAGCCCGAAGACGGGATGCTCCTTGCGCAGGGCGATGAAGCGGTGGATCCAGCGCAGCAGCGAGGTCGGCGTGCGCAGCTGCGCCTCGATGTTCACCGCCTGATAGCCGTATACGGGATCCATCAGCGGCGGCGCGTAGAGCTGGGCGAAGTCGGCGCGCGAGAAGCCCCCATTGCGATCGCCCGTCCACTGCATCGGCGTGCGCACGCCGTCACGGTCGCCCAGGAAGACATTGTCGCCCATGGCGATCTCGTCGCCGTAGTAGAGGACCGGGGACCCGGGCAGCGAGAACAGGATCGCGGTCATCAACTCGATCTCGTCACGCCCGTTGTCCAGCAGGGGCGCCAGGCGCCGCCGGATGCCGACGTTGATCTTCATCCGCGGGTCCTTGGCGTACTCCGTGTACATGTAGTCCCGCTCCTCGTCGGTCACCATCTCGAGTGTCAGCTCGTCGTGGTTGCGCAGGAACAGGCCCCACTGGCAGTTGTCGGGGATCGCTGGGGTCTGCTCGAGGATCTCGTAGATCGGGATCGCCTCCTCGCGCCGTACAGCCATGAACATACGCGGCATGACCGGGAAGTGAAACGCCATCTGACACTCATCGCCCTGGCCGAAGTACTGGACCACGTCCGACGGCCACTGGTTCGCCTCCGCCAGGAGCACGCGATCGGGGTAGTTCTCATCGATCTCCAGCCGTACCCGCTTCAGGTACTCGTGGGTCTCGCGCAAGTTCTCGCAGTTCGTTCCCTCGCGCTCGTACAGATACGGGACGGCGTCGAGGCGCAGGCCGTCGAGGCCGAGGTCGAGCCAGAAGCGCAGCACCTCGAGCATCGCGTCCCGGACCTCGGGGTTGTCGAAGTTGAGGTCGGGCTGATGGGAGAAGAAGCGATGCCAGTAATAGGCGCCGGCGACCGGGTCGTGGGTCCAGTTCGACGTCTCGGTGTCGGTGAAGATGATCCGCGCGCCAGGGTAGAGCTCGTCGCTGTCGGACCACACGTACCAATCGCGCTTGGGAGACTTGGGGTCGGAGCGCGATTCCTGAAACCACGGATGGTCGATGGAGGTGTGGTTCATGACCAGGTCGGCGATCACCCTGATCCGCCGCGCGTGAGCGGCGTCGATGAACTGCCGCACGTCCTCGACGGTGCCGTAGTCGGGATGCACCTGGGTGAAGTCGGAGATGTCGTATCCCCCGTCGCGCAGCGGCGAGGCGTAGAACGGCAGCAGCCAGATGCAGTCGATCCCGAGCCATTGCAGGTAGTCGAGCTTCTCGGTCAGGCCGCGGAAGTCGCCCGATCCGTCGCCGTTGGCGTCATAGAACCCGCGGATGTGGATCTCGTAGAAGACCGCCCGCTTGAACCACAGCGGCTCGGCCTCGAACCACTGGCGGGTCTGCGCCTTGGGCTGCTCCTCGTGCGGCTGACGGTCGTGCTCCCCCCTCGCCCGTCCGGTGACCGCCTGCGAGCTCATCACGCCTCCACTCTAGCCAGGTGGGCCTGGCGAACTCCGGGCTCGAGGCACACGTAGTTGGGCCCGATGCCCCACCCGAAGTGCTCGTCGGTAAGCAGGTCCTGCACGCTGAAGGTGGGTGGCAGCCCGAGGTGCGCCGGAACGGTCGCCACCCCTTCCTGAGGCTGATGGGGATCGAGGTTGACCACGGTGATCAGCGTATTCCCCGCTGACTGCTTTGCGTATGCGATCAACGCCTCGTTTGCCGTCTCCAGGAAGGTCACGTTCGAGAGCTCCTGCAGCGCTGGGTTCTCACGCCGCGCCAGGTTGAGGCGCGTGATCATCGGCGACAGCGGGCCGCCGAGCGAGCGATCCCGGATCTCGTACTTCTCCGAATGCAGATACTCCTCCGAGCCTTCGCGCACCGGGACGTTCTCGAAGTGCTCGTAGCCGGAGTAGATCCCGTAGCTGGGGGCGAGCGTGGCCGCGAGCACGAGCCGAGCCTCGAACGCGGCTCGGCCGCCCTGCTGGAGGTAGGCATGCAGGATGTCGGGGGTGTTGGCGAAGAAGTTGGGTCGGAAGTACTCCTGCTCACCGGAGTAGGCGAGCTCCGAGACGTACTCGGTCAGCTCCCAGCGTGCGTTCTTCCAGGTGAAGTACGTGTACGACTGGCTGAAGCCGATCTTGCCCAGGTGGCGCATCACGGCCCGGCGCGTGAACGCTTCGGCCAGGAACACGACGTCGCGGTCGCGAGCGTGGACCTCGGCGATCAGCCAGGACCAGAAGGCGAACGGCTTCGTGTGCGGATTGTCGACCCGGAACACCTTGACGCCGCAGTCCACCCACTGGAGCATCACCTCCAGCAGCGCCTTCCACAGCCCGCGCCAGTCCGGCGATTCCCAGTTGACGTTGTAGATGTCCTGGTAGCGCTTGGGCGGGTTCTCGGCGTACTTGAGCGTGCCGTCGGGCCGGTGGTGGAACCACTCGGGGTGCTCGGTCAGCCACGGGTGGTCGGCCGAGCACTGAATCGCGAAGTCCAGCGCGATGTCCAGGCCCAGCTCGCCGGCGGCCCGCGTCAGCGAGCGCACGTCGTCGATCGTCCCCAGCTCGGGATGGACAGCCTCGTGCCCGCCCTCGGCCCCGCCGATCCCCCACGGCGAGCCGGGGTCGCCCGGCGCGGCCACCAGCGAGTTGTCCCGGCCCTTGCGACTGGTCACGCCGATCGGATGGATCGGCGGCAGGTAGATGATGTCGAAGCCCAGCTCGGCCAGCTCGGGCAGTGTCTGCTCGACCCCTTTGAGCCCGCCGAATGAGCGCGGGAAGAGCTCGTACCAGGCCCCGAAGCGGGCCCTGAGGCGGTCGACCTGGATCTCCAGCGGCTCGGCGAAGGTGACACTTCCGTGCCGCTCCTGAACCCGCTCGACCGCCTCGAACAGCTCCGTCCCCAGCACCGTGTCGTACTTGGTGCCGGCCGGCATCGAGCAGTCCTCGAGTGTCCGCTGGGCGTGCTCGATCAGCTTCCGTTCGACCTTGGCGCGAGTGTCCTGCGCGGCCGCGGCGAGCAGCAGCGCGCCTTCGGAGAGCTCCCCCGCGAGGTCGTCCTGGCCGGCCTTCAGCTTGCGCTCGAGCTCGTCGCGCCAGGTGCCGAACCCATCGGTCCACGCCTCGATCGTGTACTGCCAGCGACCCGGGCGGTCGACCTCGAACTCGCCCCCCCAGCGCACGCCCTCCAGATGGGCATCCGTCCGGTGCAGCGGCGCCTCGCGCCAGCGGCGGTCGCCGGGACCCCGGTAGCTGACCACGGCGCGCAGCTCGTCGTGCCCGTCACGGAAGATGTCGGCCGAGACACCGACCCGGTCGCCTACGCAGCGCTTGGCCGGATAGCGGCCGTCGTCGACGACCGGAGCCGGATACTGGATCTGGATCCGCGAGGGTGGTTGGGCGGCGGTCGTGCGGGGCACTTCTTCCGGGAGTATCCGACTCGGCACCTCAGCTAGACAATGATCTCGTGAACTTCCTCCCCCGCTCGAGCGGTATCCAGCTCCACATCACCTCTCTCCCGGGGGGTCGTCTCGGGCCGGATGCCTACCGGTTCGTCGACTGGCTCGAGGCGGCGGGCCAGTCATGGTGGCAGGTCTTGCCGCTTGGACCCCCTGACCGTCACCGCTCCCCGTACAAGTCGAGATCGGCCTTCGCCGCCTGGCCCGGCTTGCTGGGCGAACCGCGCGCGGCGGTGTCCGCCGGCGAGATCGCCGAATTCCGCGAGCGCAACACCTACTGGATCGGCGACTGGGAGCGCGCATCGCGCCGGGGCGCGGTCGCCGACCAGGTGCGGTTCACCCGCGAATGGGCGGCGCTGCGCGGCTACGCCGCCGAGCGCGGGATCCGCATCATCGGCGACGTGCCGATCTACGTCGCGCCCGAGAGCGCCGATCATCTGGCCCATCCGGAGTACTTCCGCAACGGCGTGGTCGCGGGGACCCCACCGGACAGCTTCTCCGACACGGGCCAGCTGTGGGGCAACCCGCTCTACGACTGGCCCGCGCTGCGACGGCGGCGCTACGACTGGTGGCTGGCGCGACTGCGCCGCACGCTGGATTTTTTCGACCTGGCGCGGATCGATCACTTCCGCGGCTTCGTGGCCTACTGGGCCGTGCCGGAGGGCTCGAGGACAGCGCTCCACGGACGCTGGTGCCGCGGCCCCGGGCTGGCGCTGTTCAGCATGATCGAGCTCGAGCTGGGCGGCCTGCCCTTCATCGCCGAGGACCTGGGCGTGATCACGCCGGCGGTTGAGCAGCTGCGCGACTCGCTTGGGCTGCCGGGGATGCTGGTCCTCCAGTTCGCCTTCGATCCCGAGGACCCGGGCGCGAATCCCCACGACCCGGCCCGCCACCGTGAGAACCGGCTCGTCTACACCGGCACCCACGACACCGACACCGCCCGGGGCTGGTACGACTCGCTGCCGGTTGAGCGGCGCGAGCTGCTGCGTGCGGAGCTCACTGCGCGCCGGATCGCCGAGCGCGAGCCGTGGTGGGGCCTGATCCGGCTCGCACTCGAGTCACCGGCGCGCGTGTCGATGATGCAGGTCCAGGACGTCCTCGGCCTCGGCAGCGAGGCGCGCATGAACGAGCCGGGCCGGGCGAGCGGCAGCTGGCGCTGGCAGCTGGCTGAGGGGCAGCTGAAGCCTACGGTGGCGCGGAGACTGCGGGAGGCGACGGAGGCGACGGGGCGGGTCCGGGGCGGGTCGGGTGGTGGCGGGTCGGGTAGTCGGCGGGTCGGGTAGTCGGCGGGTCGGGCTCTGACATCTCGGCCTACCACCTCCCCCGCCAAGCCCGCCAGCTCACCTTCGCGCGCCGGTGGGCGTAGCTCATGTCGCCGCGGAGCCGGCCCCGCCAGGCGGTCTCGTAGACGATCAGCGTCGAGGGGTGAACAGCGGCATGGAGTCCGTCGCGCTCGAGCACCGCGAGTGCGCGCTCGGCGATCGATATCTGCCCGAAGGCGGTGGGATGCACGTGGTCGGGCATGACCAGGTTGCGGGCGCCGAAGGAGCGCAGGTCGAGCACCAGCGCACCGTGGTCGGCGGCGACCCGCTCGATCGCGGCGTTGAGCTCGTGCACCTTCTCGCCGGCTCGCGGGCGCCCCACGTCGAGCGGAGCGGTGACGGCGAGGACGCGGTCGCAGCGGTCACGCAGGAAACCGTGGACCTCCCGAAGTCGCTGCTCGAACGCTTCTGCGTCCCAATCCAGGGCGCGAACGTCGTTGACCCCGATGTACAGGCACCCGAGCTCGTAGCGCGCGGCGGGATGAGCGGTCAAGCGCTCGAACGCCGGGATCTGCTGCTGCACCACGCCGGCGACGCTGGCGCCGTCCACGGCATAGCTGGTGAATGGCAGCCCCAGCCCCCTGGCCAGCCACAGTGCCCACGACTGGAGCGCGACCCCCCACTGCAGCTCACCTCCTCCGTTGGTGATCGAGTCACCGAACGCCAGCACGCCGAGCGCGAAGCCAGTAGATACGCGAGGCGGCAAGCTGGCTAGGCTACCGATCATGCCTGGCTTGCGCGACGCAAACGCCAGCACCGATGGGGAGGTGCGGAGCGACGGGACACGGGACCTCCTGCGCGCGTGCGCCGACCTCGCGCAGCGGCTGCCCGAGTCGCTGGCCCCGCTGGTGCGATTGGCCTTCAACTACCGCTGGTCATGGTCAGCCGACGGCCCGGATCTGTTTCGCTCGATCGATCCCGAGCGCTTCGAGCTCTGCCTCGAGAATCCCGTTCGCCTGCTCCAGGAGGTCTCGGGCGATGTTCTTCGCCGCGCCGCCGGCGACGCCGAGCTGGCCCGTCGCGCCACCGAGCTGGAGGCCGTCGTCCGCGCCGACCTCGCCCGCCCACCGCCCGACGGGCCGATCGACCCCAAGCACCCGGTGGCGTTCTTCTGCGCGGAGTACGGGGTTCATCGCTCGCTGCCGGTCTACTCCGGCGGCCTCGGTGCCCTGGCCGGCGACCTACTCAAGGAGGCTTCGGACCAGGCCCTACCGCTCGTGGCTGTCGGCCTCATGTATCGCCAGGGGTACTTCCGCCAGCGCGTGGACGCCTCGGGTTGGCAGCACGAGTACTGGACCGCCACCGACCCCGAGCGGCTGCCCGCGGCACTGGTTACGAGGCCGGAAGGTCAGCCGCTGACGATCCGCGTCCCGATCTTCTCCGGTGAGGTGACCGCACGGATCTGGAGAGTCGACGTCGGCCGCGTGCCGCTGTTCCTGCTCGACACCGACTTCCCTGACAATGAGCCGCTGGCGCGGTGGATCACGGCGCGGCTCTACGAGGGCGACCCGCAGACGCGCCTGGGCCAGTACGTGCTGCTCGGAGTGGGCGGGGTGCGAGCGTTGCACGCACTGGGGATCGAGCCGGGACTGATCCACCTCAACGAGGGCCACGCGGCGCTGGCGCCGCTGGAGCTGGCTGGCGAGATCATGCCCGGCGCGCCGCTGCAGGTGGCGCTCGCCGCCGCCCGCGCGCGCACGGTGTTCACCACCCACACTCCGGTCGCCGCGGGCAACGATTCCTATCCGGTGGAGGAGGCCGAGGAGGCGCTCGAGCCGGTGGCCAAGGAGCTCGGTTGCCCGCCTGCCGATCTGCTCAGGCTCGGGAGGGTCCATCCCGACGACCAGACGGCACCGTTCGGGGTGACCGAGACGGCCCTGCGTATGGCCTGCGCGGCCAACGGGGTCAGCCGCCGGCACGGAGAGGTCTCGCGCGAGATGTGGAGCGAGATCTGGCCCGGACGAGCACCCGCGGGGATTCCGATCGGCCACGTGACCAACGGCGTGCACGTGCCCACCTGGATCGGGCCGGCGATGCGTGAACTCTTTGACCGCCATCTCGGCGAAGGCTGGCTGCAGCGCACCGACGAGCCCGAGACGTGGGCGCCGGTGGCCGGGATTCCTGAGGCGGATCTGTGGGCGGCGCGCGAGCGCCAGCGTGCCGACCTCGTCGAGTTCGTGCGGCGGCGCAGCGTGGCAGACCGCCTCGGCCGCAGCGACACCCGCGAGTACGTCAAGGCCGCCGCGGACACGTTCGACGAGCACGTGCTCACGATCGGCTTCGCCCGCCGTGTGGCCACCTACAAGCGACTGGACCTGCTCACCCGTGATCCCGAGTGGACGTTGTCGCTGCTCGGCGGTGAGCGTCCCGTGCAGGTTCTGCTGGCCGGAAAGGCCCACCCCAAGGACGAGGAGGCGAAGCGCGTGCTGCAGAGAATGTTCGGGCTCAAGTTCGCCCGGGTCGTCGCTGAGCGGGTGGTCTTCCTCGACGACTACGACCTCAGCTCGGCCGCCCGGCTCGTCCGCGGCTGCGATGTGTGGCTGAACTTGCCGCGGCCGCCGCTGGAGGCGAGCGGGACGAGCGGCATGAAGTCGGCGGTCAACGGCGGCCTGCAGTTGAGCGTGCTCGACGGCTGGTGGGCGGAGGCCTACGACGGCGATAACGGCTGGGCCCTGGCCGGCACCGTCGACCCCGATGCGAGCGCACAGGATGAGCGTGACAACGCGACCTTCCATCACCTGCTCTCAGACGAGGTGGTGCCTGCGTTCTACGACCTTGATGAGCGCGGGGTGCCCTCTCTCTGGCTGTCGCGCATGAAGGCGTCGCTGCAGACGCTGGCGCCGGCGTTCAGCGCCAGCCGGATGCTCGCTGATTACGTGCAAGGGCCGTACAGCACCGCGCTCCACACCCGGGTCTGAGCGGCGGAGGCCTGCTCGAGCGTGAACTCGAGCTTCTGGACCGGCGCCAGCCGGAGCGCCCGATGCAGCTCGGGCTCGGTCTCGTGGCGCCCCTCGAGCCGGCTGCCCTCGCAGCGGACCGTCACCTGCTCGGGGCCGAAGGGCCAGGGATCCAACGCGAAGCGCCGCTCGTCGATCGCCCGGAGACTGAGCTCCAGCTCCGGCTCGCCGGCGTTCGCGGGCACCTCGGAGAAGGTGGACGGATCCCAGCGCAGGCACAGCGCCAGCGACATCGCGTCCCAGGTCCACAGCAACCGCTGGTTCCGGCGGAGCCGATCGCGATCGGCGCCGAGCCGGTCGGCGAGCTCGCTCTGGAGCACGTTCTGAGAGTCCAGGTATCCCAGGACGAGCGAGCGATCCTCAGAGGTCATTGAGGCCATGTCGCGCCGCTCGTACAGGGCGGTGCCGTGCATCGAGACCAGCAGCGAGGCGTAGCGGCTCTGGGACATCAGGCGGCCCGGAGCAGCAGTCCACAGGCCGACATGAACCACAAGTGGCATCTCCAGGAACGACTGGGCCAGCCCGGTGTCGGGGTTGAGCGCGGGCCGCAGGTCCCATTCGGCCATGCCGATGTCGTGCTGCTCGGCGGCCAGCCAGACCTCCTCGCGGGGCTCGGGCGCCGCCGTGCGCTCGTTTCCCCACGCGCGGGCAAGCTGCCCTGAGATCCACGCGTGCGAAGCCTGACCGATGGCGAGAACCGCATCGCCGTCCGTGCGCAGCAGCACCGGGCGTCAGCTCGCAGGCTGCGGCGCGAGCCGGCTCGGGGATCGGGCGGCGACGGCGTTCACGTGCTCGCGGCCGATGATACGCCGGGCCGGATACAAGCCTGATGGAGCTCATCCATGACCTGGGCATGGCCGATCTGCCCGCCGCCCTATCCCGACACCATCAAGACCGAAGCGTGCACCTCGCCCTCGGAATTCAGGATCCACCGCCGGCCGCCGTCACCCAGAATGAGCTTCTCACCGGGCTGGGACGGCGTTCGGTATTCCATCTCGGCATCCAGGCGCTCAGGTTCGGGGGCGCCGAGCAGCTCCTCCTCGATCGGCTCCCAGTAGGCCGCGTTGTTGACATGTCCGGCGATGTCGCATTCCGTGGCTCGGAATCCCCACGTGCCCATGCGCTGGGCCGAATCGGCCGCCGATCCGGGCGGCGGATGACGCAGCCGCGCCCGGATCCTCCGCTCCGAGGCGGCCTCGGCGTAGACCGCGACCTCGGCGTCGCTGAACGGAGCCGGCCGCCGGCTGACGGGCTCGAGGTGCACCCACAGCGAAACCGCCTCAACGTCGGCGTCACGCGACTCGAAACGGGTGATCGTCGTGCGTCGCTCAGCCCACATCGCACCGATCCCGCTGCAGAAGGTCTGCACCGTGAACCGCTCGCCGAAGCGTGGAAATCGCGCCACTTGCATGCGCGTGCGCCGCACGACCCAGACGGCGACGGCGGCGAGGCCCGCGTCGTCGACGTCCTCGTAGGCGACGTCCTGCAGCCACCGCGCGAGGGCATCGAGCCTCATCCGACCGGTCGGGGAGCAGTCCGCGAGCGCGACGCGACGGGCCTGCGCGAACACGCGGCCGCGCCCCGTCCGATCGACAAGCTCGTTGAACTCTTTTTCGTCCACCGGCCGCAGCCTACGTCCTATGCTCACACGAGATGCCGATGGCCGAGGGTCCTCATCTCAGCCTGCTGCTCGAGGCGATCACGATCGAAGGCCGCGGACATCGCGCGCTGCTGGACGGCGATGAGGTGACGGCCCGGGCCAATCTGAAGGACGCCTCGCAGCGGTATCGCGAGTCCTGGGAGGTGGCCCCGCCGGCGAGCTTCGGCCGGCTGATCGGAATGCTGAAGGCGGCGGTCATCGCCGGCGACGCCAGCGCCGAGGCGGCGTGCGCACAAGCGGAGATCCCTCGCGACGCCCAGTCGGCGCCCGCGAGCTACGCGAGGGCGATCGTGGCCCTGGTCCAGGGTCACGACGCCGATGCTCGCTCAGCCGCGGCCGGGATGCGCAGCGGATCGCCCGCGTTCGGCCGCGCCGCCGATGCGATCACGGCCCTGGCCGACCGGGACGCCGACGCATACGCGGACGCCGTCGCGGCCATCGTGGCCGATTTCGAAGGGCGCGAGCAGCACCTCACGGGCGTCCCGATCGCCGATACGGTGCTGATGCTGGAGCGCTTCGCGAACGCGCGCGGGATGGCGTCCCGGCCGGTGTCGGCGCTGGTCCCGGTCGGCTGAGGCATCCTCAGCGCGGACCTCCGTGGCGGTTGCAGACGCCGGCGAGGCCGCCCGAGTGGCTCCACTCGCCGTCCGCACACCGAACAACGGCGCCTTTCCCGTTGGGGAAGTTGGCGATGCAGGCATGGGTTGAGCAGAACGCCGCGTCGCCGGAGTGGGTGGTCGAACCTGGGCCCTCGCCGCCCGTTGGTGAGCCGGCACCCGCCGGGGCAGGCGCGGGCATTGGCGGCGGCGCCGGGCCCGCGCCCGGGACAACGACGCCGGCACGACGCCAATCGCGGGCGATCGCGAGCTGAGCGACGCGCACCGGGATCCGTCCCGAGCAGACGGCGTCGTGCAACGCGTTCTCGACCTTGTCCTTCTCGTGATAGCCCGGGGTGATCTCCGGCCACAGGTTCGCGATCGCGTTGCTGCCACCCAGCTCGAGCGGCACAAGATGGTCGACCTCGTAGGAGCCGGGAGCGCTCGGCTCGGTCGCGTAGTCGGCGTACACGGTCTCCTTGAGCGACTCGGGCACGTTGCGGGCGTTGCGTGCGTACCCGGGGGTGCAGATCTGGCCCACGGTCGCAGCCGCGAACACGGCACCCGGAGTGCAGGCCGGATCCGGGAGCTGGCTGTGGACCTGGCAGCCCGAGGTTTTGGTGCGACGGGCCAGTCCAGCCGCGGGTGCGGGGTGCGGCGAGCGGGTCGGACGACGTGCGGGGCGCTTCGCCGGCCGCGTAGCCCGCGCCGTCGTGGCCGGCGAGCTCGTCGCCGCACCGGAGCCAGCGGGCGCGGAGCTCGTCGAGTCGCCGGCGCCGCCACAACCGGCAAGTGAGAGCACCATCACCACACACGCGACCTGACCCGGTGCTCGCACGCTCCAGCAGTACCACATCTTTCTCCATCGGCGCGAGTTGCCCGATCTGGGGCACTACCCGCAGATCGAGCAGCCGAAGGCGATCGCCGAGGCGATCACCACACTCATCGGGAGTCCGGGCGTTCAGTGACCCTGGCAGAACGCCTTGTCGGACAGCCGGTCCAGGCTCAGGTCGTGCAGATGCTGGGCCGATCCCACCACGTCGAGCGCGTCGAAGGTCACCTCGCCGCCCGATCCTCCATCCCGAGCTGAAACGCGCCACTGCTGGTATAGCCACGCTTGCTGGACATTTCGGACGTGGAACGCCGGCGGTGGGGATCCCGGCGCCGTGGCTCCCTAATAGGTCAGTCCACCAGCCGTCGCACGAGCTGCCGCCACGATTCCTCGAGCTGCTCCAGCGAGCGGCCGCTGCGCAGCTGGTGGAGCACCAGCCCGGGCGAGATCGCAGCCAGCATCACCTCCCCCAGGTATTCCGCGTCATCGAGCTCGAGCTCGCCGAGCAGAGCCACCACGTGTGCCCGGTGGGCGCCGTAGACCGACGAGCGGTAACGCAACTCGCTGTCGACCGGCTGGGCCGCGAGCAGCAGCTCGCCGCGTTCGTCGGTCAGGCTCAGCAGCGCATGGCCGAAGGCAATGAGGCGCTCGGCGGGTGGAACGCCGGGCCCCAGCGGAGCGGGCCCGCGGATGAACCCCTCCTGCAGCCGCCGCTCGGTTTCGTCCAGGAGCGCGTGAAACAGGCCCGCCCGGTCGCCGAAGCGACGGAACAGCGTACCCTTGCCCACCCCCGCCTCGCAGGCCAGGCCGTCCATCGTGATCGCGTCGGGCCCGCACTCGCGCAGCATCCGCTCTGCCGCGCAGAGGATCGCCGAGCGGTTGCGTGCGGCGTCGGAGCGCTCGGCGCGCTGGCTCTCGATGAGCGGCAGTTCGGTCGGACCGTCCACGAGCGCATCGTATGGGCGAGTGCTCAGAAATGGAATTAATCGGACCCCAGTCCGTTTCATGCCACCGTCTATGGCTCGTACCGGACCACGGTCCGGATCTCCCACTACCACCCGATGGAGGGCCCAGACATGTCCACCAGCACCGCCGTGCACAGCGCCACCGACCTTCCAGTCGGC
>Ga0209839_10000287_pt1 | contig 26274 bp, 24 predicted proteins | sample OrgsoiDNA2013050_FD_185800 | JGI IMG/M metagenome (GOLD analysis project Ga0209839, IMG submission 185800) | Permafrost soil microbial communities from the Arctic, to analyse light accelerated degradation of dissolved organic matter (DOM) -... | ecosystem: Environmental > Terrestrial > Soil >... | reverse complement strand
ACACACCTGCGGTAAGGAGGTGCGCTATGAACAGCATGGACCTGTCGCATGCCGCCTGGCGTAAGAGCAGCCGGAGCGCCAACGGCGGTAACTGCGTAGAGGTAGCCCGCAACATGCCGGACATCGTGGCGGTACGGGACTCCAAGAACCCGGGCGGCCCGGTCCTGGCATTCAGCCCGCAGGACTGGGAAGCCTTCACGCGCGCCGTGAACGCAGGCGAGCTCGGCCTGGGCTGACCAAAAACGGCGTGATCACCGAACCCAGCCGGAGAGGTGTGCGCTGCAGATATGTGTGATAGAAGATCATGTAATGCGCTTCGAGGATCTGTTTGTGGCCGGCCTGGGTAGCTGGCTGCCGCCAGCAGTGAGCGTGCAGGAGGCGCTGGCGGACGGGCGTTACGACCCTGGCGACCAGGCGAAGAACGAGTACGTGTCGATCACCGTGGCCGGCGATGAGGCCCCGCCGGAGATGGCGGTCCGCGCCGGGCGGCAGGCGCTGGCTCGTTCGGGGGTCCCGGCGCAGGAGATCGCGCTGCTCTTGCACGCGTCGCTGTGGTATCAGGGGATCGATTTCTGGCCCGCGGCCTCCTACATCCACCGCAACGTGCTGGGCGACGGCCGGTATGTGCCCGCCTTAGATCTGCAGCAGATGTCCAACGGCGGCCTGGCCGCCGTCGAACTGGCCGCTTCCTACATCGCGGCCGATCCGCGCAGGCGCGCGGCCCTGGTCACCACGGCCGACCGGCTCGCTCCGCCCGGGTTCGACCGGTGGCGCAGTGACCTGCCGGGCATCGTCTACGGAGACGGCGCGGCCGCGATAGTCCTCGCCCGGCAGGGATTCGCCCGGCTGGTGTCGGTCACCACGGTCACGGACAGCGCGCTGGAGGGGATGTACCGCGGCGAGCAGCCATTCGGCACGGCGTCCGGGCACGCGGGGCAGCCGCTCGACAACCGAGCCCGCCGCGCGGAATACGCGGCCAGGGCCGATCCGGAGATGCTCGGCCGTCAGATCACCGCGGGACTGACCGAGGTCGTCGACCGGGCGCTGGCCGAGGCCCAGCTGAAGTCCGGGGACATCAGCTGGGCCGTCTTCCCCAACCTGGGCGTCGACACGCTGCAGCGGGCGTATCTGCAGCCGCTGGGGCTGGACCTGGCCGCCACGACCTGGGAATGGGGCCGGCGAACCGGCCACGTCGGCGCGGCCGACCAGCTCATCGGCCTGGGGAACATTTCCGACAGCGGGCGAGCGGGCCCGGGTGACCGTGTCCTGCTCGTGGGCGTCGGCGCCGGCTTCACCTGGACCAGCGCCGTGGTCGAGTTCGTCGGGCAACAGAACGGGCAGCGGGAGGCGTAATGGCGGGCGACAGCGAATCGGCTCGCGACCAGTACCGGCGGGACGGCTGGTGGCGGGATGGAACCTTCCTCGACGACCTTCGGCGGCATACCGCGCAGAATCCGGGCAAGCCTGCCCTGATCGCCCGCAGGACGCCGGACGCTGATACGGAGACGTTTAGCTACAGCGACATCAGCGCGGCGACCGACCGGTTCGCCCATGCCCTGCTCGGCCTGGACGTCAAGCCCGGCGAGTACGTGGGCATTCACCTGCCTGACTACTGGGAAATGCTGCCGCTGGCGCTGGCCTGCATCAAGATTGGCGCGCGCATTTCCCCGCTCATGCCATCCTTCCGGCGACGCGAGCTTGAGCTTGCCGCCCGGACAACGCAGATGCGGGTGTTCATCACCGTCGCTGAGCATGACGGTAACCGCCCCGCCGACACCATGCGCGAGATCGCCACGCGAGTGCCCTCGCTGGAGCACATCGTCGTGATGGGTGACGGCGCCCCGCCGGGGACGCTGTCTTTCGACGGCGATTTTCTCGCTCACGCGCCAGCTGATGCCGGGGACCTGACCGGCCGCGAATTGCCGCCGGACGAGCCCTACCTCATCTTGTTCACGTCCGGGACCACCGGGGATCCGAAAGGGGCATTGCACAGCCAGAACACGCTGTATGCGGGCATTCGCGCCTACCAGGACGTGCTGGGCATGGACGACTCGCTGGTCAAGGCGTCACCGCACACCAATATGCATTACGTCGGCTTCGTGCAGAATCTGCTGACGCCGCTGGCGCTCGGCGGCACCGCGGTGGTACCGGGCGTCTGGGACCCGGCCCTGTACCTGGAGATGTTCGAGCGCCATGGCGTCACGTTCTTCTACGCGGGACCTGGTTTCGTGGCCCAGCTGCTGCAGGCTCAGCGAGCGCGGCCGCGTGACGTCGGCAGCCTGCGGTACATCGTGTCGGGTTCCGCGCCCGTGCCGCCGACCCTGGTGCAGGAGGTGCGCGAGACGCTCGGCGTTCCGCTCTACTCGTTGTGGGGGATGACCGAGAACGGGCCGGTCACCATGACGCGACGCGATGATCCGCCCGACTGGGCCGCCCGCAGCGATGGCCGCCCCACCGGCGGGATGCAGGTCCGGATCGATCCCCTGCCCGGCAGCCCGGACGGGTCGGGGCCGCTGTGGGTGCGCGGGCCGGCGCAGTGCCTCGGCTACTACAAGAACGAGCAGGCCTACGCGGCGGACCTGGACGAGGATGGCTGGTTCAATACCGGCGACCTGGCGCGTGACGACGGCCGCGGCGGCATCCGGATAACGGGCCGGACCAAGGACATCATCATGCACACGAGCTTCAATGTCCCGGTCTCTGACGTCGAGAACGTGCTGATCGCGCACCCGAAGGTGGCCGAGATCGCGCTGATCGGCATCCCGGATGAGGCGGTCGTCGAGCGGGTATGCGCGGTCGTGGTGCCCGCCGGCGACCCTCCGGAGCTGCCGGAACTGATCGATTTCCTGCGCGAGGCCGGCGTGGGCGAGCTGTACCTGCCGGAGCTGCTGGAGCTGGTCGATACGCTGCCGCGGACCGCGACGGGCAAGGTCCGCAAGGTCGAGCTCAGGGAACGGTTCGCCGGATAACGGACAGCGTGATCATCGTCAGCACGGCCATGATGGCCGTGCCGCCGGCGAATCCCGCCGCGATCCCTGGCGCCAGCGAGTGCTGGCCGCCGGCCGCGTCGAATACCGTTACCAGGCCGGCGATCCCGAGCGAGCCGCCGATCTGCTGGGTGGCCTGCAGCATCCCGGATGCGGCGCCGGCCTCGCCGGCCGCCACATCCGTGAGCGCGACCAGGGTCATCGCGGGGAACAGCAGGCCGCAGCCAACGCCAGTGAGCACGATCGGACCGAGAATCGCGGCGAGGTAACTGCTGCCGGCCGACAGCTGGCTGAGCCAGGCGACTCCCCCGGTGGTGATGAGCGCCCCGGCGATCAGCAGCGGCCTGGCTCCCGTTCTCGGCAGCAGGCGCGCGGCGACCCGGCTGACGATGACGACGGGTACGGCCGTGGGAACGAAGGCGAAGGCGGCGGCCAGCGGGGTGAAATGGAGCACGTCCTGCAGGAAGAGGGTGAGGAAGAACAGCTCGGCGCTCATCGCGGCGGTGAGCAGCAGCCGGATAAGGTACGCACCGACCCGGTCGCGATGGGCGAGCAGCTGCAGCGGCACGAGGGGCTGCGCGGCCCGGGTCTCGATGACCCCGAAGAGCGTGATCATAACGATCGCGGCCGCCAGCGTGGCGATCGTCCAGGGGTCGGCCCAGCCCTGGGCGGCGGCCCGGATGAACCCGTCGACTAGGAGGACCAGCCCCGCCGTCGAGGTGAGCGCGCCGGCGAGGTCGAACCGGCCGGGATGGCGGACCGGCGTCATCAGCCAGGCGGGCGCGAGCAGCGTGATCGCGGCGCCCACCGGCACGTTGATGAAGAACACCGCACGCCACCCGGCCCAGGCGGTCAGCGTGCCGCCGAGGATGAGGCCGATCACCATCCCGGACCCCACGATCGCGGACCAGATCCCGAGCGCGCGGGTCCGGGCTTGGTGACCGGAGAACGTGTTAGCGATGAGCGCGAGCGCGCCTGGCGCCGCGAACGCCGCCCCCACGCCCTGCACCCCCCGGGCCACGAGCAGCATTCCGCCGGACGTCGCCAGCCCGCCCGCCAGGGATGCGAGCGTAAAAAGGCCGGTGCCCGCCATGAACGTGCGACGGTGCCCGAGGATGTCGCCGGCCCGGCCGCCGAGTAGCAGTAAGCCGCCGAAGGTGATGGTGTAGGCATTGAACAGCCACGTCAGGTCGGTCGCGGACAGCCCGAGCCCGCGCTGAATGGCTGGCGCCGCGACGGTGACGATGGTCGTGTCGATGACGAGTATCCCCTGGCAGGCCGCCAGGATCGTTAGCGCGACCGCCCCGCGGCGCCCGGCGGCCCAGTCCAGCGCGTCGGCTCCGCCCGGGCTCAGGGAGCTGATTCGCTCGGTCACACCGCAACCTCGTCCTCTTGGTCGGCCGGGGTGGATTCCGGGGTGGACTCCGGGGTGCCGAGGGCCGGCATCGGGTCCCGCAGCTGGATGCGAAGCTCACTGAAATAGCGCTGGCCGCTCGCATCAGGAAGCCAGGCATCGCCAGCGCCGGGCAGCATCTCGGTGAGCACGATTTCGACGCCATCCCCCGCTACCTGCTGGGCACCCCGCAGCATCGTGCAGAACGCCGCCACATACCGCGGGCTCGCCAGGTCGACGTAGACCGGCTTGACCTCGGTACCGATCCTGGCGAAGACCTTGTCGGGAAGGCCGAGGGCGCGGCGCAGCCGGCGGGCAGCCAGGTACTCGGGCAGCCGGCCGGGAACCGTCAGGCCGGATTCGCCGATGGTCGTGCGCCAGGTCTCGCGGGCGACCACGAGCCGATCGACCGTGATCCTGGGGTTGTGCGGCCCAGCGCTGGTCCGCTTGAGTGCCTCTAGCCCGGCCCAGCCGACCAGCAGGGCGAACACGTCGAAGAGCGGCCAGCTGCGGCCGTCGCCGGTGGCGGCGACCAGCGTGCCGCCGCGCTCCAGCACCGTGAGGGCGGTGACCGGAAGCAGCCGGGCGGGATCGGCGCCCGGGGCATGGGTGAAGGCGAGCTGGTAATCGGTGACCCCGAGGACGGGAGCGATGCGCCCGGTGTACCGCGGCCACCAGGTCGGGTAGAGCGGGCGGAACTGCGGTCCGATATCCGCGGCGGCCGCGGCGCGCAGGCTGGCCGGGTCGGGATGCCGGTCGGTGAACACCGCGCAGTCCAGCGTGGGCCATCCGGCGTGCAGCTCGCCCAGGACGATGGTGAACTCCCCGCGGGCCAGCGCATCCGCGCTGGCCGCACAGATGTGCAGGTCCGGGCTGTGGATCCGGGCCGCCCGCCAGCCCGGCCGCAGCGCCGGGAAGAGCTCGGCCGCCCGGTCGGCCGCCACGGCGCTGGACACGGTCACCCGGCTGGTGCCCGGCGCCAGGTGGTCCAGCCCGAACAGCGCGTTCCAGCGCCGGGTCAGCTCGGCCGCCACGGCATCAACCGGCAGGTCGCCGCCGCTGAAAAGGCGCTGAGCAGCGTCCCAGAACTGGCTCAGCGGCACGCCGTCGGCCCGTGGTTCCAGGTGGGCCCGTGGTTCCAGGTGGGCCCGTGGTTCCAGGTGGGCCCGTGGTTGAAGGTCGAGCAGTGGGTTCAGTAATTCGTCGTAGAGCGAGCGGAAGGCCGCCTTGTACGCATCGGCCAGGGTGGCCGACAGCCACCTGGCCGCGGGCAGCAGCACCCGGCCCAGCGGGCCGGCCAGCGCGTCCAGCAGCGGCTGGCCGAAGGTCACGTCGATATCGCGGACGGTCTCCTCGTAGCAAAGCCGCCGGCCCGCGTACATCTTTCCCTGGCTATGTTCCGGCTTGGCCCCGGTCACGGCCGTGAACTCGGCGTCCAGCCTGCCGATGGCGGCAGCAAGGCGGTCCGGGTGACCGGCGGCCGCGCTGACCGCGGCACGGGCGGCGTCCAGCCGGATCAGGCCGCGGTGCGCCCGCTCGCGCGCCGCCGCGTCCGGTATCGCGGCCAGCGTGGCGCGCAGCACCCCCTCGGCATCCGGGTTGTAGGGCATGTCGACGCCCCACCACACGACGTCCAGCGCGGCGAGGTCTTCCAGCAGCGCGAGTTCCTCGGCCTGGCGGGGGTGAGCGGCGATCGCCGCCGCCGGCGTGCGGCCGTCGCAGCGGGAGAGCAGGTCCGTCTGCGCCGCGGATAGCTCCAGCGGCGGCAGGCCCGGCCGCAGGAGACGGCGGCCGTCCAGGGTGAGGTCCGGGTGCATGCCCACGGGCAGCCAGGGCCGCACGACCGGGTCGGCGGCGAGGCATTCGGCATACGTCGCCAAGGCCCAGAACTCGTAGAACGTCTCGCGGGACCGGACCAGCGCGTCGCCGCAGCGGACCCGGACCGCCGGGCCCTGCGGATCGAGCCGTGCCCAGGTCACCGGGCCGAAGAAGCCAATGGTGTCGTTCTTGCCGCAGTAGCGCTGCCAGTACCGGGCGATGGTGTCCTCGCGGGACCGTCGCTTTCCCCGTCGGCGGCTGGACTGTTTCCCGGCCTCGGCTGTGGCGGCGCCCTCGTGGACGCTGGCGAGGGCAGGCACCATGGCGGGGTTCTGCCAGGTGACAGCCTCGCGGAACAAGGGGTCGGCGGCGATGTCCGCCGCGCACTTGCTCGCATCGGCCAGCGCCGCGCCATGGGCCGATTCCAGCTCCTGCTCGCTCGCCCGCCCGTCGAGGAAGGCGTCGGCCACGGCCGCGCACTCCGGGGCGGCGAACCGGTCAAGCCCGGCCGCGGGGAACCCGGCCGAGCGCAGCACGGCGTCTCGCCACACCGTCCACTCGGTGCCGGGCAGGGGAATGAGGTGCATGTCCTGCTCTGTCATGTCCTGCTCTGCCATATCCTGCTCAATCATGTCTCGCCGAACGGGCGGCGGTCGAGGCTGGCGTGCACCAGGCCGGTGAGGGTCACGATGTCGAAGACCGGCACCCCGATTCGCGCCTGAATGGCGCGGGCGAATGGCACGAGGTCCGTGCATTCGAGCACCAGCGCCCCGACGTCGGGGTTATCCCGCGCCAGCACCTCGGCCTGGCTCAGCACCTCGCGGCCCAGCCGCGCGGGGTCGAGGTCGTCCCGCCTTCCCTCGAGGATGACCTCGCGGAATTCGGGCTGCTCTTCCATGCCCGCGATACAGACCGGCACGGACTCGCCGCCGATCGCCTCGAGATAACGCGGGGTGAGGGACGTCTTGCTGGCGGTCAGCACGCCCACTTTCCGGTTCGCTGACAGCATGCGGTACACCATCGGCAGCTGCATCAGGCTCGAGGAGTAGAGCGGGACGGCGACCGCGTCGGCCAGCTCGCGCTGGAACAGGGCGAGGAAGCCGCAGGCACTGGTGATAGCGCTGACCCCGGCCGCCTCGAGTGCTTGCGCCGCGCAGATGAACGGCTGGAGCAGGCTCGGATCCGGATGGCTGACCACCCGCTCCGGAGTCGCCCCGGCCACCACCTGATACACGACGGGAAACCCGAAGGTGCTCCGGTTGCGAATGTGCCCCGGAATCTTGGTGAAGGAAGTATCCAGGCAGATAACGCCGATCGACGTCACGGTCCCCGCCTGCCCCGGTTTCCGAAGCGGCCGACCCGGAAGGGCGCTGGGTCGGTATCCGGCTGCTCGCCGGCGATGATCTGGGCGATCAGTTCGCCGCTGGCCGGCGCCAGGCCCATGCCGATAGAACCGTGACCGCACGCCACGGAAAGGTTGCCGTAGCGCTCGGCGCGCCCGATGAAGGGCAGGCTGTCAGGTGTGCACGGGCGCAAGCCGCTCCAGGTCTCCAGGGTCTGAGTGGTCTCCAGCCGCGGGAGATAGGCGCTGACGGTCCGCCGGATGCCGTCCACGCGCCGGCCGGAGACCGCGCCGTTCATGCCGGACAGTTCCAGCGTGCCGCCGAAGCGAAGCCGGTCGCCGTGCGGCAGGAGGGACACCTTCCCTTCGCTCAGCGCGACAGGCCGCCGCGGCCCGCCCCGCGGCGCCTTGACCGTGATGGCATAGCCCCTGGCGGGCTGCATGGTGAGGCCGACGCCCAGCTTCCGCGCGCAGGCCACCGACCAGGCACCGGCCGCGACGACCACCTCGCGGGGTGCGAAATCCCCGCGGGTGGTGATGACCTTCGCCACCCGGCGGCCCGCCACCTCGAAGCCGACGGCCTCGGTATCGGGGGAGAACTCCACCCCCAGGCTCGCGAGAGTCCGCGCGAATTCGCGGATGAAGTCGGGCACGTGCAGGGCCGCGCCCTCGGTGTTGATCAGGGCGCCGCAGATATCGAACTCGGCGTCCGGCTCCAGCACGGCCAGTTCCCCCGGCTCGAGGACCCGGAGCGGCACTCCCAGCGCGACCGCCCGCGGCACCGACCGGCAGGCCTTCTCGAACCCCTCCGGCGTCTTGCAGGCCACGACGATGCCGGGGGCCGTGAAGGTGGGCGCGAGGCGGCCCGACGCGCACAGGCCGGTCAGGATGTCCAGGCTGCGCTGCTTCATGGCGAGCAGCACCCGGAACGCGGCCTGTGCCGCCGGCTCGTTGCAGTACCGGCGGAAGTGCCAGAGCCAGGACAGCAGTCCGGCGTCCAGGCGCGGCCTGACGGAGAAGGGGCTTTCCGGATCGGCCGGCCAGCGCAGCCCCTCGGTCAGCATGCCGGGCTCGGCCAGCGGAGCGGAGCCTTGCGTACCGACGAAGCCGATGTTCCCGTAGGAACACGACCCCGGTCCCCCGATCGCCCCGCGCTCCACCACGGCCACGGTGGCCCCGGAGCGGCGCAGGTAGTAGGCGCAGAACAGGCCGACGACGCCACCGCCGACGACCAGCACATCGGGATCGCTGCGCGGCGGCGCCGCGCTGGCTGGAGAGGGCATCGACGGCCTGTCGCCCTAGAGGCTGACGATGAAGAAGTTGGCCGGCAGGTTGACCACGACCCGCTCGTAGATCTGGGCCATCAGCGCGTGGCCGGGCTCCGCGAAGGTTCCCGGCGGGGGCTCGGCGAAGCGGATCACCGACCGGCCGGCGTCAAACAGCATCGCGCCGTGCCCGAAGTCGCCGACGATCGCCGTCCCCGGGTCCACCAAGCGGGTGCGCACGATGAAGACCCCGTTATTCTCAAGATCTTGCATCAGGGTTCCCTGGCCCAGGAGCCGGTAGAAGTCCACGGGATTGATGATCAGCCCGTCGGCCGTGCCGCCCATCTGCTCGGCCTCATTGCAGGCGGCCAGCAGGGCCGAGCCGAGGGTCCCGGCCGAGGTGATCCGCGGGATGCCCGGGATGTTCAGCAGGCCGCCTTCGCCGCGGATGATCGTATGGTTCTCGGCCGTGCCGAGCCGGACGATCAGCCGGTAGTTGATGAAGGACTCGAAGGTCTCCGGGTCCTCCCACAGGTTCGGCGGGACCTGCACCCAGGCGGTGGTGGGCAGGAGCTCGGGAATCGGAGCCTTGCGGAAGCGGTTCGCCGCCTCGCGCCGCAGGTCGCCCTCCGTGACGTCGGGATCGCCGGGCTGGCCGGGGGTCTCCTGCCAGTAGAACTGCCGGGGGTCGCGGGACAGATCGACGACCTTGAGCATGTTGCGCGCGGGATGACGAGGCTTGCGCCGGGAGCTGGTCGCTGACTCCGTGATGGTCACGTCGTACTCGACGCAGGTGCCGAGCCCTTTCTCGGCGCAGGCCGCCACGAACATCGCGCCCGGCAGCTTCTCGTTCTTCCGCGCGGCGACGACCTCGGCGATCGTCGATTTGACCTGCTCTAGCTGCGGCATGGCTTCCTCCCTGGTGAGCTAGCGACGGTCAGGCGTACGTGCTCGGAGCCGTGTACTGCTGGAACTCGGGCGACATCACGCTGGCGCCGCCGTCGATGAGGTGCACCGTCCCGGTGACGAACGAGGCCCGCTCGCTGGCGAGGAAGGCGGCGACGGCGGCGAATTCGTCCGGGCGGGCCAGCCGGCCCAGGGCACTGTGCTGACCCATGACGTGCAGCTGGGCCTCGAGGTCGCCGTCGGCGGCCAGCTTCGCCGCCGCTCGCTCCACCAGCTCGGTGCGGGTCGCGCCCGGGGCCAGTACGTTGACGGTGACGCCAGAGCTGGCGAGCTGCGGCGCGAGGGACTGGGCGAACCGGGTGAGCGCGCCCCTGGTCACCCCGGACAGGGCCAGCGGGGCGACGGGAACGCTCGCCGTCTCCGAGGCCACGAAGAGCAGCCGGCCCCAGCGCGCCGCCCTGAGGTGCGGCACCGCGGCCAGGGACAGGACGACCGCCGGCAGGAGGACCAGCGAGAGCGCCGCCTGGTAGTCCGCCGGCTCGAAGCTCAAGGCGGCGCCCGTGGGCGGGCTGCCGCCGCTGACCACCACGATGTGCAGCGCGCCGAAGTCGGCGGCGACCTGGCTGACCCAGCGACGCGCCGCGCCGCCGTCGGTGATGTCGATGCTCGTGGCGTGGACGCGACCGCGCGCCACCTCCTTGAGCCTGCCTTCGGCGGCGGCCAGCCGATCGCGGTCCCGGGCGCCGATCGCGACGTGCGCGCCCTCCAGGGCCAGTTCACGCGCGACCGCGAAGCCGAGGCCGCTCGAACCGCCGGCGACGAGCGCGACCTTGTCCGCTAAGCCGAGATCCATGGGCTCTCCTTCGCGGCGCCGCGGTCGCCGCACTGGTAGCCGTACCGCCGGAAAAGCGGCCACGACAGCGTTTCCGCCGCCAGCCTGGCCGGCTTCGGAAGACCGGCCCGCCAGGAGTCGTCGTTATCCCGGATGCGGGTGGCGCCCGCGCGGAAGCGATCCGGGTTGCCGGTGACCGTGTGATTGGCGTGCAGTTCGATCGTCCTGCTCCGCATCGGGTTGGCGGTGACATCGGTGCCGCACAGCCGCAGCAGCGCGTCGATGGTGCCGCGGGGGTCGGCGATGAACTCCTCGTAGCGCAGGAGGATCGACCGGGCGCGATAGCGCCGCGTTACCGCTTCAGATGCCAGGTTGAAGCCGTTCCAGTAGGCCGTGCTGCGGCCCGAGGACATCGGGTAGACGTACTGTTTCGGCTGGCGGTAGGACTGGGCGACGGCCCGGGGGTCGCGCACCAGGTGGACGAAATAGGGGGTCACCGCCGCCAGGTGCGGCAGCAGGGCCGCCTCCCCCGGCAGCTTCGAGCTGTCCACGATCACGCCAGCACCCGTCCGCTGCGCGATGGCGTGATAGGTGCGCGTCATCAGGGCGGCGTGCTCGCGGAGCTGCGCGCACCGCAGGCCCCGGCGCAGCACGCGCCAGGTGTGCCGGGTACGGACGCAGGCGCGCTGACGGCGGATGACGGTATCGGCGTGCGCGCGTGCGGACACCGCGGGTGGCCGGCCGAGTGGGAGGACCGCCGACCAGAGCGGGCACTCGGTCAGCGTCGCACCGCAGCCGCACAGCCTGTTCACGCCCCTGCCAGCGGCGTTCTTCCAGAGAAAATGCAGCTCGCCGACGTGGCAGAAGCCGGGGATCTCGTTGAGGACATTGCCGATGACGGTGCTGCCGCTGCGTAACCAGCCGGTGATATAGATGATCTTCAGCGCGGGCTCGTTCCTGGCGTACACGTGTCGCAGCGCTCCCTCGGGGTGATTTTACCTGTGGGCACCCTGGGCAAACACTATCTATATCAGAAAATTTGTCACTTTCAGGCGATTGCGTAACGGGCGTAACATCGTCGTATGTTGGCCATACTCGCCCAGAGCCGCGCCTTAGCCCTCGTGCACCGCGCCTGTTTACCCGCCACCCGGCGGCAGGGATGACCGCCGCCAGCGTGGCGGACCGGGTGCGCGAGCACATCGTGGATATGTGCGCGGGCCCGGAGGGCGGTCATCTCGGTGGCTCGCTGTCGCTGGTCGAGATCCTCACCACGCTCTACTTCGGGGTCTTGCGGCTAGACCCGGAAAGCCCTGCCGCGGCTGACCGGGACATCCTCATTCTCAGCAAGGGCCACGGGGCCCTCGCGCTGTATGCGGTGCTCGCGGAGCGCGGCTTCATCCCGGTCAGCGAACTGGCGACCTTCGGCCAGCCGGGGAGCAGGCTGATGGGCCATCCCGGCCGGGCCGTGCCGGGGGTGGAGATGCCTACCGGCGCGCTCGGGCACGGTCTCGCCCTCGGCAACGGATTCGCCCTGGCCGCCCGGGACCGCCGCTGCTTCGTCGTGCTGGGCGACGGCGAACTCCAGGAAGGCTCGGTCTGGGAGGCGGCCATGGCCGCCAGCAGCCTCGGCCTGGACAACCTGATGGCGGTCGTCGACCGCAACGGCCTCCAGCTCGGCGGCGAGACTGAGGCCACCATGGCCCTGGAGCCGCTCGCGGACCGCTGGCGCGCTTTCGGCTGGGCCGTCCGCGAGGTGGACGGGCACGATCCCGGCGAGCTTCGGGCCGCGTTCCTGGCCACCGAGCCTGGCCAGCCAGTCGTCGTGCTGGCCCATACCGTCAAGGGAAGTGGCCTGCCGTTCATCCAGGGCCGCCCGGAAAGCCACTTTGCCCGGCTGAGCGAGCGCCAGCACGCCCGGGCGCTGGCGGTCCTGCGGGCGCGGCAGCGGAGAGGGTCTCCTTGACCCCGCCCGCCAGCCAGCCCGCCCGCCCGGCCCAGCCCGCCCGGGTGGCCTACCGTGACCTGCTGATCGCTCTGATGACACGCGATCCGCGGATCTACTGCCTGGACAGTGACACCGGGCTGTTTACCGGAGCCGACTTCGGGACCGCAGCCGACCGCTACGTCAACCTCGGCATCGCCGAGCACAACCTGATGGGTGTCGCAGCGGGGCTCGCGGCCAGCGGGAAGATTCCCTTCGTCAACACGATGGCCACCTTTGCTGCCACCCGGGCGCTGGAGGCGGTCAAGATCGACATTGCCTATAACGGACTGCCGGTGCGGATCGTCGCCACCCATGGCGGGCTGGCCGCCGGGCATCTCGGCCCCACCCACCACAGCCTGGAGGACCTCGCGATCATGCGGGCCCTGCCGGGGTTCACCGTTATCGTGCCGGCCGACTCGGCGGCTGCGCAGGAGGCGGTGCTGCAGTCGCTGGAGCTGCCCGGCCCGGTCTATATCCGGCTGGGCCGGTCGGCCACGCCGCCGGTCGCCTGCGGCCCGACGAAGCTCGGCCTGGCCCAGCGGCTCCGCGCCGGGTCCGACATCGCCGTCTTCACCTGCGGGCCGTACCCGGCCCTGGCCGCGCTGCGGGCAGCCGAGCAGCTCGCCGGACATGGCGTCCAGGCCGCGGTGATCAATGTGCATACCGTCAAGCCCCTGGATACCGCGGCGGTGCTGGCAGAGGCGCGGCGGATGCCCGCGCTGATCGCTGTCGAGGAGCACTGGCGCTCCGGCGGCTTCGGCGGGCTGATCGCGGAGACGCTATGCGATCACGCGCCGACCCGCCTGGCGCGGATCGGGATGCCGGACACCTTCGCCGAGGTGGCGGGCGACCAGCCCTACCTGCTCGATCACTACCGGATTTCGCACAAGGAGATAACCGCCGTCGCGCTGGCCCTCCTGGCTGACGCCGGCAAGATCACCGGAGGTGCATGGGATGACCCTGACCTGTCCCGAGTGTGAAGGCGCCGTCGACCTGGCGCAGCCACCCCGCCTGAGTGAGATCACTAGCTGCCCCGAATGCTCGCTCGAACTCGAGGTGATCAGCCTGGAGCCGCTAGCCCTCGCGGCGGCTCCCGAGATCGAGGAAGACTGGGGGGAGTGAAGTCCCTGGCCGTCCTCGCCTCCCGGGTGCGCTTCGAGGAGAAACGGATATTCGGAGCGCTGGAGCGCCGCTCGGTGCGGTACACCCACCTGGACACCCGCCAGCTGGCAGCCAGGCTGGGCGGGCCGCCGGGAGACGGCCTGGAGTTCGATGCCGCGCTCTGCCGGGAAATCTCCCAGAGCCGCGGCTTCTACGCGTGCCTGCTGCTGGAGGCGCGCGGTACCCGCACGGTCAACCGGGCGGAAGTGATCGGGGCCTGCGGCGACAAGGCCCGGACCTCCCTCCTGCTGCAGGCCGCCGGCCTGCCCACGCCGCGCACCGCCCTGGCGCTCACCCCGTCGGCCGGGCTGGCCGCGGCCGAGCAGCTGGGTTTCCCGGTCGTGGCCAAGCCGCTGACCGGATCATGGGGCCGGCTGGTCACCGTGCTGCGGGACCGGCAGGAGGCCAGCGCGGTGCTGGAGCACCGGGCCGCCCTGGCCGCCCCGCAGCAGCACATCGTGTACCTGCAAGAGCTGGTCGACAAGCCGGGCCGGGACATCCGGGTGCTGGTCGCCGGGGATGAGGTCATCGGCGCCACCTACCGTTACAGCGAGGACTGGCGTACCGGGGTGGCCCGCGGCGGCCGGTCGGAGCCGTGCCCGCTGTCCGGCGAGCTGAGCGAGCTCGCCATGGGCGCCGCGCGGGCGGTCGGTGGCGGTTTCCTCGGGATCGACCTGGTCGAGGGCCCGGACGGGCTGCAGGTACTGGAGGTCAATCACACGCCGGAATTCCGTGGTTTCTCCGATGCCCACGGCGAGGCCATAGACGTGGCCGACATCATCGTCACGCACCTGCTGGACGCGGCGTGATCAGGGCGGGAGTAGTCGGGGCCGCGGGTTATCTCGGCGGCGAACTGCTCCGGCTGCTGATCGGCCATCCCGAAACGACGGTCGCCCATGCGGTCTCGACCCGCTTCAGCGGCCGGCGGCTGGAAGTAGCGCACCCCAACCTCCGGGCTGTCACCGACCTGTCCTTCTGCTCCATGGACGAGCTTCACGACTGTGAGGTGGTGTTCCTGGCCACGCCGCCGACCGTCGCGATGAAGGCGCTGCCCACCCTGGACGCGCCGTGCGTGATCGATCTGTCCGCGGATTTCCGGCTCCGCGACACCCGGGCCTACCTGCGCTACTACGGCACGGAGCACACCGCACCGGACCGGCTGGCCGACTTCGTGACGGGCTGCCCGGAGCTGTTCCGGGCCGCGCTGCGCGACGCCAGCCTGATCAGCGTGCCCGGCTGCATGGCCACCGCCGCGGCACTGGCGCTGGCCCCCCTGACCGGGCTGATCGAGCCGACGGTCCAGATCACCGCGCTCACGGGGTCGAGCGGGGCCGGCTCGATGACCGGAATGAGTGACAGCCACGCCGAGCGCAGCCGCGCCATGCGCGTGTACGCGCCGGTGCGGCACCGGCATGAGGCGGAGGTGGCCCAGATGACCGGGTTCGACGCCCGGATGACCGTCACCGCGGTGGAGGCGGTCCGCGGCGCCCAGGTCGTCTGCCATGCCACCGGAACGGCCACCGGAACTGCCGGCGAAAGGACCGGCGAAAGGGCCCTGCGCCGGGCCTACCGGGCTCGGTACGCGGCCGAGCCGTTCGTCCGGATCGTGGCGCATAAGCAGGGCACCTACCGGCTGCCAGATCCCAAGGTCTTGTCCGGCTCGAACTACTGCGACATCGGGTTCGCCGCCGACGGTGACCGGGTGACCGTCATCGCCGCGATCGACAACCTGATGAAGGGCGGCGCGGGCAACGCCGTTCAGTGCCTCAATGTCCGCATGGGATGGCCGGAGCGGCTGGGGCTGGAGTTCCCCGGACTGCACCCGGCCTGAAGAGGCGGCCCCGACAGATGACACCGAGATGACCGGCCTGACCGTGGTGAAGTGCGGGGGTGCCCTGGATCCCGGCCAGCTGTGCGCCGACGTGGCCCGGCTACGGGCGCAGGGGCAGCACGTCATCGTCGTCCATGGCGGCGCCCCGGACATCGCCAGGCTGGCCGCCGAGCTCGGCGTCCCTGCCCGGACCTTGCTGTCCCCGAGCGGCGTGACGAGCCGGCATACCGACCCGGACATGCTCGACGTGATCACCCTCGCGATGACCGGGCGCGCCAAGCCCCGCCTGCTGCGTGCCCTCGCCGCGCACGGGGTTCGCGCGGTCGGGCTGACCGGGCTGGACGGCGGGCTGCTGCGGGCACGGCGGAAAACGGCCCAGCGCAGCGTCGTTGACGGCCGCCTGCTCCTGGTACGAGACGACTACAGCGGGCGGGTCGTCGCGGTCGCCGCCGACGTGCTGCGACTGCTGCTCGGCGGCGGTCTCACGCCGGTCGTGTCACCACCCGCCGCAGGGGAGGACGGGCACCCGCTCAATGTCGACGCCGACCGGGCCGCCGCGGCCATCGCGGGGGCACTGGGCGCCGACCGCCTGCTGCTGCTGACGTCGGCGCCGGGTGTACTGGCCGACGCCGGCGATTCCGGCAGCGTGCTTCCCCGGTGCGAGCTGCCCGCCGACGGCTCGGTACCGCATGCGGTCACCGGCGGCATGCACCGCAAGATCATCGCGGCCCGGGAGGCCCTGCGCGGCGGCGTTCCCGAGGTCATCATCGGCGATGGCCGAACGCCCCGGCCGCTGACGCAGGTCAGCGGAACAGTCATGGAGGTCCGCACATGATGCCCGAAGATCTTCTCTACGAGATGCTGGAAATTCCCTCGCTGTCCGGCGATGAGCAGCGCCTGGCCCAGTTTCTCCGTGCGCGAATGCGGGAGCTCGGCTTCCGCGTGCACTGCGACGAGGCCGGCAACGTCATCGGTGACATCGGCGGCGGCGGCAGCGGCGACCCGGTGATCATGCTGCTCAGCCACCTGGACACGGTCGGCCCCGTGCTGCCGGTCCGGCGGGACTCGCAGCGCCTGTACGGGCGCGGGGCGGTGGACGCGAAGGGGCCGCTCGCCACGATGATCTGCGCCGCGGCGCAGCGGCCGGGCTTCCCCGGAACGATCCGGGTGATCGGCGCGGTCGAGGAGGAACGGCTCTCGCGCGGCGGCCATCATCTCGCCGCCACGCTGCCGCCGCCGGACGCCCTCATCGTCGGCGAGCCGGGCGGCTGGGACCGCGTGGTGCTGGGCTACAAGGGAAAGCTCGATCTCGAGTTCTGGGTGGAGCGCCCGTCGGCCCACTCCACCAAGCCAGTGCCGAAGGCCAGCGAGCTCGCGGTGGCGTTCTGGCACCGGGTGCTCGACGCGCTCGGCCCCGACTGCGACCACGGCTCGTTCTACCGGCCCGCCGCGACGCTGCGCCGCATCAACGGCGACCTGGTGACCGGCCGCGTCGAGGTGGACTGCCGGGTGCCGCCAGGCTTCGCCGTGGACGATTTCCTGGGCCGCCTCCGCGGGGTGGCCGCAGAAGGCGAGGTGAAGCTGATCCGGAGCATCCCGGCGGTCCGCGTCGAGCGCTCCGACCCCGTCGCCAGCTGCCTGTCGGCCGCCATCCGCAAGGCTGGCGGGCAACCGCGGCCCACCCTCAAGACCGGCACCTCCGACATGAACACGGTGTCGGAGACCTGGACGGTCCCGATGGCCGCGTACGGGCCGGGCAACGGCGCGCTCGATCACAGCGATGACGAGCACATCGACATCGCCGAGTTCCGGCGCGCGATCACCATCCTCGGCGCGGCCATCGACGAGCTGCCGGATCGCTGCCGCCCGGCGTCCGGCTGATCGACGCGGTACCGGGTCAGCTGAGCGGTAGGCCTGCTGCCCCGCGGATCTTCCCGCGGGCCGGCTAACGCGTCGGTCGTGGTGCCTGCGCCGGCGCCCGTCACCTGAATGACCCCGCGGTCAGGCCCGATACGATCCGCCGCTGCGCGAACAGCACGAGCAGCGCGATGGGGATCGAGATGATCACCACGGCGGCGTCGATCAGGTTGTAGAAGACCTGGAACTGGCTCTCGCCGAACGTGACGATCGCCAGCGGCGCGGTGAAGTGCGACTGCGTTCGCAGGAAGGACACCGCGAAGATGAAGTCGTTCCAGGCCAGGATGAAGGAGAGGATGCCCGCCGTGAAGACGCCGGGCACGGCGACGGGAATGATCACCTTGCGCAGGATCTGCAGCCGGGTGGCCCCGTCGACGAGGGCGGCCTCTTCCAGCTCTCGGGGGATCTGCTCGAAGAAGTTCTTCAGCAGCCAGGTCGTGATGGGCATGGTGTAGACGCAGTAGACGACGATCAGCGGGTAGACGTTGTCCAGCACGCCGAGGTCCTTGAACAGCAGGAACAGCGGGCCGATCATCGCCAGCGGCGGGAAGAAGCCGGCCAGCAGGATGAACGCCAGGATGGCGCCGCCGCCGCGCAGTTCCATCCGGGCGAGGGCGTATCCGGCGAGGGAGCCGACGATCACCGTCAGCACCGTTGCCGCCAGGGCGACGATGACGCTGTTGATCAGCGGCGTGAGGAAGTGCTGCTGGCTGAAGATGCGGGTGTAGGCGCTCCAGGACAGGTGCGCGGGGATGATGCCGTTGCTGCCGCCCACGCCGGCGGCCACCTGTGAGTTGGACTCCAGCGAGGTACGCAGGATCCAGAAGAACGGGAACAGGGCGATCAGGACCACGAGGGCCGCGCCGAGGTAGAACAGGGTCTCCTTGACGATCTTGCGGCTGGCCATCATGGCTCCGTCCTGAAGAACCGCACGTAGCCGCCGGCGACGATCAGTGCCATCACGACGAGGACCACCGAGATCGCGCCGCCGTAGCCGAAGTCGGTGCTGTCGATGAAGGTGTAGAAGTTGAAGAAGGACAGCGTCTCGGTCGAGGTGCCGGGGCCGCCGCCGGTCATGATGTAAATGACGTCGAAGACCAGCAGCGCCTGCAGGGTGCGGAAGATAAGCGCGACGACCAGGGCCGGCTTGAGCAGCGGCAGCGTCACCCGGCGGAACGCCTGCCAGCCGGTGGCGCCGTCGATCCGGGCGGCCTCGTAGACCTCGTTCGGGATGACCTGCAGGCCGGCCAGCAGGATAATCGCGACGAACGGGATGTTCTTCCACGAGTCGGCCACGAAGATGACCGCCCACGATCGCCACACGCTAGCGTTCAGCCAGGTGAGATTGGACCAGGCAGGGTGAACGGCGCCGAGGAAGTAGTCGACGAATCCCGCTCGCGGGTCGAACATCGTCTTCCACAGCAGCGCCGAGACCACGGTCGGCACGGCCCACGGCACGAGGATGGACGCCCGCACCAGGCCCCGCCCGACGAACTTGCGGTTCAGCATCACCGCCAGGCCGAGCGCGGCGACGATGTCCAGGGTGATAGTCACCACGGTGAAGGCGAGCGTCCGCTCCAGCGCCGCGATCCACTGCGTCGAGGTGAACATCTTGGTGTAGTTCTGCGCGCCGACGAACTTGTGCGGCAGGTCGCCGTAGCTGAGGTTGTCGAAGTGGAAGGAGTTCCACAGGTTGGCGATGATCGGGTAGGCGGTGATCGCCAGCAGCAGAATGACGGCCGGCGCCACCAGGGCGTACCCGAGGCGGCGATCAGCTGCGGCGCGGCCCCCTGCCGCGGGGCGTGCGCCCCGCGGCAGGATGCGGCGCGCGCTGACGTTGGTAGTCATCAGCGAGTACCGTCCGGGTTCCTAGGACGACGGCGTGGCACTGGCGTCGGACTTGATCTGCGCGGCCTCCGAGCTGATGGCCGCCGCCGGTGACTTGGTGTTGGCGAAGACCTCGGACAGCATGACCTGCAGGTCATTGGAGACCGTCAGGTAGTTCGGGTTGACCGGCCGGGGCTGGGAGTAGGTGTTGAGCGTCTTGACGTTCTGGAAGTACGGGGCCTTGGCGTACAGGGCCGAGGTGTAGGCGCTGGGCAGCGACGGCGGGTCACCGGTCACCTCGGCGCGGGCGACCTCCACCTGCGAGCTGGTCAGGTACTGGATCAGCTTCCAGGCCGCGGCCGAGTGGGCGGTCTTGGCGTTGATGGCGAGCATCTCGCCGCCGAGCGCGGAGCCGGGCGTGCCGCCGGGACCCGCCGGGAACGGGATGTAGCCGGTGTTGCCCTTGACGGGGGCGGAGGTGGCAAGTGACTCCACGAATGGGTAGTTGATGGAGAAAGCCGCGTGGCCGGACACGTACTCCTGCTCCACCTGGCCCTCCTGCCACCCGGTGACGGCGGTCGGGGCGATCTTGTTCTTGTAGATGGCGTCATGTAGCCAGGTCAGGGCGGCGGTGTTGCCCGGCGTGTGCACGTTCTGCGGATCGAGCTTGCCGCCGAAAGCGGAATCCACGGTGAGGAAAGCGGTGATCGCGCCCTCGTACTTGGCGCCCTCGAACGCCAGCCCCTCCTTCAGCGACGGGTCCGTCTTCATCGCCTTCTGCGCGTCGGACACCACCTGAGCCGGGCTCGTCGGCGGGGTCTTGATCAGGTCGGTCCGGTAGTAGAGGCCCTCGGGGTTGTCGAACCACGGCACCGCGTACGGTGCGCCGTTGAAGGTGCCCGCGGCGACCTCGGTCGGGAAGAACTGGCTCAGGTCGGGGTGCAGCTTGGTCAGGTTGAGTACCCAGCCGGCCTGGGCGAACTTGGCCGGGTAGGTGACGTCCGACTCGAAGACGTCCGGCGTCGGCGAGCCGGCGGTGAAGGAGTTCTCCAGCTGGGACAGGTAGGTCGTCGAGTCGGACGACAGGACGTCGATCTTGACCTTGATATTCGGGTTCGCCTTCTGGAAGGCGTTGATCGCCGTCTGCGTCTGCTGGCCCTCGGTGCCGAGGCCCGACTCGGCGAAGACGATCGTCTGCTTGGCACTGGCCGCGACCGGCGCGCTTGATCCCGAGCTGCCGCATGCGGCCAGCCCTAGCGCGGCGGTGGCGAACACCGTTGTCGCCGCGAGCGCCTGCCGGCGCCCGTTCCCTGGCCATACGTGCATGTGGCCACCTCCTCTTTCTCGTTTCCGCAGTGACCCGGGCTGGTCCCGGGTCAGCCGTTTCCCACTATCTGGTTCAGCTCGCCGGACAGGCCGGTGAGCGTCTGGGGGACCGATACCTGCTGCGCGAGTGCCCGGTGCACCGCGCTGGATATGGCCAGGCTGAGCTGGTTGTAGTCGGCGATCTTGGGCCGCGGCTGGGCAGCCAAGATCGCCTTCTTGAGCACCGGGAGGTACGGGAACCGGCGGATCAGCGCGCGGTTGCCGTAGAGCTGGGTCCACACAGGCGGCAGCGCCGCGTCGATCAGCACCTGCCGCTCGCTGGACAGGCTGGTAAGGAACTTGATGAACGCCAGCGCGGTCGCCTGATGCTGGGAAAATGCGCTGACCGCGAGGTTGGCCCCGCCGAGCGAGCTGGACCCGGGGCCGTCCGGGCCCGGCAGCGTCGTCACGCTGAACTTGCCGGCCACCTGGTTGCCGGGCCCGGGCGTGCTCGCCTCGCCATAGACGTAGGGCCAGCTGCGCAGGAACAGCAGCTTGCCCGTCTCGAAGGCCCGGGCCGAGGCCGCCTCGTCGTAGCCGAGCGCGGCCAGGGGTATCCAGCCCTGCCGGAACCCGCCGACCAGGTAGCTGAGCGCATGGCTGGCCTGCGGGGTGTTTATCGTCGCCCGGCTGCCGTCCGGGGACAGGATGCTGCCACCCGCGGACTGGATGGCCTCGGCGAAGTTGACCGTGAGGCCCTCGTAGGCGGCGAACTGGCCGGCGTAGCCGGCCAGGTGGTACCGCGGCGCGATCGACTCGGCGTCGCTGGCGAGCTGCGCCCAGGTGCCCGGCGGCGCCTTGACGAGATCCTTGCGGTAGTACAGCAGGCCCGCGTTGCTGGTGAACGGGACGGCCCAGAGCTTCCCTTCATAGGTGGCGGTGTCCACCGCCGGGCGCAGGAAATCGCTCAGCGGGACCAGGCGCTGGCTGACCGGGCTGATCCAGCCGTTCGACGCGAACTCGGCGGTCCAGATGACGTCCAGGCTCATCACGTCGTAGACATCGCTCTTGGCCTGCAGGTTCTCGACGAGCTGGGCATGCTGCTCGTCGGAATCGTCCGGCAGGTAGATGACCGTGGCCTGCTGCCGCGGATGCGCCGAGTTCCACTCTGCGACCAGGCGGGGCAGGTAGCCGGTATCGAGCTTGCCGGTGGCGAACGTGATCGGTCCGATGCCGCTGACCGGTGTCACGGCCGCGGTGGGCGTGGCCGAGGCGGCACAGCCCGCCGTCAGCAACGCGGCGGTCGCGGCCATGCTCGCGGCCAGTCGTGCGCCAGCGCTTAAATGCGGCATCGGTCCCGCCCTCTGCCAGCGGTCTCGGCTCGCGCGGAGCGCGTGAGTCCGGCAGGGCCGGGTTGTGCCCGGCGCCCGCTAGCTAGTACATGCGTGTTATATACCTCTGTTATGTAAGCCGTCAACGGATTGTTTCCCCGCTGGCCGCCTCGGCGCCCGGCCGCCTGGCGTCGTCCACGGCCTCCGCAGAGTCTCCAGGGTGGCATCAGCGCTGGTGAGCCGCCTGCAGCGAGGCAGCCGCCGCAGCGCGGTGCGGCTGCGCGAAGATACTTACACGTTACTTACTATCGTTAAGTACGCTGACGAGGTGCAGATTGCCGCCCGCGGGACCGTGCGGTGGCGCTGAACGTATGCGACGATGACACCGAGAGCCCACTGGCCAGGAGAGGGGGCGGACCTTGCGGATGCCGCTGCTAGCACTCCTGGCCAAGGAACCAGCGCACGGATACGAGCTGAAGATTCTCCTTGAGCAGATATTCGGGGAAGCGTACCCCTCCCCGAACATCGGCCAGATCTACGTGACCCTGCAGCGGCTTGAGCGCGGCGGGCTGGTCGCCAGCCAGGACGTCGTGCAGCAGACCAGGCCCAACAAGCGGGTCTATGAGCTGACAGACGCCGGCCGTGAGGCGCTCGCCACCTGGGTGGACCGGCCCAGCCACGGACCGCGGATCCGGGACGACTTCTTCATGAAGCTCGCCCTCAGCCCGCTCGCCGGGTCGACCGACCGGCTCGCCCTCATCAACCGCCAGCGCCGGGACTACCTGAACCAGATCCGCAGCCTGTCCGCCCTCGCGAGCGTGACCGAGCCGGGCATCGCCCGGCTGCTGATCGAAGGCGCCATGCTGCATCTCCAGGCGGATCTGGACTGGCTGGAGCGGTGCCAGGAGGAGCTGGTGTGATAGGCGTCGGGGCCACTCACCACGGGGCCACTCACCACGAGGCGGACCTCGGGCAGTCAGTCCTGCTGAAAGCAAGCGGCATTACCAAGACCTTCCGGGCGGACGGAGTCTCCGTACCCGCCGTCCGGGGCGTCGACCTCGTGCTCCGGCGCGGCGAGTTCGCCGCGATCATGGGCCCGTCCGGCTCCGGCAAGTCAACGCTGCTGCACCTGCTGGGCGGGCTCGAGCGGCCGACCAGTGGCGAGATCTGGCTGGACGGCCGCCGGGTGGACGGCCTGAGCCAGGCCAAGTGGGCCGTGCTGCGGCGGCGCCACATCGGTTTCGTGTTTCAGTTTTTCAACCTGGTCTCGAACATGACGGTGGCGGACAACGTGGAGCTGGCCGCGCTGATGGGCGGCGCGAACAAGCGGCAGGCCCGCGAGCGCCGCGATGAGCTGCTGGCCGACCTGGGCCTGAGCGCCAAGGCCGACGCCGCGCCCGCGCGGCTGTCCGGCGGTGAGCAGCAGCGGGTGGCCCTGGCTCGGGCGCTGGCCAACCGGCCGAGCCTGCTGCTCGCCGACGAGCCGACGGGCAACCTGGACAGTGCCGGGAGCCAGTCGGTGCTGCGCTTGATCACCCGTGCGCATGCCGATGGCCAGGCCATCTTGCTGGTGACCCATGACGCCCGGGTCGCCTGCGCCGCCGAGCGGGTGATCAGCCTGTTCGACGGCATGGTAGCCGACGACGCCGCCATGCGCCCGCCGCGCCGTCCGCCGGCCGCCCGGCCGTCAGCGACCTTGCCGGCTGTGCTGCGGCTGCGAGGCTGATTCGTGTCGGCCACGCTCCGCTGGATCCGCGCTGACCTGCGGGCCCGCCGTGGTCAGGCGCTGGCAGTCGTCGCCGTCGTGGCCGGCGTGGTCATCGCGTTACTGCTGTCGGCGGCACTGCTGCAGGGCGCTACCAACCCGTGGCAGGGCCTGTTCTCGGCCACCCGGGGCGCGCAGATCTGGCTCCGCCTGGCGCCGGGCAGCGACGTCGGGGCACTGCGTTCTCGCGTCCAGGGGGTCACGGCCATCGCCGGGCCTTATCGCGCCGCGGCGGCCACGGTGGTGCAGGACAAGGTGAAACAGCCGGTCGAGCTACGCGGGATGGGCCAGAGACTGCCCGCCATCGGCCGCCCGCTGATCGAGTCGGGACGCTGGCTGACCCGGGCCCAGCCGGGCGGTGTGGTCCTGGAGTCGTCGTTTGCGCAGGCCCTGCACGCGACCGACGGCAGCATGCTGGACCTTGACAACACCGAAGGGCTCCCGGTCGGCCGGGTCCGGGTAATCGGCATCGCGGAAACGTCGGACCAGGGCTTCTACCCGGACCAGGCCCCCGGCCTGATGTGGGTGCTGCCCGGCGTCCTGCAGCGGGTCGAGCCGCTCAGCGGGGACACCTACGACGTCGTCGGCCTGCAGATCTCCGATCCGGCCGCCACCGCGCCGGTGATCCAGCAGGTGGTCACCCAGCTGGGCGCCGACGTCGTCCAGGACGTCTCCACCTGGCAGCAGGTGAAGCAGTCCATGGCGCGGCGGGATCCGCTGCTCGGCCTGGTACTCGCGCTTTTCGGGCTGGTGGCGCTCGGTGCCGCGATACTCGCCATCATCAACGCGACCAGCGGCCGGGTCCTCGTGCAGCGGGCCGATCTTGGCATGCTCCAGACCATCGGCTTCACGCCCGGCCAGGTGATGACGATGCTGGTCGCCGAGCATGCGACGCTGGGTTTGGGCGGCCTGGTGGCCGGGCTCGCGGCCGCGCGCCTGCTCGCCCCCCGGCTGCTGGGCGCGGTACCCGGCGTGAGCGCGGGCGCGGCGACGCTGCCGCTGGGCTGGTCGCTGCTCATCGTAGGCGGCATCGAGGTCGCGGTAATCCTCGCGACGGCCGTTCCCGGCTGGCGAGCCGGGCGGGTCTGGCCGGTCGCGGCGGTCCGGCCCATGCCGCCGCAGGGTCACCTGTCGAGGCTGGCGCGCGCCGCGATGGCATCACGCCTGCCCCCGGCGATCGTGCTGGGGACGCGCGCCGCATTCGTCCGCCGGCTGCCCGCGCTGCTGACCATCGGCGGCCTGGCAGTCCCGATGATCATGATCACCATCGGGCTGGGCTTCTGGTCGACGCTGGACGAGGTCCAGCACAATCCTGCCGACATCGGGCTCGCGGCGGGCCTGACGGTGAACCCCGGCACGGTGCTCGACTCCCGCGCCTGGCAGCTGGTCAACCGCGACCCCGACGTCGCCGCGGCGTACCGGGGCGTGCAGGTGACCGCGCTGCTGCCCAGCGAGACCACGACGCTCACCACGCTCGGGATGGGGACCTCGGCGCACCCCTACCCGTTCCGCGTGGTCCAGGGACGCCTCTACCATGCGCCGGAAGAGGCGGTCGCGACCCAGGGCCTGCTCGACGCGCTCGGCGCCCACGTGGGTGAACTCGTCCAGATGCCGTTCGGCGGTGTGCTGGTGACCTTCCGCATCGTCGGCCGGATTATCGACCCGCAGTACGACGGCCAGGTGCTGGCGTACGGGCGGGACACGCTCGCCGACGAGGGCGCGACGGCGCCGCCCGTGTTCTACAGCCTGGTCATGCGGCACGGCGCCAGCGCAGCCGCGGCGCAGGACTGGCTGCAGCGCCACTCGGCCGGCCGCCTGGAGGTCACCCAGGTGGCCAATCCGGCGGATCAGCTTGGCGTCGTCCGCGTCATGATCGCGGGCGTGATCCTGGTCCTGGCGCTGATCGGGCTGACCAACCTGATCACCGCGTCGCTGGTCGGCCTGCGCGACCACCTGCGTGATGTCCGCGTCCTGCACGCCATGGGACTGACCCCCGCGCAGGTGCTGATGTCGCTGGTCGCGCGGACCAGCGTGCTCGCGCTCGTAGCCGTGGCGATCGGGGTGCCGCTGGGGCTCGCGGCGTGTACCGGGCTGATCAACCTCGCCGCGCGACTCTACGGCCTCGGCGCCGGGATCGGCAGGCTGCCCGGCGGCCTGACGCTTGCCGTCGCGCTGACGCTGGCGGTGGTGACCGCGGCCCTGACGGCCGCGGTCCCGGCGCGCCGCTATGCCCACGTCCCGACGGCCGCCGTGCTCGGCTCCTAACGAGTCAGCCCGCTGGTACGGGCAAACCCGAGGACCTGCCCCGGCATGCCCCCACCGCCCACCCCAATCCCGCTTAACGGGCGCCCCAAATCGCCGATTCCGTCAGTGGTTCGGATTTTGCCCGCTACAGCCAGTCCGACCCGAACCACTGACGGGTTTCCACAGGTGGGCGGCCAGCGAGGGTGCGGGGATGGCCGGGGCCTACTCTCGCACGTAGGCCCGGACGTCGGCGACGCTCCACCAGCTGCCGCTGGAGGCGGTGAGCGTGACGCGGAGGTAGCGGACTGGCCTGCCGTCCAGGCTGATGGTAGTGAGCTGGCCCGATCCGGTTCCGGTGGCGACCGG
>Ga0209839_10000286_pt1 | contig 26303 bp, 24 predicted proteins | sample OrgsoiDNA2013050_FD_185800 | JGI IMG/M metagenome (GOLD analysis project Ga0209839, IMG submission 185800) | Permafrost soil microbial communities from the Arctic, to analyse light accelerated degradation of dissolved organic matter (DOM) -... | ecosystem: Environmental > Terrestrial > Soil >... | reverse complement strand
CTCGCCGCGGCCGACGCCAATGTCGAGCGGCTGCGCCAGCTCGAGGGCTTCAAGCGCGTCGTCGCGCCGTTTGCCGGAGTCATTACCAAGCGCAACGTCGACGTCGGCGACCTGATCGACGCGGGCAGCGGCTCCGGCGGCCGTGCGATGTTCCAGCTCGCGCAGACCGATCCGCTTCGCGTGTACGTGAACGTGCCGCAGTCGTATGCGCAGCTCGTCAAGCGTGGACAGAAGGTGGTCGTGACCCAGGCGGAGCTCCCGGGGAGAACTTTCGACGGCGAGATCGCCCGCACCTCGGCGTCGATCGACACCTCCACGCGCACCATGCAGATCGAAGTCGCCTTGCCCAACCGAGACGGCACGCTCCTGCCCGGCGCCTTCGTCCAGGTCGCGTTGCCGCTCGACGCGAGCCTGTCCCTGGTCGTCCCCACCAACGCGCTGTTGTTCAGAGCCGAAGGCACGCGCGTCGCGGTCGTCGACTCTTCGGACCGCGTGCACCTCCGCGTGGTCAATCTCGGGCGCAACTACGGCCAGACCGTCGAGGTGCTCGACGGCGTCAGCGCCACCGACCGCCTGGTGCTGAACCCGTCCGACTCGCTCGCTGAAGGAGATCAGGTCGCGCTCCCTGCCGCAGGCAAGGACGCACCGTGATGGCGCAGCGGTCGCCGCTTGTCGCGGCCGAGATCATCGTCGCGGCCCTGGTGCTCGCCGGATGCGCGGTCGGGCCCGACTACATGCGCCCTGCGCTCGACATGCCGGTGGCGTGGACGGTCGAAGCGCCGTTTCGTGAAGGCGCGCCCAATGATCTTGCGAGCAAGGGCCCGTGGTGGCTTCGCTTCGGCGATCCCAAGCTCGATGCGCTCGAGCAGCAGGCCCTTGCCGGCAGCCCGACGTTAACGGCGGCCTCTGCGCGATTGGCGCAGGCGCGCGCGGTCCTGAGCGCAAGCAGCGCCGGCCTGTTGCCGCAGGTTGCGCTGAGCCTGCGCGAGGCGCGGCAGAAGGTTTCCGCCAATCGGCCCCTGACCAACTATGCATCGCCGAATTTCTCGACCGTGCAGAACGATTTCGTCGGCGCGTTTGCCGTCAACTACGAAGTTGACCTCGCCGGCCGCGTGCGTCGCACGGTCGAGGGCGCACGAGCGTCGGTCGAGCAATCGGCGGCCGATCTGGAGAATGTCCGGCTGCTCCTCACCGCGGAGCTCGCCACCGATTATTTCAGCCTGCGCGAGCTCGATATCGAGCTCGACGTTCTGTCGCGATCGATCGATCTGCAAAAGCGCTCGCTCGAGCTGGCCACCGCGCGCCACGATCTGGGCGCGGCGTCGGGGCTGGATGTCGCGCAGCAGCAGGCGCTTCTCGACAGCACGCTGACCCAGGTCGACGTCTTGCGCCGCCAGCGCACGCAGTTCGAGCACGCCATCGCGACGCTGACCGGCACCGCCGCGCCGCTGTTCGCGCTGGCGGAGGAAGTCCGCGACCTGGTCCCGCCGCAGGTGCCGATCGGCGTTCCGTCGGACGTGCTGGAGCGCAGGCCCGACGTCGCGACGGCCGAGCGCGCGATGGCGGTCGCCAACGCGCAGATCGGCGTCGCCAACGCCGCGTTTTACCCCAGCATCATTCTCGGGCCATCGTACGGCGCCGAGAGCAATTCGCTGGGAACGCTTTTCAACGCATCGAGCCTGCTCTGGTCGGTCGGCGTGTCGATCGCTCAGCCGATCTTCGACGCGGGTCGCCTGCGCGCCAATCTGGATTTCGCGAAGGCCGGCTACGATGTCACTGTCGCCAATTATCGCCGCGTCGTGCTCACCGCGATGCAGGAAGCGGAGGACGGGATCACCGGCATGGCGGCGCTCGATCGCGCATTCGCGCAGGCGCGCGTCGCGATCGAGAGCGCCCGACGCGTGCTCGACATCGCCACCAGCCGCTACGAAGGCGGCGTCGCGACCTATCTCGAAGTCATCACGGCGCAGCAGGGCCTGCTCAACAACGAGCGGCTCGCGGCGCAGCTCCAGGGGCAGCTGCTGTTGACGTCGGTTTTTCTGGTCAAGGCCCTGGGAGGCGATTGGCAGGGCGGCGCACAGGCGATGATGCAATGAGATGAATCGGGCATCGAGCCACGGCGCAAATTGAACGGTACACCTGGAAATCGAGGCCATGCGATGAATGCAGAAAAGAGCAATGAGCCGGTCTGGTTCATCACCGGCTGCTCGACCGGGCTCGGCAGGGCACTGGCGGAGCGCGTCCTGCGCCATGGCCTTCGCTGCGTGGCGACCGCTCGCGATCCCGCGCAGATCGCGGACGTCGTGGCCGCGTACCCGAAACACGCGCTGGCCATTGGCCTGGACGTTACCGACGAAAAACAGCGCGAGCGAGCCATCGCCGAGGCCGCGCAGGCTTTTGGCGGCATCGACGTGCTCGTCAACAATGCCGGTCACGGATACTCTGCGGCGGTCGAGGAGGGCGAGGAAGAGCCCGTCCGCCGGATGTTCGAAACCAATTTCTTCGCGCTGGCGGCGATGACCCGTCTGGTTTTGCCCGGCATGCGAGCGCGCGGACGCGGCCACATCGTCAATATCTCGTCGATCGGCGGAATGGTGGGCAATCCGGCTTCGGGCTACTACAACGCGACCAAGTTCGCCGTCGAAGGCTTGTCGCAGGCGTTGGCGAAAGAAGTCGCGCCGTTGGGCATTCGCGTCACGCTGATCGAGCCTGGCCCGTTTCGAACCGATTTTCAAGGCCGCTCGATGACCTCGGTCGCCAAGCCGATCGACGCCTATGCGCAGACGGCGGGCACACGGCGCACGCAACTCCGCGAGAGCAGCGGAAAGCAGGCAGGTGATCCGGTGCGTGCGGCCGATGCGATCATCAAGGCGGTAGAGTCAGACGATCCGCCGCTGCATCTGGTGCTGGGCAACGCCGGCGTCAAGCGCGTGCGCGAGGCGCTCGAAGAGGTTTTGAGCACAATGGAGGCATGGGAAGCGGTATCGCTTGGCGCCGATTTTCCGCAGAAGTGATCGGTCAGGCGGCGCCGACCTCGTCGCACCAGACCTTGAAGCTCGCCAGGATGTTGGGGCCGAAGGAATTGCTGAGGGCGACATCGGAGGCGTCGCGGCCGCGCGCGATGAGCACTCTTCCGATGCGGGGCGTGTTGTTGCGGGCATCGAAGGTGTACCAATGCCCGTCGAGAAAGGCCTCGAACCAGGCGGCGAAATCCATCGGACCATACGGCGGCGGCACGCCGATGTCGCCGAGATAGCCGGTGCAGTAGCGCGCGGGGATGTTCATGCAGCGGCAGAAGGCGACGGCGAGGTGCGCATAGTCGCGGCAGACGCCCGTCTGGTCGTGAAACGCTTCCAGCGCGGTGCGCGTCATGCGCGCGTGCTCGTAGCCGAAGGTGATGTGCTTGTGGACGTAGTCGCAGATCGCCTGCACGCGGCCCCATCCGGTCGGTCCCGGGCCGAAAAGGTTCCAGGCCGTGTCGGACAGCCGGTCGGTTTCGCAATAGCGGCTGCCGAGCAGGAACAGCAGCGTTTCCTCCGGCAGGTCTTCCACGGGCACCTGCTTCGCTTCAGGGACGACCACGTCGGGCGCTCCGCTATCGTTCATCACGGCATCGGCCCAGACGCGCGTGCGGCCCGCCGGCGCAACGATGCGCGTGCACCAGTTGCCGAAACTGTCGCGATAGGCCGAGATCGGAACCGCCGGATCGACCAGAATATCGTTGTGGCCGACGAGGTCGGACACGCGCGTGTAGTGCACATTGAGGTTGAAAATCATCGGGGTGGGCTGCGGACAGTCGTAGACCATCTCGAAGCCGACGCGAATCTGCATCATGGTTCTCCGGAATCCGCAACGTGCGATATCGCACTCGGGGCGGCAAGGGTAGGGGAAAGCGTGCGCTCTACTTTACCTCGTAAAGCGCTTCGATGCGCTCGCGCCGATTTTGCACTGATGCGGTGCATGCGGCGCGCAGCGATTCGATCACCGCGCCGCGCAGCGATGCCCACGCGCGGCCCCCGTCGACGACGATCCTCTGGTTGACCTCCAGCTCGATGCCGACGTAGGCGCTGCGCGGAAAGTGCTTGCGCAGGTACGACGTCAGCCCGTCGCCTTTACCGGCATACGGATAGTTGCGCCGGACCCGAAGCGCTGGAGCGGCAGACGCGAGCGACGTTTTCCAGCGCGCCGCAAGCGCCGCCTCGGCTCGCCGGCGCGAATCGTAGAGCAGGCCGACGTCGGCGGTGCGAACCTTGCCGTCCAGCTCCGGCGTGAAGCTGTGCGACGAAATGTGGATCACGCGCTTGCCGCGCGAAAGCGATTGCCTGACGAAATCCTCGACCTCGGTCCGGTAAGGCCGGTAGTACTGCGCGACGATTTGACCGCGCACCCTTTTCGGCGCACCGCCGGTCGCATCGGAGAAAAGGCGCGGATGGCCGATCGACCGGTTGAGGTCCACCAGCAAGCGGCTGGTGGTCGCGGTCACGAGGCGCGCGTCGAACGCCCGCGCCAGCGCGCGCGCCATGACCAGCGCGCCGAAATCGTATCCACGGTGGGTCTCGAGCAGCGCGCGATAGCCACGAAACAGCGACCGGTAAGGCACCGGTATTAGATTGCCGCCGTGCTCACAAGTAACAAGGAACGTATCGAGCACGGCGCTGCGCTCACCAGATCAGCTCGGGCAGGTGGCGAAACACCTGTCGCGTTCCTTCGCCCCATTCGTGGCTGAGCGCCGTGAAATAAGGGTCGCCATCGTCGAACCGGCGCCGCTTCAGAACTTCCAGGCTGTCGCGCTCGTAGCAGATCAGGTCGATCGGCATGCCCACCGACAGGTTGCTGCGCATGGTCGAATCGAACGAAACCAGCACGCATTTCGTGGCGTCCGCAAGCGGCGTGGAACGGGTGATCACGCGCTGGATGATCGGCTTGCCGTACTTGGTTTCCCCGGTCTGGAAATACGGCGTGTCGAGTCCCGCTTCGATGAAATTGCCTTCGGCATAGATCCGGAACAGCCGCAACGGCTCGGCACCGACCTGCCCCCCGACGATGAACGAGGCATTGAAGCCGATCTCGTTCTCCTGCAGGTGCTCGCCGTCGCGCCTTTCGATGTCGCGCATCGCGTCCGACACCAGCATGGCGACGTCGAACATCGTCCGCGCATTCCACAGGCTGGCGGCCGCGTCACCGGCAGCGCAGCGCTGGTTGAGCACGCCGATCACTGCCTGCGTTCCGGCGAGGTTCCCCGAGCTCAGCAGGACGATGACGCGGTCGCCGCGGCGCTCGAACACCGTCATCTTGCAGAATTTGGCGATGCTGTCCATACCGGCATTGGTGCGGGAGTCCGACGCGAAAATCATTCCCTTGTCCAGCATGATGCCGACACAGTAGGTCATTGCTTACGCCTTTTGTTCAACCACCACTCCAGCTGGACAACGCCATTTTCAATTGCCCTTTTGCGACTGCCTTTTTGCAACTGTCCGAGGGAAGACGCGTCCGGGCGTGAATTGTGGATTGCGACGCGGAAGGACGTGCTCAGTTGCCCCGCAACAGCGTCGCGGGATGTTTCGACTTTTCCCGCGCGACTGGAGGCAGAAGGGTACACACTTTTAGCGCCGTTTTGCGATGAATGCCGTGCGCTACTGGACATAATTGCCATCGTGGTGCGTTCGCGCGTGGATCACGTGGGCGAGAAGCGCACACAAACGCCGCGGCCGGCTGTTCGGTTGACTCAAGGCAGCGCGGTCAGAACCGGCGTTTGAAACGCTAAGGCGTTCAACGGCCGACGCCCATCACGGCGTTCGGCAGCCAGACGGCAATGCCGGGGAAGACGCAGATCAGGACGATCGCGGCAAACATCAGGCCTACGAACGGAATGACGCCCCAGATGATGTCCTTGAGCGGAATGTCGGGCGCGATGTTCTTGATGACGAAGATGTTGAGCCCCACCGGAGGATGAATAAGCCCCATTTCCATCACGATGGTCATCAGGATGCCGAACCAGACGAGGTCGAAGCCCGCGGTCTTGAGCGGCGGCAGGATGATCGGCGCCGTCATCAGGATAATGCTCACCGGCGGCAGGAAGAAGCCGAGGATCACGACGAACACCAGCAGGACCCCGAGCAGCACCCACTTCGACAGGCTCATTGAAACGATCCATTCCGCCGCCGACTGGCTGATGTGCAGGTAGCTCATCACGTACGAGAACAGCAGCGACATGCCGATGATGAACATGAGCATCGTCGACTCGCGAACCGTCGAGGCAAGGATGGGCCTCAGATCCGACGGCCGCCAGATGCCGTAGACCATGGCGATCAGCGCCAGCGCCAGCACCGCGCCCAGGCCCGCGGTCTCGGACGGCGTGGCGAGGCCGCCGTAGAGCGCCGCCATGACGCCGATCAGGAGGATCACGAACGGAAGCACCCGCGGCAGCATCTCGATCTTCTGCCGCAACGTGTACGTGACGTCCTCCAGGTACGCCGAGCGGCTGCCGTGCGCGTCGAACGCCACTTGCGCCGACTTGTATTCCTTGCGAAAGCGATACGACGCATAAAGCGCGAACAGCGCCACCAGCAGCAGTCCGGGACCGATCCCGGCGAGGAACAGCCGGCCCAGCGATTGCTCGGACGCGACCGCGTAGAGAATCATCGTGATCGACGGCGGCAGCAGGATGCCGAGCGTGCCGCCGGCGGCGATGATGCCGGAGGCGAAGCCCGGCGAATAACCGCGCTTGCGCATTTCCGGAATGCCCGCGCTGCCGATCGCCGAGCAGGTCGCCGGGCTCGACCCGGCCATTGCCGCGAACAGCGCGCAGGTGAAGACGTTGGCGATGCCCAGGCCGCCGGGGACGCGCTGCATCCACGCGTGCATGGCGCCGTAGAGGTCCCTGCCGGCATTGGACTTGCCGATCGCCGCGCCCTTGAGGATGAACAGCGGGATGGAGAGCAGCGTGATGCTGGCCATTTCCTCGTAGACGTTCTGCGTCACCGTGTCGAGCGAGGACGCGGGCATGAAGAAATACATGAAGCCGACTGCGACCGTGCCGAGCGCGAATGCGATCGGCATGCCCGAGAACATCACCACCAGCGTCACCGCCGCGAAGAAAAGCCCCAGCGCCAGCATGCTCACGCGCGTCCATCCTTGCGCACGAAATGCGCGAGCAGCTGCACCAGGATCTGCAGCGTCAACAGGCTCATACCGGCCGACATCAGACCGTAGGGGATGATGAGCGGCGGCGCCCACGTCGAGTTGCTGGTCATCTTGTCGACCCACGCCTCGTGCCACAGCGCCCACGACTTCCAGGCGAAAAACGCGCAGAAGAGAAGCGAAAGCAGGTCGACCACCACGATACGAACGCGATTGACGGTGGGCGGCAGAATGCTGGCAAGCGCTTCGATGCCGATGTGGCCGCGCCAGGATTGAACGTATCCGCCGCACAGAAACACGGCACCGACGATGCAGAACACCGCCGCTTCATCCTGCCAGTCGGTGGCGGCCCTGAACAGATAGCGGGAGAAAACGCTGTAGGTCAGGATGAAGGCGGCGATCACCAGCGCGACCATGCCGACGACCAGCGTCGCGCGATTGAGCCCGTCGACCGCGCGGGCAAGGATGCCGAGCGGCCCCCGTTGACGGGGCAGGTCGGCGGGTTTGTCGCGAGGGTCGGCCGGCAGCGTGCTGCCTTCCCTCACAACAGCTTCTGTGCGGCGGCGAGCAGCTTGGCGCAGTTTTCGTTCTTGTCGGCGAAGTCCTTCCACACCGGTCGGGCGAGCGCCTGCCAGTTCTTGAGCGTCGCGTCGTCGAGATCGTAAACCTTGGCGCCGGCCTTGGTGTACACGCCCGCGACGGCCTGATCGTCGGCTTTGGCGCCGTCGAGCGCGAATTTCTCCATGTCGGCGCCGACGGACATGATCGCGTCCTGCTGCGCCTTGGGCAGCTTGTCGAACACCTGTTTGGACATCATCAGCGGCTCGAACATGAACCAGTACGATTTACCGCGTCCGCTGGTCAGGAACTTCGATACCTCCTCGAGCCGGAACGAGATCAGGCTGGTCGACGAGGTCAATGCGGCGTCCATCGCGCCGGTCTGCATCGCGGCGTAGATTTCGTTGGAAGGCAGCGAAAGCACCGACGCGCCCGCGTCCTTGAACATCATGTCCATCTCGCGGCTGCCGCCGCGGATCTTCATTCCCTTGGCGTCGTCGGGCGTGACGAGCTGCTTGGTGCGGCTCGCCACACCGCCGGCCTGCCAGATCCACGACACGATGATGACGCCTTTTTCCGCCATCATGTCGGTGAGCAGCTTGCCCACCTCGGCGGTCTTCCACTTGCTGCCGACTTCGTACGACGGCACCAGCGCGGGCAGCAGCCCGATGTTGGTCTCCGCCACTTCGCCGCCGGCATACGACAGCGGAACCAGCGACAGGTCGAGCGCGCCGCGGCGCAGCGCGCTGAACTGGGAGTTGACCTTGATCAGCGACGAATTCGGGTAGATGTCGAACTTGAGCGCGCCGCCGGTGCGCTTTTCGACCTCCTGCGCGAACTTGCGCGTCAAGCGGTCGCGAAAATCTCCCGAGTCGATGGTGCCGCCGGGGAACTGATGCGAAATCTTCAGCGTCACCGCCTGCGCGGATGCGCGTTGAGCGACGAGTGCTATCGGGACGCTGGCGAGCGCACCCGCGACAAAGCGACGGCGTGAGACAGTCATCGAATCCTCCTCAAGTGTTTTTGTGATGCCACCCACCATGCATGATGCTTGACGATTGCGGAATCGCGTCCGGGCTCCGGGGAGCCAAGGCTTGCAGACGATATCTTAAACCCGCGCGCATCCGGCGCGCCATCCGCCTGCAACGCCCCGGGTTCCGCGTCCTTCAGAAGGCGACGTCGGCGCTGCCCTTGAGCTCGAGGATGCGGCGCGCGTCATCGGGGCTGGCCACCTCGAGGCCGAGCCCTTCGATGATCTCGCGCACTCGCCGGACCTGCGCCGCGTTCGATTCGGCCAGCGTGCCGGGTCCCAGCCACAGGCTGTCCTCGAGGCCGACGCGCACGTGGCCGCCCATGGCGGCGGACATCGCGGCGATCGGCAGCTGATTGCGTCCCGCGCCGAGCACGCTCCACTGGTACTGTCCGCCGAAGAGCCGGTCGGCAGTGCGCTTCATATGCATGACGTCGTCGGGGTGGCCGCCGATGCCGCCCAGGATGCCGAACACGCTCTGGATGAAAAGAGGTGGCTTGACCACCGCACGATCGAGGAAGTGGCGCGCGGTGTAGAGGTGGCCGATGTCGTAGCACTCGATTTCGAAGCGGGTCCGATTTGCGGCGCAGGCGGTAAGGATGTGCTCGATATCCTTGAAGGTGTTCTTGAAAACGCGGTCGTCGGACGTCGCGAGATACGCCTTCTCCCAATCGAACTTCCACTCGCGGAATCGCTGCAGCATGGGGAAGAGTCCGAAGTTCATCGAGCCCATGTTGAGCGACGCGACCTCGGGCTTGAGCTGGAGCGCCGGCTGTAGGCGCTCCTCGATGGACATGGTCGCGGCGCCGCCGGTGGTGAAGTTGAGCACGACGTTGGAGCGGCGGGCGATGTCGGCAGCGAAGACGCGGAAATATTTCGGATCCTGGGTCGGATGGCCGTCCACCGGATCGCGCGCGTGCAGGTGCACGATGGCGGCGCCGGCCTCTGCCGCGCCGACCGCCGCATCGGCGATCTCCTGCGGCGTGATCGGCAGGTACGGCGACATGGTCGGCGTGTGTATCGAGCCGGTGATGGCGCAGGTGATGATGACTTTTCGCTTTTCGGCCATGGACGGTCTCCGTTTTATGGTTTGTCCTGATCCAGCTTGTGCAGGCGCAGCGCCAGGAGCCTTTCGTCGCGCCAAGCTGTGCGCGCCTCGCGTGCCGGACCGGCGATTTCCGCATCCATCGCGGCGACAACCCGTTGCACGTTCTCGTTGTCCCAAATCTGGGGCGCGGGCGGGTCTGCGGCCACGCGGCGATAGAAGCTACCGTAGCGCGCGCAATAATCCGCGATGCCGCCCGGTGCGTTGAGCTCGATGGTGGCAAATGGGCCCATGAACGACCAGCGCAGGCCCAGGCCTTCGCTCACCGTTTTATCCAAATCGGCGGGCGTCACATAACCGCCGCCGACCAGGCGCATTGCTTCGGATAGCAGGGCGCCTTGCAGGCGATTGAGCACGAAGCCGTCGAGCTCGCGCCTGACGATGACCGGAGTCTGTCCGATCGCGCTCATCACCGCATGCGCCCGCTCGATGGTTGCGGGCGCGGTCCACGGTGCGCCGCAAAGCTCGACCACGGGAACGAGGTGCGGCGGATTCACAGGGTGCGCAACGAGGCAGCGCGCACGTCCAGCCAGCGTCTCGGTGAAGTGCGACGCCGGAATGGCCGAAGTCGAACTGGCCAGGACTGCATCCGGGTCCGATTCCGCGTCCAGGAGCGCGAAAATCCGCCGCTTCATCTCGACGTCTTCGGGAAGGTTCTCCTGCACCCAGTCGGCGCCCTCGAGCGCGTCGACGAGCCGATCGCACCAGGAGATGCGCGCCGTGGCCGCTTCCGCATCGGCGACCCATCCCACGGATTGCTGTTGCGCGAGGTCCGCCGCGACGCGGTTACGCGCCGCCGCGAGCTGCGCCGGGTCCTGGTCGAACACCTTCACCGTCCAGCCTGCGCGCGCGAACACCATCGCCCACGACCGGCCGATCAGGCCTGCTCCTACCATCGTCGCATTCGCTCCCATGTTCCTCACATCCACAAAACGCTTCGCCTCAAATCGAGATTGTCGCGCAGGTCGGCCGCCGCCCCATGATGCACGACGCGTCCGCGCTCCAGTACATACGCATGATCGGCAAGGGCGAGCACGAGATCGAGATTGTGCTCCACTATCACCATAGAGATCTCCTGCCTCAACTTGTCGAAGGCTTCGAACAGCTCCTCTATGATGGCAGGCGCGAGGCCCTCGAATGGCTCGTCGAGAAGCAACACGCGCACGTATCCGGACAGAGCGCGCGCAACTGCAACCATCTGCTGCTCGCCTCCGGAAAGAAAATCCGCGGGCGAGTCGAGGCGATCCTTGAGCCGCGGGAAAAACTGCATGATCTTTTGTTCCGACCACGCGGCGCTGCCGGTTCGCTCTCGCTTGAGGCGCCCTAGCTCGAGGTTGTCGCGCACGCTCATTCCGGCGAAAAGGCCGCGGCCCTGAGGGACATATCCGATTCCCAGACGAGCGATCGCCGCCGCGGATCGACCGGTGAGCGATTGGGTGCCGAGCGTGATCTCGCCGCGAGTTTCGACGATGCCGATGATGGACTTCAGCAGGGTCGACTTGCCTGCGCCGTTGCGGCCCAGCAGCGCCACGATTTCACCCTCGCGAACGGCGAGCGACGCGTCGTTGATGATGTGACTCTTACCGTAAAACGCGTTCATTCGGTCGACTTGCAGCAGCACACGCTCCGGTCGCTCGCGTCGTCCGCGCGGTTGCGCGGCGAGCGCAGCGGTCCCGGAGCCGATGTATACCTCGCGCAATTGGGCGCTCTGGCGCGCGTCGTCGGCGCTGCCGTCGAGGAGCACCCTTCCTTCGTTCATGACCGTGACCCGGTCAGCCAGCGCAAAAACCCGGTCGATATCGTGTTCGACCAGCAGCACCGGAATATCGCTCGCAATTCTTTTGATCAAGAGCGCGACCCGCTCGCGCTCCGCCGCCGCCAGACCCGCCAGCGGCTCATCGAGGAGCAGGATGCGAGGCGCCGTGGCGAGCGCGAGCCCCATGTCGAGCAGCCGCTGCCCTCCATACGAAAGAGAGCCGGCGAGCGCTTTTTCCATCCCGGTAAGCCCTAGGAAGCGCGCGAGCTCAGTGGTGCGCGTTTGCACCCGCTCGAGAGACTGCGCGTCGTGCCACGCGTCGAAACGGGAACGATCGCCTGCCTGCACCGCGAGGCGCAGGTTCTCCGCGACGCTTGCTCCGGCAAAGAGCTGCGTCACCTGGAACGACCGCGCAAGCCCTGCGGCGACGCTTGCGTGCGGCGAAAGGCCGGTGATGTCGCGGCCGTCGATACTGATCGTTCCCTTGTCGGGTTTGAACATGCCCGACATCAGATTGAACATCGTCGTCTTGCCCGCGCCGTTGGGTCCGATCAGCGCGTGAAGCGAGCACGGCTGCACCGAGAGGCTCGCGTTCTCGACCGCGCGAATGCCGCCGAACGTCTTGGCGAGTCCGCGCGCATCCAGAGGCGCTGCATCGGTTGTTACCGATTCCCGCTTCAGGAACTGAGGCAGCGGCCGGTCCTGCGCGGTGGTACGACCGGACATCGCCGCCGGTTCCTCCACAGGCGCGCGCATCGGCGCGGTAATCCGCCGCCAGACACCGACCAGGCCGGTCGGCGAATAAACGATGAATGCGACAAATAGAAGCCCGAAGTAGAGCAGCCAGTTCGGCGTCCAGATCGAGAGGTATTCCCGGAACAGCACGTAGAACAAGGCGCCTAGCGCGGGTCCGAGGAAGCTCCGCATGCCGCCAATGATCACCATCGCAAGCAGCTCTCCGGAGAACGAAACCGACAGCGGATCGGCGGACGCGAATCGATGGTGGAACGCGGACAGGATGCCTGCGAAGCCTGTCAGTACGGCAGACAAAACATACGCAATCTGTTTGTAGCGCCTGGTCGGGTAGCCCACGAACTGCGCGCGCTGCTCGTTTTCGCGAAGTGCCACAAGAACAGTCCCGACCGGCGAGCGGTGGAAGCGGGAGAGCAACGTCACCACGATGAGGCCCACGGTCGAGACGAGCGCGTAGTAGGCCCACGGCTGATCGAGATCGATACCCAGCCATACTGCGCGGGTGACATCGCCGAGGCCGTTCTCACCGCCGGTGAACGCCGTCCAGCGAAACGCGACGGCGTAGCTCAGCGCGGAAAAGGCCATGGTCAGGAGCGAGAAGTAAACGCCGCGCCGGCGCAGGACGACAAACGCGATGGGCATCGCGGACGCTAACAGAAACACAAGCGCAACGGCAGCAGGCCATAGCACCGATCCAGGAAGCCAGTATCGCTGCGCTAGCGCAGCTGCATAGGCGCCGAACCCGAACCAGGCGCCGTGACCGAAGGAGACGAGGCCGGTATGGCCCACCAGTACGTTGAGCGCCATGCACGCGATCGCGATGATCACCACGTCGGTCGCGCTCGTGAGCGTGAGCCCGCCGGCGAGGAGCGCAAACGGCAGCGCGACCATGGCGGCAAGCGCCGAGGTCACCGGCGAGCGGACGAGTCTCATTCGAAGCGCAGGATTCGTTCGCCGAACAAGCCGCGCGGACGTACGAGCAACACCAGCACCATGAGCAGATACATCGATGCTTCAGCCGCCGCGGGATAAAAGTACACGGTCAGGCCACGCACCACCCCGACGATGAGCGCCGCGCAAACGACGCCCCAGAAGGAGCCGAGGCCGCCGATCACCACCACGACGAACGAGGCCGTCAGAATGTCTGCTCCCATTGCAGGATGCACGCCGGTGATCGGGGCGAGCAGGACTCCCGCCAGCGCCGCCAGCCCGACGCTGATTGCGACCACCGCCGCCATATAGGGCTCGAGCGAGATGCCGAGTGCCGCCGTCATCTCCGGGTTCTGCACCCCGGCGCGGACCACACGCCCGAACGAGGTCCGCTGCAGCAGCCACCATAGCGCCGCGACGGCGGCAGCTGCGATCGCGAGCATCAACAGTCGGTATCGCGAGTAGATGAAATCGCCGACCAGAACCTGCCCTTTCAGCGCGGAAGGGATCGAGAATGGAAGCGGCGCAGCGCCGAAGACCAGCCGCAGTGTCTGCTCCGCGACCATGGCCAGACCGAAGGTGAGGAGCAGGCCCAACGCAGGGTCGGAGCGATAGAAGCGGCGGAAGAGAAAGCGCTCGATCACCAGACCGATCAGCGCAACCAGCGCCGGCGAGGCTAGCAACACACCGCCAAACCCGAGACGGTCGGCGAGCGAAACAGCGATGTACGCGCCGAGCGCATAAAAGGCGCCGTGCGCGAGATTGACGAGGCCGCCCAGCGCGAAGATGAGCGAGAGCCCTAGCGCGATGAGAAGGTAATACGCGCCGACCAGCAGTCCGTTCAGGACTTGCTCGAGGATCTGGACCAGCATGATTCCAAGGCGCGTCGCGACGCGTGAGACGCGTCGCGACGCGTCAGCTCAGGTTGGCATGGTGCAGTTGTTTTCCTCGCGTGTCGGCGCGATCGACTCCAGGCTTTCGTTCGCACCGGGCACCGGCGCCGAAAGTGTGAACAGATCCCACTGGGTCTTGACCTGATCGGCGGGCTTGAAGGTGAGCGTGTACATTTCCATCATCAGCTGATGGTCCCAGTTGCGGTAGTAGCCCTCGCGTGTCTTGAGAAGATCAAACTTGGCGCCCTTTTCGAGGTGCTCGACGACCTTGGTCGAATCGGTGCTCTTGATCTCGTTCATCGCCTGCGCGAGGTGCTTGGTCGACAAATAATCGCCCCAGGCCTGGTTCTCCGGCGGCTTGCCGTTCTTTTTCACGAATGCCTCGGTGAATCGCTGTGACGCCGGAGTCTTCACCTGCGAGTCCCAGACCAGCGGCCAGATCCCGAGCACGTTGCCCTTGCCCGCACCCCACGCCACCGCAGTGTCGAATCCGAAGCCGGCAACCGGAAAAGGCAAGCCGTATTCCACGTACTGTTTCATGAAGTTGGTGATCTGCGCGCCGGCCAGATTGGAGACGACGAGATCAGGCTTGGCATTGCGGATCTTGAGCAGATAGGCGGAAAAGTCGGTGGCGTCGGTGGGAACGAGCTCGTCGGCGGCGAATTCGCCGCCATTCGCCTGCATGAAGCGCTTGGCGACGCGCAAGAGGTCGTGTCCGAATGCGTAATCCGCGGTCAGGCTGTACCATTTCTTGCCTTTGACCATGCCGTCGCGCAAGAGCGCGCGGCCGGCCGCGTTGACGTACATGCTGTTCGCCGCTTCGGTGTGGAACATGTAGCGATTGCACGACTTGCCGCGAAGCTCGTCGGAGTTGCAGCCGGTGTTGAAAAAGATCGTCTTGTTGCGCTGCGCGACCTGGGCGATCGCGAGCCCCGACGCGGAGCTGATCTCGCCGATGATCGCGACCACCTTGTCGCGCTCGATCAGGCGCTGCGCCTTGGTCGATGCGGTCTGCGGGTTGACGCTGTCTTCGGCGATCAATTCGATCTTGCGCCCCATCACGCCGCCCGCGGCGTTGATCTCGTCGACGGCGAGATTGACGCCCATGACCGCGTATTCGCCGAGCGGGCCGAGGAAACCGGTTCGCGGCGTGAGATGGCCGAGGCGGATGGCGTCTGTCTGTCCGCGGCTGATCGACGGAAAGCCGAGCGCGCCGAGGGTCGTTGCGGCGGCGCCGCCTTGCAGCAATCCGCGCCGAATGCGATTGATGGTCATGAATTCCTCCGGGAATGTGCTGGCCTGCTTTGGGCCCGCGTTGGGTTCGCGCTGATAGTTATAATGCACGCGCTGCGCGCTGTCCATCCTCCTGCGGCGCGCCGGGAATGACAGGAGGTCCGACGAGGTGCCTATGAGCTTGCCGATGTCGTTTGGTCTGGAAGGCGCGCGCGTGCTGGTCACGGCGGGGGCGAGCGGTATCGGTCTCGCGACGGCTCGTGCCTTCGCGCTGGAAGGCGCGCGCGTGCACGTCTGCGACGTCGACGAAGCCGCTCTCGATGGTCTAAGCACGACTGATGCGACGCTGGGGCGCAGCGTGTGCGATGTTGTGGACCGGCCTTCCGTCGCGCGACTGTTCGCGGACGCGGTTGGCTCGCTCGGCGGACTCGATGTGCTCGTCAACAACGCCGGTATCGCCGGCCCGACCGGGCGTTGCGAGGATCTCGATCCCGAAGCCTGGGAACGGACGCTGGCGGTCAACATAACCGGCCAGTTTCACTGCGCACGGCTGGCGATCCCGCACTTGAGGAAAAGCCGCAACGCGAGCATTGCCAATCTTTCGTCGGCGGCGGGGCGCTTCGGCTTCGCACTGCGCACCCCCTACGCGGCCTCGAAGTGGGCCGTCATCGGCTTCACCAAATCGCTGTCGATGGAGCTCGGCCCCGACGGCATTCGCGTCAACGCCATTTGCCCGGGCTCGGTCGCGGGCCCGAGGATCGAAAGCGTCATCGCCAACAAGGCCGCTGCGCGGGGCGTCGCTGCCGACGTGGTGCGCAATGAGATGGTGAACAAGGCGTCGCTGAAGCGCATGATCTCGGCCGAAGACGTGGCGCATGCGATCGTGTTTCTCGCATCCCCGCTAGGCGCCAACATTTCCGGACACGCACTTCCCGTCGACGGCGACACGCAATCGCTGGTCTAGCAAGTCGCTTTCGCATTCATCATGCGTCGCGTCCGGGAGCCGGATGCCGAGGCTCGAGGGCATGGACCGCGGCGTGGGCCCGACGGCCATCGAGAGCGGCATTCGCCGACCCGCGACTGCGGCGGCCCGCGACGATGTGCAGGATCACGATCGGCGCCAGCGCGAGCCCCAGCGCCCAATGCACGATCGACACCGGCGCATGCGTTTCATCGCTGACCAGATAGTACAAGGCATACCCGCTCGCGGTCAGCAGCGTGAACGAGGCGACGACCACCGACCCGCTGAGCCGATTGCGCTTCAACGCCCAACCGCGCCGCACGTGATAGACACTCATCGCGCCCAGCGCGAACAGCATCGCGAAACCCGTCGCGCCGTGCACCTTGAGCGCCAGCGCTTCCTGCGCGAGACGATGGAATTCGTCGGCGCCCGTACTGAACAGACTCGCTGCGTAATGAACTCCAAGCCACCAGATGCCGCTGCCGATCAGCGCGGCGATCGTCGCGTACAGCGCGCGTCGTCCCGCCGCGCCGAGCTGCACGCGCTCGGAGAGCAGGCGATAGGCGCGTTCGTGGGCGCGGGACATGTCGCTGCGGCTCGATCGCGAGGGACGCCGGGCGGCTTTACACCAGCGCCGGAACCGGCGCGGTTGCGCCGCCGCGCGGCGGCGTCCTGCGCATATGCGGCAGCTGCGTACAGCGCCAACGCCCGGCAGCCGGCGAGAGCAGCGTCGCGCTCGCGCCGTACGCGGCCAGCACGGCAGCCGCAGCGGCGCCGCGCAAGGCAACGACCTTGGTCAGCGCGTCGGCCACCATGCAGGTCGATGCGACGACCGAGACCGTGCGCGTGCTCATGATCGGCAGCCGGCCGCGCGGGTCGATCAGCGAAGTGGCCCAGCGGCCGCCGATGCGGCGACGCTGTCCGCCGTAAGCGCTGGTCGCGACTGCGCCGTCGGTGAGCGCCACCAGCGGCACGACGATGCCCTGCGGCCCTCCGGTTCGCACGTGCACGCACTCGCCTTGCTTGCCGAATACGCGCAGATCGCCACCGGCATTGACGCGTCCAGCAGCGACGCCATGCCGGCGCAAAACTTCGACCGCGCAGTCGACGGCGTAGCCCTTGGCGATGCCGCCGAAGTCGAGCACCAGAGGTCTCGCAAAGCGAACGCCGCGTCTTGTCAGCTGCACGTCGCGCCAGCTGACGTTGCGCTCCGAGTGCGCCTGCGGCGGCAGGAAGCCCATCGCAGCGACACGTTCGCCGACGGTAGGATCGAATGCGCCGTCCGAACGCGCCGAGACTTCCAGCGCGCAGGCGAGGACCGCACGAAGGTCGGCCGATATCGGCTGCAAGGCCGTGAACGCATTGCGATTGACCTGCGATAGCTCGCTCGAGGGATCGTGCAGCGACAGCGCACGATGGACGCGCGCAATGGCCGCGAACGCCGCAGCGATGCCTTGCTCCGCGATCCCGGACGACGGGGCGTCGATCGAGATCTCGACCAGCGTTCCGAGCCAGAGTTGCGCGCGCCGCATCGCGCATCGCTCCTCAGCCATGCGCGAGCGCCTTTTGATAGACGAGCAGCAGCCGGTGCACGCCCTCCGTGACGTGCCGGCAGGAAAGCGTCGCGCCGGAAATGTTACGGATGTCGGCATCGATCCTGACCGGATCGCTGGCGCGCTTACCGGCAAACTGCGCGCGCCACGCCGCCAGCCGGATCGCGTCTCCGTGCGACTCACGATAGGCGAGAACATCGAGCGATTTGACCGCGCCGGTGGTGTCGAGCGCGAGGCCGTAGGTGATCAGCTCGACTTTGCCGATGACTTCGTCGACGATGAACCAGCCGATGGCGTCAGGGCCGGCCAGGACGCGCCACACCCGAGGCTGGACCGCGAAGCGGCCCGCGTCTCGCGCGATCGCCGCCTTGACGTCCGCGGCAATCAGCACCGGCTCGAACGCGCTTGCGCCGGGAAACGCCGCGCGCTGCGCGGCTTCCGTGCTGAGGTACTCCGCGGCATACGCGACCGGCGTCGCGGGCGCGAAGGCCATCGCGACCGCGGCGCTGATAAGCCATTCATGATGCATCGAACGCGAGTCTTCAGAAGTTCAAGCCGAAGCCGAGCTGGATGCTGTTTCGCGCTGGATCCACTTTAAACCTCTGGTAGTCCGCCTTGAACACGATGCCCGGTGAGACGAAGAGATCGGCGCCAACCGTCCACACCTGCTCGGTCGGCAAGGGCTCGACGCTGAGACCCTGCGGCACCGGCGCGTACGAGGCCGCGGTGTTGACCCATTCGTAGCGCGTGAACGGCGCCAGCGAATAGTCCTTGTAGGTCCACGCATTGCGCCATGCCGCCTGAACGTAGCCGCCGAAGAAGGTTTTCGGCACGGGCGTGGGCTGACCGACGAACGTGAGATTGAGCACTTCGGTATCGCTGATGGTACCGCGCGAATAAAGCGCGGAGAAGTCGAACGGCCCGGGCTGCCAGCGCGCGTGCGCTTCCCAAAGCGTGACGCGCGCCTTGGACGCCGAAAAGTCGGCCGTCCCCTGGCCCGCCTTGCCGGTGAACACCGTGCCGCCGAGCTGCCATCCGGGCACGCCATCGTAGTTGACCGACACGTATTGCGACAAGTCGCGCGCCGACGCCTGCGACAACTCCTGATGGATGCTGCCGAGCGGCGATTCGCGGCCCTCGCTCGACGAAGGATCCCAGTTGGCGAGATTGAATCCGGTGGTGACGCCGACGTTCCAGTGCAGGCCCGATTCCGTTCCTCCGTAAAGCGCCACGCCGCCTTCGCGCCAGGTGGTGGGGATGATCGCGGTCTCGACCAGATTGCGATAGACGCTGTAGTACTGCGTCGGCTCGTGGTGCTCGTTGGTCAAGCCGATTGGAATCAGCATCAGTCCGGCGCGGCCGCCGACGCGATCGGTGAACTGACGCTCGGCGTAGAACTGCTCGATTTCCACTTCGCCCTTGTCGCTGGCCGACGCGACCGCGTGCTCGACTTCGAGCTCGGCGGCCATGCGCGTGCGGTCGTCGAAGCGATGCGACCAGCCGAGCACGGCGCGCGCCAGGTCCGCCTGGGCGTCGTGCGGCGTGTGCGTCGCCCTGCTATAGGCGATCTCGCCATAGCCGAAGAGCGTGGTCTCGCTGCTGGCATCGGCCTGCGCGGCCACGGTCTGCTCGAGACGATCGACTCGCGCCGCGAGGGCGGCTTGCGGTGGCGGGTTGGATTGCTCGGTCGCCGGCACGACTGGCGCTGTCGATTTCAACGCGGCGTTGTTTCGTCCTGCGATTTCCGACATCTGCGCTTTCAATTCCAGGATCTGCGCGCGCAGCTCGGCGATTTCCGCCTTCAATGCCGCTTCGTCGGCCCACGCTGCCGGTGAAGCGAGCGCTGCGGCGACGGCGCACGCGAGCGCGCTCAGCGCAATCGCTTTCATCGAGCGCTTGATGCCGGTCCGCGCTGGTGGCGGAGCGTATGGATTCATCGTCAGCCTGCTGCCATGTCCGTGCATGATCGGCGCCGGTCGAAATTCCGGCGAGACACCACAAGGGCTGGCTTGCCGGTCGATGCCTTGCATCGACGGCTGGCTGGCGGAAGCGCGCTTACTTGGTCAGGATCAGTTTGCCGAAGCGCGTTTGACGCAGAAAGTAGACCGTCTGCTTGTGCAGGATCGCCAATTGCGACGCTCCCGCGAGGAGCGCGTCGCTGCTGATGACACGCGGCGTCGGCGAAGGGGCGTCCGATCCCCGGCCGGTGCCCGATGTCGCGGCCCGCGGCGGGGTCGCGACGTCGGCGTTATTGGGGGGCGCTTCGCTCACGATGACAGCGATCCGTGGGTCCGGGAAATAAGCTCGTTGGGGTACGGTCGGATCGTACCAAGGATCAAACACAAATGCAAATCATTCTTATTTACATATGCACGCATTTTTGGTAGTCTTTGCTACCACCTGTGGATTGGGTGCTCATAGCCGAAAAGCCGATGAACGATACGCCATCACCCCGCCTCCGGGCGGCCCGCTTTCACGCCGTTTGGCCGGTTGTCGCATTGTCCGCGTCGCTTCTGGCAACGGCTGCGAATGCGCTCGAGACTCCCATTGGCAAGCCACAAGTGCAGGCAGGGATGGAGATCGCCGCGGTTTACCTGCAACCGGTGCCGATGGAGCCGGCGGGCATGATGAAAAGCGTTGCCGAGTCCGATATCCATCTCGAAGCCGACGTCCACGCCCAAAGGGACAACCACAACGGATTCGCCGACGGCGCGTGGATTCCCTATCTCGAGATCACCTACGAGATCACCAAACAAGGCGGCAGTCAGAAAGTCACCGGCGCGATGATGCCGATGGTCGCCAACGACGGCCCGCACTACGGCGACAACGTGAAGCTTTCGGGACCGGGGAAATACATGCTCAAGCTTTCGATCGCGCCGCCCGGCACGTCGGCGCAAAGCCATTTCGGACGGCACACCGACAAGGAAACGGGCGTCGGTCCGTGGTTCAAGCCGTTTGCCGTGCAGTACGACTTCACTTACGCCGGCATCGGCAAGAAGGGCGGCTACTAGTGGCGGCCATGCGCTGGCGCGATAGGCGCGATCGCACCCGCCGCGGCGTGCTCGGCGCGATTCTGGTTGCCGCGTTCATCGCGTCGATTGCATCCGTCGGCGCGCAGGCCGAAGAACTGGCGGTATTCAAGCTGGTCGCACGCGACGGGGCGTTCGAGCCGATCAAGATCGAGGTGCCGGCCGGAAAGCGGTTCAAGATCGAAATCAGCAACGAGGGCAACGGGCCGATGGAATTCGAGAGCCGCGACCTGAAGCAGGAGAAGGTGCTCGCCGCCGGGGCGAAATCGTCGGTGGTGATCAACGGACTCAAGCCCGGCGCATACGTTTTCTTCGACGACTATCACCCCGATGCGCCCAAGGGCCAGATTGTGGCCAAATGAGTGTTGCCAAATGAGCGTAGCGAAATGAAACCGGACCGTACGCGCGTAAATCATGGGTAACGCACTGTTCATCATCTGGCGCGAGTCCGCCGAGGCGATGCTCGTCGTCGGCATTCTCTACGCGTGGCTGCGCAAGCATCCCGACGTCAAGCGCGGGATGCGCTATCTCTGGGCCGGCGTCGGCGCCGGCGTCGGCCTCGCGCTCGCCCTGGCCGCGGTGATGCTGGGCATCGCCACCATGCTTTCGGACCAGGGGCTCGATTATTTCCAGCTGGCGATGATGCTCGTCGCCGCGGGACTCATCGTGCAGATGGTGTTCTGGATGCGAAAGAACGGGCGCACGTTCAAGCGCGAGCTGGAAGCGAACATGCAGACCAATGCAAGCTCCGCCAACTGGTGGGGATTGCTCATCGTGGTCGCGCTGGCGGTCGGGCGCGAGAGCGCCGAGACGGTGGTGTTTCTCTACGGTCTGGGCGTGCAGTACGCGAGCGTCTGGAGTTTTCTCGGCATTCTCGCGCTGGGTATCGGCGCCGCGTGGCTCACTTTCTGGGCCTTGCAGCAGGGGAGCAAATTCCTCTCGTGGAAAGTTTTCTTCCGCGCCAGCGAGATTGTGTTGCTGCTGCTCGCCGGCGCGCTGCTCGTGTCCGCGATCGAAAAAATGATTGCGTTGGACGTGGTGCCGCCCCTGATCGATCGGCTCTGGGACACGTCGGGATGGGTCGACGATTCAGGCCATGTGGGTGGCCTGCTCGCCGCGCTGACCGGCTACCGCGCGCGCCCCGCATTGCTGCCGCTGTTGCTGCTCGCCGTCTACTGGGCGACGGTCGGCACGATGCTGCGGCGATCGCCGCGGTGATGTATCTCGGGCGTTCGTGATCGACGCGCAAGCCGTCGCCGTATTGGGCCGTCCTGCCGGCCCCAGCGCGATGACGGCGCGATTCTTGAAACATCTGGCGGCGTTGGGCGAATGGGTCCGGCAGCACGCCCGGCTCATCGGGACGATGCAGTGGGGCATTGTCGCGGCCTACGTGTTCTTCGTCGCCGTCCCGGCATTCCTGCCGTTACCGGCCGAAGACGCGCATTGGTACAACAGCCTGGCGCTGATGGCGCAGTGGATGTTCTGGGGGCTGTGGTGGCCTTCGGTCATCCTGTCGATGTTCGTCCTCGGCCGCACCTGGTGCGGCCTGTTTTGCCCGGAGGGCGTGTTGACCGAAGCCGCCAGCCGGCACGGACTGGGGCGCGCCGTACCGCGCTGGCTGAAGTGGGCCGGCTGGCCGTTTGTCGCCTTCGCGCTCACCACCGTTTTCGGCCAGCTGGTGAGCGTGTACCAGTATCCCGCGGCGACGATGCTCGTCCTCGGCGGCTCGACGCTGGCCGCGATCGGCGTCGGATTCGTCTACGGCCGCGGCAAGCGCGTCTGGTGTCGTCACCTGTGTCCCGTCAACGGTGTGTTCGCGGTGCTTTCTCGTTTATCGCCGCTGCATTTTCGCGTCGACACCGGCGCGTGGGCGGCGAACGTGGGCGTGATACGCGTGCATCCGGTCAACTGTGCACCGCTGGTACGGATCCGGCGCATGACCGGACCGTCCGAATGTCACATGTGCGGGCGCTGCAGTGGATTGCACGGAGCGATCGCGCTTGCGGCCCGGCCGCCGAACGACGAGGTGGCGACGCTGGACCCGCGCAACGCGAGTCCCTGGGACGCGGCGCTCATCGTCTTCGGCATGATCGGTCTGGCGCTCGGCGCGTTCGAGTGGAGCGCGTTGCCGGCGTTCGTTTCCCTGCGCAGCGCCGCGGTCGGCGTGATCGTCGATCACGGCCCGGCGTGGCTGCTCGCGGACAACGCACCGTGGTGGCTGCTGACGAATTATCCCGACGCGCACGATGTCTTCACCTGGCTCGATGGCGCGTTGATCATCGGCTGGATCGTGGGCACCTCGCTCTTGATCGGCGGCTGGCTTTGCCTGTGGCTGGCAGTCGCGGCGCGGCCATTGCCCGGATCATGGCGAGCCAACGCGTTCACATTGTCGTATGCCCTGATCCCGCTCGCCGGCGCGGGACTCCTCATCGGCTTGAGCGGGCTGCCGGCGACGCTTGCGCACGGCGAGGGCCTGCGCCTAGCCTGGCTCCCGCTCGCGCGGGCGGCGTTGATCGCTCTCAGCGCTTGCTGGAGCCTGTGGCTCGCCCAGCGGCAGCTTGCCGGCCGCGCCGGCATCGCGCGACGGACATTTTCTCTCGCGGCGATGACGGTCGCGGTGTGCGGTGTGCTCGCGGCGTGGGCTCCGTTCGTTTTTCGCGGACTTTAAACCCGGTGTCAGGTTCGCTTGCGATCGTTTGCACCGTTAACGCCAGGCCTGGCGCTTTCCGTGTTCACGCAGGCTTACCTTCAGTGGTCTCCCGCCATTTCCAATTCCGAATCTCCGGCAGGTCCTCGCCGTGTTTGTCGATGTATTGCTTGTGCTCGATCAGCTTGTCCTTGAGCTGCTGCTTGAGGTAGATGCCCTTGTCGCCGGTTTGCGGCAGCCGATCGATGGTGTCCATCACGAGGTGGAAGCGATCCAGGTCGTTCAGCACCGTCATATCGAAGGGCGTGGTGATGGTGCCTTCTTCCTTGTAGCCGCGAACGTGGATGTTGTCGTGGTTGGTGCGGCGGTAGGTCAGCCGATGAATCAGCGACGGGTAGGCATGGAATGCAAAGATGACCGGCTTGTCCCGGGTGAAGAGCTGGTCGAAATCGATGTCGCTCAATCCATGCGGGTGCTCGGATCGCGGCTGCAGCCTCATCAGGTCGACGACATTGACCACGCGGATTTTCAGCTCGGGCAGATGCTCGCGCATGATGGAGACGGCGGCGAGCGTCTCCAGCGTGGGCACGTCGCCACAGCACGCCATGACCACGTCGGGTGCGGCGTCCTGGTCATTGCTCGCCCACTGCCAGATGCCGATTCCTTCGGCGCAGTGCCTGGTGGCGGCATCCATGGTCAGCCACTGCGGCGCCGGGTGCTTGCCCGCGATCACGACATTGACGTAATGACGGCTGCGCAGGCAGTGGTCCATCACCGACAGCAGGCAGTTCGCATCCGGTGGAAGATAAACACGCACGACCTCGGCCTTCTTGTTCACGACGTGGTCGATGAAGCCGGGATCCTGGTGCGTGAAGCCGTTGTGGTCCTGGCGCCAGACGTGCGAGGCCAGCAAAAAATTCAACGACGCGATCTTCCGCCGCCACGGAAGGCTCGCTGATACCTTCAGCCACTTGGCGTGCTGGTTGAACATCGAATCCACGATGTGGATGAACGCTTCGTAGCAGTTGAACAGTCCGTGGCGCCCGGTGAGCAGATAGCCCTCGAGCCAGCCTTCGCATTGGTGCTCGCTCAGCATTTCCATCACGCGGCCGGTGGGTGCGAGAAATTCGTCGTTCGGCAAGGTCGCCGCGTCCCATTGGCGCTGGGTCGTTTCGAAAAGCGCTTCAAGGCCGTTGGACAGCGTCTCGTCAGGGCCGAAGACGCGAAAATTCCGTTGCTCGCGGTTCAACTTCGCCACGTCGCGAAGGAATCGCCCGAGCACGTGCGTGTCGCCGATGCCGCGCACTCCCGGCGCCGGCACGTCGACGGCGTAGTCGCGGAAATTCGGCATCCGCAAGTCGCGCAGCAGCATGCCGCCGTTGGCGTGCGGATTGGCGCCCATCCTTCGTTCAGCCTTGGGCGCGAGTTCGGCCAGTTCCGGTTTCAGGCGCCCGTGCTCGTCGAAGAGTTCGTCAGGCCGATAACTCGAGAGCCAGTCTTCGAGTTGCTTGAGATGTTCGGGCGGCGCCGTCGGCGATACCGCTAGCGGCACCTGGTGCGAGCGGAAGGTGCCCTCGTTCGGCTGGCCATCGACCATTTTCGGCCCCGTCCAGCCCTTCGGTGAAATGAGCACGATCATCGGCCAGCGAGGACGCGCGGCGTTGCCATTAATGCGGGCATCGTGCTGGATTTTCCTGATCTGTTCTACCGCCGTGTCGAGCGTCGCGGCCATCGCCTCATGCATCGGCGCGGGCTTGTGACCCTCCACGAAATAGGGCGTCCACCCGTAGCCTCGCAGCAACTGCTCCAGTTCCTCGCGCGTGATGCGGGCGAGCAGGGTGGGATTGGAAATCTTGTAGCCATTCAGATGGAGAATCGGCAACACCGCGCCGTCGGTGACCGGATCGAGAAACTTGTTGGAATGCCACGCCGTCGCCAGTGGCCCGGTTTCCGCCTCGCCGTCGCCGACGACGCAGGCGACGATGAGATCCGGATTGTCGAATACGGCGCCGAACGAATGGCTGAGCGAATAGCCCAGCTCGCCGCCCTCGTGGATCGACCCGGGGCACTCCGGCGAGGCGTGACTGGGAATGCCTCCGGGAAACGAAAACTGGACAAAGAGCTTTCGCAGCCCGGCCTCATCCTGGCTGATGTTGGGATAGATCTCGCTGTATGTGCCCTCGAGGTAGGTGTTGGATACGACCGCGGGTCCGCCGTGCCCCGGACCCGAGACGTAAATCATGTCGAGGTCGTATTTCTTGATGACCCGGTTCAAGTGCACGTAGATGAAGTTCTGCCCGGGAGTCGTGCCCCAGTGTCCCAGCAGCATGTGCTTCACATCGCGAAGAGTCAGCGGCCGCTCGAGCAACGGATTGTCGTATAGATAAATCTGGCCCACCGACAGGTAGTTGGCGGCGCGCCAATACGCGTCCATCTTGTCGAGCAGCTCGGGCGTGAGTGTGTTGGTTTCCATAGACCTCGATTCGACTCGCTGTATCATCGAAAAATATGATGCTTATCACGGGTGCTTCCGGGCGCGTAGCCCGGCGCACCGCCGAATTGCTGGCAAGTGAAGGGCAGGCCTTGCGCCTTATGACCCGCACTCCAGAGCGACTTTCCCGGCCAGCGTGCGCGGAGGTCGTTTACGGCGACTTCGCGGAACCAGGGTCGCTGGACAACGCCTTCGCCGGCGTGACCGCGGCATTGGTAGTCTCC
>Ga0209839_10000285_pt1 | contig 26345 bp, 24 predicted proteins | sample OrgsoiDNA2013050_FD_185800 | JGI IMG/M metagenome (GOLD analysis project Ga0209839, IMG submission 185800) | Permafrost soil microbial communities from the Arctic, to analyse light accelerated degradation of dissolved organic matter (DOM) -... | ecosystem: Environmental > Terrestrial > Soil >... | reverse complement strand
GCGCCGGCGAACGGTTGCACCTGCGGCATCTACGCGTGGTACGGACCGCCGCCGCGCGGAGCATCGGCGACGACGTCCGACCTCGTCGCCGGCGCCGTCGCGCTATGGGGTCAGATCGAGCTCCACGCCCATGGGATGCGGGCGCAGCACGCAATCGTCCTCGCCCTCGCCCTGCCGTACTCGTGGGGCGACAAGCGTCGGCGCGTTCTGGCCGCCGCCGACGCGCTCGACGCGGCGGCGGTCCCGGCGCGGAAGCTCAAGTCCGCCGCGCTCCAGCATGGCGAGCTCATCCCGCGAAGGATGCGTCCGCCCGACACGACGCCAAACAAGCGCCAGGCACCCGGTGAACCCGATCCCGCCCGGCTGCGTGCAGTCGCCGACGGGTATCCGGGACGGACCCCCGCTCGCAGACGCGACGCCGTCTCCTGAGTCGGCGGAGCTCCCGACCGGCGGCGCGCCCGAGCGTGTCGGCGCCGAGCAGCCACCGGAAGCTCGGTGCGCAGGCCCTCGGCTCCGAGTCCGCCATCCAGTCCGATACGGGCTAGCGGCCCCTGGCCATCAGCCGACCGTCGAGGAGCGCGACGAGATCCACATCGTCGAGCGACGTGACGACGAGATCGGCGCCGCCGGCAGCGAGCAAATCGGCGTCGTCGGCTCTCGCCAGGCCGAGCGCCGCCATGTTGCCCGCCTTGGCCGCCTGGACACCTGCTTCGGCGTCCTCGATGACGAAGCACTGTTCGGGAGCGGTGGCGAGCTCCCTGGCCGCGGTCAGAAACATCTCGGGGTGGGGCTTGCCGTGAGCGAAATCCCGGCCGGAGACGTCCGCATCGAAGAACTCCAGCAGGCTCAAGCCGGGCCGTACAGACTGCGAGGCGAGGCCCTGCTCGGTGGCGAACGTGTCCAGCGGTATCTGCCGCAGAAATAGCCCGGCGTTCTTGGACGAGGAGGCGGCGGCCACTCGGATCCCCGCGTCCTTGACGGCGATGATGAAGCGCAGCGCATCCGGGTAGGCGGTGAACTCCCCGGCCTCGATCAGCGCGATCAGCATCGTCTGCTTGCGCTCGGCGTACGCTTCGACCCGGACCTCGGCGTCGGGCACCTCGAAATACTCGAGCGCGTCGAGGGCGCCACTCATGCGCGGCTTGCCGGACATCACCTGCTGGTAGACCTGTGGCGTGAAGCGCTTGGCGGTCCAGGTCGTCTCGCTGGAGATGTCGCTCCATTCGCCTTGCATCAGCTCCCGGAGCGCCTCGCGCCATGCCGCCTCGTGCGGCGAGTCGACGAGCACGCCGTCGACGTCGAATATCGCTCCGTGAAACTGTCTCGGCACGTGCCGTCCTCTCATTCGTGGATTTCTATCGCGCGACGTCGCTGGTCTCGCGGTGCAGCACGAACGTGCACCGGTCCCCGGCATGTAGCTCGTGGACCTCGTCGCCGACTCCGACCTGGACCGGCCGGCTGAAGCCCTCCGCGTCGGCGACCACGGTCAGCTCGCCGCGCTCGAGGGTCACCCGAAGCGGCGTGCGGCGGAACTGCATCGCGAATGACAGCCCCTCCAGCCGGTCGACAAGCCGGGGTTCGAAGTAGAGGACCCCGTCGCGGATCTCACTGCCCATGTAGCCGCGTTGCACCAGATCCAACGTCCCCGACATCACGCCCATGTGGATCCCTTCCTTGGTGGTCCCCCCCTGGACGTCGCCGACATCGCTCTCCAGGGCGACGATGAAGCGCTCCCACGAGCTCTCCGGCTCGATCGAGGCGAGGGCGCCGGCGTGAGTGACGAAACTCAGCGTCGATCCATGTGACGTGCGCTTGTCGTAGTAGTCGATGTTCCTGCGGGCGGTATCCGGCCCGTACTCGTAGCCGAGCTGATCGAACAGGCGGCGGAGCTCCCGCTCGGGGAACAGGAAGAACAGCATCACGGTATCGGCCTGCTTGGCCAGCTTGTACCGATCGGGATCGTCGCCCTCGGCGCGGAGGATTCGGTCCAGCCGCTGAACGTTGCCGTACTTCTCCCGGTAGGCGCCCCAGTCGAGCTCCTCCAGCTCGTCGTAGCCCTCGAACTGGCTGATGATGCCTTCGCCGTGGAACGGCACGAACATCTTGCGGCTCATCCGCTGCCAGGTTGCGATCTCCTCATCGGTCAGTCCGAGCCGAGCTCGCATCGCTTCGCGGCGGCTCTCGGGCAACAGCTGGAGCACCTTCCCGGCGGTCTCACAGCTCCATGCCACCATCACGTTCGTGTAGGCGTTGTTGCGCAGGCCGCCCTCCTCCGCCCCCGGGTATTTCTCGTGGAACTCGTCCGGGCCCATCACACCGTGAATCTCGTAGCGATCGCGCTCGGGCTCGAAGTGAGCGATCGAGGCCCAGAAGCGCGCGATCTCGAGCATCATCTCCGCACCGTAGTCCCGCAGGAAGGTCAGATCCTGGGTGGCCTCGTAGTAGCTCCAGATGTTGTAGAAGATCGCCGCGTTGACATGCCGCTGGTTGTGGCTGAGGTCCGTTTCCCACCGCCCCGACAGCGGATTGAGATGCACGGTTTGAGTCTCCTCCTTGCCCTCGCTCCCGCTCTGCCATGGGAACATCGCCCCGCGGAACCCGGCTCCGCGCGCCGCCGCGCGGGCCTCACCCAGCCGCCGGTAGCGATACATCAGCAGCTCCCGCGTGATCTCGGGCAGCCGGACGCTGAGGAACGGGTAGACGTAGAGCTCATCCCAGAACACATGCCCGCGGTACGCCTCGCCATTGAGGCCGCGAGCCGGGACACCGGCGTCCAGATCGGCCGTGTGACGCGAGCAAACCTGCAGGATGTGCGAGGTGTGCAAGCGCAGCAGCAGCTGCACCCGCGGGTTGCCGGCAAGACGCAGATCGCATACCTCCCACAGCTCCTCCCAAGCGCGGCGGTGAGGTTCCAGCGCCACGACGAAGGATGGATAGCGGGCGACCGACTTCCCGGCGCTGCCCAACGTTTCACTGATCGCGCGGTCGTGCGAGGTATAGAACGCGACCATCTTCTCGACCCGCACCGGCTCGCCCTGGCGCACGTCAAAGGCGAGGACCTGCTGGATGTAGTCCTCCATCTGGTACAGGCTTCGCCCGACGTCAACCAGCTCCTCCCCCCGGTAAACGCGCGTCCGCGCCGCCTCCGCCACATACAGATTCGATTGCCGCGTCTGCACCTTCAGCGCAATGACCTCCGCGCCGAACGTTCTCGGTGATACCGGGTCCAAATGGCGGCCTTCGAGCTCCCGGTAGCGGGCCACGCCGCGGTTGGTCACGCGCCCGTCAAGCGCCGTCACGACTTCCACCCCGCCCGACCAGTTCTCTGGCGTCACCGTCCACTCGATGCCCGCCTGGTGAACGTGAGCCATACTGACGAACCGACGGCTGCGCAGGGTGGTTTCGCGACCGAGCCGGTCGCGGAAGCACAACTCACGCGTGACCACGGCGGCCCGAACATCCAACTCATGCCGATAGGACCGCAGCTCGACATTGCCGATGCCGACCGCCTCCTCGCCGTCGATGATCAGCTTGAGCACCAGCCAGTTCGGCAGGTTCACCAGGTCCTCGTTGAGGACGGGGCGCCCTCCCAGAATCGTCGTCTCGCGGTTGTAGGCCCCGTGGGCGTAGGTGCCCGGGTAATGAACGCCGTGTGCGTCCTCCCACTCGGCGGCACCTCGCGTGCAGAAGTACCCGTTGCCGGTCGAGGTCAGCGCCTCCCGCAGCCCCTCATCCTCGGCAATGAAGCGTTCGTAGACAAGCTTGAAATCGTTCATCGACATCCTCGTCCCGGGAGCCTATTGCAGCCGGTCGCCGATCGCGATCATCGCGATGCAGATCGCCACCGGCTCGGGCGGCGAGAGCCCGCAGCGGCTCGCCAGTGAGCCGGTGCTCTAGGTTGCATGGCCGATGCCCGAAATCGTGGAGATCCTCAGTAACAATCTGGTGCGGACGGGTCGGGCCGCTCTACGGCCGAGGTTCGCTCTCGCGCGGATCGGGCCGCAGACTGGTCAGTTGGAGCGTCCGTGACCGCGGGCGACCCGGTGGTCACGGGCCTCGGCGCGCTCACCCCGCTCGGCCGCGATGTAGCCAGCACCTGGCAGGGGCTGATCGACGGACGCTCGGGGATCAGGCCGATCACGAGCTTCGATGCCTCCGGGCTCCCGACCCGGATCGCCGGCGAGGTCCGCGGCTTCGACCCCGAGCAGGTGATCGGGACCAAGCGCGCGCGCCGCACCGCTCGGTTCTCACAGCTCGCGATCGCCGCCGCGCGCGAGGCGGTGGCCGACGCCGGGCTCGACATCGCCGCCTCCCCCGAGCGGGTCGGCGTTGTCCTCAACACCGGGGTCGGCGGCGTGCCGGAGACTCAGCTCGCCAACGAAGCGCTGATCGCGCACGGTCCACGCTCTGTGAGCCCCTACTACGTGCCCTCGACGATCCCCAACATGGCCGCATGTGAGGTCGCGATCGACCTCGGCGCACACGGCCCGGTATCGGCGGCTGCGCTGGCCTGCGCCAGCGGCACCTACGCGCTGCTCGACGCACGCAGGCTGATCCTCGCCGACGAGGCGGACGTCGTGATCGCCGGCGGCGCCGACGCCGGCATCTGCGGAGCAATGTTTGCGGGGCTCTCGAACATGGGCCCCCTGTCGGAGCGCAACGACGAGCCCGAGCGCGCCAGCCGTCCGTTCGACGCCGAGCGCGACGGGTTCGTGTTCAGCGAGGGCGCAGCGGTGCTGGTCGTCGAGTCCGCCGCTTCGGCGAACCGCCGCGGCGCGAGGGTGTATGGAACCGTGGCCGGCGGCGCGCTGACCAGCGACGCGTTTCACATCAGCGCGCCGGAGCCGAGTGGCAGGTTCGCCGCCCGCGCGATCGAGCTCGCGCTGGAGCGCACCGGGACGCGCGCCGGCGAGGTGGACTACGTTTGCGCCCACGGCACCGGCACGCGGGCAAACGACGTGACCGAGACCCGCGCGCTGCACCGGGCGTTCGGGCCCGACGCGCGAAACGTCCCGATCAGCGCACCGAAGTCGATGGTCGGTCACCTGATCGGCGCCGCCGGCAGCCTCGCGGCGATCATCTGCGTCCTCGCCATGCGAGACGGTGTTGTGCCTCCGACAACCAACCTCGAGCATCGCGACCCCGAGTGCGACCTCGATTACGTTCCTCTCCACGCGCGTGAGATACCAGTCCGGACCGCCATCGCCAACGCGTTCGGGTTCGGCGGCCAGAACTGCGTGGTTGTCCTTCGCAGCGCATGCAAGGGCGTCGATCGTCGACACGAGGAATCGCCCGGTCGGCGTGCCAGGATGAGCGGGTGACGACCATCGCCCCGCCGGACTTCGCCGCGACCGCGCTGGATCGTCTGCGCACGCTCACCGCAGAGCCCGGCGCCGAGTTCCGGCCGGGGCAGCTCGGCGCGATTCGCGACGTGGTCGCCGATCGTGCCCGGGTGCTGTGTGTGCAGCGCACCGGATGGGGAAAGTCGGCGGTCTACTTCGTCGCGACCGCGCTTCTGCGCGAGGCGGGCGCCGGGCCGACATTGATCGTCAGCCCGCTGCTGGCCCTGATGCGAAATCAGATCGCGGCGGCGGAGCGCCTGGGGCTGCGGGCACACACCGTCAACAGCACGAACCGCCAGGAGTGGGACAGCGTTCGTGAGCGCCTCGCCACGGACACGATCGACCTGCTACTGATCAGCCCCGAGCGGCTGAACAACCCGCACTTCCGTCAGGACATGCTGCCGCTGTTCGCCGCCGCGGTCGGGCTGCTGGTCATCGACGAGGCGCATTGCATCTCGGACTGGGGCCACGACTTCCGCCCAGACTACCGGCGCGTCAAGGACATCCTGGATGCTCTGGCGCCCGACGTCGCGGTGCTGGGCACGACGGCGACCGCGAACGACCGTGTCGTCGGTGACGTCCTCCAGCAGCTCGCCCGCTCAGACGGTGAGCCACTGCGTTCCTACCGTGGGCCCCTGGCCCGAACCAGCCTGCGACTCGAGGTACTCGAGTTGCCGGCGCCCGCCCAGCGGCTCGCCTGGCTCGTGCAGCACCTACCCGAGCTGCCGGGCTCAGGGATCGTCTACACGCTGACCAAGCGTGACGCCGAGCAGGTCGCCGCGTTCCTGAACGCCAACGGGATCGCCGCGGTGGCCTACAGCGGCGAGCAGGAGACCGAAGCTCGGATCGCCACCGAGGAGCGCCTCCTGCGTAACGAGATCAAGGCCGTCGTCGCCACCAGCGCGCTGGGAATGGGCTATGACAAGGCGGACCTGACCTTCGTCGTTCACTACCAGGCGCCAGGCTCGGTCGTCTCGTACTACCAGCAGGTCGGCCGCGCCGGCCGCGGCGTCGAGCACGCCGACGTCGTGCTGCTACGCGGGGGCGAGGACCGCCGGATTCAGGACTTCTTCATCGAGCAGGCGTTCCCCGCGCGCGAGCGAGTCACGGCGGTCCTCGACGAGTTGGCCGGCGCCGGGGAGCAGGGCCGCACCACGCGCGAGCTGATGGCCGTGGTGAACCTCGGTATGAGCCGGCTCGAGGCGATGCTGAAGATTCTCGACGTGGAGGGCGCGGTGCGGCGTGAGGGCACCCGCTGGCGGTCGGTACCCGGCGCGGACTGGACCTATGACGGGGAGCGCTACGCGCAGGTCACCTCCCTGCGGCGTGCCGAGCAGGACGCGATGGCTGCGTTCGGCGCGGACGGCCGCTGCCTGATGCGGGTCCTGCAACAGGAGCTCGACGATCCGGACCCGCAGGATTGCGGACGCTGCTCGGTCTGCACCGCGCCGTGCTTCGCGCGGCCACCTGACCCGGCGTTGGTCGAGCTGGCCGGACGTCACCTGCGCTCGCGGCCGCTCGAGCTGGAGGTCCGGAAGATGGCGCCCGACACCGCCGGCGCGATGCGCAAGATCCCCGAGGATGTCCGCACCGAGCCGGGCTGGGCGCTCGCGCGCATCGGCGACGGAGGCTGGTGGCCGTCGGTCGAGCGCGGGCTGCGCCAGGGAGCCTTCGACGCCGAGGTCGTGGTGGCGCTCGCGGATATTCTGCGCCGCGCCGGCATCCCCGTCGCCTGGATCACGACGGTTCCCTCTGCGCGCCTGGGCGAGGTGCTGGGCCCGTTGGCCCAGCGCATCGGGGCGGAGCTGGGAGTCCCGCACTTGACCCTCGTGACCCGCCGCGAGGAGCGCCGCCCGCAGCGCCTCATGGCCAACGCCGTGCAACAGGCCGCCAATGTGCGGGGGGCCTTCGCGGTGATTGGAACGCCCCCTCTGGGTACCGGTGTGCTGCTCGACGATCGTCGCAGCTCGGGCTGGACGATGGCGATGGTCGGCGGTCAGCTCCGCCGCGCCGGCGCTCAGGGCGTGATCCCGCTCGTCCTCGGGACCCTCAACTAGATCAGGATTGTTCCGTCCCCTCGCGTCCGTGCCGGTCCGGTCGTCTTGCCCGGAGCTCGTGCTCGGACGTGCAGGGACCTGCTTAATCTCCCAAGGTGAGGATGGCCGGGTGGATTTGGGAAGAAATGCACGTCTGGCATGAGTGATTCCCCATTTCGTCGGCTGGCGCCTCAGTGTGGGAGATCATGCAGGTGTCGGGCGGCCGCCTCACCACGGCCACCTCACCACGGCCGCCTCGCCCCGGCCGCCTCGCCCCGGCCGCCTCGCCCCGCAGTGAAACCCGCCCCGGCAGCCCATTCTGCCGGCATTCGGCGCGTGCAGCGAGGCCCCGCCCCGGGCCCCGCCAGACGGATCGAGGGTTGTCCTGCCCCAGACGCCTACCCGAGGAACGAGTGGAACTCGCCGAGAGCCTCGGGCAGCTTGGGGGTGAAGGGATGGAACTTGTAGCCCTTCGTGGTATCGAAGCCGGCCTTTCCGGCCGCCGTCTTGTCGAAGAACGGAGTCAGCGCAGTGACCGCCGAGTTGATCGACGTCCACTTGAGCGTGCGCTCGTACCCGTTGTTGTTCGGCGGGTCGACACTCTCGGCCTTGTCCTGAACGCCGGTGATCTTCTCAATCGGGCCGCCGTCACGGCGGGCCACTCCCGGCGCCACGACGCGCGCGAGCGTCCGGTGGTCGCTCTCAATGCCCATGATCCGCGCCGCCAGGACCCGTAGATCAGCGGTGGTGAAGTTCCGCACGCCAACGAGATAAGCGGCAATGAACGCATCCTCGAGCGTGACGAGGACATTCAGTGTCGTCTTGGCGTCCGCGAACATCTTCGGGGGGTAATAGAAGGTGGTGAACGGCGACGGCTTGCCGGTGACGTTCATCTCCAGGGCGTAGTGCGACATCTCCTCTTGGCGGGCGGCCTTCAGGTACCCCTGGTCATCGGACTCCAGCCGTTTGAAGAACGGCGCGACGTTGATGATGTTGGTGTACGTCGTGACTGCCAGCGCCTCGGCAATCTGAGCGGCAGCGACGATCGCCACATCCCCCTTCGTGGGGCTGCTCTTCTTCGCCGCGGCCAATGACGGGACGAGCGCCCCGAGCGCCGAGCTCCCGACCAGCGCTCCCGCGCCGGCGGCCGCGGTCCTGCCAAGAAACTGCCTGCGGTCGGAACCGAGGTCGTCGTGGGTGATGGCCATGAACTGTTCTCCTTCCGAGAATGTGGGTTGCCGCTGTATACGACGACCACGTCGGATTGGATCAGCCGCTCGATTTGGGGGTCTGGCTCCTCCGCACGTGCTTTGCGACGAGGGGATCGCCAGGCACAAGGGGTCGGTCGATCACCCAGGCTGACCCGGGGCGATCGATGACCGACAAGGCACCAGGCTCCCGCGGCGTGCCGGCGCAAACCTGCACCGGCGCCACGGCCATTGGCCGTGGCGCCGGCACCCGGGTTCAGTCGTCAGGCGGCCGGGGGTGCCGCGCGCGACTGATCCGCGGCCGGGGCAGCCTGCCCGGCCGACGCGTCCGCAGCGTCCACGCTCGTGATCTGCGCGTGGCCACCGCCGCCGCCCTCCAGTGAGTCCTTGAAGTCGCGCAGACCGCTTCCGAGCGAGCTGCCCAATTCAGGCAGTCGCTTGGCACCGAACAGCAGCAGCACGACCACCAGCACGAGGGCGATATGAACTGGGCTGAGGAATCCCGTGACCATCCTGCTCGACCTCAGAGCCCGCGCACGGCGGCGTCAGCCGCCTGTGCCAACGCCGCCCCTGCGGCGAAGAAGGCGCTCGACTGGCCCTTGAACAGCCCGGTCGAGGTGAGGAATCTGACCGCTGCCATCGCGCCGCCGTTCTGCGACAGGGTCGGGCGGACGATCGAGCAGTTGGGTAGCGACTTGTTGATGAAATCACACGGCCTGGGGAAGATGTTGTTCGGCCGCGTGGCCTCACCGCCCTTTTCGGCGAGATTGGGGAAGAATGTCCCCGTCTCGGGGTCCCTGACGTTCGCCAGTGGCGGCTCGACCGCGTTGGCGGCGGTGTCCTGCCAGACGCCGAAATGATCGACCTCGGTCCCGCCGATACTGAGCACGATCCGCAGCACCTCGAGGTTCGTCACCTGTAGCGCGAGCGTCGTGTACAGACTCGAGCCGCCCTGCTCGATCATCGCGAAGTGGAACGCCGCGCTGTTGGCGATCGCCTGCATCCGGGACTGCTTGGACGTCTTCGGAGGGACCGGAGCCTCCATGTTCGGCGGCGTGTCCTGATCGTTCAGCGGGATCGCCGGTTGGTTCTTGATCGTCACCGGCTGCCCGAAGGTCGCGCCCAAGTCGGGATTCTCCGTCGAGCGGTAGCGCAGGTACCAACTCGTGTCGACGTTGAGCTCCTTGAGGTTCGTCAGCCAGCGCCGCTCCTTGTTGGCGCCCGTCGCCTGGCTTCCCTTGAGGGTGCGGAACGGCTCCAGGTTCACCGGCGGAGCGCCCTTGGAGACCAGGTACGCATTTATGAACTGCGCGTGGGTCAGCTCGTCACGGGTGTTGCCGGAGATGTAGGCCGACATGTCACCGTCAATGTTCGACAGCGCGCTGACGTATGCCGGGTTGCCACCGTGATTACCGCCTAGTTCGTTGTACTGCTCCCACAGGTCGGTCTCCAGGATCTCGGCTGCGGCGAGGAACCGCAGGATGGCGACGTCGCCCTGGGTCGGACCGTCCGATTTCGCGCTCGCGACCGACGCGGCGATCGCCGAAGCCGGCAACGCGGCGGCGCCGACGATGCCGACCTGCTTCAGGAAAGAACGTCGTCCGACGACTCGCTGCCAAAGCGCCTGCAGTTCCTGCTCCTGCGAATCCGACGCAGGGGCTTCTGATCGCCCGCCAGGGCGCACGTCTTGCATACTCATGTGAGTCCTTCCTCTTGTGAAGGCGGTTAGTGGTTTGTTACTACGTGCCCGCGCGGGCGTCACCCGGCGCCCCACACTCCAGTGCGCCAGAGCCAGGTGAAGTTGAAGGATGGATAAGCATCGAACAAGTCCAGCTGCACTGCGGCCGGTGGACGGGTACTCCGGCCCCTCATCTTCCCCGGACTCCGGCCCCTGACAGTTCCTTCCCGAAAAATCTCACGTCAGCGGGGGCCCCGAGAACGTGGGCCCTCACCGCAGACCGCGAGCCGCGCAGGTTCACGAGCGCGACACTAACCTGCGACGCATGGGTAGCGATGACGGCCTGCCGAGGATCCGGTTCGCCTCCGCCGCAGCATGGGAGCAGTGGTTGGGGGAGAACCATTCGGGGTCCGACGGTGTGTGGATCAAGATCGGCAAGAAGGACAGCGGCATCGACAGCGTCCGCTATCCCGAGGTGCTCGAGATCGCGCTGTGCTTCGGATGGATCGACGGGCGGCGCGAGGCGCTCGACGAGCGGTACTTCCTGCAACGGTTCACGCCTCGGCGGGCGCGCAGCCGGTGGTCACGGATCAACCGCGGCAAGGTCGAGCGGCTGATCGCAGACGGGCGGATGCGCGCGGCCGGCCACCTCGAGGTTCAGCGGGCGAAGGCCGACGGGCGTTGGGAAGCCGCGTATGAGGGCCAGAAGCGGATCACGGTCCCCGACGATCTTCAGCGCGAGCTCGACGCGCGCCCCGAGGCCAAGGCGTTGTTCGCCGGTCTGAGCAGCCAGAACCGCTACGCGATTCTGTACCGCCTCCAGGATGCGAGGCGCCCGAAGACCCGCGCCCGGCGCCTGGAGAAGTTCATCACGATGCTCGAGGCGGGCGAGTCGATCTACCCGTAGCCCTTCTCGGCCGTCGGAGTCGCGCTGCCGGCTTCGATCTCAAGTCGCGTAGGGGCAGCCCTTGGCGGGACCCCAGTTACCAGACGGAGCGGGCTGACCCATGCGCTGGGCGAAGTCCTGCGTCCAGACCGAGCCGGCGGCGAACTTACCCGCCACGCTGCGCCCGACGCCGGTTCCGACGTCGCTGAATGAGGGATCAAGGATGTTGCTGCAGTGACCAGTGCTCCCCATCCACCCCGTGACGACCGCGCGCGGGGTGCTGAAGCCGGTGGCGATGTTCTCGCCCGCTGCCGACCAGCGGTAGCCGGTGGCCGTAATCCGGGCGGCGAAGTCCGAGCCGTGCGAGAAGGTGCCCTGCTGGACCATCTCGTTGGTCCAGCCCTGGGCAGAGTGATCAAGGCGGCTCTGCTCGTGCAGCGCGGGGAGTCTGAGAGACACGCGCTGCTGATTGATCAGGCACAAGACCGCGGCGCGGATCGCGTTGCCAGACGCGTGCACTGCCGGCGTGTCGGCGTTGGCGCAGCTCTGCGCGGCATGGGCCTGCCTGGAGCCGTGGTCGACGTGACTCGCGCTGGCGGTGGGCGCAGCGATGGTCAGCGTCGCGGCAACCAGCGTCAGTGCACCGATCATGTTGCGCAGGCCGCGCGCAAAGGTGAAGAGAGTCGGCATATTGATCAGATCGGCATCGGCCTACGTCCAGAGAGGATCACGCGCTCTCCTACAACAAACGTCTAGGGCAAGCGTCTACCCTCGTTGGACGGGCGCGTCAGTCCGCCGGCGCTGGTAAGTGCGAGACTTGCAACCGATCGACACCCGCGAGCGAGAGGTTGCCATGAGCGAGACGCGCGTCAAGTTCCTGCTTTCAGAGCCGGAGATCCCGACCCACTGGATCAACCTGATGGCGGACCTTCCCGGCGACGTGCCGCCTCCGCTCAGCCCACGCACGCTGCAGCCGGCGGGACCGGATGACCTGACGCCGATCTTCCCGATCGGACTGATCCTGCAAGAGGTCTCCTCCGAGCCGGAGATCGAGATCCCCGATCGGGTTCGCGACGTGTACAAGCTCTGGCGACCGACGCCGCTTCACCGAGCGCGGGGACTCGAGGCGGTGCTCGATACGCCGGCGCACATCTACTACAAGTACGAGGGCGGCTCGCCGCCAGGCTCGCACAAGCCGAATACCGCGGTCGCTCAGGCGTACGAGAACGCGACCGCCGGAATCCGCAAGCTCAGCACCGAGACCGGCGCCGGACAATGGGGCTCGGCGCTGGCGTTTGCGTGCCGCCTGTTCGAGCTCGAGTGCGAGGTTTGGATGGTCGGCTCCAGCTACGACCAGAAGCCCTATCGACGCTCGATGATGGAGGTCTGGGGGGCCACGGTTCATCGCTCGCCCAGCGACGTGACGCAGGCCGGTCGCTCGCAGCGCGAGCACCCGACCGGCTCGCTGGGAATCGCGATCTCGGAGGCGGTCGAGGTGGCGGCGCAGAACGACGACACGAACTACGCGCTCGGCTCGGTGCTCAACCACGTTCTGCTTCACCAGACCGTGATCGGACAGGAGGCGCTCGCGCAGATGGCGATGGCCGGCGAGGAGCCCGACGTCGTGATCGGTTGCGTCGGCGGCGGCTCCAACTTCGGCGGCCTGGCGTTCCCGTTCATCCGCCGAGTGCTGCGCGATGGCGCCAGCACTCGCTTCGTGGCCGCCGAACCCGCCGCGTGTCCGACGCTCACCCGCGGCGTGTACGCATATGACTTCGGGGACACCGTCGGCCTCACGCCGCTGATGCCGATGTACACGCTCGGACACGACTTCGTGCCGCCCCCCGTGCACGCGGGCGGTCTGCGCTACCACGGCGACTCGCCGCTGCTCTGCGGGCTGGTCAGGCAGGGCCTGGTGCAGGCGCGGGCCTACCGTCAGAACGAGACGTTCGACGCCGCAGTGCGATTTGCCCGCGCCGAGGGGCTGATCCCGGCGCCCGAGCCCGCCCACGCGATCCGCGCCGTGATCGAGGAGGCGGAGGCGGCCCGCGAGGCAGGCGAGGAGCGCGTAATCCTGTTCGGGCTCTGCGGCCACGGTCATTTCGATCTCGCTGCCTATGACGCCTACCTCGCGGGCTCGCTCAAGGATCCCGAGTTCTCCGAGGCTGATCGGAGCGCCGCGCTCGCGCGATTGCCGGAAGCGCCCGCGCTGGCGTGATCGCGGGAATGCCCCCGCTGGGGCCCCACTCTGTTCGCGGAGCGCCGCGCCTACGGCCGACTTAACCCCACGCTGGTCCCGTGGCTGCAAGACTCGCGCTGATGATCGTTATTTTCAAACCCGGAGGTTCTCATGGCGGATAGCGTTTACCGTGTCACCGAGGTCGTTGGCGTGAGCAGCGAGTCCTGGGAGGCAGCGGCACGCGTGGCAGTCGAGACCGCGGCAAAGAGCGTGCGCGAGCTACGTGTGGCCGAGGTCCTGCGCCAGGATCTGACAATCCAGGACGGCGGCGTCGTGAGCTTTCGCATCCGCCTCGGCATCTCGTTCAAATTCGACCCGAGCGCCTGAGGGCACGCGTCAGGTGGGCACCGGCGCCAGCGGCGTAGGCTGCGCCGGCGCCCGACTCGGGGAGATGAATCCGGCCGCCGTCGCTCAGCAGTCCGACTCGCTCGCGCGAGCGTGGTCACCCCCGTCCGCGCCGCCCTCGTGGAGCCTCACGGCGGCGGTCTTCGCCACGCTGCGCGATGAACCCGAACTGCTGAAGCTGGCGACGGAGATCCCCGCCGATCGACTGCCTCCGCTGCTGTTCTCGGCCGCCAGCACGCTGTTGGTCCGCGAACTGGAGCCCGAGCCACTGCGGCGCTCCTATCCCGTCGCTGGCCAGCCCCAGCCCCCGCTGCAGCCGAGCTTCGCACGCGACTACCGAAGCTTCTGCCTCGAGCACCGCGACGAACTGCTGGCGCTCTGCGTCGCGCACCGCTACCAGATGAGCGAGCCCGGCCGCTGCGCCCACCTCCTGCCGGCACTCGCGCTCGCGGCCGGATCCCGCGAGGTGGCGCTAGTTGACCTCGGGACGGGCGCTGGGTTCGCGCTCCAGCTCGATCGCTACCGCTACGTCTATCGACAGCGTGACGGCACGACGACCACGGTTGGCGACGATGCGGCACCGGTGACGATCGAAACCGAGCTTCGCGGCTCCTGCATCCCTCCGCTGCCGGCGCAGCCACCTCGCATCGTGGCGCGGGTCGGGGTCGACGCCGAACCTGTCGACCTCGCCAACCCGAGCGTCCGCGCCTGGCTGGCGGCCTGCGCCCCGCCCGAGGCTGGTGCGCTTACCCGGTTCGAGCGCGCCGCGGATGTCGTGCTCGCGCACCCTGTCACGGTGCACCGGGGCGATGCGGTCGAAACGCTGCTGGGGCTGATCGCCGAGCTGCCGGCAAATGCGCTCGTGTGCCTGCTCGACGCCTACGTTCACGTGTTCTTCGAACCGGGGCAACTGGCGCGCTTTCGCCGGCTGCTGGCCGACGCGGGTCGCGATCGCGATCTCGATTGGCTCTCGCTCGACCCGCTGGTGCCGCTGGGCCCGCACGCGCAGCGCGCCGTGGTCGGCGTCGAGGTCCCCGCCGCGATTCTCCAGCGCGGCCGCGCCGGCGGCGTGTTCGGAGTGCTGGGGCGCAGGGCGTTTCGCGAAGGTAAGTCTCGAGGCTCACTGCTGGCGCTTGGCCATCCGGGCGGAGCGTGGCTGGAGTGGCTTGGCGGCGACGGCGACGGCTGAGCCGACCGTGAGCGCAGGCTCAGAGGTCGACGCGCTCGCCCATGGTCACGGTGCGATCGTCGGGAAGTCCGAAGTAGACGGCCGGATTCGAGGCGTTGTGGGCCATCAACAGGAATAGCTTTCGCCGCCAGGCACTGAGGCCTGGATTGTCGGTGGGCACGATTGTGATCTGAGTCAGGAAGTAGGTGGCCTGATCCACGTCAGTCACGCCTTCAAGCAGGTCCTGCTCGGCCGCCAAACGCAGCGCCGAGGGGACATCGGGCTCGTCCTGAAAGCCGAACCGGGCCGTCAGCCCCGTGATTCCGTCGTCCCGATGACCGAGCGGATTGACCGCGACTCGATCTGCGTCGGAGATGCGGGGCACGCGCTCGGTCTTGACCGACAGGATGATCACGTGCTCGTGCAACACGTGGTTGTGCTTGACGTTGGCACGCAGCGCCAGCGGCGTGGTCACCGGGTTGGGGTTGAGGAACACGGCCGTTCCCGGCACGCGGCGGATCGGAACCTTCGGCGCCCGGCAGGCCTCGACGAAATCACGCAGCCGCCCTTCCTGTCGCAGTCGGTTGGCGGTCACGATCTCCCGTCCCTTGCGCCAGGTCATCAGCGCGACGAACACCAGCAACGCCACCGACAGCGGCAGCCAGCCTCCATGCGCGACCTTGGTCAGATTTGCGGCGAAGAACGTAACCTCGATGCTCAGAAAGACCACCGCGCCGAGCGCGATCAGCCGCTTGGGCTTGTGCCACAGCAGACGGGCCACCGCCAGAAACAGAATCGTGTTGAGAATGAACGTCCCGGTGACCGCCACACCGTAGGCCGAGGCCAGCGCCGCGGAGGAGCCGAATCCGACCACGATCGCGACCACGGTGACCAGCAGGCCAAGGTTCACCGCCGGCACATACACCTGTCCGATCTCCTGCTCTGAGGTTTGCCGGATCGTCAGCCGTGGCAGAAAGCCGAGCTGGACAGCTTGTCGGGTGACGCTGAACGCGCCCGAGATCACCGACTGCGAAGCGATCACCGTCGCCACGGTCGCCAGCAGCACCACCGGCATCTGCGCCCAGCTGGGGAACAGGAGAAAGAACGGGTTCTCTGCCGCCTTCGGAGAACGCAAGATCAGCGAACCCTGCGCCAGATAGTTGAGCGTCAGCGCCGGGAACACCAGCATGAACCAGGCGCGGCGAATCGGCGCGCGCCCGAAATGGCCCATGTCCGCGTATAGCGCCTCGGCTCCGGTCACTGCCAGCACCACCGAGCCGAGGGCGATGAACGCCACGCTGCCATGGCGCAGCAGGAACTGGGCCCCGTAGGTCGGTGACAAGGCCCTGGTGACACCCGGGTGCTGAGCGACCTCCACGATGCCGGTGAGACCCAGCACGCCGAACCAGATCGCCATCACCGGCCCGAACAGGCCGCCGACCAACTTCGTCCCGTAGCGCTGGATCGCAAACAGCATCGTCAGTACCGCGACCGTGATCGGCACGACCAACGAGCTGAGCCCGGGGGCCGCGACGTCGAGCCCCTGGACCGCCGAGAGGACGGAGATCGCGGGAGTGATCACGCCATCCCCGTAGAACAGCGAGGCGCCGAAGATCCCCAGCGTGACCAGTGTGATCTTCACCGCCGCGCTCCTCAGCCGCGCCCCGTCGATCAACGCGGTGAGCGCCATGATCCCCCCCTCGCCCTCGTTATCCGCGCGCATGATGAAGGTCACGTACTTGACCGTGACGATCATCGTGATCGACCAGAACACGAGCGAGATCACGCCATACACGTCCCCTGTGGTGGTATGCACCGCGTGGTTATCGGCGGTGAACACAGCTTGGAGCGCATACAGCGGACTGGTCCCGATGTCGCCGAAGACGACCCCCAGCGCCCCCAGCGCGAGCGCGGCCATCCCGGCATTGGCGCCCGCCCTGGGTCGAGAGCTCGGTTCCGGCTCGCCCGCCGGCCCCACCTCGGTCAATTGACCCCGATCATCACGTCGGACGCCTTGATCACGGCGACGATCTCGGTTCCGGCTTGTAGGCCCAGCTGTTGCACCGCCTCGACAGTGATCGAGGCGACCAGGCGTTGCCCTTGCACGTCGAGTTCGACGTTGGCGATCGCCTCACCTTGATTGATTGCCACGACGGTGCCCGCGAGCTGGTTCCTGGCGCTGAGCTTCATCTGTTGCTCCTAGGCTTGGGGAGAAAGGTAGTTAACAGCAGCCGGGGGCTCTAGATCGATTGCGCAGCCGTCGGCCAACGTGATCGCTTGCGTGGTTGAGCCGCAGGCCGGCGAGAACCGCCGTCCCGGGGAGCTTTGGGGATGTCGCCAGGCGAGGGCAGCCGGCCGGTCGCAGCGCCGCCGCGAATCAGCCAGTCGTGGAACTGGGGCGCTGGAAGCGGTCGGCTGATGTGATAACCCTGCGCCAGGTCGCATCGCAACACGGCCAGTCGCTCGAGCGTCGGCTCGTCCTCAACGCCTTCGGCAATGACCGTCAGCCCGAGGTCGTGCCCAAGGTTGATCGTCGACCGGACGATGATCAGGTCACTCTCGTCTTGCAGCATCGGTGTCACGAACGACCGATCGATCTTGAGCTCACTGATCGGCAGAGCCTTGAGATTCGCCAGTGACGAGTATCCGGTCCCGAAGTCGTCAACTGACAGTCGGACGCCCAGATCGCTGAGCCGAGCGAGGATCGCGATCGCCCGGTCGGGGTCGGACATGATCATGCTTTCGGTGATCTCGAGCTCGAGCGCCTGTGGCGGGAGCCCGCACGAGGAGAGGATGCGTTCGATCTCGCGCGGAAGATCGCGATCCTGCAGGTTGCGTGCCGACAGGTTGACCGCAATCGACAGGTCCTCTCCGGCGTCTCGCCACGCCGCGCATTGCGAGATCGCACGCTCGAGCACGTGCCGCGTCAGCGCACCGATCAGCCCGGTCTGCTCGACCGCCGGGACGAACGCGGCCGGTGGCAGCAGACCCAACTTCGGGTGCTGCCACCGGACCAGCGCCTCGGCACCCCAGACTTCGAGGTCATCGGCCCGGACCTTCGGCTGGTAATGGAGGATCACCTCGCCGGCAGCGAGCGCTCTGCGCACATCGCTGAGCAAGCTCAGTCGGCGGACCGAATTATGGTCGTGCTCAGCGGCATAGATCTGATAGCCGCTCTGCGCTTCCTTGGCGGCATACATCGCGACGTCCGCCAAGCGAAGCAGCACGTTCGCGCTCCGCCCGTCGAGCGGATAGCGCGCGATCCCGACGCTCGCTCCGACATCGAGCGACAATTCGTCCACGGCGAACGGCTCCTGGACGCAGGCGACGATTCGCGCGGCCACCTTCTCCAGGGTCGGGGGGTCCGTGGTCCGGATTCCGGGGAGCACCGCGAACTCATCGCCGCCGAGCCGCGCCACGAGGCCGGACGGCCCGACATGCGCGCCGAGTCGTGTTCCGAGCTCGCTCAGTAGCGCGTCGCCATAGTGGTGCCCAAGTGTGTCGTTGATCTCCTTGAAGCGGTCGAGGTCGATCAGCATCACCGCGAAGCACTCCCCGTCGGATTCGGCCGCCGCCACCTTCTCCCTGAGCACGGCATGGAAATACCCGCGGTTGGCCAAGCCGGTCAGGTCGTCAGTGGTCGCCATCCGCTCCAGATCCTCGCTGCGTCGGTTCGACAGCAGCAGCTGACCGATCAGGTACTGGAACACGACGAGCACGAGACCAAACAGGGCGATGCCGATGGTCCCCAACTGCACCGCGACGTACACCGCGGCCACGGTCAGCAGCGCGGAGAACAGCTCAGCGGCCAAGATAGGTGCGAGCGTCTCGCGGGTCTTGTGGATCAGCGAGGAGCCGTCGAGGTAACACTGGTACCCGGCCACCATCACAAAATTCAACGCCATCGCGAACACGAATGCGGCAAACACCAACAGGTAATAGGCCGGCTCGCGCGACTCGAGCTGGGTCAGGCGCAACGCGACATGGAAGAACCCGCCGGCAATGATCGGGAACCACATGAAGGTCGCAAGGTTGTTGCGCAGGTAGTGCGGCGCCTCGCGCGAGCGCAGCCAGCCGATCGCGATCGACAGCACCGCCACCAGCGCGGCCGGACCCGCCCCGAGCAACACGGCCGCGAGCATGATCCCGAGGAAGCTTCCCGACAGCTTGAGCTTCGTCGAGGGCGCCTCCACGCTGGTCAGATCGCTGATGATCGTCAGCACCGCGATCACCGCCAACGGCCCTGGCCACCACCGATCCGAGCCGGTTGTGATGATGACCAGGGTGGCACCGGCGATCAGCGCAGTGACGTGCAGCAGCGCGACCGCGCGTCCTGATACCCGCCCCGAGCGCTCGCCCGCGTTACTAAGTGTTGCCTCCGTTGGCACGCTTCAAGCTGTATCGGCCGAAACCTCGCAAATACGTAGCCGTCGACGTGCCTCCGGCGGCCAACGCGACCCGCCCCGCTGACTTAAGCACTACTGCATAGATAACGCCGAAATACCTCCATAACTCCTCCACTTTCCGCCGAGTGGGAAGCGCGCAGCCGATGTCGTATCGAGTACAAAAAAAAGAGAGGGGCCCGCCGTGAACGCGAGCCCCCCTTTGGTGATATGTCAGCCGCCCTTGAATCCCACGTGATTCTCCTTTCGTGGGTGATGTGGAGGCCCTACCGCTGATATCGGCAGCGGGACTCCGGGACCTGAGGTCCCGGAGTCGCGCGTCGACGTTTAGGCTCCGCTTGGCGGTCGAAAGGCTCACGGAATGGGGAGAACGCTGGGGGAATCGGCGCCGCCAATTCCCCCGGGGAATGCGGAACCGGACGATCTGTCGCTCAATCGGCTAGCAGTCCGGTGATGCCGAGCACCAGCAGCACGGTGCCGCCGGCGCCGGCGGCACCGGTCAGCGCCACGTGAGCGGCGTGACGCAGCCGTTCCTCGCTTGACAACAGCCACTGGTCAAAGCGCTCGCCGGCGAAGCGGTGGACGACCAGGATCGCCACGATCGGCGCCACGAACAGCGCGTTGTAGGCCAGCAGCAGGGAGACCTCGACCGGCGCCGTCGGATGCGCGGCGAGGATCGCGGTGATCGCGCCGAAGTAGACGAATGCTGTCGGCAGCTCGATCACCATGATCCCGGCGCCCAGCGTGAACGCCGAGGCGCGACTGTATGAGCGGCGCGGCCGGTGCTTCTGGCCCGGCTCGCGGGGCTGCAAGCGCAGCGAAACGAACGCGTAGGTCAGCGCCAGGACGCCGCCGGCGACTTCGACGATGTGCTCCACCGGACCTCGGACCTGGTGTAGCGCGGAGATCAGCGCGGGCCCCGGCCCGAACACCAGCAGGAGCCCGCCGGCGAGATACACGGCGAACACACCCAGCGTGTAGCTGCCCAGGCCACCGCCGCGGGGCGCGGTCACCAGCCACAGCGCGGGCACGACTGTCGACGGGTTGATCGAATCAGCAATTCCGATCGACGCGACGAGCAGCACGAGCGCGAGCATCGCGACGGACCTACTCTGCGGCGCCAGGCACGTTGACCTTCCCGGGCCCTCAAATCCCAGACGAGGAGGCAACGTCGCGAAGCATCACGATGTGCTCGGGGTTGAGGCCGATTCTCTCTCCGGTCTCAGCCTCGACGACCCAGGCGAAGCCCATCAGTGATCCGCGCGCGGCATCCAGGATCGCCGCCTCGACCGCCTTGACGTCTCCGTCAACGCTGTAGCGGTCGCCGCCGACGACAGTGATTTCGGTGATGCGCTCCAAGCCGGTTCTCCGGGGTCCCGGTGCCGGGGCCCCGGCGGGAGCGCCGGACCCGGTGTCCACTACGAGTGGATTCTACGGCGAGAGGCCGCCTGCCTGCCACGTCCAGACCGCGACGGCGAGCGAGGCCCGGCGTGCGGGATCGGACGTACCCGACGCTCGGGATCGGCGCCGCCGAGACCGTGGTCGATCCCAAGTTGGCCCGCCAATTGACGGACGTCACCATGCTCCCCGGCCCCGACGAGCGTGATCCCCACCCCCTTGCGACCGGCGCGGCCCGTGCGTCCGATGCGATGCACATATGCCTCACTGTCCGCGGGGGGATCGAAGTTGATCACGTGCGAGATGCCGCTGACGTCGATGCCGCGGGCGGCGACATCGGTTGCGACCAGGGTGTCGACCGAGCCGGACTCGAACCGAGCCAGCGCCTGCTCGCGCTGGCGCTGGGACTTGTTGCCGTGCATCGCCAGCGCGTGGACTCCATGAGCGGCGAGCCGCTTGACCAGCCGCTCGGCCCCGCGCTTGGTGCGCACGAACACGAGCGTCAACTCACGGTCGCGACGCAGCTCGTCAACCAGCGCCTCGACCCGGCGCTCGCCTGCCACCTCGATGAACCGGTGCTCGATGTCTGAGGCCGCACGCCGCGCAGCCGGACCCTGCTCGTGGAGCACGGCGTCGCGGGTGTATTGCCTGGCGACGCGGCCCGCCTCGCCATCGAGCGTGGCGGAGAAGAACAAGGTCTGGCGTTTGTCCGGGCACGCGGCGACGATCCGGTCAACGGCCGGCCGGAAGCCCATGTCGAGCATCCGGTCAGCCTCGTCGAGGACGAGGATCCGGATCGCGTCGAGCTTGAACGCGCGGCGGGCCAGCAGGTCTTCAAGCCGGCCTGGGGTGGCGACGAGGATGTGGGACGTGGCAGCATTGGTGGCCTGCTTGACCAAACCCACACCACCGTAGACGGCCGTGACGCGAAGCGCCCGCGCGTGCGCGATGCCGCGGATCTCCTCGACGATCTGGGTCGCCAGCTCACGTGTCGGCACGAGTACCAGCGCCGCGGGGCGCGGCCCGGGCGAATCGATCCGGTCAGCCATCGGGATCCCGAAGGCCAGCGTCTTGCCCGATCCCGTGGGCGATTTCGCGAGCACATCGCGGCCGGCGAGCACGTCGCCGATGACCAGACGTTGAACGGCGAATGTTTCGGTGATTCCTCGCTCCGAGAGCGAGCTGACGACGGCGCGGGAAACGCCGAGATCAGCGAAAGACTGCGTAGACATCCATGACTCCTTGACGGCGCTGTGGGGCCGCGTACGGTTCGGGAGGCTGTTGCTGACCCGAACCGCTAGCTGCGGTACCCAAGCGAGCTGCCTCGCGGCCGACGGCGTCGACCGCTACGAGCAACCGTAGCAGCTTCGAACAGCGCTGCTCAGGCGTCGAATTCCACCACCGAGTACGCGCGGCAGTCGAGCACCTCACGAATCCCGTCCGATACCCCGACCGCGGGCTGGCGGTGCACCACGAACGGCTGCTGGCGTCCAAGGTCGAAGATCGCCATCACGATGTCGCCGTGGACCGGATCCGGCAGACCCACCTCGGTCAGGCAATCGGCCCCCCGACGACGGGACCACAGCTGCAAGATCCGGCGCTGGCTCGGGCGCCGGCCAATATCGAGCTCGACCGCGGTGCGCATCGCGATATAGGCATCCTCGGCGGTGCGTCCCTGTGCGGAGACGCCCGGGATGAAGAAGGCTGTCATGTCCGACTACAGCCCGCGCTCGCGCGCGTTCCGGCTCAGGGCAACGGCCAGCGCACCCGGCTCGAGCTGAGCGTCCAACTCGGCAATTCGCCGGTCGAGGCGCAGCGACTCACGGTGGACCGAGTCCTGAAGTCCTTCGAGCAGTTCCTCCAGGTGCGCGACTCGCGTTTCCAGCGCGCGCACCAGCGGGACTTCCGGATCGGCCCGATCGGCGGCCGGCCGGGGGCCGCTCACGGCGGCCGCACGCCTCATCTGCCTAATCCGTGTGACTAGGCTCTCCCGCTCCGGCATCGCCACGACCTAGCTGCGTCGCTTAGGCTGCTGAGCCGGACGCGGAGGGTAGCGGCGGCGCTCCTCGTCGGTCATCTTGCGGATGACCAGAGACCCCTCCTGGACCTGCTCACGCACCAGCTCAAGCTTCGCCTGGCGTCGCTCCTCTGCCCGCTCTCGTGTCGTTTTCATGCGTTCACTCCGATCTTCCACACTGATCGGGGGAGATTCTCAACTGACCCAGATCGCATCCGCGTTTGTACGAGAACCTCATGGCGACAGCGTTGCCCATCTATCCACCGTAACACCCCCGACCAACCAGCCTCGGCGCGCCGAGCAGCCGGCCGCGATGACGCCGGCCGGAAGCAGCGCGATGCTTCCGGCCGGCGGCCCCCAACTCGTGCCTTGGTACTCCCTAGTTGACGACGATCCCGAACGGCGCCGCGCCGGCGGGAAGTGCCGTTGGCGAGGAGGGCAGTTCGGTCAGATCGCCTCCCCTGACGATGAAGCCGCTGACTGCGGCGCGGCCGCTATCGACGACCCAGAGCGTCGCACCGTCGGGGCTCAGGCGCACATCCTCGGGTCCCAGGCTGATCGGCTCCTTGAACAGCGTGCTGCCGATCAGCTGCAACGATCCGTCGTCGCCGATAAGGTAATGCGAGATGCTCGGGACGGCGGTGTTGACGGTGAACAGAACCCGGCCGTCGTGACTTATCTCGACCCAGCAGGGCGCCGTCTGCAGGTCGGCGAACGGGGACGATCCGATCGAGGTCAGGCTGCCGTCGGCGGCGGCGCTGTAGGCGGACACGGTCCCGTTGTTGGCCCCACCATGGGCGTTGGAGACGAACAGCTGGGACGGATTGGTCGGGCGGAACTCGCTCCCGAACGGACCGGGGCCCTGAGCCGCGTACGGCGACCCCGGCGCGGCGGTCAGCCCTCCGGCGCTGCCGACGGAGAAGCTGTCGATCTGAGAGGTCCCCACGCGGGTTCCGACCAGCTTGGTGCCATCGCCGCTGAACAGGGCATCGCCGGGCTGCGAGCCGTCCGGCAACGCGACCGTCGATCCCGGGACTGGCCGCAGAGTGCCGTGCCGGCCGAGCCGGAAGCCGGTGTAGTCGCTGCCGCCGAGGCCGGCGTTGGCCACATACACGAGGCGGTTATGAAGCGTGATGCTGACGGGCTGGATGCCCCCCGAGCCGATGACTCCGTCGGGGACCGCTCGCAGCGAGCCGTTGGGCCTGATCCGCAGCACCGAGATCTGATTGCTGCCGGCATCCACGGCCAGCAGATAACGACCGGATCGGGTCACCTGAAGCGCCCCCTGAGATCCGATCGCAACTCCCGTCCCGGCCCCGCCGGCCGGAAACGGGGAGCCCGGCAAGGGCGTCAGCGTTCCGTTGCCGTGACGGTCGAATGCGGCAATTGTGTTGGTCCCGACCGTGTTGTCATTGACGTACACATGTCCCACCACGTTCAATTCCGCCGCGCTCGCCGACGCACTCAGGGTTGCAGTGAATGCGACCGCGAGCAGCGTCGTGCACAGCGACAAGCGTGTTAGCCAGCGCATTGCTTTCTCCTATGTCGGATACGTGTCGGTGTGTGCCCTAGGGCGGCCCGGCCGGAAGCAACCGCGGCACATGTGACTCACTGCTCCCGGACCGGTGGTCACCGTCATTGGATCAGAGCCGTGCGGTTACATCAATGGCAATCGCGCGATTGGCATTGAACGTTAAGACCTTCGGCCCGAACCGCTACGCCGAGCTGCGACTGGGATGCAATCCCGCCACCGGAAGGCTGAACCGGACCCGGGTCCCGATCGCCGACTCGGCTAACCAGATCCGTCCACCGTGGGCCTCGACGATCGCCCGCGAAACCGCCAGGCCGAGCCCCGCGCCCTCGCCCGAGCGCGCGGCGTCGACGCCACCGCGGTAGAACGCGGTGAACACTCGGTCGCGCTCCTCGGGCAAGATTCCGTCGCCGCTGTCGGCGACCTCCACCTCGATCCCGGCGGCGACCGGCTCGGCGCGCACGACCACGCTGCCGTCGGCAGGGGTGTGCCGGATGGCGTTCTGGATCAGATTGAACAGGACGCGCTGCAGCTTCTCCGGGTTCGCCCGCGCAGGGAGAAGCGCATCCGGCACGTTGGCCACCACGAGCACGCCCTTGGCCTCCGCCTGGACCCGCATCGCTTCGACGGTCTCGCCGACCAGCTCGCGCAGCGGCACCTGCTCCAGCGACCAGCTGATGTCTCCGGCCTCGAGCCGCGAGAGCTCGAACAGGTCGTCGATCAGCGCACTCAACGCGTCGATGTGGGTGCGCATCCGCTCCAGGTACCCGCGGCGCACCTCTCCCTGAACGATGTCATCGCCGACCGCCTCGGCCAGCAGCCGCAGCGAGGTGATCGGCGTGCGTAGGTCATGTGAGACCGCCGCTACGAGATCGCGCCGCGCCGCGTCAGACTGGTCGCGAGCCAGCTCCTCGGCCCGCAGGTGGGCGATCATCGCATTCGCGGCGAGCGCCAGCTCGGCCAGTTCGTCGTGCGCGGTGGTGGCGATCACCACCGAACGCTCCCCCTGCCCGACCGCTTCCAGCCCATCGCGGATCGCCGCCACATCGCTGAGGATCCCGTCGGCCAGCAGCTTTGCTCCGACCACCGCGAGGATGCCCGCCGCCGACACAATCACCGCGACCAGAAGGGCGGCGTGACCGGAGACGACCATCAGCAGGCTGACCACGACCAGCGCCAGCAGCACCGGCGCCACGGCAATCGCCACCGCGAGCGCAAACTGTCGTGACAGCGGCCCCGCCGAGCCGCGCGCCCGCCGCGCGATTGCGGCTGGAACGCGCCCGGTGCGGCTCACGGCTGGAAGCGGTAGCCGACGCCCCACACGGTCTGGATGTGGCGAGGCTGCGCCGGGTCGGCTTCGATCTTCGATCGTAGCCGGCGGATGTGAACCGTGACCGTCGAGGTGTCGGTGTAGAACGAGTACTGCCAGACCGCGTCCATCAGCTGGTTGCGGGAGAACACCTGCCCCCGATGGCGCGCCAGGAACAGCAGCACGTCGAACTCGCGCTGCGTGAGCGCAACCTCCTCGCCGCACACCGTCACCCGGCGCGAGGCGGGGTCGATCGTAAGCTCGTTCAGCTCCAGCGGAGCTTCCTGGGCCGGCGAGGTGTCCACGCGCCGCAGCACGGCGTCGACGCGCGCCACCAGTTCCACGGGGGAGAACGGCTTGACCACGTAGTCATCGGCGCCGAGGCGCAGGCCGATCACGCGATCGGACTCCTCACCCTTGGCGGTCAGCAGGATCAGGGCGATCCGGTCGCGGTCCTGATCCCTTAACCGGCGCATGACCTCGAGCCCGTCGATCCCGGGCAGCATCAGATCGAGGACCACGAGGTCCGGGCGCTGATCGGCGACCGACTCCAGTGCCTGGAGCCCGTTCCCGGCGATGCGGGTGCGGTATCCGGCCCGCTCGAGGTAGCGCGCGACCACCTCGGCGATCGTCGGCTCGTCGTCGACGATCAGCACCGAACCCCTGGCATGGCCCTCCATGACGACGATTCTCGCAGTGATTACGAGGAAAATCGGAGCGAGCGCCGGCTAGTTCACGGGTTGTTCAGGACATCTCCGCTGATCGGCGACCCGGCTAAGTCGCGC
>Ga0209839_10000283_pt1 | contig 26387 bp, 25 predicted proteins | sample OrgsoiDNA2013050_FD_185800 | JGI IMG/M metagenome (GOLD analysis project Ga0209839, IMG submission 185800) | Permafrost soil microbial communities from the Arctic, to analyse light accelerated degradation of dissolved organic matter (DOM) -... | ecosystem: Environmental > Terrestrial > Soil >... | reverse complement strand
CGAAGGATCTCGGCGCGTCGGTCATTGTCGAGAACAAGCCTGGAGCGGGAACCATCATCGGAAGTCAGGCGGTCGCGACCAGCGAGCCGGATGGCTACACGCTGCTGATGGGGACGTTTGCGAATGCCGTCAATCCAAGCCTGAATGTGAAGCTGCCCTACGACCCGCACAAGGATTTCGCGCCCGTTGCGCTGATTGCACGCTCCTTCAACATCGTCGTCGTCAATTCCAACTCCGCGATCAAATCGATTGGCGACTTGATCGCGGCGGCGAAAGCCGAGCCGAACAAACTATCCTATGGGACCTACGGCAACGGCACCTCGGCGCATCTCGCCGGCGAACTGTTCAAGAGCTTGGCCAAGGTCAATCTGACGACGGTGCCCTACAAGGGCTCGGCGCCTGCCATCACCGACCTGATCGGCGGCCAGATCCAGGTGATGTTTACCACGGTGGCGAGCGCCGCTTCGCTGATCGCGGGCGGCCAGTTGCGTGCGCTTGCCGTGACCTCGGCGGAGCGTTCGCCGGCATTCCCGCAATTGCCTACTGTCGCGGAGGCCGGCGTTCCCGGCTACGTCGTGGAGAGCTGGTATGGCCTGTTCGCGCTGGCCAGGATGCCTGCCGACATCATCGACCGCCTCAACAGATCCGCCGCCTTGGCCGTTCAATCCGAGGCTTTCAAGATGCTCAGCGTGAATGAGGGCCTCGTCATGGTCGCGCGGCCTCCGCAAGAGCTCGACCGATATGTTCGTGGCGAGGAGGAGCGCTGGCGCAAGGTGATCCAGGACGCCGGGATCAAGGTCGAATAGCGGGGGCGCCGGTTGGGGTTGGCCGCGGTCGAAAGTTTGTTGCCGGCTTGCAGGAATATTCGCGGAGCGCGGGTGTTGCAGAGGGGCGTCCGTAGTGCGTAAAACCCCGCTGCGCTACTCTTTGAAGCATCAAGAAAAAGACTGAACAGGAGGAAATCGCCGGCTTCTTCGACAAGTATCTGGGAAATAGGCCGCCGATGAAATAACGAAAGAGTCAGCCGTCAATTCGAAAATCCAGGGAGGATTAACAATGTCCGGCACCACACCACGCACCTTTGCTGCCCTAAGCCTCGCCCTGATCTGCATCGCGTCGCCGGCGTCGGCGGCGGATGATACCGTCCGCATCCGCGGCACCATCGAACGCGTCGAAGGTCCGGTTTACGTGGTCAAGAGCCGCGACGGCGCCGAACTAAAGCTGACCGTCACCGACAATCCGCTGTTTGTCGCAATCGCTCCCTCGACCATGGCGGACATCAAGCCGGGCATGTTTGTCGGCTCGGCCGGAACGATGCAGCCCGACGGCACCCAGAAGGCGATCGAGGTGCATATCTTCCCGGAATCGATGCGCGGCACCGGCGAAGGCCATTACGACTGGGATCTCAAGCCACAGACCAAGATGACCAATGGCAATGTCGAGCAGACAGTTGCCGGGGTCGATGGACCGCTGCTGTCCGTCAAGTACAAGGACGGCGAGAAGAAACTGGTGGTGACCCCGGAAACCGTTGTTGTCACCTACGTCCCCGGCAACAAGGACGACCTCAAGCCGGGAACCAGGATCTTCGTCGGCGCCGCGAAAAAGCAGCCTGACGGCACGTTGCAGACCCCGCGTATTACCTACGGCAGAAACGGCGCGGGACCGGCATTTTGACTTAGATATAGCGTCGCGGCACTGTCGACAGCCTTTTACAACGGAAGCAGACTTCAACCTGGAGGATACTATGCGTTCAATCGTTTCGCTGACACTGGCAGCCTGCGCCATTGCGGTCATGAGTTCGCCGATACTTGCGCAAACGCCGGCGCCGGCGCCGGCGGCAGTGCCAGCAACGCCGCCGGCGCCGCCGGCCGCGGGCGGTACGCCCGATGCGATGCCGTTCGATATTCCCTACGGTCAGTCGATCGGGCTCGAGCACGCCAAGCAGGTGATGGCCGCCGCCGAAGCCGAGGCCAAAAAGCGAAACTGGAAGATGAACATCGCCGTGGTCGATACCAACGGCGAACTCGTGCAGTTTGAGCGGATGGAGGGCGCGCAGATCGCATCCGGCTCGATTTCGGTCGGCAAGGCGCGCACCGCGGCGCGCTTTCGCCGCGAATCCCGCCTGTTCTACAACGCGTTTGAAACCGGCCATGGCTACGTCAGCACACTCGATCCGACCTTGGTCGCCAGTCCCGGTGGATTTCCGCTGGTCGAGGGCGGCAAGCTGATCGGCGCGGTTGGCTGCAGCGGCGGCACCGGCGATCAGGACGCCGCGGTATGCAAGGCCGGCGCCGAGGTCGTGAAATAGCACGGCGTTTTCTGGCCCGGCACGAGCAGCGCCGGGTTTCGTTGGCGCCGCCGCGAGACACCGCACGCGGCGCCAACACGACCGTTATTGTCGCGCGTATCTTTGCCCGACCGGCAGGGGAGGATTATTGCTCGATCTTGATATTGCCGGCCTTGGCGACTGCGGCCCAGCGCGCGATATCGGAAGCCAGAATCCGGCCAAACTCTTCGGACGAATTGCCGACCGACAGGATGCCGAGCGGTTTCAAGCGAGAGCTCACCTCCGGCAATCGCGCGATCCGCATGATTTCGCCCTCAAGCTTCTTGACGATCACGGGCGGCGTCTGCTTGGGCGCGAACAGGCCGCTCCACAGCACCGCATCGACATCGGCGCCGGCCTCTTTCAAGGTCGGCACGTCAGGCAGTTCCTCCATCCGTTTGGGCGCCGCAACCGCGAGCGCGCGCGCCTGGCCTCCCAGCACCTGGCTCAACGCCGGACCGGCATCGGCGATGGCAGCAGTGACCTGACCTGAGATCACCGCCATCACCGAATCGTTAGCGCCCTTGTAGGGAATGACCTGCATCGGCGCGCCGGTCTTTTGCTTGAACAACTCGGTCACCAACTGAAACGAGGCGGACGAGCTGGCATAATTTGCCTTGTCCGGATTGGCCTTGGCGTAGGCGACAAGTTCGGCGACCGATTTGATCGGCAACGATGGGTTAACGATCAGGATCAGCGGAAACGATGCCAGTTCGGAGACGGCAACAAAATCCCGGATCGAGTCGTACGGCAGCCTGGCGTAGACGGCGGGGTTGATAGCCATGCCGCTGGCGCCGACCAACAGCGTGTAGCCGTCCGGCGCCGACTTCGCGACATATTCGGTGGCGACAATCGCGCCGCCACCCGGCTTGTTTTCGACAATGACGGGCTGGCCGAGGCTTTCGGACAATTTTTGCCCAAAAATCCGCGCGATGATGTCGTTGCCGCCGCCCGCGCTGAAGCCGACGATGATGTGAACAGGCCGGGTCGGATATCTTGATGGGTCTTCCTGCGCGAAGGCGGGCGTGACCGGGGCCGTGGTGAGCGCGATCAATCCGAGACAGATACCGACTGAGAGAAACCAGCGACGGGCGTTCATCGGCTTGTTCCTCAGAGCGGCGTGACGTGAACGTGCAGCACGGCGGCCTTGCCGTCGTCGAGCGCAGACAGGCAGCGGTCGATGGCGGAATCAAGATCGTCGGGTTCGGTGACGCATTCGCCATGGGCGCCGAACGCCCGCGCGACGGCCGAAAAATCCCGCTGCTCGCCCTGGCGGCCCGATCTCAGCCGCGACTGAAACTGATCGGTTTCGGCGGCAATTCCCTTGGGATAAACCCGCTGCACGGCGGATTTCACCGCCTGCCAGCCGCCATTATCCAGCACGACGGTCAGAACCGGAATCTGATATTGCTGCGCCACCGCGTAGACGCTGTCGGGCGATGAGAAATGATATCCGCCGTCGCCGATCACCTGCACAATGCGGCGCTCCGGCTGCGCCAGTTTTAATCCCAGCGCCATCCCGCCCGAGAATCCAAGCCCACCGCCGGCGAGGCCGACATAGCTCGAAGGCCTGGTGCGCGTGATGTGCTCCTGCAGGATCGGTGCGTTGCGGATGGCTTCGTTGATGACAATATCGTCCTGCGACAGTTTTGCGTTCAGCGTGGCGAACACGAAGGCCGGGTTGAGCGCGCCCGAAATGCCCTTGTTGGCGCCTGCGGTGGCACGGCGTTTTACGGTTGCTTCGCGCGCACCGCTCCAGCTTGCGATGCGCTCGGCGACGCGTTTGCGCCAGGCGTCGTCGGCGCGCGCCTCCACGGCGTCGATCACCTGCTGCAGCACGATGGCGCAATCGCCCTGGATTCGCATGTCGGTCGGAAATCCCCACATCGGAAAATCCGACTTCAAGGGATCGACATCGATCTGGATCCATTTGACCGCGCCGGCATGCCGGGCGTATTGCGGGATGAACGGTACATCCGAGTCCAGCAGCAGGCCGAGATCGGCGGTCTCGAACAGGGGCAGGGGATCGAAGCCGGCGAAACATGGCGAATCTTGCGAGATATTGAGGTCGATCGAATTGAATTCCGCGACCCGGATGCCGCAGGTCCGCGCCAGCCTCTCCAGCACCGCGACGGCGTCCGGCTTGCGGCCGAGATAGGCGGTCAGCGCAATCGGATTTTCCGCCGCCATCAATGCGCGAACGATCGCATCGACCCGCGCGGGCTCGATACCGCCTGTGTGCACACCGCCATATCGTGCCGGCGGATAGGCCGGCATGTCGGCGTCGTCCCATTGCTCGGCGAGCGTTTCGCGCGGCAGCATCATGTAGACGGGGCCGGGCGGATCGCTTTGCGCAAACGCGCTGGCGCGGGCCAGGGCTTCCTTCACCACGATGCCGGAGGGCAGTGAATATTCCCATTTGACATAGGGCCTGACGATGCTGGCGATGTCGAACGGGTCCTGCACGAAATGCACATAGGTGTCGCGCGAACCCCGCAGTTCGCCGTGCAGCGTATACGGCGCGCGGCCGGCAAACAGCATCACCGGCAAGCGATAGCGAAACAGGTTCTGGATCGCCATGGCGGCATTCGCGGTGCCGGCATCGACGTGCACCAGAACCGCCTGGCCGCGTCCCGTCGCAAGGGCATAACCGCCGGCCATGTGCACCGCGACGACCTCGTGCGGGCACAGGATCATTTCGGGATGCTTCAAGCCTTCGCTGTCCCAGCGCGCCATCTCCTCGATCAGGGAGACGTGGTCGGTGCCCAGATTGGCAAAGATGTACTCCACGCCGAGATCGACCAGGCCTTGGAGGAAATGATGCGCGGTTGAGTGACGGCTCATGCTCTATGACTTTCCCGGCAGCGTCTCCGCGACAAACTTGTTACGGAGCGTACCGATGCCGGTGATGTCGATCTCGACCACGTCGCCGGCTTTGAGGTCGGGGGACGCACCGTCGGTCCCCATCCAGATCACGTCGCCCGGCCATAACGTAAAGTATTTGGTCAGCTCCACGATGAACGGCTTGATGCCGAAAATCATGTCGTTGGTATGGAAGCGGTTGCTCTCCTTGCCGTTGACCTTGACGACGGTTTCCATCTTGTCGAGGTCGACGTCGGTCTCGATCCATGGCCCCATCGGCTTGAAAGTGTCGGCATTTTTCGCGCGCCAAAGCCCGCGATCGGCCTTCTGCCACGTCCGTTCGCTGACATCATTGCCGATGGTGTAGCCGAACACGCAGGACATCGCGTCGGCCTCGGTCAGATGCTTTGCCTTCTTGCCGATGACGACGACCAGCTCGCCCTCGTAGTGGATCTTCTCGGTAGCGGTTGCCGGGATCACCACATCTTCGTCATGCGCGATCAGCGCGTTCTGCGCGCGGTAGCCGATCTCGGGCCGATCGGGAACGTTGGGCACTTCGCCGCGCTTGTCGGCGGCTTCCTTGAGATGCTTGAGGTAATTGAGGCCGACGCAATAGAACGTGCGCGGCATCAGCGGTAGTTCGATCTTCACCTCCGCCAGGGCATGCGCGCGCGGTGTGCGCTGCCATTCGCCGAAGGGATCGCCGCTGACCGCGGTCACGCGGTCGCCTTCGACGACCCCCCACGAGGTTTGTCCGCCCGCCGTAAATTTGAGCCAACGCATGCCTACTCCCTTTTTTGTTATTCGGCCGCCACGCGCGGCTGACTTTTCCATGCGCCGGCAGCCGGACGCGGCAGGCCGAGATTTTCGCGAAGCGTCTTGCCGGCGTAGTCTTTGTGGAACAAGCCGCGGCGTTGCAACTCGGGGACGATGTGGCGAACGAAGTCGGCGTACGACCCCGGCACGTAAGTCGCCGCAATGACAAAACCGTCGCAGCCGCGACCCAAAAACATCTCTTCCAGCCGGTCGGCAATCTCCTTCGGGCCGCCGACGATGGCGTCCTGGGTCTGACCGCGGCCCGAGAAGGTGATGAAATCGCGCGTGCTGGGATTGGTCTTGCCGCTGGTCCGCAGCACCCCGTCGCGGATGCCGATCATCCCCTGCATTCCCGTCAGCTCTTCCGTCGTCAGCGGCTCATCGATGTGCTTTGAGGCGAAATCGTAGTTCAGTCCCTCCGACAGCAGCGACAGCGCGTCGATTTCCAGCGGCAGCTTTTCGATCAGCGCCATCTTGTCTTCGGCCTCGGACCTCGTCGCGCCGGACACCGGCGTCACCAGATTGCAGAGGAACATCTGGTCGGGATCGCGGCCTGCTTTCGCGGCCTCGTTCCGGATGGCGTCGTAGCCTTGCCTCGCGCTGGCCAGATTGCGCGCCGCCGTGAATATCACCTCGCCCCATCGCCCCGCAAAGCGTTGGCCGCGGCCGCTGGCGCCGGCTTGAATAATGACGGGATGCCCCTGTTCCGAGCGCGGCACCGTGAACGGTCCGCGCGACTTGAAGAATTGCCCGTTGTGATCGAGGCGCTTGACCTTGTCGGGATCGGCGAACCGGCCGGACTTCTTGTCGATCAAGAGCGAACCGTCCTCCCAGGAATCCCAATGGCCGAGCACCACTTCCATGAATTCGTCGGCGCGGTCGTAACGGAAATCATGGTCGAGATGCGCGTCCTTGCCCATATTGTGCGCTTCGCCATCGTTGACGGAAGTCACCACGTTCCAGGCGGCGCGACCGCCGGTCATCAAATCGAGGGTGGCGAAGCGGCGGGCGACGTCGAACGGTTCGTAATAGGTGGTCGAGCAGGTCGAAGCGAGCCCGAGTTTCTCGGTCACCATTCCCATCGTGGTCAGCACCACGATCGGGTCCATCTTCACGCAGCGGATGCCGTATTCGACGGTATGCCTGTGATCGTTGCCGTAGCGATCCGGCATCGCCAGACGATCGTCGAAGAACGCCATGTGGAATTTGCCGGATTCCAGAATTCGGGCTATCTCCTGGTAGTAATCAGCCGACATCGAATCGTCGCGCGATTCCGGATGGCGCCACGAACTCGGCAGGTTGGTGCAGTTCTGCGCCTGCAGGAATCCGACCATCGCCATTTGTCGCGTCATACTGCTCTCCTAAGTGTCGGCCGATTGAGATGTCACGCCAGATCAAGCTCGGCGGCCAGCTTGTATCCGCCGGCCAGCAATCGCAGCTTTTCCCAGGTTGCGTCTTCGACGTCGATGCCCGAAACCCTGCGCTGCTGCTCGCGGATATATTCGACCTCGCCCGGATAGAACACGCCCGGAGAGCCTTCCGACGGCGGCGTCGCCTTCAGGTACCGCGCGAACTCGGCGACTTCCTTTTTGAAATCCTTTAGCGGGCGGAATGCGGCGACATTGAACACCGCCATGAAGCATCCGTCATTGTGGCGGCCGGTGGGCTCGACCCCAAAACCCAAGCCCGTGAGCAGCCCGCACAACACTTCGACCATCGCGGCCAGGCCTGAGCCCTTGTAGCCTTCGGTGCCGCCGAGCGGCAGCAGCGCGCCGCCCTTGCGGAATTGTCTGGGGTCGGTGGTTTGCCGTCCGTCGCTGTCGACGATCCACCCGGCCGGGATATCCTCGCCGCGGGCGGCCGCGAGCTGGATCTTTCCGGCCGCGACCGCCGATGTCGCCATGTCCAGATAGAACGGCGCCTCGAGGTCGGACGGCACCGCGATCGAAATCGGATTGGTGCCGAGCCGCGCCTCGCGGCCACCGAAGGGGGCGACGTGCTTCGGAGAGCGGCCGGAATCGGCGGTGGCAAGCCCGATCATGCCTTCTTTCATGGCCATCATCGGATACGCGGCGAGCCGTCCGACATGGCTTTGCCGGAACACCGTGCAGGCCGCGACGTTGGCGGTCTTCGCCTTCTCGATCGTCAATGCCATCGCCTTGGCGTTGACATGAAAGCCAAAGCCCCAATGACCATCGATGACCGTCGTGGTCGGCGATTCCTGCACAATCGTCCACTTCGCGCCGGGAACGATATGCCCGACCTTGATGCGGTCGATATAGGTCGGGATCGCGATCACGCCATGCGAATCATGGCCGGCGAGGTTGGCGTTGACGCAGCCGACCGCCACGGCGCTGGCTTCCTCATCGGACGCGCCGGCGGCCCTGAGCAGCGCTGCGCCGATGCGCGTGAGACGGTCGGCCTGGACGATCGGCATGGGGGTTTCCTCTTGTCGCGCCCGCGCGAGCGGCGGGTCTTGCTTCTTGCGGTAGCTCCGTATGGTCTCAAAGCGATCGCCCGTTAGCAATGATTTAACGCCAGAGTCTTGGGTGCAATGCGCGTTGCGCATCCCGGCCCCCCGGCACTTTTCTCCGGTGCCATGGTCCATGAGGCCGCCGGCGGAAACGTAGTTTTTCGGACTTTTGCCGGTCATTATTGGGGTTACGTTTACCCTGAATCCCAACTCGTGCCGGTCTATAACGGCCGCTTTAGGCGTCCACCCGCATAAAATCCCGGGGAATTGGCAGATACTGCCGCAGGGAGCTGACGCTTTTGGAGACGTATATCGCCCGGACGTTTGCCGCGTTGAGTGCGACCAACGAAGCGATTCTATACGCAAAATCGCCCGAGGAATTGTACCGGCAGGTCTGCGAAGCCGCATTTTCCAGCGGCGACTTCATGGCGACGGCAATTTTTTTGCTCGAGCCGGGCACCAGCATGCTCCGCCTTGCCGCCGGCTTCGGTGAGGACATTGTACGTCTGCGCAGCATCGCGATATCGATCGTAGCTGATACGCCCGAGGGGTCGGGGGTCTGCGGACAGGCTTTTCGCGACCAGAAGGTAAGCATCAGCAATGATTACCTGAACGACGCGCGTTCCCGTGCCTGGCGACAAGGGGCATCTGACGCGCATATCGGCGCGGCGGCGGCGTTGCCGCTGACGTGCGACGGTCGCAGCGTCGGCGTGCTGCTGGTCACGCGGCGCGAGGCCGGCTCGCTGGACGACCAGATCGTCTCGCTTTTCGTGCGCATGTCGGCGAACATTTCTTATGCGCTCGACAATTTCGACCGTGAGGCCGCGCGCAAGAGCGGCGAGCGAGCCATGCGAAGATTGAACCGGATGTTCGGCGCCATCAGCGCGACCAATGAGGCCATTCTTCGCGCCAAGACGGAGCAGGAACTTTACCAGCTGGTCTGCGATGCCGCCGTTAACAGCGGAGAATCCATTGCCACGGTGGCCTTTCTTGCCGAGCCGGATTCGATCTGGCTGAAACCGGTCGCGGGAACCGGTGAAATTGTCGAACTGATCACGCAAGCGCGCTTCTCGATCGATCCGGATGACTTCCATGGGACCGGCGTTTGCGGCAACGCGTTTCGAACGCAGAAGCCTTGCATCAATCTTGATATCCTCAACTCGGTGCAGGGACGGCCGTGGCAGCAGGCGGGACGCGAGACCGGAGTTGTGGCTTGCGTTGCCCTTCCGCTCATCAAGGCCGGCAACAGCGTCGGCGTATTGCTGTTCTTTGTCAGCAAATCCTGGGCGGCCGACAAGGAGATCGTCGCGCTGCTGGCGCGAATGGCGGAGAACGTCTCGTTCGCTCTCGACAACTTCGACCGCGCCGACAAAAAGGCGAAGGCTGACAAGGAAGAGGAGCGCTTGACGCGAATGTTCGTCGCCCTCAGCGCGACCAATGAAGCGATCATGCGGGCCAAAACGCGGGCGGAGCTATTCGAACTGGCATGTGAGGCCGCGGCGAATGGCGGCAAATTCACCTCAACCACCATCGGGCTCGTACGAGCCGGCAAAGATTTTCTCAACATCGTCGCGTCAGCCGGACCGACCGCGGAAGCGACAAAGAAAGTAAGGCTGTCGGTCAACGAGGATCGTCCCGAAGGACGCGGGATCACCGGGATAGCATTCCGCTCCCGAAAGCCCTGCATCAGCAACGATTATCTGGCCGACCCGCGCGGCACTGCGTTTCACAGCACAGTCCGGACCGATGGGGGAAAGGCGGTTGCGGTATTCCCTCTGTTCAGCCGCGGCCAGCCGGTCGGTATTCTGCTTTTCATCGCCGCCGAGCAAGATGCGTTTACGCAGGGGTCCGTGGACCTGCTGCAGCGCCTCGCTGACAATATCTCGTTTGCCTTCGGAAACTTTGACCTTGCTGACGAAAAAATCAAAGCGGAGAAGCAAAAGGATCGCCTGACCGGGATGTTTGAAGCGCTCAGCGCGACCAACGAAGCGATCATGCGGGCCAAGACGCGGGCGCAGTTGTTCGAACTGGTGTGCGAGGCCGCGGTCTTCGGAGGAACGTTCAGCTCCGCAACTATCGGGCTTGCCGAACCCGCGGGGGAATTTCTTCGAATTGCCGCGTCGAAAGGCACAAATTACGACCGCATGAGAGGTCGCCGCTTTGCGATCTCGGCTGCGGACCCCGAAGGCCGGGGTTTGACCGGAACCTCGTTCCGGACACGAGCGCCTTGCATCATGAATGATTTTCTCGCCGATGAGCGAGCCACTCCCTGGCACGCCCTGGCAAGAGAAGACGGGACGCGATCCGGGGCAAGCTTTCCCTTGCTGAAGAATGGCGACAGCGCCGTTGGCGTACTTCTTTTTCTCTCCTCTGATGAAGGCGCATTCACTGACGATTTGGTGGAGCTTCTCGCAAGACTGGCGGAAAACGTCTCGTTCGCCCTCGATAACTTCGATCGCATCGACGAAAAGCAGAAGACCGAGGAGCAAAAGGAACGGCTGACGCGAATGTTTGCCGCGCTCAGTGCCACCAACGAAGCGATCATGCGGGCCAAATCCCGGGTACAGTTGTTCGAAATGGTGTGCGAGGCCGCAGCGAATGGCGGCAAATTCACCTCGACCACGATCAGCCTGGCCAATCGCGATAGCGATTTCCTCGATATCGTGGCCGTGGCAGGGCCGACCGCGGAGACGACCAGGAATGTAAAGGTCTCGATCAGCGCCGCGCGCCCCGAGGGACGCGGGCTTAGCGGGGCCGCGTTCCGCTCCGGGCAAGCCTGCATCAGCAACGATTATCTGGCTGACGTCGGGGCCAGTGCTTTCCATGCCATCATTCGCAGCGACGGGGCCAAGTCGGGTGCGGCATTTCCGCTGCTCGTCCGCGGGCAGGCAATTGGCGTTATGCTTTTTCTATCCGCCGAAACAGACACGTTTACGCCCGAATTCGTCGAACTCCTGCAACGGCTGGCCGACAACGTGTCGTTTGCCCTCGAGAATTTCGACCGCGCCGACGAGAAAACCACGGCCGACGCGCGGATCGAATACCTCGCATCGCACGACAGCCTGACCAGTCTGCCCAATCGGGAAACGTTCAACGGCTTGCTTCATCACGCGATCGAGGCGGCGTGCCGCCACCAGCGGCGATTCGCGGTACTGTTTATCGATCTCGACAGGTTCAAGGTCATCAATGATTCGTTGGGGCATGACGCCGGCGACATTTTGCTGGTTGAAATCGCCAACCGGCTGCGCCAAACCCTGCGTTCAAGCGATGTGGTGGCGCGGCTCGGCGGCGACGAATTCGTCGTCATTCTGGAGGAAACTGCGGAAAGCCACGACGTCGAACGGATCGCCGGCAACCTGTTGGCCGTCCTCAGCCAGCCATTGCAGCTGAGTGGCCACGAATGCCACACCACGGCCAGCATCGGCATCGCCATGTACCCGGCGGACGGCTCGGACGTGCTGACGCTGACCAAGAACGCCGACATGGCGATGTATCTCGCCAAGGAAGACGGCAAGAACGGCTTCCGGTTTTTCACCAAGGAGGTCAAGACCCAGTCGATTGAGCGGCTGACGCTCGAATCGGCGCTGCGCCGCGCGCTCGAGCGTAATCAATTCGCGCTGCATTATCAGCCGAAGGTGGATATGGCGACGGGGCAAATTACCGGCGTCGAGGCGCTGTTGCGCTGGACGCATCCAGAGCTCGGTGTGTTGCCGCCCGCTCAATTCATACCGCTTGCCGAAGAGACCGGGTTGATCGTCCCGATCGGCCGCTGGGTCCTGAAGGAAGCCTGCGCGCAAAACATGGTCTGGCAGCGCGGCGGATTGCCGCCGGTATCGATGGCGGTCAATCTGTCGCCGAGGCAATTCGTGGATGAGCACTTGCTGCAGGATATCGACGAGGCGCTGGCGGCGAGCGGCATGTCTGCGGTGCTGCTGCAGCTTGAGGTCACCGAAAGCATGGTGATGCGCAACGTTTCCCGGGCGGTCAAGGTACTGGACGCCATCCAGCGTCGGGGTATTCGGCTTGCGATCGACGATTTTGGAACCGGCTATTCGTCGATGTCCCTGATGAAGCAATTCCCGATCGACACCATCAAGATCGACAGGTCCTTCGTACGCGATCTTCCGGACGATTCCGAAGACCGGGCGATCGCGCAGGCGATCATCAGCATGGGCAAGGCGCTGGGTCTGACGGTCGTCGCCGAAGGCGTGGAAACCGCCGAGCAGCAAACGTTCCTGCGCGATCACGCCTGCGACGAAATGCAGGGATTCCTGTTCAGCAAACCGCTGCCGCCACAGCAGCTGGCCGAACTGTTTCAGTCCGCGCCTCTGCTCGTCGCCCCGCCGCTTCAGCCCGAGTCCGGCACCCGCTCCGAAGAGCCGGCCAGACGTCCAATGCTCCTGAAATCTGCCCTGTGACGGGGCGCCAGCCGAAATCGAAGCATCGCCTTAATCGGGTCTGCATCGATCAGCTGCCGGTCAGCAAGTTTGGTGACGGTCTCGCTGCCGGTGCTGATCAGGTCGAGATCAGCTGTGGTTTTCCGGAGAATCCAATCTGCCGTCTGCTCGATCAACACCCTTCACCGTATTTCTACGTGGCTCGTCAATCTTAGCACGTGGTTGTTCTTGCGAAGGATTCATCTGCCGTTGACTCCAATTCATTACTGCCGCTTAGGCCCGCAAAGCGCACCCTGAGCCTCAGGGCCGAAAAGCGGTTGTGAAATCGATGATTTTGGGGACGAACATTGCGCGGATGTTTGCGGCGCTTAGCGCCACAAACGAAGCGATCTTGCGGGCCACGTCGGAGGACGAGCTCTTTCAGAGAGTTTGCGATGCCGCCGTGTTTGGCGGCAAGCTCCTCGGCACCGGCGTCCTGCTGGCCGAGCCGGGAAATCATTTGAGGTTCGTTGCCGGCGCCGGAGCGGGAATTGACTTGCTTAGAGGAACGATCAGCTCAACCGATGAGCATTCGGACGAGGGCCACGGGCTTGCCGCATCCGCGTTTCGAGCCGGTCGATCGTTCGTGACCAACGACTACATCAACGATGACAGGTTGCGACGTTGGCATGTGGAAGCCAGGCGAATCGGCGCCAGGTCGGCGGCGGCGGTCCCAATAAAAAGGAACGGATTTTGCGTCGGTGCCCTGCTGTTCTATCTTGATCAGCCGAATTCCCTCAGTCAGGAAATCATCGGCCTTCTCGAAAGCATGGCGGAAAACGTTTCCTTTGCGCTGGATAATTTCGAGCGAGAGCGAGCAAGAGAGCGCATTGCGCGCTTGTTCGCCGCGTTGACCGCCACCAACGAAGCAATTTTGCGGGCGCAATCCGTGAACGATATGTTCCAGATGGTCTGCCACGCCGCGGTCGACCAGGGTAAGCTTCTGGGCACGGCAATCTTTACGGTGGAGGATGGCTCGTCCTGGTTCAAACTCGCAGCTCAGACCAGCGCGTTCCCCGATGTCACCTCGAAACTTCGATTCTCCTCGGATCCAACAATTCCCGAGGGCCAGGGTATGGGAGGCACGGTGTTTCGAACCGGTAGGCCTTGCATCAGCGACGACGTGCCCAATGACCCACGTTCGCGGCCGTGGCTACCGCTGGTCAAGGCATCGGGCCTGACGGCATGTGGCGTATTTCCGCTTTTCGCCGGCGCAAGGTCGGTTGGCGTCATATACTTCTTCTTCGGAAGCGGGGTCGGTCAGTTGGATGAGGAGATGTCCAAGCTGATGGGCAGGATCTCTGAAAACATCTCGTTTGGATTGGGGGTGTTCGAGCGTGAGGCCGATCGTCGCTTTGCCGAGAAGCAAAAGGAACGCCTGACGCGGATGTTCGCGGCGCTCAGCGCCACCAATGAAGCGATCATGCGAACAAAAACCCGCGAAGAGCTTTGCGAACTTGTTTGCGAGGCCGCGGTGCTCGGAGGAACTTTTGCGAGCGTTACGATGACGTTCGTCGAACCTGACGGCAAGTCTCTGCGCGTCGCTAACGTGGCAGGTTCGGAAAAGGGTACCACGGATGGACTGCTGGTTCCGATTCAAACGCCGGATTCGGAGGGAACATCCTTAAGCGAATTGGCTTTCAAAATGAGACGGTGTTGCATCAGCAACGACTATTTACATGATCCGCGCATGACGCATTTTCGGGAGCGCTTTCGGGGGACCGGCACTCTCTCCGCTGCGGCTTTCCCGCTTTTCAAGAGCGACGATCCGGTTGGCGTTCTCGGCTTTCATTCTAACGAACCAGGAACATTCACTTCGGAGTTGATCGAGCTTCTACAACGACTTGCCGACAATGTCTCGTTCGCCCTGGGGAATTTCGATCGCGCGGACGAAAAGGCAAAAGCTGATCTGCAGATCAAGCATCTCGCAACCCATGATAGTCTGACGAATCTGCCCAATCGAGTGATGTTCAACCACCTTCTGCACTTCGCAATCGAAGCGGCGCGGCGCCATGAGCGGCGATTTGCAGTGCTGTTCATCGATCTCGACAGGTTCAAGATCATCAACGATTCCCTCGGGCATGACGCCGGCGATATGTTGCTGGTGGAAATCGCCAACCGGCTGCGCCAAGCCCTGCGTGCGAGTGACGTTGTCGCGCGGCTTGGCGGCGATGAGTTCGTCGTCATTCTTGAGGAAGCCGCGGAAAGCCACGACGTCGAACGGATCGCCAGCAACTTGTTGTCCGTCCTCAGCCAGCCGTTGCAACTGAGCGGCCACGAATGCCACACCACGGCCAGCATCGGTGTCGCGATGTATCCCGTCGATGGCCCTGACGCGCAGACGCTGACCAAGAACGCCGACACGGCAATGTACCTCGCCAAGGAAGACGGCAAGAATGGCTTCCGCTTCTTCGTCGAGCAGACCGAGGCACAGTCGATTGAACGCCGAACGCTGGAGACGGCGCTGCGTCAAGTGCCGCCCGAGAAATCCACCCCGCGGTCGAAACGGAGAAGTGCGGCCCTATAGCGAGCAAGCTGTTTGACCGGGCTAGGCGACGTCCGAATGCCCTGCCTTGCGTGGAAATTCGCCAGGCCAGGGCAGCGACGTCTGGCCGGCGAGCGCGTTGAGAAAAACCGCCGCACCCGTTGCGTAAGTGGCGCCCTCAGGCAATTCCAGCTCTGTGCACCACTCCGCCGGCATCGGTTGCGGCGCGCCATGCAGCTCAAACGCCGGTCCCCACCACCATGCCGGCGCCGGCGATCTCGCGCCTTCCGGGACGGCGCGCCAGCCGGCGAATTCGCCCACGGCGCGTCCGAATTGCACATTTGCGGCCTGATGCATCGAAATCCCCTCACGCCTCGATGATACGCGTATCTGTTACCGACGCAACGCGTGCCAACGGAATTTGCGGTTATCCGCGGTATCAGGAAAAGTTGCGCGGCTCCGCCGGGATCGATTAACGGGCGCGGTCATCCGAATGATCCAGATCGAGTGAGTCGTCCCGTCGAACCATCCACACCAAGCCGTGCCACACTCCTTTGCCGAGTGGCTCGGAATAATCAAGTGTCGCGGCACGCTGCATGTTCAATCGCTTGATCACCGCCTGGGACCGGACATTGTTCGCCGAGGTATAAGCGAGCACTTTTTTCAAATTCACCCGCTCAAAGACGTCCCGCAAGGATGCTCTCGCAGCCTCGGTTGCATAGCCCCGACCCCAGGCCGGGCGCACAAGACGCCAGCCGATGTCGGCATGGGGTCCGAGCGGATGACCGGGCCGCGATGGCATAACGCCGGCATAGCCGAGGAATTTCCCGTCCAGATCTTCGAGGGCCCATCGACAGAAGCCGCACTGGCCGAACGCCGCCACGTAGCGGTCAAATTTGGCGTCGCTCTCGTTGCGATCCAAAGGGCCTCCCAAATCCCACATCACTTCGGGAGTGGCGTTGAGGGTGGCAAATGTGTCTCTGTCCGACTCCTGCCAATTCCGAAGTCTGAGCCGGCTGGAACGGATCATCACCCCCTCGTGCTCCTGCGCCGGTCTTGCGGTTATTTCTCTTCCGCGGCCGTCGATGTCGCAGGCCCTTCGCCCATGATCAAAAGCACGGCGTCCTCATCCTTGGCGCCGTCCCAATGCACCTGTTTGCCGAAATGCGTGACAAAACTTCCGGCAGGCATTGGCGTAGTGCCCTTTTCGGGATCGAATTTCGGTCCCGAGCCGACCCACCAGGTGCCCTGCAGCACGACGATGTAGCGGTCGTTGGGATGGAAGTGCGGTCGGCTGAAATGATTGCCCTTGGTCCATTTGGTGTAGACCGCATAGAAGCCGGGCTTGGTCGGATCGCCTACAACGACGGCGTTTTGCGCGCCGCGGGCGTCGACCGGGCTCCACGGAATCTGGTCCGGCAGCTTGTAGATCACCGCGGCCGGATTGAGTTCGGCCGCCGAACTGATGCTCAGCATGCCGGCAAAGCATATCGGCATCGCCAAATATCGCCAAAACCGGTTTGTGGCTTTCATGATTTCCTCCAATGAATCCCGCGAGCTGAATCGCTGGCGCTAGCTCATCTGTCATGGGGTCATGCTAGCCGGTCTCAATCCCGCGGGGCAAGACGCCGGCGGGCACGCGAGACCACCCAACGCAACTGCAGCATAAAAAACGCGTTTACGCCCTGCACGGCGGTGCTAACGTTGCGGCCAATCAAAACAAGCAGGGAGGACATCTTCATGAAGCGCCTATCGATGCTCGCGGCTGGTCTGTTGATTGGCGCCACCGCTTTCCAGTATTCAAACCTGGCCTCCGGCCAGAGCGAAGGCGGCTGGATCACGCTGCTCGACAGCACCAAGATGGGCGACTGGAATGAGGTCGGCAAAGCCAATTGGGCGATGAAAGACGGCGCGCTCACCGCCGACAAGCTTGACGGCAAGGACCTGTCTTATCTCGTCACCAAGAATTCCTACAAGGATTTCCAGATCAGGGCCGAGTTCTGGACCGACGAAGAAGCCAACAGTGGCGTCTTCATCCGCTGCGACCAGTCGCAGAAGATCGATGCCAAGATCTGCTACGAGGTCAACATCTACGACAAGCGGCCGGACCCATCCTACGGAACCGGGGCGATCGTCGATGTCGCCAAGGTCGATCCGATGCCGAAGGCCGCCGGCAAATGGAATACCTATGAAATCACGGCGCAGGGCCCGCATCTCGTGATTGTGCTTAACGGTCAAAAGACCGCCGACGTGCAGGACAGCAAGCACTCAAGCGGCCCGTTCGCGCTGCAATACGGCTCTGGCGTGGTCAAGTTCCGCAAGGTGCAGATCAAGGAGCTGTAGAGCAGCGAAGCGCCCGCGGCCCCGGATGCTGCGCAGCGCCATCAGCGCGTTCACGCGCGTGTTCGACGCGCCATCAGCGCGTTCACGCGCGTGTTCGACGCGCCATCAGCGCGTTCGCGCGCGTGTTCGACGCGCCATCAGCGCGTTCGCGCGCGTCTTCGACGCGCCATCAGCGCGTTCGCGCGCGTCTTCGACGCGCCATCAGCGCGTTCGCGCGCGTCTTCGACGCGCTATGCCTTGCCGCGTGGTGCGCTGCTGATACGGGGGGCATTTGCTCGCGGCTCTGCGGAGCAGCGTAACCGGACGATGCGGAGCCTGTCATCGGGCGCGCATTCGCGCGACCCGTTGGCATCGCCGGGAGAACGCTGCTCCGCGTCCGACATGCGTACCTAAACCTGCCGCACCACGCCCGGCCGGCCCGGCGCGCATTCCAGCGCGTCGCGGTCCCAGTTGGCGGCATTGGCCGCGGCTTCATAGGTGCTTTGCAGGAATTCGAGCAACGCCTGGTCCGGCTCCGCGGCCGTCCGCACGGCGTCATAGGGCAGGATGAATTCGCCGAGCGCCTCGCTGAAGAACGCCGCATCCCGCCGCACCCGCGTGGTCCGAAAACCCGGCGGCTCCGGGTAGGCATAGGAATAGAACGCGGGATAATCGATCGCGCCGCTGCCCGGCCAGAAGCCGGCGCTGCTTTCCTCGTGGGAATAGGCTTCGCAGGCTACCGCATCGGAAAGATGCGGCACGCCGCCGGGATGGCGCGGCGCGTGCCGGCCGGAAAAGCGTGTGACCGCAAGATCGAAGCTGCCCCAGAAGAAATGCACGGGGCTTGCCTTGCCGAGGAAGCCGGTGCGGAATTGCTTGAAGACGCGGTCGGCATTGACGAGAATCTGCAGAAAGCGCCGCACCGCGGTCGGATCGTATGATGCATTTTTCCTGTCTTGCGAAAACCGAGTAGGCTCCGGCAATTCGTTGGGCATCTCGTCGATGGCGATGTGAATGCCGAGGTCCGCAAGGTCAGCCATGACAGCGGCATAGAAGCTTGCCACCGATTGTCCGGCCAATGCCAATTGCCGCTGTACGCCGTCGCTGGTGGAGATCCGCAAGGCATGATCGATGAAGTCGAAATCGATCTGGAAGGTCCGTGTCCCATCGGGGATCGGCGAGGTGGTCAGCCCGCGTGCGGTGACGTACAGCGCGACATGCCAGGAATGATTGAGCCAGGGCGCGCGCGCCAGCCGGATCTTGCCGATGATCTGGGTCCACAGATGCAGCGTTTCGCGGGTTTCCCGCCAGGCCGCAGTAGGCAACTCCGGCCAGGGCGCTTGCGCGGCATCGCTCATGGTTCACCACAACCGGTTGTCATCGGCATCTCCTGACACGACAAGGCCGGGCGCGATCCGGCCCGGCCTTTATATGCGAACTTACAGCGATTGGGATGCGCGTTATTTTGTCTTCTTGGCGTCCTTGCCAAAGGCGGCGTCGACTTCGTCTTTTTTGATGCGGGCGTCGGGATTTCCCGGCTGGCCGAGATTTTGCTCTTCGGTGCCGTCGCCCATCATGCCGGGATGCGGCTCGGCGGGGTTTTTGCTGGTACCTTTGGGATCTGGCTTGTTGGTCATTTCGAAATCTCCAGGCGCGAGTGCGCATAACCTAACCGCGTGAATGCCGTCCGGTTCCGTCCCATGGCTTACCACTTGAACGAGTGGTCCGGCTTCACGACTTGGTGCATTCCCGGCAGCGGCGCTTGCCGCGCGAGGCGCGGTAGAGGCTGCGACACCACCAGCGTCGCGCCACCGCCTGAACCGGATTGCGCGCCAGTTGATAGATAAACAGCATTTCGATCATGGCGAATTCCTTCGTCCCCACAACCCAAATGGGGCGGCATCCGCCGATGAGAATGCCGCCCGCGTCGCATCAGCCATGCAGTTTTTTCGCGGTCTCCGCGATCACGCGTCCTTGATAGCGCGCGCCCGCCAGCTCGTTCTCTGACGGCTGGCGGCTGCCATCGCCGCCGGTGATCGTGGTCGCGCCATAGGGCGAGCCGCCGGTGACCTCGTCCAGCTTCATCTGGCCGGCAAAGCCGTAGTTCAGGCCGACGACGGCCATGCCGAAATGCAGCAGGTTGGTAATGATCGAGAACAGCGTGGTTTCCTGGCCGCCGTGCTGGGTCGCGGTCGAGGTAAAGGCGCCGCCGACCTTGCCGTGCAGCGCGCCTTTCATCCAGAGGCCGCCGGCCTGATCGAGGAAATTCGCCATCTGCGATGCCATGCGGCCAAAGCGGGTGCCGGTGCCGACGATGATGGCGTCGTAATTGGCAAGGTCTTCGATTTTAGCCACGGGGGCTGCCTGATCGAGCTTGTAGTACGACGCTTTGGCGACATCCGGCGGCACCAGTTCGGGCACCCGCTTGATGTCGACGGTGGCGCCGGCTTCGCGGGCGCCCTCGGCGACGGCGCTCGCCATCTTCTCGATGTGGCCGTAAGCGGAATAATAGAGAACGAGAACTTTTGTCATGGTGGGTCTCCGTGAGTTGAGATTGAATTAGAGCTCGTCATTGCCGGGCTTGACCCGGCAATCCATCTTCTTCGAAAGACTCTTCCGAAGAGGGATGGATGCCCGGGTCAAGCCCGGGCATGACAAGCGAGAACGGCCTTACGCCGCGTCGACCAGCACCAGTTCGGAATCTTCCAGCGCGGTGATTTTCAGCTTCGCTTCGTCGCGGATCGCGACGCCGTCGCGGGCATTGACGCGCACGCCGTTGACTTCGACCGCACCCGCCGCCGGCACGAGATAGAGGTTGCGGGTCTTGCCGGACGCATATTCCGCGCTCTCTCCGGCCTTCAGCGTGGTGGCGAGCACCCGCGCGTCGGCGCGTATCGGCAGCGCATCCTTGTCGCCGTCGAAGCCGCTGGCGATGGTGACGAAGTTGCCGGAGCGATCCGACTTCGGAAACGGTTTTGCGCCCCAGGTCGGCTGGCCGCCTTCGGTGGTCGGCTCGATCCAGATCTGGAAGATTTTGGTCTTGGTCGGCTCCAGATTGTATTCGGAATGACGCACGCCGGATCCGGCGCTCATCACCTGCACGTCGCCGGCTTCGGTGCGCCCCTTGTTGCCGAGACTGTCCTGATGGGTGATCGCGCCCTCGCGGACATAGGTGATGATTTCCATGTTGGCATGGGGATGCGCGGGAAAGCCGGTGTTCGGCGCGATCTCGTCGTCGTTCCATACCCGCAGGGAGCCGTGACCCATATTGCCGGGGTCATAATGGCTGCCGAACGAGAAGTGATGTTTTGCCTTCAGCCAGCCGTGATCGGCGCCGCCGAGTTTTGCGAAAGGCCTGAGTTCAATCATGGGATTTCCTTTGATTGCTGGATTTCAAATTTCGTTGGCGTCTGGATATGCGCTTCCGTATGGTCCATAAATAGAAACTATGGAAACTGATTGTTTCTAAAATCGTCCTAATTGGATGCTCGAATGGCAAAACTCCCCGATTTCGAAGGCCTCGCGATTTTCGCAAAAGTCGTGGAATTACGGTCGTTCGCGGCGGCCGCCGGCGAGTTGGCGCTGTCCAAGGCGACGGTCTCGAAGGCCGTCAGCCGGCTGGAGCAGCGGCTCGGCGCGCGGCTGTTCAACCGCACCTCGCGGCGGCTTGCCTTGACCGATGCCGGGCAAAAGCTGTCCGAGCGCGCAGCGCGCCTGCTCGCCGATGGCGAGGCGGCCGAGAACGAGGCCATGGCACAATCGGCGACGCCGCGCGGGCTGGTGCGCTTCGCGGTGCCGATGACGTTCGGGGTGAGCAAAGTGGCGCCGATCCTGCCGGAATTTCTCGAGGCGTATCCCGACGTCGCGATAGATCTGCACTTGAGCGATGCCATGGTGGATCTGATCGGGGACGGCTTCGATGCCGGCTTGCGGATCGCGAGCCTGCCGGATTCCTCGTTGATCGCGCGCCGGCTATGCGCGATGCCGCGCTACACGGTGGCGTCGCCGGCCTATCTCAGGCGGCACGGCCGGCCGACGCATCCGATGCATCTCGCCCGGCACAAATGCCTCGGCTATGCGTATCTTTCCACGCCGGATGTCTGGCACTACACCAACAACGCGGGCGAACAGGTCAGCGTGCGCCCCGCGGGCCCGCTGCGGGTCAACAATGGCGAGGCGCTGATGCCGGCGTTGCTTGCCGGGCTCGGCATCGCCGATCTGCCGGATTTCATCGTCGGCGACGCCGTCGCGTCGGGCGAGGTCGAGGTGATCCTGAAAGGCTGGAAGCAAGCCGAGGGCGCGGTGCATCTGGTGACGCCGCCGGGCGGCCCGCGGCCCGCGCGGGTCGAAGTGCTGGGCGATTTTCTAACCAGGCATTTTGCGAAGGGGAAGCGGAAGTAGTTGTTTCGCCCTTTGCGCGCCTATCGCGACATGAGCGGTTTCGGCTAGGCTGTTTCCAACAACCAAACCAAAATCTCCGGGGAGAAACCAGCCGATGAACCGACGTGAACTTCTCAGAGTCACCGCCGCGCTGCCGTTGTTGCAGGCCGCGCTGTCGAATTCCGCGTTCGCGCAAGCCGCGTGGCCGACGCGCAATATCAACATGATCGTGCCGTTTCCGGCCGGCGGCCAGGCCGATCTCGCGGCGCGGCCGGTGGCATTGGCGCTGGAGAAAATTCTCGGCAAGCCTGTCGTGGTCGATAACCGTGCCGGTGGCGCCGGCGGCTCGATCGGCAACGCGGCGGCGGCGCGCGCCGAGCCCGATGGCTACACCTTGCTGATGACGCTGTCGTCGCTGGCGGTGCTGCCGGAAGCCGACCGGTTGTTCGACCGCCCGGTCGCCTACGAAGTCTCGCAGTTTGCGCCGGTGGCGCGCGTGCTCGCCGACCCCACTCTGCTCGCGGTGCCGGCGTCGGCACCGTGGAAAACGCTGCAGCAGTTTGTCGACGACGCCAAAAAGCGTCCCGGCGAGATTCCCTACGGCTCGTCGGGCCCTTACGGCACGCTGCATGTGGCGATGGAAATGTTCGCTGCCAGCGCCGGCATCAAATTGCTCCACATCCCGTTTCGCGGCGCCGGGCCCGCGCTGACCGCGCTTTTGAGCGGCACGGTGCAGGCGCTGGCGTCGGCGCCGGGCACGCTGAAGCAGCAGGTCGACGACGGCAAGATGCGCGTGCTCGCGAACTGGGGCGCGGAGCGGATCGCAAGTTTCCCCGATCTGCCGACCTTCAAGGAGCTCGGCTACAGGGATGTCGAGTTCTATATCTGGGCCGGGCTCTTTGCGCAGAGCGCGCTGCCCGTGCCGATCATGACGCGGCTGCGCGAGGCGATGGCGCTGGCCGTGAAAAGCCCGGAGGTGACAAAAACCTTCGAGACCGCGGGCAGCCCGGTGGCCTACCTGGACGCGCCGGAATTTTCAAAATTCGTCGCCGAAGACTCCGCGCGCCTGATCGCGGCGGTCAAAAAAATCGGCAAGGTGGAGTAGCGAAAGCGCGCCGATGTTTTTCTCACCTTTTCTTCCTAAAAGCGCCACTTTCACATTTTGTTGTGCGGTGAGAACTTTCCCGAGCCTCATTTATTTTCAAGGTTGAGGCTGGATGCTCCGCGCCCCGCGCGGCACATGGACGGGAAAATGAATCTCCAGAAGAAGGATTGGTCAATGCGAGCCCGCCTGTTTGTCCTGAGTCTTGCGATATCGACCGGCTGCGGCATCGCCGTTCAAAACCCTGCGTTTTCGCAGGAGAATCGGGGAACGATGGAACAGCAGATGGCCTGCACGCCCGATGTGTTCCGGCTCTGCGGCGAACAGATACCGGACGTCGATCGAATCGTGGCGTGCCTGCGGCAAAACACCCCGCAGCTCTCCGGGCCGTGCCGCGCGGTGTTTGAACCGAATGTCAGCGCGAACCAGCCGGCTGCGCCGAGACGGCGCGACGATCAACCGAGACGTCGCGACAATCGGCCGAGGCCCTACGATGACGACCAATAGACCGGCCCGCTACGCCGGCCCCTGACAGACATCGACCCATTCGGCGGCGACCAGTTCCGCCATCCGCGACGGCGCGATCCGTACCGCGCTGTGGGTCGAGCCCGCGGCCGGCACCACCTCGTCGAACGCTTTCAGCGACACGTCGCAATAGACCGGCAGCGGCGTTTTCAATCCGAACGGGCAGACGCCGCCGACTTCATGGCCGGTGATGTCGGCGACCTCGTCGACACCCAGCATCTTCGGCTTGCCGCCGAAGCGCGCCTTGAGCTTCTTGTTGTCCATCCGCGAGGTGCCGCTGGCGATGATCAACACCACGCGCTCGCCGACCCGCAGGCTCAGCGTCTTGGCGATCCGTTCCGGCTCGACGCCATAGGCTTCGGCGGCCAGCGCCACCGTGGCGGAACTGCTCGGCGATTCGATCACGGCGATGTCGGGCGCCTTTTCGGCAAAAAACGCGCGGACGGATTCAATGCTCATGCGCGGCGACCGGATCGGCCATAGGCGTCGAACACAACGGCTTTGATGCTCACGAAAGTACTCGTCCGATCGGCCGGCGCTAGATGTTCAAGAGCTTGCGCGCGTTGGCCTTCAACACCTTCGGCCTGATCTCGTCGCGGATCTCGAGTTTTGCAAAATCCGAAAGCCAGCGGTCGGGCGTGATCACCGGCCAGTCCGAGCCGAACAGCATCTTGTCCTGCAGGATCGAGTTGATGTAGCGCACCAGGATCGGCGGAAAATATTTCGGCGACCAGCCGGACAGGTCGATATAGACGTTCGGCTTGTGGGTCGCGACCGACAACGCCTCCTCCTGCCAGGGAAACGACGGGTGGGCGAGAATGATCTTGAGGTCGGGGAAATCCGCGGCCACATCGTCCATGTACATCGGGTTGGAATATTTCAGCCGCATCCCCATCCCGCCCGGCATGCCGGAGCCGACCCCGGTCTGGCCGGTGTGGAACAGCGCGATCGCGCCGCCATCGTTGATGGCTTCATACAGCGGATAGGCCATGCGGTCGTTCGGATAAAAGCCCTGCATGGTCGGATGGAATTTGAAACCCTTGACGCCGTATTCCTCGATCAGCTTCTTCGCCTCGCGAACGCCGAGCTTGCCCTTGTGCGGATCGATGCTGACGAACGGGATCAACACATCGGAATTGTCAGCCGCGACTTCCAGCATCTCGTCATTGCTGTAGCGGCGGAAACCGGTCTCGCGCTCGGCATCGACCGGGAAGATCACCGCCACGATCTTCTTGGCACGGTAATAGGCCGCGGTTTCCGGCACGGTGGGCGGATGCTTGTTCGGCGACTTGAAATATTCAGCCATCTGCGCCTGGAAATCGTCGTAGCCGTCGTCGGCATGCATGCCGCACGGCTCTTCCGCATGGGTGTGGATATCGATCGCCACGGCGTCGTCAACATTGGGCAGCTTCAGTTTGGCCATCGTGTTTTTCCCGGCAGCGGCTTCATTGCACAGTGTGGCAAATTGATTATACCATATAACAAAATTGGCAAGGCACGAAAACAGCAAGACGCGGAAACAGGGAGGATAGCATGGCGCAGGCGGAAACCTTCGAGACCGATTTCTGGAAACATGCCAATCTGCGAAAGGTCTGGGACGATATCGTCCCCGGCGAGCCGCGCAAGACCATTCCCTATACGCTGACCAGGCAAGCGATCGAACTCTACTGCAAATCGGTCGGCGAAGATCATCCGGTCTATTTCGACGAGGCCTACGCCAAAACCACCCGTCATGGCGGCCTGATCGCGCCGCCGTCGATCCACATCCTTTTGATGTTTGCCTGCACGCCGGCCGACGACTGGATGCGCAGTCCCGGCACCGTCAACGCCGGGCAATCCTGGAGCTACCATATTCCGGCGCGTCCCGGCGACGTCATCGCGCTGCAGGCCCGCGCGCTCGACAAGTTCATCAAACGCGAGCGGCTGTTCGTGGTGCACGACAATGTCTTCTTCAACCAGCATGGCGAAGTGATCTGTTCCGGGCGCGGCCAGACCATCCGGCCGATGTAAAGGGGAGGGGTTCATGGGCACCACGTTCGAAAATCTGCGGACCGGCGATGCGATCGACGGTCCGAAATTCGCGGTCAGCCGCGAATCCATCCGCCTGTTCTGCGACGCCTCGCTCGACTACAACCCGCTGCATCTCGACGACGAGTATATGAAGGGCGATTTCGGCAAGACCAATTTCGGCGGCATCATCATGCACGGCATGAACAATTTCGGGCTGATCTCGCGGATGATCACCGACTGGGCCTATCCCGCCGGCGCCGTTCATCGCCGCCTCGAAACCCGCTGGGTCAAGCCGGTCCGGCCGGGCGACACCATCCAGCCGACCGGCATCGTCAAATCGAAACAGGTCACGGCGAATTCGCGCTGGGTCCTGATCGACGTCATGGTGCGCAACCAGACGGGCGAGAAGGTGGCGACCGGCGAGGCCATGGTGGAGTTTCCGAACGGCTGAAGCGCCGCCCGATAACAGGCTCCGCGAAGCAATCCATCTTGCAGCGAAAAGAAAGAGTGGATTCGCTGCGCTCGCAATGACGTGCAATCCAGACACCGTCATTCCGGGTTCGATGCGGAGCCTGTCATCGGGCCGCGCTTCGCGCGGACCCGTTGGCATCGCCCCGGAATGACGGTGTCTGCTCCAATTCCAAACATGA
>Ga0209839_10000282_pt1 | contig 26471 bp, 23 predicted proteins | sample OrgsoiDNA2013050_FD_185800 | JGI IMG/M metagenome (GOLD analysis project Ga0209839, IMG submission 185800) | Permafrost soil microbial communities from the Arctic, to analyse light accelerated degradation of dissolved organic matter (DOM) -... | ecosystem: Environmental > Terrestrial > Soil >... | reverse complement strand
GCGAGCTTCTCAAGCAATGCTGCCTGATTGACGGAATCGAAGGCCGTCTCGATATCCGCGTCGAAGACAAAACTGGACCGTTGTTTGAGCGCGCGCAGAATGGCCCGAATGGCATCCTGCGCGCTGCGCTCGGGACGAAAGCCGTAGCTGTGCAGTTCGAATTTCGCCTCCCATTCCGGTTCGAGGGCCAGCTTGACCAGCGCCTGCTTACAACGGTCAATCATTGGCAGAATGGCGAGCGGACGCCGTTCTACCGTTCCAGGCTTCGGAATCCACACGCGCCGCGCTGGCCTGGGAGGCTGCTGGCCCCAATAGGCAGGATGGATGGTTTCCGCCATCACCAGGCGTTCTCTGGGCGAGAGGGACTTGACGCCATCGATGCCCGCGGTGTCCTTGCCGTCATTCTCCTCAGTGGCCCGGCGAACCGCCAGCAGCCGGGCAGGTTCCGATGCGATCAGTTGCTGTTGCAACGAGTGAACCGCTCGCCTATCACCGCTCTGACTGGCGCGATAGATATCTGTCTGGATGTACAGCACGTATTGCTCCAACGAGCGCCACTGAATGCTGCCCCAGGTCTGGTTCACAGACCTGGGTGTCTGATGCGAACGCTGGAGTGCTTTCTTCTCCTTCATCTGATCTATCTGACTCACTTTCATCAATCTGCTGGATACGTGTATCTGTTGAGATCCTCACCATTGTCGTAGGGACCGCATTTATGCCGTCCAGCGATTCATCGCCCTGCATCAGGATGAACCCAGGTAGCAAGCTCACTGAGACCGTACACGGTGATGAATCGCAGGACGCGATAACAGACAGCAAGCGCGTCCAGACCGTACACGGCGATGAATCGCAGGACGCGATAAATCGGGTCCCTACGGAGGAAAAATGCATCAGATGTTGCAGAGAGAGCAGCGCTTGCTCCTTTGCTGCACGCTCTCGCGATCCTCATACAGGCTCATCGAACCGTTGTTTTCATAGACCAGGACAGGCACGTGCCTTCTCGCCTCGGTATACTGATTGATCAATACCTCGACCGCCATCGTCGCCACGAACGTATTGAGCGTCTTGACGGCGGGCTCCTTGATATCCCGGCCCGTGACATAACCCCTCTTGACCAGCGCGTCCCGAATCGTCTGATCGGGATGCCTCTCACTGGCTACCTTCGTCGGATTGATGCGATTGAGGCAGCGCAAACACAGATAGTCCCCTACTCTGGCCGTAATCACCTCGCCGCTCATGTCCTCAATGGTGCTCCCTTTCACGCTGATATTGACGCCGACCGAGAGCAGCGGCACAAAATACTGCACCGAGAGTTGCTGCGCTTTGAGCCTGCTGGAGTGATTATCGGTGGCGACAATCATCCAATCGGAGAGTGCCAGAACGCTCTCCATCTCTTTGTCGTACACATCCTTTTGATACGCCTCAACGCTGGCGTTGGGATTGATGCTGGTGAGATGTCTCTTGACCACCTCCACTTTCGAGCGCTGCTGCTGCGCGTCTTTGTAGTAGGCTCCCACCACACGGTTCAAGTTCGAGACTTCCAGAACATCAGGATCGATCAGATTGATCTCATGAAATCCCATATGGATGAGGTGCTCTGCGATGATTGATCCCAGGCCACCGACTCCAACGACGGTGATGACCTGGTGATGCATAAGCGTGCGCATCACATCCAATCCAAGTACCAACGCGCTCCGATGAAAAAATCCTTCTTCTGCCGTTACCACCGTTTTTTCATCGTCCGTGTCTTCGCGAAAGTTGGCGCTGGCGATGTTCTCCCGGCTCGTTTGCGTTTTGAGCAGCGCCTTTCTTGCGTAAAGAGAGCCACTGCTCAACGTCCAGACGCGTGCTGAGTATTTGCTTTGCGAGAAAACAATGCTGGCATAGTGAATACCTGCAAACTTTTCTTTTAAAAAACGGAAGAACCTTTGTTCGTCTCCATCATCGGTTGCCGAAAACGAGACGCTTTCCTGAGTAAACGGGTGTGTATGAACATCGATCATGGTATCGACATCGTATCTGTTGGTTAGTTCAAGCAATGCCCTGTGGATGAAATCTTTTTTGATGTGTAGCGAGGCCACACTCTGCTGGTTATAATCTGATTGCGCCAGGAACAGGATATCGATGACCGTGATAATGGTGTAGCCTTGAATCTTGCGTGTCTTTCCCAGCAGAATGGCAAAATGTTCTCTTGACACGTCTGCAAGAAGCCTTGCTCTCAGGCGGGCAAGATCGCCATGTTGAAATTTGATCAGGTAGCGCACCTGTGTGCTCACTGCTCGTTCCTTTCGTTGGCTGAACGCCTATTCCTCTTTATTGATCTTTTCTGTAATCGGGGTAGGGACCGGATTTATCCCGTCCAGCGATTCATCGCCGTGCCACGCCTCGATGACCGTGTGGCCTGGGTTCATCCCAAGCCAGGGCGATGAATCGCTGGACGCCATAAAATGGAGTCCCTACCGAAGAAGGTGAACCCGTAATGTATGCTTAATCCGTTCCCGACAACACCTCGCTGATCAGGGTGAAGTAGGTCCAGAGGTTATCGCCCTTCCTCCAATCGCCTGGACGTTGGATGGGAGCGGGCTGCCAGCTTCCAGCGTGAATATAGACGCAATACCACTTCCAGCCCTGCGTTAACGGGTCGCTGCACGCGTCATGATAGGCGGTTTGATACAGGTGTCCATTCACGGAGAGCGGAATATCCTCTTTGAGGTAGAAGCCCACGGGCGGCAACTCTGGATACTCGGTCGGAAAGATGATCAACAGATCGGTCGTTCTGGCAATGGTGTGCCAGATGGGGGGCAGGACATACTGGTTGGCGATCATCCAATCCGCGTGTTCTTCGTCGAACGACACGCCTTTCTTAAACAACTTCTCGGCGATATCGTAGACCTGCTCGGTGATGAGCTGTTTTGAGAGAAAGGTGCGATCTCCCCCATACGTGACCATGCCCTTCGTCCGATCGGGGATGGTGGTGAGCTTGACCGGATTGCCATGACTATCAAACAGTTCGTCCGGCTTGTAGGTATGGCTCGCCTGCACAGGTCTGAAAACCGTTCCTTGTTGAATGACTGGACGCCGCCCAGGGCCAGGATTCATCTGTTGAATCAGATTCTGACCAGTGATGCCGGAGGGTGGAACTTGAATACGTCTGCCGTTAATAATTGCCATTGCTCTCTTCTCCTTTTTGCGTAGTGAGCATAAGTTACAATCCCAGATCCTCTGGAATATCAGATGCAAGCATGCTTCCCTCATCGTTCACCTGCCCGGCAGGCAACTTCCCATCATCCTCATCCAGATTGCTCTCGCCTGCAGAGAGCCGGTCCTCATTCAGATCGCTCTCAACAGGCGAGAGCAGATCCTTCATCTGTTCTGCGATACGCTCCTCATCCAGCTCATTCTTTTGTGATTGGATAAGGTCTTTGTACCGTTCTTCGACGTTCTCCTCACCCTGCTTCCCATCCTGAGCGGCGAGATAGTTCTCGTAATACACAGCCAGGTCGATAAAGCCCGAGCATTTGAGCAGAATATCGACCCCGGCTGTCTCTGCAAAAGCGGCCACCTCGACACGCACACCGGATTTTCTGACTTCCTGGATGAGGGGAACAAAATCCGCGTCGGCGGATGCCAACACAACGATATCTGGCCGCGTCTGGTAGACGACCTTGAGCATATCCATCGCGATCTCCACATCGAAATTGCACTTATACGTCCCCCCGGCAATACTTCCTATCTTGGTCGTGACAATATAGCCGGAGCGCCAGAGCTCCTCGATCACTCCGTCCAATCGATGCTCGTTCCTGGGATTAATGGGAACGTAGCAATGCGCGTCGATGAGAAAGCGGCCCTCGCTCACATACTGGAGCAAGTCGTAATAATCCAGACGATACCTTTTCTCCCTGGCCGCCCTGTTGATGTTGGCGTAGTCCAGAAAGAAGACCACTTTTTCTTTGTCCATACTGATTTCCTCCTGTTCAGATTGTGGTTCCTACTGCCTGTGCAGTACAGGTAAAGAATGCCATGACGCAGAAGGGAGGTAGAATATCAGAAGTATCATTCTTGTATCATCTATCTATCAGTAAGCTATCTCGTCCCTGCTGGTGTGCGCTGACACACGCAAAATATGAAGAACGACACGTTTTACGTACAATAATAGGAAGGATCTGACCTTTGTAGAGAGGTGCTGTCATGGAAGAGAAAGTGCCCAACGTGAAGCTGAGAAATGCGCGCATAGACAACAATTGGACGCAACAAGATGTGGCCGATCTCGTCGGTGTAACACCGCTTACGGTTGGTCGCTGGGAACGTGGAGACGCTTTTCCCACCGCGCATTATCGCCAAAGACTTTGTGACATCTTCAAGATGAGTTTAGAAGAGTTAGGATTGGCAGCAGAAGAGCATATACCCCATCCTGCTGAGGAGACAGGCACAGAGGCGGACAGGGAGACGCATCAACGTACTGCTGATGAGATGGCTACTCCTGGACAGCGCGAAGAGAAGAGAAGTAGGCGGTTCATTCTCGTTGGCATAGTCCTTGCTCTTCTCGTGGCAGGTGGTGGAATCGCTTACCTCTTGTATTTTGCCCATCCTTCAGCAATCAAGCCCGGTGGTGGATGGGTAAGCCCGATTGGAAAGACGGTCAAGAGCAAGGTCTATTTTGCGGCCTATGCGTATCCAACGCACGAAGGGGAGCCAGCAATTGACCATGTAAACTTTACGCTCTACTGGCAGGGCGTAGACCCTCGCGCGTGGATAATCGCGTGTGTGGCACATAAACCTGTCAAAAAGGATATCTTCGCTTGCACGGCTGATCTCCGCACGCCTGGTGCTCCTGCGGGCGAGATTACCCTAAGTTTTGATGTCTATGACAAACAGGAAAACCACAACAATTCCCCAAATGGGACGCATACAGTGATATACTCACCTTAAAGAGCCTATAATGTCTCTTGCGAAGCCAGCCGGGTGGCGTGGTTGACCAGCGTGAGGATGCGCGAACCAAAGATAGAGAAACGCGAGTCCTGCGTCTGACCACGCAGCCAACGGATATAGATTTGTTGGAGGATCACGCTCAATTTAAAGTAGGCGAAGGTCAGGTAAAAGTGCATGGAAGAGAGATCGCGCCCGCTTTTCGCCGCGTAGCGCTGCATAAATTCGGCCCGGCTAAGGAAGCCCGGCAGGTGCGTGATCGTGGGCAGGATAGTACGTAGTTCGACGGGGTCGTCAGCCTGTATCCAGTAGCAGAGTGAGATGCCCAGATCGAAGAGCGGATCGCCGATAGTGGCCATCTCCCAATCCAACACGGCGACCGGACGCGCGAGGTCCAGCACGTCCAGCAATATATTATTCAGCTTGAAATCGTTGTGGATCAGCGCGGGCGCGGGACTGGTTGGGGTGTGCTCGACGAGCCAGCGCGTCAGAAACGTGACATCAGGACTCTCGTCGGTGCGCGAACGATTATAACGATCAATCCAGCCTGCGACCTGGCGTTGCAGAAAACCCTCTGGATGACCAAAAGTAGCCAGTCCAGCGGCCTGCCAATTAATAGCGTGAATTTCTGCCAGAGTATCGACTACCGTTTCAGACAGCAGCCGACACAGTTCAGGCGTTACCTCTACATCTGGCGGGAAGGTATCGTTGAGCACAACGCCCTTGCGCCGCTCCATCACATAGAATGGGACGCCCATAATATCCAGGTCGTTACAAAAGAGGTAGGGCCGGGGAGCCAGCGGAAAAACCGGATGAATATGCTCTAGCAGGCCGCTCTCGCGCTGCATATCGTGTGCCTTGGGCGCGACCGGTCCAAAGGGTGGACGGCGCAAAACACCCTCCCACTCGCCAATGCGCAGCAGATAAGTCAGATTGGAAGCGCCGGATGGGAACTGGCGCACCTCCAGCGTGCCGCTGCCAATATCTGGAATGTGAGCGCGTAACTGTTGCTCGACTTTTGCCCAGTCAAGCTCTTCACCTGAGCGTACTGCTATTACATCGTTTTCCATGCTGAAGATCTCCCCGACGAGAAACTACGGTACAAACCCCATCCCTACTTTGTGGCGGGTACATCGGGTTGGGAAGCGAGGAGGTAGCCGATACCAACCTTGGTGAGAATGTAGCGCGGGTGGGCGTGATCGGGCTCGATCTTGCGACGCAGGCGATTGATGTTCACCTGCAGCATATGGCCCTCACCAACGTACTCCGAACCCCAGACGTGCTCCAAAAGCAGATCCTGCGTCACCACGCGGCCCACGTTTTGGGCGAGATAGGAGATAATGCGATACTCCGTGGGCGTCAGCACCACTTCTTTCCCACCCATCATCACCAGATGCTGCGCGAAGTCGATCGTCAGGTCGCCGATCGCCGCCGTCGTGCGTAGAGCGTGCGCCTGTTCGTTCGTCGTAAACTGGGCGCGGCGCAGGACTGCGCGCACACGAGCGAGCAGCTCATCCACGCTAAAGGGCTTGGTGAGGTAGTCGTCAGCGCCCAGATCGAGTCCCCTTACCTTATCCTGATCCTGCCCACGCGCAGTGATGATAATGATCGGGACTGCGGAAAACTCGCGCACGCGATGACAGACGGCGAAGCCATCCATCTTCGGCATCATCACATCCAGCAGGACCAGATCGGGGATGCGCGTCTCAATCTGTTCGAGAGCCTGTTTGCCATCGCTAGCAGTGATCACATCGTAGCCCTCAAGCTGGAGATTGCGCGCGACGAGACGGAGAAGCTGGGGGTCGTCATCCGCCGTCAGTATTGTGGTTTTCTTCGCAGGCATAGTGAACAATCCTTCGCATGTTTGAACCGGCAACTACTCGTTGTCGCTATCCATTGGCAGCCATACGTGAAACGTACTTCCTTTGCCAAACTCGCTCTCTGCCCATATCATACCATTATGTAACTCAACAATGTGCTTGCAGATGGCTAATCCCAGGCCGAGGCCATTGACTTCACGTGTAAGGCGGGTATCTACACGATGGAAACGATCAAAAATGGATTTCAACTGTGCAGACGGAATACCAATGCCATGATCGCACACACTGATCTCCATCATGTGCTGATCCCAGCGCAATGGAGGGCGCGAGCTGGCAACCTTCTTCGCTTTGCCCTCCTGGTCGCTCGCCTTTTCGCTCGCCTTCTGACTTTGCGGCACGACTGGCCGTATCAGCACATCGATCGCTCCACCTTCTGGAGAATAGTTAATAGCATTTTCCAGCAGGTTGTCAAGTACCTCGCGTAAACGCAACCTATCCGCCTGCACAATCGGTTCTTCATGCGTCTGATGACCATAGACATCCTCGACACGAATAGAGAAGGTAAAGCGCCTGTTCTCGCTATCGATAAAATCGAGCACGCGACCCTCATCACGCGTATCGACCAGGCGTTCCTCCAGAGCAACGATCGCCTCGCGTACCAGGTGCGTCAGGTTCACGGTGGCGCGATCCATCATAATTGTGCCGGTCTCCAACTGGGAGACTTCCAGCAGGCGGTCGATCACCACCTCCAGACGGTCGCTGGCCTCGTTGATTGCCAGGAGGAACTCGTGGCGCTCCTCGCGCGAGATGCGCCGTTCGTGGCGCAGCAGCGTAGCGGCATAGCCTTTAATGGAGGCAAGCGGGCTGCGCAATTCGTGGCTCACAGTGGCCAGGAGCTCGGCCTTGAGCAGCTCCATCTCGCGCAAGGCGCGACGATCGGAGAACGTTTCGAGCTCATGGATGCGCTCGGCCAGCAGCATATTGAGCACCGCTGCCCCGAAGCCATCGGCGATACGCGGCATGACCATACGTCCGCGCTCGACCATATTGATGCGGGCGCACTCGTCATTCACCGTCCAGCCAAGCAGCACAATAGCGTAGAGCGGCAACAGCGTCGAACTCTGGCGCTCAAAGACGTATTGCAACGTCTCTGCATCCTGCTCGTTAGTCGTGGAATCTGTCACCGACAACTTGCAGATTAGCCAACCGGACTCGCCGGGCGGGATCTGAATGTCGGCACCCTCCAGAGAAAAATGCGCCAGGAGCGTCGTCGCCTCCTCCTCGCTGATACCCGCCTGGACGAAAGGACGAAACAGCTTCCGTGGAGAGAGGGAAGACATTGCTGGCGACTTTGACCCATTAAGGTATTGCGTTGTGAGCAGTACAGCACCTTTCTGCGCAACGAAGAGCGTCAAGAGGCGCTCTAGAAACTTCTTAGCAATCAAGCCTGACTCATCGGAAACGGCAGAACCCACACGTTGCGAGAGCCGCGCAAAGTCGAGGAGCGCCGCCGTCACATCGGGTATAGCCGATCCATACCTCTGCTCATCCTGTGCTTCCATCTAGTCCCTCGTTGTCTTTGTAATTGCATAACTTCATAACATGTCCTGCTAAGCACTCTTGTTATGCCACAGACTTGTGTTTTATTATAGGGTTTAAAGGCTCACATACAAGGCACAGAAAGAATACTATCGTCACAATGTCGTCACAAACGGTTCATAGGGCTGTATGCTGTTTATTTCTAGCATCTCTTCCTACTGCGTAAAGCGATTATACGCTATAATGAAAAAGCACTGATATATTATAAAGGGATACGTTTTCATAAACTTCCGGTTATGCAAACGAGGTGATTGTTAGTACTATTGTAGGGGATATCATGCCTATGGATAGAAAAGAGAGAACGACCAGTCTATCCTATAGCGCGCACGAACACAGCAGGAGGGAGCGCATGGCACATCGTCAGGCCAGCGAACAGGGTGCAACGGCAGAGAGATTCGCGGCCTTGAATCGCGTGGGGACTGCGCTTATAAGCGAACTGGACGAAGAACATCTATTGCATATGATTGCGGAAACAGCCCGCGAGCTGACCGATGCCACATTCGCAGCCTTTACCCTCCGGCCCGTAGACGAAATGGGGCAGCCAAGCGGCCCCTCCGAGGGCAATCTCTTCCAACTGGCAGCCGTAGTAGGCGTTACAGAGGAGCAAGAAGAGCTCTTCCGGCACATGTCGCTGGGTGGCGAGGGCCTGCTCGCTCCTATATTTTGCTATGGCGTGCCGGTGCTGGTAGCCGATGCTTTGAGTTACATAGAGGCACACACGCGACAGGGGAAAGGCACAAAGAAGCAAGAAGGGCAGGATGCAGCCTTTGCCTTCTCGCATGGCATCGCTCCAATAGAAGGTCTGCGCGCCAGGGGCGTGCCGCGTGGGCACCCGGTCGTACGCAGCTTCCTCGGTGCGCCCCTGCTCGACCGCGAGAAGCGCGTGCGCGGAGGCTTGCTGCTGGGCCATACCGAGCCGAACCGCTTTACCACAGAAGACGAGGCATTGCTGGCGGGATTGGCGGCCCAGGCAGCGGTCGCACTCGAAAATGCGCGCCTGTACCATGTCGTTCAGATGCGAGCACAGGAGTTGAACGCCATCTTCGAAAGCATCGCCGATGGCGTTACCCAGGTCGATCGGCATGGGGCGATCGTACGCGAGAACGGCACGGCGCGCCGCCTGCGCGAGCAACTACAGAGATCCGCCAACGGGCAACAGGCGGTTGAAGCGCTGCTCCACGTACCGGCCCACCGCGCGCTCAATGGTGAAGAGGAACAAGGCAGCGAGGTCACAATAAAGGACGGAAACGAAGAGCTGCACACGTATATTGTGAATGCCTCGCCGCTTCGTCCCCCCAGCAACTCCTCCGGTCCTCTCCACTATGACCAACCGGCGGATAGCGCGCAATTGCCAGCCTCGGGGGCGGTCGTTGTCTGGCATGACGTGACCGAGACGAGACGCCTGCTGATCGAACGCCGCGAGCACGCCGAGACGGAGGCACACCGGGCGCAGCTGCAGATGATCCTCGACGAGCTGCCCAGCAGCGTCTATCTTGTCAGTGGTCACGATGCGCGCCTGGTGCTTGCCAACCGCGAGGTCGCCACATTATGGAATGCGAACTGGCCGGTAGGACTCCCCATGGCCGATTTTCTTAAACAGAACAACATCCGTATCTTCAGCAATGATGGGAATGAACTCCTGCCGAACCAGCTGGCGACGCTGCGAGCCATACGCAACGCCGAAACGGTCCACCACCATCAGGAGGTAATTCGCCACGCTGACGGCACGGCCCTGCCCGTTCTGGTCAACGCCGTGGCGGTGGATGCGCGCGCGTTCCGCGTTGGCGGCTTTCACGCTGGCACCGCGTTCGAACCGGCAGCGCTCGTTGTACACCAGGATGTCACGGCGCTGAAAGATGCCGAGCGCTTAAAGGACGAATTCATCGGTATCGCGGCGCACGAGCTGCGCACCCCGCTCGCTGTCTTAAAGGGGTTCGCGCAGACGCTCATCGTTCAGACGGCGCGCGGCAAGGGACCAGAGCTAACCGATTGGCAGATGGAGGCGCTGCAAGGGATCGACCAGGCCACAATACGCATGGTCGAGCTGATCGACGACCTGCTCGACGTAACGCGGCTGCAGGCGGGACGGCTGGAGCTGCACATAGAACCGGTCGATATCGTCGCCATGCTGCAGCGCATCCTGAAGCGCCAACAGATCACCACCGAACAGCACACGCTCTCGCTCATTACGCCGCTGGAACATCTCGTCGTCCAGGTCGATCCGCGCCGCATTGAGCAGGTCCTCAACAACCTCCTCAACAACGCTATAAAGTACAGTCCCGTAGGCGGCAACGTCGGGGTGACGATCGAAGAAGATGCAGCCAGGCAGGTGGCTATCGTCAGCGTGCGCGACTCAGGCATCGGCATCCCGGTTGAGCAGCAGGCGCGCGTCTTCGGGCGTTTTGTGCGCGCGGATAACGCTCGGGCGCATGGTATTGGCGGAACGGGGCTGGGACTCTACCTCTGTCGCGAGCTGGTGGAGCGGCACGGAGGGCGTATCTGGTTCGAGTCGGAGGAAGGAGAGGGATCGACCTTCCATATCACGCTCCCGCTCTTTATAGACCCGGATGGAGACGATGTGACGAAGCTGTGATGCTTACTCGTCGTGGTCGTGTCGCATTTGTGATCTACAAACGGTATTTTTTAATACAGGTGCAGTTGCAAATAAACCTATCCACGAGGCAAAGACTCCGAGGATGAGGCAGTCCGGGAGTTTATCAGGAGGTAATCATCTATGCTTTCACGCACATCACGCTATTTACTCGCCGCGCTTCAGGCAATTCTTGGCTGGGAATGGATCATGTCCGCCGCCAACAAGCTGGCGTCAGGCTCCTTTCCGCAGGGGTTGGCAGGCGCGCTGACCGATAGTTTTAAAGGCAATCCGGACGACTGGTATGTTGTGTTTTTGAAGCAGGTAGTGCTCCCTAATAGCACGCTCTTCGGCTATCTCATCGAGTGGTCGGAACTGTTCGTCGGAATTATACTCATCAGTGGGGCGCTTGTACTGCTGACCAGGCCGCGCGTAGCTGGTGAGCCACAGCACGCGATGTACGTCCTGTACAGCGTCCTGGTGATATTCGCCGCCGCCGTGGCAGCGTTCCAGAATATCAACTTCCACTTTTTCATGGGCGGCTGGATCGTGCCCACTATTGACCCGAGCGGCGCATACGACGAAGCCATTGATCTTGAAGCCTTGCTGCCATTGCTTCTCCTGGTCGTCATTATAGCGAACGTGGCGCTGATCCAGGCCATGACGGGCGTGCAAGTCATTCAACGCGCGGCACACAAAACTGTTCCCACACCAGCCAGCGAGGGCTAAGCGCGAATAGGGAATGTGTTGTGTAGCAGATGTGATATGATGCAATCTCTATGTGACAGGCACGTGACATCGCCCGGGTACACTATACACATGGGTAACAGACGGGTGCCCAGGTAGATGCAGCATACATCTACCAGAGGGGGAGGAGGCTGCTCTGGGGGAGCAGCTTCTTCCCTCTCATTTTTTTATTCCTCCCGGCAATTTAAGCTATTTTTAATGAAGCAATTCAAGACAAACGCTTCTCTTAATTCTGGATAGCATATATCACAGTAAGATTAAATGTATACATATCTTCTCAATACGTGATGTTGTAACCTCTTCTTGTGACTCCCCTGTGACATTTTCGCCCTACTCTCTATACATTGAACGTGCCCCGACGCTAACGGCAAGGGATGCTCTAGCTGTCGGGAACGTGCTAGATGTTTCCGAGAGGAGGTCAAGATGGCCTATCGTTTCCAGGTAGACGAACATGCCTGTATTAATTGTGGAATCTGTATGGATCTCTGTCCCGTACGCTGTCTCGATATGTCGCGTCCCTCTGGTAGTGGCGAGATCGGGGCGGCCAGAGAGCGGCAGAGTCCGATTCCTGCGGAGTGGGCGGAGCGACCGTGGATGATGTTAAAGCCTGTCCAGGTCGCGGCGTGTGTTGGTTGCCAGGTTTGCGCGCAGGAATGCCCGACCAACGCCATTATCATCGAGAGTAGCGCGCAGATAGCGGCCTACGCGCGACGGGGTCCACTGTCCTATATGCCCGCCGAGGGTGGTTGGCAGTCGCTTGACGCCTACACACGCGCAACGCCCGAAGAGCCGGGTGAGGTACCCTGGGGCGAGGATCACGCGTGGCACGTCGCCGAACGCAAAGAGGTATGGCAGAGCTGGCGCAGCTGGCTAGGCGAGCGTAAGGAGGATTTGCGCGCTCCATGCCAGGCCGCGTGTCCGGTCGGCACAAATGCAGGTCTCTATGTGAGCATGATCGCCGAGGGTCGTTACAGCGAGGCGCTAGAGGTCGCCGCCGAGCCCAATCCTTTCCCCAGCATCTGTGGCCGCGTCTGCACTGCTCCTTGCGAGGATGTCTGTCGGCGTGGCGAATTCGACGAGCCAATTGCGATTCGCGATCTCAAGCGTTTCGCCACCGATCATGGCGGGTCGATACGGCGCAAAATCACGCCGCCCAAGAAGCGCCGCAAGGAGAAGGTCGCGATTATCGGCGCTGGCCCGACCGGTCTGAGCGCGGCCTACTATCTTGCGCGACGCGGCTATGGTGTAACCATCTACGATGCTATGCCGGTCGCTGGCGGCATGATGGCGGTGGGTATTCCAGACTATCGCCTGCCACGTGTTGAACTCAATCGTGATATCGCTGCTATCACTGAACTAGGCGTCGAGATCCGCCTGAACACCGCGATTGGCCGTGATGTCTCGCTCGACGATCTGCAGAACGCGTATAGCGCGGTACTCCTGGCGGTCGGAGCGCAGCAGAGCCAGTTGCTGAATATTCCAGGCGAGGGTGCTTACGCAGAAGTTATTCCGGCCACAACATTCCTCAAACAATTTAACCTTGATCCCACGACAACGCTGACGGGCGATGTGGCGGTCGTTGGTGGCGGCAGCACCGCGCTGGACGCGGCCCGCTCGGCCCTGCGCGCAGGAGCCAGCAAGGTACATATCCTCTACCGGCGCAGTCGTGCCGAGATGCCCGCGCAGAAAGAGGAGATACGCGCAGCCCTTGAGGAGGGCATCGAGTTACACGAACTCACGAACCCGGTCCAGATTCTGGGTGAAGGGGGCCATATGCAGAGCGTGCGCTGCATCAAGATGGAGCTGGCCGCTCCCGATGAGAAGGGGCGGCGGCGTCCGGTTCCTGTGCCGGGAACAGAGTTTGAATTCCCGCTCTCATCGCTGCTGGTCGCCATTGGCGAGGCACCCGATCCCTCATTCCTTCCCGAGGGAACGAGCGTGCAGATAGCGGCATGGGGCGGCCTGCTGGTGAACAAAGAGACGCTGGCAACCGGCGCGCCGGGCGTCTTCGCGGCTGGCGATGTCACCTACGGTCCCAAGACCATTATTCACGCGGCGGCTCATGGCAGGCAGGCAGCGCGTTCGGTCCACGCGTATCTGCGCAAACTTCCACCGAGTGCTGTGACCGAGATGCCTGAAGACGGCCTGGAGATCGACTCAACGCTCCCGCCGCAAGGATACATCGAACTGGACCTGCGCCCAACATCACGCGAAATCATGCCGTTGGCGAACGCGGCAGCACGCGAGCGCTCAACAGAATTTGCACGCGGTTTTACGGAAGAGCAGGCGCGTCAGGAGGCGAGCCGCTGCTTACGCTGCGACCTGGCTACACTCTGTCCCACAATTCACGTAATACAACCTGAGATACGCGCAAAGGCTCAGGCCGTTCGTTAGCTGGATGAATGGGCGTCTGCGAGGGCGCGCCTTCATCCCTATACACAAGGAGGTGTGACAGTGTCACCACAAGACCTTACTAACGCAATTATCAGTGGCATAAACGCAGGTGGCGAGCAATTCTTAGAAGGTACGCTGGCCGCGGCCCTGCCTATTGTATGGCTCGCGATCCTGGGACTACACCTGGGCCGACCCTATATTCTCGATATGATCGATCGCTTCACGCTGCGCCTGGGAGCCGATCTTCTGTGGCTCATCTACATAGCCCTGCGCGACCTGTTGATCATCTCAGGCTTTGTCATGAGCTTTATGTTCTTCTTCCCTGATGTCGTTACCGCCGACGCGCTTCCGCTCACGGGTGGATTGGCAGCGGCAGCGGTGTTCGGAGTTCTGCTCATCAAGCTTATGGGTGATCCCGATCACGATCTACGGGCGTATCGTCTCACCAGCATATTGCTCGCCATAGGAGCAATCCTGTACTTCGTGCCTTATCTGCTGGGCGTCCAGGCCAATAGCGTCGCGCAAGGTGGCCTGCTTACTATCAGCAACTTCCTGGTCACGAATACCAATCCAAACTGGGCGGTCGGTATTGCTTACGTCTCTATCGCACTGCTCGCTATTATGGGCGCGGTCGCCACAATCTACGCCTTACGTACAGGCGGGCGTCCTGAGGTGCCGGAGTCGACATCCACTGTTGAATAGGACGGACATGTGTTCTCGGCATAACGAAGCAAAGAAAGAAACGAGGGAAGATAGATGAAACCCGCTGATGTCGCAACCGCGATCACCAACGCCCTGGTACAGGGCGGCTCACAATGGCTGATAGCCAGCATAGTGGCATTCCTTCCAGTGCTCTGGACAATGGCTCTGATATTGCACCTGGGGCGTCCCTACGTGTTGCGCACGCTGCGTCGCGAGGGGCTACGCCTGGGAGCAGATATGTGGTGGATGTCCTATATTCTTATGCGCGATGCGGTACTGTTGATCACCTTCGCGCTAAGCTGGATCTTCTTCCAGCCAAACATCGTGGCCAGCATGGCGCTCCCGATCACGGGTCCGATCGCGGCATTATGTCTGCTCATTGCCCTGGCGGTCAAGCTCACGCGCAGGGTAGACGATGATATAAACGCGTATCGTCTTGCCACGGCGTTTCTTGTATTGGGCGCGACGCTGTACTACCTGCCACAGGTCTTCGCCGTCGAGGCCAACAGCCAGAGCTACCTTGCAGGCTTCACCGCTTTCGCCACCAGCAGCGCGCATCCGACAGTAGCGCTCACTATCATGTGGATTTCGCTGGCGGGCGTAGCCATAATCGCCATCTGGCTCTTCGTGCGTTCCTGGATAGCGGCGACGCGCGCGATGAGCAAGCGCCTGGAACCCAAAAAGCAGGCTCCAACGGAGCAAGCAACCGCAGTCTAACATCTGCTAGTTTGAAGCAAGCGTTTTATTATTGCGACACGCCCTTTTAGGACGTGTCGCAATTTCTTTAGTTGAGAGCGAGGTGCATCTACCCGAAATTTGACCAATATGGTACACTTGTGCCAGATTAAGCTATTGAGAGGCAAGCGCTATGGCAAAAGAGCAGTCGAGCGAAGAACATTCCACATCTAATATATCATATATGACGCAAACGTCCCCATTAGAGCCATCTTATAAAACTCCAGGCATAAGTCAACCTAAGGCAGAGTATGCACGCAACAAAGAGTTGCCACATTTTTTTGGACAACCTATGCTCAGAGGTACCTATCACCCCATCAATTCTGCTCAACAAGATGTAGCAAAACCCTGCCTTTTTTATTCTCATCCTCATGGTGAAATCTGGATTGGCGATGTAGTAGATTGGATGTCAACAATAAGCAGTGAATCCGTGGACTTGGTTTTCGCCGATCCGCCTTACAATATCAAAAAGGCGGAATGGGACACGTTTGAATCTCAGCAAGAGTATGTTAACTGGTCACTACGCTGGATAGAACAGGCTGCGCGTGTGCTTAAACCAACAGGAACTCTTTATATCTGTGGTTTCTCAGAAATACTAGCGGATCTCAAGCTTCCAGCATCACGTTTCTTTACAGGTTGCCGTTGGATTATATGGCATTACAAAAATAAAGCTAATCTCGGAAACGATTGGGGACGTTCGCACGAAAGTATTCTCCATTTTAGAAAAAGCAAAAAATATATATTTAATACAGACAATGTGCGCATACCTTACGGTAATCACACTTTACAATATCCAGAACATCCGCAGGCTGAAACGAGTCGGTATGGTAAAGGGAGTAATAAAAATCACCTTTGGCAACCGCATCCTGGCGGAGCTAAGCCACGAGATGTGCTTGAAATCCCTACCACTTGCAATGGGATGCACGAAAAGACAGCACATCCTACTCAGAAACCAGAAGAACTTTTAAGAAAGATTTTGCTCGCTTCTTCCAACCCCGGTGATACGGTGATTGACCCCTTCTTGGGATCAGGTACAACTGCTGTTGTAGCCGAACAACTTAAACGGAATTGGAAGGGATGCGATATTAGTGTTGAATATGCCGGATGGGCCGCTAAAAGAATCGAACTGGTTGAAGATTGGCCTCTAGAAAAGTGGCTTCAATATGATATCGATAATGAACGAAGAAGGAAGTCTATTCGATGACTGATAGGCATCAATTCGACTTTCAAGACAAATCATTTCCTTGGCTACACGGTCGCCTTGAACAAATTGGATGGAGTATATTATGTTGATCCAAGACCTGAGATGATGGTCAATGAGCGTCTCAGACAACAGATACGCGACTTCCAGCAATTCCTCATCAAAGATCTCTGGGCGTTCTCACATAGCTAGCCCTCGCAAACCGTAAGTTAATGCCTGTGAGGCTTGCTCCATCCCTAACGAAAGGGAGTGACTATTCGCTATTCAGCTGGCACTGGTAGGTGCTCGGCGCTTCCACCAGCACGGTTGGCGCGTAGCTGGCGGGCGTGGCGCACGCGCACCAGCACAAAGGCTGCGAGGGCCACAAGGGCTATGCCACCCAGCCCGATCCAGCCGATCGTCCGCGCCAGTTGCAGCACCTGCTCCAGGTGGTCGTGGAAGTAGCGACCGGCAAGATAGCCGAGCGTGCCCATGAGGGTTGACCAGACGATAGCACCAGCCGCGTTATAGACCAGAAACGTGCGCCAGTGCATTTTGTTCATTCCGGCAAGAAACGCGGCCCAGATACGCAGGAGCGCGATGAAGCGGCCAAAGAAGACTGTTTTGGGACCATGCTTGCGAAAAAACTGCTCGGCCTTATCCAGGTGCTCCATTTTCAAAAAGACATAGCGCCCGAAACGCTCCGCGAAAGCTCTGCCACCCGTACGCCCGATGTAGTAGCCAAGATTGTCGCCCATAATCGCGCCAAAAGCGGCGCAGGCGATAATGATAGGCAGCAGGAGACGATTGCTGGTCGCAGCATAAAAGGAGGCCAGCAGCAGCATCGTCTCGCCAGGGATGGGGATGCCTGTACTTTCGATAAAAATGAACAGGACGACTGCCGGATAACCCAGGCTATTGAGTATGTTTTGTAATGTCTGTAGGGTAATAAGTGTTTCTATACCATGCATATGTTTCCTCTTTTATAGAGTATAGCACTTCTTTTTGCTTTGTCTTTATACTATACGCTTGAGGTGTGTCATTGTAATCATAAAAGTGTTGCAATCTTGTCGCAATCCGCACCTGTTGACGTAGAACTCACTATAAGGAAGAAAGACTTTTGCGCTAAAAACTTGCGTTTGAGGGACTTTTATGGTTAAATGCCCAGAGTATGGCAGAGAGATTTTCCAAAGAGGCAGCTCATTTACGCACATATCAGGCATTTGATGCTTTAATAGCAGTTGATGATGCAGATATCGATCTGGTGCAGGGAGCGCTGCTGATCGCGAGCATTGCGTATCCAGGGCTCGATATGACACACTACACAGCGCAACTCGACTCGCTAGCGGGTCGAGTTCGCAGCCTGCTCGAATTGCCGCCTCGTCAGCCAGGGGAAGCGGAAGAGATCGACGCGCAGGCCACGCTGAACGCCCTGAACCAGGTGCTCTTTATAGAGGAGCAATTTCACGGCAATCAGGACAACTATATGAATCCAGAGAACAGCTTCTTTAACCGCGTGCTGGAGGAGCGAACGGGCATCCCTATTACGCTCTCGTTGCTCTACATAGAGGTTGCGCGCCGCGTCGGCATACAGATCGAGGGCGTCGGCCTGCCGTACCACTTTATGGTCAGGTGTCGTCTGCCGGAGCGCAGCATCTATATTGATCCATTTGAAGGTGGCCTGTTCTTCAGCCAGCAGGAGTGTAAAGAGCGCATCAAGCGCATGGCGGAACAAATCACAGGAGGGCGCGTCAGGCTACACACGCACTGGTTCGCAGCGGTCACACATCGGCAGTTCCTCTTTCGTATGCTCAACAATCTCAAACATATCTATCTCCACAATGAAGACTACGAACACGCGCTTCCCATCTGCAACCTGCTGATCCTGCTCATGCCCCAGCTCGCCCAGGAGCGCAGGGATCGCGGCATCGTCCACCTGCAGCTCAAACATTACGCCCGCGCCCTGCACGACTTGAAGGTCTATCTGGAGTTTGCACCGGAGGCGAAGGATCGTACCGAGATACAGGAGCATATCAAATCCATTCGCGAGATTATGGCTATGTTGAACTGAGCAGGCTGGCGGCTGAATACATTTCGCCGAGGAAGCGACTGGGCACTCTTTCCAATAACTGCGTCGCGCTGAAACCATTGCGCTGTGCCAGCGCTTCCCACGTCGGGTATGAGAGTGGATACGGAACCCAGGCATTGCCGGAATCGACGTTGTACTCGACGAGGAGCAGACGCCCTGTGGGTCGCAGATAGCCGCGCAAGCGCTGCAACAGAGTGGGTTTGTCGCGTACATAGTGCAACGAATTCGCCATGAGGATACCATCCAGGGGTGGCAGCACGAGTTGCTGTGTAAAGTCGGCGCTGAGGTAGTGCATGGCGACTGAGGGGAAACGGCTCCGCAGCGCCTGTTCCTGCTCCCTGAGTGCGCGCCGATCTTTGTCCACGCTGTAGATCTGGCCCGTCTCGCCGATCAGATCGGCCAGGGCCAGCGTGAACGCGCCAGAGCCGGAGCCAAGCTCGGCCCATGTTCCGCCTGGGATGGGCACGGCTTTACGTAAAAGATGCACATGATCGTTATGCTTCATCGATAGGTAGACCCTCCATACGCATGATCTTCAGCGCGTTGGTCGTAGGACTGGGGCCGGTCCGCAGGACATAATCGAAGACCATATGTCCCTCGATCACATCTTCCCGAAAATGATAATTGGAGACCTCCGGCAGCGTATCCGCCAGGTGGACCAGCTCCAGATCGTGCGTAGAGATCAACCCGGCACAGTTGCGCCCAACCAGGGCACGCACGTACGAACGGCTCCCGATCAGGCGCTCGCGGTTATTGGTCCCCTTGAAGATCTCATCGACCAGGAAGAACAGCGGCAACTGCTCGGGGCGCGCCAGCTCGATCAGTAGAGCCTTGAGCCGCCTCACCTCCGCGTAGAAGTAAGAATAGCCATCAGTCACCGAATCGCTGACGCGAATGCAGGTGAAGATTCTGAAGAGCGAGGTGCGCAACAGAGTCGCGTTGACGGGCGCGCCCGCGTAGGCCAGGCAGAGATTGACGCCCAGCGTGCGCAGAAACGTACTCTTGCCGGACATATTAGAGCCTGTGATGATATCGACCTCGCCCAGATCGTGCAGAGCAAAACTGTTCGTGACCTTTTTTTCTAGCGGAATCAGCGGATGCCCTATATTAGTAGCGCTGAAAACCTGTCCGCTCGCATCGGTCGGAGACAGGATCTCGGGTAGCGTATAGTCCGGGTTCAGATATGCGAAGGTCGCCAGGGAGCAGAGCGCCTCCAGCTCGAACCAGACATCGAGCCAGAGCGGGAGACGCGTGGCTACCTGTGCTTTGTACTGTTGTAGGCGGTACGCGCAGTACGCGTCCCACGGCACAAACGCGTTCACCAGCAGCCATAGGATGCCGTTATTTTTCAACGTCGACGCGGAGGCGATGCGTGCTGTGCTCCTTAGCAAGAGCGAAGGACCCGAGGCACGATCCGCGAAGAAAGGCTCGCATAGCTTTTTAAGGTGCTGGTGTTGTCCGTAGGGATAGCATTCCAGGTACTCGAAGACCGTACTCAACGTCGCAAAGGCATCGCGCAGGTAGTACGCGTCGCCGAACAGATCGCCGCGCAGATGGGCGGTCGAAAAGAACAGGGCCAGCGTGGCGACGATGGACAACGGCCAGTAATAGGGAAAGGCAAAAAAGACGTTCAGGACGAACAGTACGATGGTTACGACACATAACGCCGTGGCCCCCAGCAGCAGGGGCAGCAACGATGTTGATTGCGAGTGTGCATCTAACCAGCGCAGCAAGCGCTTGCCTTCCAGTTGCTCGGAGGCGCGACGCGAGGCCAATAGGGAGTTCATCAGCAGCTTATCGCGAAAAAGCGTCAGCGGCGTCAACTCGCGCACCAGCGCCTGGCGACGGCAAATCTCCTGCAGGTCCGGCGTTGTACTCAGCAGCCAATCGAGCAGGCGCTGACTGCCCTCGCGCGAGACCGCCGTACTAAGCAAGTGGTGAAGCGAGCGAGGCCCGATAATATCCAGATCGAGTTCAAAGGGATGATCCGTCATGGGATTGGCGGCGAAAGCGGCGGGAAGCGCCTCCCAGTCCAGGCGTATGCGCGCAATCTGCGTCGCCCTGATTGCCGCAAGCATGCGGTGCCGGGCGAGACTGCGCTCGATGCGACCATGACAGCGCGCCACCTGCGTAAAGAGCACCATGGCGACCAGCGCCAGGGCTATGCCTATCCATCTATTGATAAAGAAGAAAGCCAGTACCGCCAGCGCGAGGCCACCTAAAAAGATCGTCACGCGCACCCATGAATAGCGGTTACTGCGTTCCTCTAACACATCTATGCGTTTGCGCAGGCGCTCGACCTGCCGCTCAAGCAAGTACACGCGCCCCTGTTTCATCTCCAACGTAGCAATCCTTCCAGAATTCATAGTATATTAGAGAGTCTAACACCCTGGGCAAGTCCCGACAACCCCGTTGCACAATGCCAGACGCCCGGCCCCCATGTGATAGGGGCGCGGTTCACAAGCCCGCTGCCCCATACCAAAACGCCCGTCCCCCATGTGATAGGGGCGCGATTTATAAGCCCGTTGCCCCTGGCAAGTCCCGACAACCCCGTCGCACCATCGCCAGACGCCCGACCCCCATAATGTAGGGGCGCGGTTCACAAGCCCGTGCGTCGGCCTGTGGAGCGCCACGGGCTTGTGAACCGCGCCCCTACATCAGTGGTTGGTTGGTTAAATCCTTTTGCAAAACAATGATGCACCCCCCACCATAATGGCAATGTCATGCAGTGCGGTGTTATCATAGATGGGGTACCACGAAAATCTACTTTTGCTTCGCTCCAAGGATATAGTATTATGGACAACAAACAACAGGCGCGTACCCTGCAAGGACAGGTCACCGTTCCTGTCTCGCTCCCTTACCTGCTCTATCTACCAGAAGGGTACGACGCGCAGCGAACGTGGCCGCTACTCATCTATCTGCACGGATCGGGCGAGCGCGGCACGGATCTGGAACTGGTCAAGCGCCACGGACCGCCAAAGTTGATCGCAGAGGGGCAGCCATTTCCATTTATCGTCGTCTCGCCACAATGCGCGAAGTTCGAGGGCTGGATGACGAAGTTGCATGTCCTTGGCCTGTTGCTCGATGAGATCAAGAGCACCTATGCAATTGATGCAAATCGCATATATGTTACGGGCAACAGTATGGGCGGCTATGGAACGTGGGGGCTAGCAATCGCCTATCCGCAGCGCTTCGCGGCCATCGCACCGATCTGCGGAGGAGGCGACCCCTCGGCGGTCTGTGAAATCAAAGACGTGCCGGTCTGGACATTTCACGGTGCCAAAGACACCGTGATACCCGTGGAACACAGCGAACAGATGGTAGAGCATCTCAAGGCATGTGGCGGCAATGTCCAGTTCACCATCTACCCCGACGTAGATCACGACGCGTGGACGCGCACCTATGCCAATCCACAACTCTACACATGGCTGCTTGCACAAAACAAAGAAGAGGAAAAAGAGTAACAATGGAGCTTACAAACAAAGGTATCCTTGTAACCGGCGGCGCATCTGGCCTGGGCGCGGCGTGCGTTCGCCTGCTGACAAAGGCCGGCGCGAAGGCGATCATCGCCGATCTCAATAACGAGACAGGACAGGCATTGGCCGACGAACTGGGCGGCGCGGCGCAATTCGTATCCACCAACGTCACCGACGAGGCCAGCGTCAAAGCGGCAGTACAGGCAGCGGTCGATAGCTTCGGCGCGCTGCACATCGTCATCAACTGCGCTGGCATCGGGACCGCCGAACGCGTCCTGGGCAAGAACGGGCCGAGCAGCCTGGAATCGTTTAGCCGGGTCATCGCGGTGAACCTGATCGGAACCTTCAATGTGATCCGCCTGGCCGCCGCCGCGATCAGCGAGAACAAGCCCGACGCCGAGGGCGAGCGCGGCGTCGTCATTAACACAGCCTCGGTCGCCGCCTTCGATGGACAGATCGGACAGGCAGCGTACTCGGCCTCCAAAGGCGGCATCGTGGGTATGACACTGCCCATCGCGCGCGAGTTTGCCCGTCTCGGCATTCGCGTCATGACCATCGCTCCCGGCCTCTTCGATACTCCACTGCTGGGAGGACTGCCCGAGCCAGCGCGCATCTCCCTGGGTCAGCAAGTACCCTTCCCGCCGCGCCTGGGCCGCCCAGACGAGTACGCCGCACTGGCAAAGCACATCATCGAGAACACCATGCTCAATGGTGAGGTGATCAGGCTAGATGGCGGAATACGCATGCAGCCTCGTTGACATAAAATAGCGATAAACCTGGCAAGATTGCTCTGAATAAGCGGTGACGATCCTCTCTCATGTATACGAGGATCGTCACCGCTTATTTATTACCCTTGTAATTTTCTCAAAAGTAATATATAGTATTCATAGTACTCCATAGTACTCCATAGTAATCTTTAGCACGAAAGAGGAAACTGGCATGGAACATTTTATGACTTCCGAGGAAATTGCAGAGCTGCTTCACGTCGATCCGGTCACGATCCGTCGTCTGGTCAACAAAGGTGAGCTTGCTGCCTATCGCATTGGCGCTGATTACCGCTTCGCACCTTCCGATCTCCAGAACTACCTGCAGCGGCAGCGCATTGCTGCACAAAACGAGTCTAGCACCAACCCGAACAGTCCACTTGACCAGTTCGCGCAATTGTTCCGCAAGGTACTCCAGGGCAAACATATCACGCCATCAGATGTTGACCGCTTCGACCGCCTTACGAAACGGGCACGCCGCGTCCTGACGTTAGCACAGGAAGAAGCACAGCGCTTCCAGCACACCTATATCGGCACGGAGCATCTTCTGTTGGGACTGATACGCGAAGGGGAGGGTGTTGCCGGTCAGGTGCTCAGCAATCTGGGCATCGAGGTGGAGCAGGTGCGGCAGGCCGTCGAAGCCATCATAGGGCGGGGCGGGCGTGTCGTTCTTGGTGAAGTCGGCCTCACCCCACGTGCCAAAAAGGTGATCGAGATGGCCGTGGATGAAGCACGCCGCCTTCAGCATCGCTTTGTGGGGACCGAGCACATCCTCCTGGGCCTCATACGCGAAGGCGAAGGCATCGCAGCTGGCGTCTTGGAGAGTCTCGGTCTGCAACTGGAGCAGGTACGTGCAGAGACTGTGCGCGTGCTTCGTCAGCATCAACCAGGACAACAAGAACAAGAAGAGACACCTGCCACTCCACCGGTGCCAGCAGAAGCGACGGCGCTCCTTGCCGAAGAAGAGCATGGGCTTACCTGCACCTTCTGTAGCGCGCGCTGCCCTGCCTACTTCCGTTACTGCTTCAACTGTGGTCAGCTGTTGGTCCATGAAGAAGAGCCAGGCTCCCGTGAAGAGAAATAAGGTATGCGCGTGAAATGCGTTATGACCTGAGTTAGATACACAAATAGAAAAGCATGGAAAAGTCTACTAGACAGGTGAAACCAGTAGCGCTCTACTCAAGCGAAGACCCGATACGTAGATGAACTGCCTGGTTGTAGGAAGCGAGCTTCCAGGCATAGTACTACGCTTCGGCGGACTCGTCCCTCATCCCATTCTGGGCGCTGTTAGAGGTTGGCAACGTTCGTATTGCTATGCAGCGCCCATTTAAGCCACATATGCCCATTCTGCATGCATCTATACACTCCACCAACCAGAGACGAGCAGCTCTCTAGCAAGGGGTCATAAAAAACGTTCGTCACCAGTATTGGAAGAATGGTTACGAATCTGATGTCTTAAATGATAAGAGAATGTTAAGCAAGTGCTATTACATTGTGTCGGCTTGTAGCGTATTATGCAGATAAAGGGCTTTTTACTAATCTGTCTTTACCTTGCTGCACATACTACCTATTTGCATATACGCTTATGGTGCAGCATAGTGACCTGTTTGTTGCGGACCGCAGCTAGAAGAGGATACGTTACTCATGCTTGATTTTGATAATCCCCTGGGTTTCGACCTTTTTCAACAAGTTGTTGAGTGGATTAACATCAGCATGCTCGATTATCGTAAGGGGCGTCATTTCCTGGAAAACAACGCGCTTCTTATGCAGCATGGAAGCGATAAAGAATTGGGAAGACTGATCGTCGCCCAGGTGGAGGAGCGGATAGAGATGAAGCGACAGATGCAGTACCTTCAGGCACTCCTGCGCAATGCGCGCCAACGTGGAGGTACGGCGCTGGCCATCAGAGAAGCATATGTCAATACTTACGGCGGCTTCGTTCTTGACCTGCCTGTCTGGCTGGAAGAGGCTGAAGAGGCACGGTCGTTCCTGGTGCGCCTGCGCCGTCCCGAGCGGACGACGAGGAGGAACGCGCTTCTCTTACAGGAGACTATTGAAAGAGCCAGACAAGATAAAAAGGTCGCGCCGGAGGTGGTCGCTGAGCTACAGAACGAGCTGGGCTACACGCTGCTGCAAGGCCCACACCCACGGTCGCAGGCAGAATATGTACAGATGCTTGAGCGGGCAATACACTGTCACGCGGCGGCGCTGCACACCTATACCTTTGAGCAGTATCCATTTCAATACGCCAGAACGCATATTCAGCTCGGCCTGGCCTGCCAGCACTACGGCGTTGCTAGCGGACAAAAAGAATGGACCGAGCGCGCCATCGCCCGTTTTAAAGATGCGCTCTGGGTCTACGACCGCCAGACCTTCCCCGAGCAGTGGGCGATGCTACAGACGCATCTGGGCTGCGCTTATCTGCAACGCGGACAGGGCACATTGCGCGACAATCTTGAATATGCCATTACCTGTCACAAGCGAGCAATCGATACCGTGCAGCAGGAGACGTTTCCAACGGTCTGGGCCACGGCGCAGATCAATCTCGGCGATGCTTACCGACAACGAACGGTGGGCAACCACGCCGACAATCTGAAAGATGCCATCCAGTGCTACCTGAATGCGCTCCAGGTCTTTATGCAGAAGAGCTTTCCAAGGGAGTGGGCCACGATCACTACCAGACTGGCCTTCCTCTTCCAGCACGCGCGCGCCGAGGAGATCGATATGAGCGAGAATATGCACCTGCGCTGCTCTATCGTCTGCTACGAAGAGGTGCTGACGGTCTACTCGCCCGACGCATTTCCCGTCGAGCGCGCGGCAACGCAGGTGAGCCTGGGCAATGTTCATCGCCTGCGCACGGATACGGAGCAGCGCGAAAACCTTGAGCAGGCGCGCAAATATTATCTTGAAGCCTTGCAGGTTTTTACCGAACAGGCATTTCCGCGTGAATATCAACAGACTCTACATAACCTGAACGAAACGGAGCAGCTTCTGAACGAACTGGAAATGTAATTAGCCCCACCAGAACGCGGCGGCGATGATGGCGTATAAGCCTATCAGTGTCAGCCCTTCTAACCATGTCGACTGATCATCAGCCATTCGTTCCGACTCAAAACAGAGCTCAAAGTTTTGCTCTCCCTTTTTAGAAGATTCCATGCCGCATGTCTCTTTCAGCATGCAACAGTTGCTTCTAATACGTGGTGAAGAGAGGGCAGGGATACGTGCCATAGGGAAACGCTATGAACAGCTTCGAATCTCGTGTATAATGGTGCAACATTGAGCAGATACGAGAACTAACCAGGCAATCAACCTTGTTCTGCGTTCGTTCAAGGAGAGCTGTATGCTCGGACAAGAAAGGAAGCGTTGTTAGTATGCCTGAGACGAATGGATCTACAAATGCGGCACCCAGGGCTTTAAATAGCCGCAGCAAGATGATTACAGAGGGTGCT
>Ga0209839_10000281_pt1 | contig 26631 bp, 27 predicted proteins | sample OrgsoiDNA2013050_FD_185800 | JGI IMG/M metagenome (GOLD analysis project Ga0209839, IMG submission 185800) | Permafrost soil microbial communities from the Arctic, to analyse light accelerated degradation of dissolved organic matter (DOM) -... | ecosystem: Environmental > Terrestrial > Soil >... | reverse complement strand
ATCGACGGGCCCGAAGCCGGCCTGGCCATCCTCGACCGCCTCGACCTCGACCATTACCGATACTTCCACTCCACGCGTGCCAGCCTCCTGCGTCGCGCCCGCCGGCACAGTGAGGCCCACCACGCGTACCGCCGCGCGCTCGACCTCGCGCAGACCGAGCCCGAACAGCGCTTCCTTCAAGACCGGCTGGCCGAGACAGCACCCTCCGTTTCGAGCCAGCCCGGCTGCGCCAACACATGATCGACGAACCATCGACCGGGGTCCGGCTGTCGGCGCGGTTTCACAGCGCATGCCGAGGCTGCGGGTGGCCCACGTCCGGCCCGGCAGGGCCGCGGGTCAGCTCCGCGGTCTGGCCGACGGTGCGAACGTGAGCACGTGAGGCGCAGCCGAGACGCTGCGGTGGGCGGAACGGCGGAGTTCCCGGCTGGTGAGTGCCCGGCGAGCCAGCGCCCGGCGAGAACGGGTCAGGCGGAGCTGGGCCGGGTTGCCTGGCGGCACACAGCGCAGCGGGGAATTAAGGCGGGGCGTCCGCTCCGGGCCTGCGGTCAGCGGTTCGGATGTTGCGCGTGCCCGCGCGGGTAATCCGAACCGCTGAGCGGCGACCGGGTTCCGGGCAGGCCGGAAGGGCTGTGCACGGCGGCCTTAACCCGGTCGGCCAGGGCATGGAGCGTCTCGGGCCGGCCGGGCCGGAGCCGGCCCGGCCGCTGAGCCTGGGCGTGGCACGCGGTCTTCAGCAGCATCCGGGACTGACCGCAGCCGAACTGGAAGGGCTGAGCCAGGAGAAGGCTGCGAGGACGCTGCAGTAGGTTGGGCCCTGACGAAGCCGCCGGCATGCGGGAGCAGCGATGGGAACGCTCAACGGCAAGGGCGCGGTGGTGACCGGCGGCTCACGAGGCATCGGCCGTGCGATCGTGCGGCGGCTGGCCGCCGAGGGTGCCACGGTGCTGTTCAACTTCGCCCGGAGTGCCGATCAGGCGGCGGAGCTTGAGCGTGCGGTAGGTGACGCCGGCGGCCAGGCTCGCGGCATCCAGGCCGACCTTCGCGAGCCGGATGCCGCCGGCCGGCTGATGGACCTGGCGCAGGAGCACCTCCCGGGCCTGGACGTCCTGGTCAACAACGCCGCCCTGGAGTTCACGCCCCGCCCCATCGCTGACACCGGCGAGGAGCTGTACGACACGGTCATGGGGGTCAACGCCAGGTCGTCGTTCGTGACTATGCGCCAGGCGGCCCGGACGATGCGCGACGGCGGGCGGATCATCAACATCTCGACGCTCAACACCACCCGGCCAGGCCCGGGCAGCGCCGTCTACGCGGCCAGCAAGGGAGCGCTCGAGCAGCTCACCAAGGTCGCGGCCATCGAGCTCGGCGGCCGCGGCATCACGGTCAACGCGGTCTGCCCGGGGGCCACCGACACCGACCTGCTCTGGCACACCAACCCCGGCGTAGGCCCGGAGCAGATCGCCAAGCTAACGCCTCTGGGCCGCGTCGGTGAGCCAGCTGACATCGCCGACTTCGTCGCGCTGCTAGCCGGCCCGGACGCCCGCTGGATCACGGGCCAGATCATCGGCGCGACCGGCGGCATGGGGTAACGGGGATAACGGGCGCACCGTGGGCATCAGCGAGCGTGAGCAGCTACGCGCGGCGTTCGACTCCGCAGCGGGGCTGTACCAGGAGGCGCGGCCGGAGTACCCGTCGGCGACGTGGCCGTCCGCCAGTTCGACTGGGAAGTCAGCTACGACGCCGACGGGTACATCGGCCTGCTGGACACGTTCTCCGGGCACATCACCATGGCGGAACCACTGCGGCAGCGGCTCTACGCGGAGATCCGCCGACGGCTGAGCCAGCGCCCCGACGACCTGCTGCGGCGGCACTGGGGCTCGGTACTGCACGTAGCGCGCCGTCTGGACGGGCCCGGGCCCGCCGTCCTGACCGGCTACGCCCGCCGCAGGTCGGCGACGGCCTTCTCGACTCGGCGCTGCCGGGTCTGCTCGGTCTTGGCTCCCTCGATGGCCAGCACGTGCCGGAGCTGATGGCTGTAGGACAACGCAGCGAACGCCGCCCCGGCGGCGTCATCGTCGCCGAGCGCCGCGGCGAGATCGGCCGGGACGGTGACCGTCCGCGGGGCCGCGTCCAGCTCGACGTCGACCTCGACCTCATCGCCGGCGCTGACGCCCGCGTCCTCGCGGACCTGGGCGCTGACCGGCAGCAGGGACCTGCCGGCCATGGAGCCGATGCTGGTCCGGTACGTATGACCGTTGATGGTGGCCGCGACCGGGGGGCGCTTGCCCCCGCGCAGTGCGGTCACCACCTCCGCCGGCACCTCGATGCCGGTGGCCGTCTTGCCGTGCAGCTCGACTGTGGCCCGGAACTTCATCGGCCCTCCACCTGTCACCTTGCGGGGATCCTGAGCTGCGGCCAGGTGCCTGGCCGGGGCCGGCTAGCGCGGGCCTGCTGGGAGACTAGCCCAAGGCCGGCTGAGAGGAGAACAGGCGATGCCGACACTGCCCGAGTTCCGGCTGGAAAGCTTCTTCGCGCGCTGGGAGTTCGCCGCCCGGTACCACCTGACCGCCTCCGATGCGCAGTCCATGCGGCTGGCCGAACTGCTCGACCTGGCCGACGCCGACGGCCTGGCCCGGTGGGAGTCGCTGCAGCTGGGATACACGCAGTCGCGCGGCCTGCCGGAGCTGCGCGCGGAGATCGCCGCCACCTACGAGCGGCTGACCGAGGATGACGTGCTGTGCTTCGCCGGCGCGGAGGAGGCCCTGTACCTGGCGATGCAGGTCCTGCTCGAGCCCGGCGACCACGCCGTCGTCGTCACGCCCAACTATCAGGCCGCCGAGACCGTCCCGCTATCCATCTGCGACGTCACCGGGGTCGCGCTGCGGCCGGCCGACGAGTGGGCGCTGGACCTGGACGAGGTGCGGCGGGCGCTGCGGCCGGCCACCCGGCTGCTGTCGGTGAACTTCCCCAACAACCCGACCGGCGCCGTCGCCGACCCTGACACCTGGCAGCGGCTGGTCGCATTGTGCGCCGAGCGCGGGATCACGCTGTTCAGCGACGAGGTCTACCGGGGCCTGGAGCAGCCGCCGCACGCCCCGCTCCCGCAGGCGGCCGACCTGCTGCCCGGCGCGCTGTCGCTGAACGTGATGTCCAAGGCCTACGGGCTGCCGGGCCTGCGGATCGGCTGGATCGCCTGCCGGGACCGCGCGGTGCTCGGCCGGCTGGAACGCGCCAAGGACTACACCACCATCTGCAACTCCGCGCCCAGCGAGATTCTCGCGCTGATCGCGCTGCGGGCCCGCGATCGCGTCCTGGCCCGGACCCGGCAGATCGTGGCGGCCAATCTCCCCGCGTTCGACGAGTTCTTCGCGCGGTTTCCCGGCCTGTTCGAGTGGCAGCGGCCGCAGGGCGGCTGCGTCAGCTTCCCCCGGTACCTCGGCCCGGACGGGGTGGAGGCGATGTGCGCCGACCTCCTCCGGGAGGCAGGCGTCCTGCTGCTGCCGGCCAGCCTCTACCGGTCGCAGCTGACCCCGACGCCCGCCGACCGGTTCCGCGTCGGGCTGGGCCGCAGCGGCCCGCAGGAAGGGCTGGACCACTGGGCGCGCTGGCTCGACAAGCGAGGTCCGGCCGGGTGACCAGCGCTCAGCCGACCGCGCCGCCCACCTCCGACCGCCAGCTGTACTGCGGGTCGTACCCGAGCACCTTCCTGGCCTTCTCGATGGACAGCAGCGTGTCATGCGGCCCCACCTCGCGCTTCCAGCGCACCCCGGGGTAGACCTCGGCGACCAGCTCGGCTACCGGGCGGGTCATGACGGTGTCCGGGCTGGCGATGATGAACATGTCGGCGCCGGTCAGCGGGGCCTCCAGTGCCTTGCGCACCGCCTGCGCACCGTCGCGAGCGTCGATGTAGGACCACAGGTTCCACTTGCGGAGCGCGGGATCGGCGTCGAAGCCGGGGAACTCCGCGTAGTCGGAGACCAGCATGACGTTGGAGAAACGCAGGCCGATGATCTTCATCTCCGGCTCCCAGCGGCAGAACTGCCGGGCCATCTCCTCGCCCAGCGTCTTGGACAGCGAGTAGGCGGACTCCGGCCGCGGCGTGTACTCCTCGTCCACGGGGACGTAGGGCGGCGGCGTCGCAAAGGGCAGCCCCAGGACGGTCTCGCTGGACGCCCACACCACGTTGCGGATGCCGAAATGCCGGGCCGCGGCGAACACGTTGTAGGTACTGATGGCGTTGTTACGGAAAAGCTCGGCGCCCGGCACCAGGCCCGGCGCGGGCACCGCGCCCAGGTGGACCACCGCATCGACCTTGCGGTACCGGTCATCGACCTGGTGCAGGGCCTCCATCGCCTGGCCCATGTCGGTCAGGTCGGCCTTCAGGAAGGGGATGGAACTGTCGGGCGGGGCGACCATATCGACGTTGGTGACCCAGTACCCGTGCTCCATCAGCTCGGTCAGGCATGGCTGGCCGAGCTTGCCGCTGCCGCCCGTCACCACTACGTGTGTCATGCGCGCCCTTTCCGCTTGCTGCGTTCTCCGGCCGCGATCCGGCCGGCCCATATCGGGCCTACCCGGCGATCATGGCATGACGCGTGCCCCCAGGCGCAGTTGATCAGCCCTGCCGGCGGTAGGTGGCCGCCGGGTGCCTGCCCCGCCGGGCCGGGCGGCCCGCCCATGTCCAGTTCGGCGTGGCCGCGGGTCAGCTCCGCGGTCTGGCCGATGGTGCGAACGCGGTGAGCGCGTGAGGCGCAGCCGAGACGCTGCGATGGGGCGGAACGGCGGAGTTCCCGGCTGATGAGCGCCCGCCAGCCAGCGCCCGGCGAGAGCCGGTCAGGTGGAGCTGGGCCGGGTTGTCCGGCGGCCCGGAGCTCAGCGGGGAATTAAGGCGGGGCGTCCGCCCGGGCTTGCTGTCAGTGGTTCGGATGTTCCGCGTGCCCGCGCGGGTAATCCGAACCACTGAGCGATGACCGGGTTCCGGGCAAGCCGGAAGGGCCGTGCACGGCCGCCTTAACCCGGCCGGCCAGGGCATGGAGCGTCTTGGTCCGGGCGGCCCTGGCCGGCGATGGCGGGGGGAAACCAGCCCAGGCCAGGTGGTGTCGCCAGCGCGGCGACAATATCCCAGTACGCGATGTCGGCAGCGGGGCCGTCGGCCGCCTGCTCATAGCCGGCGAGCACCTCGGCCGCGGCGCCCTGGCCGTAGCAGAACGCGGCGTCCATGCGCAGCGACCGGGCGCAGGCCCGCGGTGTACGCCGTCGTTACTGGTCAGCGACGACGATGCCGATGGCCTCGGCGAGCACCGGCGCCATGTCGATGAGCTGAGCGGTGGTCACGATGGCACCGCGCAGCGAGGTGGGGTCGACGGTGATGCCGAGCTCGGCGTTGCGCAGGTCTACCTTGTCCAGCGTCGCCTTCGTCAGCTTGGTGCCGGCCAGCCGGGACTGGGGGAACGCGGTCCTGGTCAGCCGGGCGCCGCCGAAGTCGACCTCCCGCAGCACGCAGCCGTCGAAGGTCACGTCCGTGAAGTCGGCGTCGCGGAAGTTGACGGAGTCCAGCTTGCACCGGTCAAAGGTCACCCGGCGCAGTCGCGAGCCGAACACCTCGACGCCGGCCAGGACGGCGCCGGTAAAAGTGACGTCCCGCCAGTTCGTGCGCGCGAGGCTGGTCGAGATCAGCCGGACGTCGTGCAGCCAGACGTCGGCGAACTGGGCCCGCGCTAGCGCGCAGTCCTGCAGCGACACGCGGGTGAAGGCGCACTCCAGGAAATGGCTGCCCGAGCCGTCCGCGTCGTCCAGGGCAACCTGGTCGAAGTGAGCGCCGTCGTAGGCCTCCTCGGCGGCCAGGCCGCCGGAGTGCGCCGTCAGCGCCCGGGCGAACGGAAGATCGGCTAGCTGCTGCCAGGACATGGGATCACGCTAGCCCGCGCCCGCGCGTTGCGGCGCGGTCGTTCGCGACGGGCTCAAGCCGTGACCCGCCGAGCAGGACCGTGTCGCGACAGTAACCTGGATGTAATAAAGAAACGCATGATAAAAGCATGGAGAACTATTCGCTCGGCTATGGCCGCGGCGCCCCGCCCGGCGGCTACCTGCCGATCGAGGAGCACGGCATCGTCGGTGACCTGCGCACCGTGGCCCTGGTCGGGACGAACGGCACGGTCGACTGGTACTGCCCGTCCCGCTTCGACGCGCCGTCGCTTTTCGGCTCCCTCCTGGACGCCCGCAAGGGCGGCTACTTCTCCCTGTCGAGCCGCACGACCGCCCGCCCCAAGCAGCTGTACCTGCCCGATACCAACATCCTGCTGACCCGGTTCCTCGGGGCCGAGGCGGTCGGCGAGGTGATCGACTTCATGGTGCCGGTCACCAGCGGCACCGGAAAGGCGCGCGACCTGCTCGTCCGGCAGGCCCGCGCGGTCCGCGGCCGGGCCACCTTCGAGCTGGCCTGCCACCCGGCGTTCGACTACGGGCGGGCCCCGCACTCGGTGGAGCTGGTGACCGGCGTCGGAGCCGTGTTCGAGTCAGCGCTGGGCTCGTGCGTGCTGCGCACCAGCGTGCCGCTCAAGATCGAGGACTCCGGCGTCGCCGCGACCTTCACGGTGGAGGAGGGCGAGACGGTCGACATCGCCCTGGAGTGGCGCGGCGAGGTCCGGCCGCTGGCCCCGGGCGAGACCGACGAGCTGTTCACCCTGACCTCTGACTTCTGGCAGGGCTGGGTCAGCCAGTCCCGGTATCGCGGGCGCTGGCGCGAGACGGTGCAGCGCTCGGCGCTGGCGCTCAAGCTGCTGGTCTATCACCCGACGGGGGCACTCGTCGCGGCGCCGACGACCTCGCTGCCCGAGGAACTGGGCGGCGGCCGGAACTGGGACTACCGGTACAGCTGGCTGCGCGACGCGGCGTTCACCGTCTACGCCCTCATGACGCTTGGCTTCCTGGAGGAGGCGGCATCCTTCATGGAGTGGGTGCAGCGCCGCTGCGAGTCCGCGACGCCCGAGCACGACGTGATGATCATGTACGCGGTCGACGGCAGCGAGAACATCCCCGAGACGGTGCTGGACCACCTGGAGGGCTACCGGGGCTCTGGCCCGGTCCGCATCGGCAACAACGCCGTCCGGCAGCGGCAGCTCGACGTGTACGGCGAGCTGATGGACTCGGTCTACCTGTACAACCGCGAGGTGCCGATCTCCTACGACCTGTGGGTGGGCCTGTCCAAGCGGCTCGACTGGCTCGCCAAGCACTGGCAGGAACCGGACGAGGGAATCTGGGAGATCCGCGGCCCGCGGCAGCGCTTCACCTACTCCGCGCTGATGACCTGGGTGGCCTACGACCGGGCGCGGCGGCTGGCCGTCGACCGCGGCCTGCCTGCCCCGCTAGAGCGGTGGCGCAAGCTCGCCGCCTCCGCGCACCGTTTCGTCCAGGAGTCCTGCTGGGATCCCGACCTGCAGGCCTACATGATGCATCCAGGCAGCCAGCTGCTGGACGCCTCGGTCCTGGTGATGCCGCTGGTGAAGTTCGCCGGCCCGACGGACCCGCGGTTCCTGTCCACGCTCGACCGCATCGGCTCCGAGCTCGCCTCCGACAGCCTGGTGTACCGCTACGCCAGGACCGGGCACGACGGCATCGATGGCGGCGAGGGGACCTTCAACCTGTGCTCCTTCTGGTACGTCGAGGCGCTGACCCGCGCGGGCCGGGTGAAGGAGGCCAGGACGATCTTCGAGAAGATGCTCACCTACGCCAACCACGTGGGGCTCTACGCCGAGCAGATCGGTGCCTCGGGGGAGGCGCTGGGCAACTTCCCCCAGGCTTTCACGCACCTGGCGCTGATCAGCGCGGCGGTGAATCTCGACCGCGCGCTCGACCGCCAGTAGCCATACCGTAGACGCCATGAGCAAACAGGCCGCCGCCAGCGGCGAGGAGCCGGCCGGAGGGCCCGGAGGACTCAGCCCGGAGGATCGGTACGCCGATCTGGTCGATGAGCTTCTTGGCGTCGCGGGCGTAACCCCGCCAGCAGGCGGCGGCGGGTTCGGCCGCTCCGCCCTCAAGTTCCGGAACAAGATCTTTGCGATGCTGGTCCGCGGGCAGCTCGTGCTGAAGCTCCCTGCCGAGCGGGTCGATGAGCTGGTCCGGGCCGGCCACGGGGTCCACTTCGACGCGAACAAGGGGACACCCATGAAGGAGTGGCTCAGCCTTAACGCCGAGCCGGGCCTGGACTGGCTGCCCCTGGCCCGCGAGGCGCTTGGGTTTGCCGACGCCGGCCGGAACGTAACCGGAGAAAGGTAGCGTCGGCGCGCATGGCGGCACACCAGCCGGGTATGTGTGGCGAATCATGAAAGCACTAGTCAGCTGGCAGGACGACAGTGGTAACACGCACCACTGGGAGCTCGTCTTCGACGAGAACGACCCCGAGGCTCGGCATTTTCTCGAGGCGCTGCAGTTGCATGTCCGGTTCAAGCTGGACTCGTTCGACGCGGACGCTGCGAGTCACTGACTAGTTCGGCCATCAAGGGCAGCCGCCGCGGCGGGCCGCGGCGGAAGTGCGCAAGCATGAAAGCCTGGGCATCGGGACGCGATTTGACGTGCCGTCGCTGGTCACAGCACCGGAACGGCAGCGTATCGGAATTTTATGGTACGGTACCGTTCCGTAATAGTTACGGAACGACCTAGATTCGATACTTAGGCGTCCGGCCCGCGCCCTGGCCGTACTCGGCCGGCCTACCCAGGACAGCTGCCTGCCGTCGGTCCAGCGGACATACCGTCAGCTGCGCACCGCCTGAAGGCAGTCTCGTGATCCCGGATGCTTTCGCCGAGCTGGGGGACGTACCCGCGGAGAACGATGAACTCGTGGATGACGCCCTGGCGTAGCCGCGGCGGCGGGCCAGCCCTGGGCTGGCCCGCCGCCGCAATCCGATCGGTCGGGTCCGGTCAGGTGCTGAGCTTGGCTAGCTCCGCGTCGACCAGGGCCTCGTGCTCATCCTCGTCCCGCTTCGCGGCCGCGGGGGACCAGCGGCCCCGCAGCAGCGGAATGCACAGCAGGAAGAAGATGAAGCCGCCGAAGCACACCCAGTACCAGGTCTTCCACTGACCAGGGGAATCGGCCGACGCCTTCTGGACGGCAGCCCCGTGCGCCTTGAGGTAGGCGAACACCTGCGGCGGGACCTTGGACAGGGCGGTCAGCTGCGCCGCGAACGGCGCGATGGCCTGCAGTTGCGGACCCACGGCGATGACGCCCGAGATGGCCGCCTGGTTGGCCGAGATGCTCTGCAGCACGGCCTGGCCCTTGGCGCCGCCGCCGGCCGCCGCGACCGCCTGGCCGAGCAGCTTGGGCGGGATAGTCGCCGGGTTGGTGAAGGTGGCCAGCTTGGCGAACAGCGCCGGGTTCGCCTGGAGGACCTGCAGCTCCGGCGCGAACTTCTGCGCGTTGCCCAGCTGTACCTGGTACTTCTGGGCGTTGGCGACGATCTGCGGGTGGGTGGTGGCGAACGCTAGCTGGCTCTTGTACTGGGTGGCATAGGTCGCCACGGTGCCGCCGTAATTCACCAGCGGGGTGACCGAGGAGATGATCGTCGGGATGATCAGGAACGAGGCGAACACCACGACCCGCACGATCCAGCCCCAGATCGCCAGCCCGGTGGCGATCAGGGCCGGGTTGCGCGCCTCGACCGTCTCGGTGAAGCTGGCCATCCACGGCGTGTAGGCGATGCCCGTGAAGAACGACAGCAGCGCCAGGATGATCGCGAGCGTGTAGTAGCTCGGATGGTGGCCGGCCTGCTCCAGGAAGACGATCAGCATGGCCGCGGCAAGTACGCCGCCGATCACCATGAACGGCTTGCGCACGCGAAGCTTGTCGGACAGCACCCCGACCAGGATCACGGCCAGGACGTTGAAGCCCCAGTTCCAGTTGCCGAGCCCGTTGGCGTCCTTGGTGGACTCCCCGAACACGGTGGACAGGTAGATCACGCCGAAGGCCACGGCGGTGTAGTAGGTGAGCAGCATGACCGCGACGCCGAGGGCGGAGACGATCACGTCGGCCTTGAGCAGCTGGCGGAACGGGTGGCGCAGCGCCGCCTCGATGTCGAGGCCCTTGGCCCTGGCCTCGACGAGCAGCCGATCGTGCATCGTCACCATCAGCTGGTCGCGCAGCCGCGGGGACAGCTCCCGCAGGCCCAGGAAGGTGATGACGAACACGACGAGGCCGGCGATTCCGCAGATCTTGTACTCGTGCGTCCAGAAGGACACGTTGTGGACCACGGCCGGGACCGTGTTGCTGGCCACGACCGCCACGATGAGGCTGCCCAGGACCGGGCCGCTCGTCCAGAAGCCCATGGCCGAGGCCCGGCCGACCTGCGGGGAGAAGTCGCGGATCAGGGCGGGCGTCGCGACCAGGGCCATGCCTTCCACGATCCCGACCACGAACGACTCGATCGTGAACGGCCACCGGCTCGTCGCCGCCGGCATGATGAAGGCCGTGAAGATGCCGGTGAACAGCAGACCGAAGACGACCAGATTGGTCCGGCCGACCCGGTCGGCGAGCCCGGCGAACAGCGAGCCGAAGGCACCGAGCAGGTTCCCGAACGCCAGGGCCGTGACGTAGAAGGTAAAGCTCATGTGCAAGGCGGGTAGCAGCAGCGTCGAGACCGACGCGCCGACGTAGAGCTCGTAGTAGAGCGTGATCGTGGCCAGGACGGTAATGGCCAGGTACATGTAACGCAGGCGTGTTTCCGGATAGCTGTCGAGCTGACGATGCCACAAAGTCGAGGTCCAGCCTCGCTCCGTGGAGACAGGATCAGTTGCGGTCGCACTCATGCGGCCCCCTCGGGTTGAGCCGATGATTCAGCCAGGTGAGCCAGGCGTGCCGTTAACTTAACTCTGACGTAACGCTAGATCAATGATTTTGCGCGGAATGTGTGGAAAGAATCCCGCCGGACCTGTCGCGCCCCGCAGGTCTCACCCGCCTCGCGAAGAAACTCGCCCCGGCGCGCGAACCGAAGCCTCCCAGGCCGCGAATCCCCAGCACGTCGTGTACGTCGTCGGCGTCACCAGCCAGTCGTCCTGGAACAAGATCGTTCACTACAGGAACGAGCGCATCCCCGGCGGCCTGGCCAGCACGGGTCTGGCCAGCACCGGCCTGGCCAGCACGGGCACGCGGGTCAGCCGGGGCGCACCGTGATGAAGTCGCGCGGGCGGAATCGCCGGGTCCGGCGGCGGAAGGCTAAGGTGAAGCCCGGCCACAGGGTGAGGTTGCGCCCTGCCGGGTCGAGGTACCAGCTCGCGCAGCCCGAGCCCCAGATCGTGGCGGGCAGCTTGCGCTGCAGCCCCGCGTTGTAGGCGGCGGCGACGTCGGGGCGGACGTCGGGCACGGCGCCGCCCGCGGCCTCGATCTTGCGGATCGCGTCGATGACGAAGGCCAGCTGACTCTCGATCATGTAGACCATCGAGCTGTGGCCCAGACCGGTGTTGGCCCCGATCAGCTGGAAGTAGCCGGGGAAGCCCGGCAGCACGGTGCCCAGGTACGTCTGACCGAACATCGATGCCATCGTGCGGCCGCCGCGGCCGGTGACCTTGGCGTGCATCGGGTTATCGCTGACGTGGAAGCCGGTGGCGAGAACGACCGTGTCGACCGGGTGCCGGGCACCGTCTGCCGTGACGATCGCGCCGGGGGCGAACTCGACGATCGGCTCGGTGACGACGGCGGCATTGCTGGCAGCGACCGCCGGGTAGAACTCGTTCGACAGCAGGATGCGCTTGCAGCCGAGGCGGTAGTCCGGCGTCAGCTGCCTGCGCAGCTCAGGGTCGGTAATCGAGGCCTCCATATGCTGACGCCAGATGCCCTCGGCCGTGCGCAGGATCTGCGGCCGCATGACGAACCCGATGGCCAGGATCTCGCGCTTCCAGTAGGTCACGATCCGGGCCGCGGTCTGCGTCACCGGCAGGTACCGGTACAGCTGCCGTTCCCAGCGCGCCACCGGCCGGTTGTCGTGCGGCAGGACATAGGCGGGGGTGCGCTGGAACACCGTCAGCCGCTCGGCCTCGGGCTGTATCTCCGGCACGATCTGGATGGCGGAGGCTCCGGTCCCGATCACGGCGACCCGGCGTCCGGCTGCCGACCAGCGCGGGTCCCAGCGTGCCGAGTGCATGATCGTTCCCTCGAACTTGTCGATTCCCGGGATGTCGGGCAGGGCCGGCTCGGCGAGGAAGCCGGTACCGGCGATCACGTAACGGGCGCTGAATTCGTAGCCGGCACCTGACTCGCCGTGGCTCGCGGCGATCCGCCAGCGCCGCGCCGCGTCATCCCATCGCGCCGCGGTCACCTCGTGGCCGAAGCGGATCGCCGGGAGGACGCCATAGCGGGTCGCGACATCTCGCAGGTACGAGCGCAGCTCGGGCTGCGCGGAATACGTCTCGCTCCAGTCCGGCTTGGGCGCGAAGGAGAACGAGTACAGGTTGGACTGCACGTCGCACCGGCAGCCCGGATAGGCGTTGTCCCGCCAGGTCCCGCCGACGTCGTCGGCGCGCTCCAGGACAACCAGGTCGTGGAAGCCGGCGCGGCGCAGGGCGATCGCGGCGCCGAGCCCGGAGAATCCCGTGCCGATGATCACGAACGTGACCTCGCGCGAGGTCACGTCACCGGGCGCTGGGCTGGCCGTGGCAGGTGTGTCGGCGCGGGGCATGCGTTCCTCCTATCTGGTCCGCAATCAACATAATGGACTTGCGCTGGCCGGCCTATCGTGGTGACCTGGCTGCCGATGATCTCCGCCAGCACGCTCGCCGCATTCGATTCCCAGGTCCGCCAGAGCACTCAGCCCGATGAGGCGGGGACGCTCATCGAGGCTGACGGCACGGTGGTGCGCTGGATATCGCCCGACGACCGGGGCACATCGTGGATCACCTGGTCGCGGCTGGACGAGCGCAACGCCGATGCCGTCATCGCCGCCCAGGTGGCGTTCTTCCGGGCCCGGCACCAGCAGTTCGAATGGAAGCTCTACGACTACGATCAGCCCGCTGACCTGGCTCAGCGCCTGCTCGCGGCCGGCTTTGTGGCCGACGAGCAGGAGCTGCTCATGGTGGCCGAAACCGAGCAGGTGGCGGCGTCGGCGGCACTCCCTGACGGGGTCACGGTGCGGCAGGTGAGCGACGAGGCCGGAGTTGGCCAGCTCTTCGACGTTCACGAGCGGGTCTTCGGCGCGGACGAGCCCCGGCTGCGCCAGTCGCTGCTGACCAGGCTGGCAGACTCGCCCGAGTCGCTAGCGATGGTGATCGCTTACGCCGGCGAGGAGCCGGTCTGCGCGGCGCGCGTCGAGTTTCCGCCCGGCTGCGACTTCGCGGGCCTGTGGGGCGGCGGCACGGTCCGCGCCTGGCGGGGCCGGGGCATCTACCGAGCCCTGGTGGCCTACCGGGCCCGGCTGGCCGCCGTCCGCGGCTACCGTTACCTGCAGGTGGACGCGCTGCCGGCCAGCCAGCCGATCCTCACCCGGCTGGGCTTCGTGCCGCTGGCGCGCACCACGCCCTACATCTGGGATCCTGGCGTGGCGTCAGATACGCCGCCCGCCCGGTTACCCGTCCGTGGGCGGATACTCGCGGGAGGCTGCCTGTGGTCGAGCTCAAGTCGCCGGCTGAAATCGAGGCGATGCGCGCCGCCGGCCGGGTGGTCGCCGTCGCGCTCGCGGCCGTCCGGGATCACGCGGCGACCGGGGTCCGGCTGGATGAACTCGACCAGGTGGCGCGGTCGGTCCTGGCCGACGCGGGCGCGACATCGCCGTTCCTTGGCTATCAGCCCAGCTTCGCGCACTCGCCGTTCCCGGCGGTGATCTGCACGTCGGTGAACGACGCCGCGCTGCACGGCATCCCGGACCGCTACCGGCTGCGCGATGGTGACCTGCTGAGCGTGGACTGCGGCGCGACCCTGAACGGCTGGACGGGCGACGCCGCGATCTCGTTCACCATCGGCAGGCCGCACCCGTCCGACGTGGCGCTGATCGAGACGGCCCAGGCGGCCCTGACCGCCGGCATCGCGGCGGCCGTCCCCGGTGGCCGCCTCGGCGACGTGTCGGCGGCCATCGGGGCTCTCGCGCGGTCGGCCGGGTACGGCCTGCACACCGACTTCGGGGGACACGGCGTGGGGCACACGATGCACGAGTCGCCCTCGGTTCCCAACGAAGGGCGGGCCGGCCGGGGACTGCGGCTGGCCACCGGCCTGGTCATCGCGATCGAGCCGTGGTTCATGGCCGGCGGCCACGATAGTTACCGGGTCGACCAAGACGGCTGGACGCTGCGCAGCGGCGACGGCAGCCGCGCGGCGCACGTCGAGCACACGGTCGCGATCACCGATGACGGTCCGCGCATCCTCACGGCACCGTGAAGCATGGCTAGCGGGCCGGCCGGGGGAGTGCGGCTGCCCTGGGCGCAGGTGCCGGCCGCTCTGCGGCGCGCCGCAGAGCGGCAGTTGGGTGGCACGGTGGTGGAAGCCGTCACCCAGCTGGGCGGGTTCTCGCCGGGGGCCGCCGCCCGGCTGCGGCTGGACACCGGGCGTCGGGCCTTCGCCAAGGCCGTCGGGCCGGAGCTGAACCCCGACTCGCCCGGCATGTACCGGGCGGAGGCCCGGATCGCCGCGGCGCTGCCCGCGCAGGTCCCCGCGCCGAGGCTACTGGGCAGCGTTGAGGCGGACGGCTGGGTGCTGCTGCTGTTCGAGGACATCGACGGCGCCATGCCCGCCCAGCCCTGGCGGCCGCCGGAACTGGCCCGCGTCCTGGCCGCGGTGTCCGACCTGGCGACGGCCCTGACCCCGTCGCCGCTCGCCGCGCCCGCGCTCGCCGACACCCATGCCAGGGCCTTCGCCGGCTGGCGCGGGCTGATCTCCGACGCGGTGAGCGGGACCGACGACCTGACCGGGCTGGACCGATGGGCCCGCGATCACCTGGCGGACCTGGCAGAACTGGAAGCTGGCTGGGCCGCGGCGGCCGAGGGCACCGCGCTGATCCACGGCGACCTGCGCGCGGATAACATCCTGCTGGCCGCCGACCGGGTTGTCTTCGTCGACTGGCCGTGGGCGTGCATCGCCGCGGCCTGGATCGACCCGCTTTTCATGGCGCCGAGTATCGCGATGCAGGGCGGGCCGACACCCGAGGAGGTGTTCACCGGCCACCCCGTCGCCCGCGGCGCCGATCCGGCCGCGGTCACCGCCGTCCTGGCCGCGCTGGCCGGTTACTTCGTGCGGCAATCCCGCCAGCCGGATCCGCCCGGCATCCCGACGCTACGCGCGTTCCAGGCCGCCCAGGGCGGCGTCGCCCTGGACTGGCTGCGGCAGCGCACCGGCTGGTGATACCGGGCTCACGCCGGGCTGCGCGCGCCCGCACCGCTCACGCCGCGCTGCGGGCGGCCATGCCGGCCGGCGGGCGCTCGCGCCGCCCACTCGATCGCGGCCTTGTACTGATCCGCGGTTCGCTGCACGTTCTCTGCTAGCCGGCTGTGCAACTGCCGGCCGGTGGCTCGCGGCGCGGTCGCGGGCCAGCGCGTGGTCAGCTCCAGCCGGATTCCGCCGTCCACCGGCGTCACCTGATGATGTCCCTCCCACCACGTGGTGCAGGTGTCCTGGACCAGCGCGCTGCGCCGGTGGGCGAGCTCCCTGACCTGCAGGGCGCGCGCGGTCAGCCGCCCATCGGCGTGGCGGCGGATAGAATACTGCATCTCGCCTGCCTGCCGCTCCGGGGTGCCGGGAATCCGGCCGCCGAAGATGAAGCCGTCGGGATTGTCGAGACCAGCGATGCTGCCGGGTTCGTAGACCGCCTCCCACACCAGGTCGAGCGGTGCGTGCACGATGACCGCCGCGGTCACGGTCTCCGGCGACTTGAGCAGCGGGTGCGCGGCGCACGCCCGCCGCAGGGTCGGCGGGATCCCCGGTTCCGGCCACGGCTGGCGGCCCTCCAGGACGCCTTTCAGGCCGTCAGCCCAGGCCCTGATCTGCTGGCGCCAGTACGCCCTGGTGTCGCTCTGCTGGGACCGCGGGACGGTGTGCCAGACGCTGACGCGGATGATCGAGCCCCGGTCGACGGGCAGGACGGACAGGGTGAAGATTTGCCTCCCGACCGGCCGGCTGCTGCGGGTCTGAACGGTGATCAGCCGTCCCGGTACCTCTTTCCAGACCTCCAGCACCCCCCAGGTCATATCCGCCCCGGCGCGGGAGAGGAAACCCGGGGCGAGGAAGCAGCGAAGCGGCCCGGTCTCCGGCAGTAACGGCTCGGGCACGTCGAACGCGAAGCTGCCGGGCCGCAGCGACCACGCCGCGCTGTCGTCGAGCAGTGACCACGCGCGCTCCGGGGTGGCGGCGACGATCCGCTCGCGCGTGACCTGGACCGTGCTTTCCCGCATCGCGTCTCCCGCGTCTCCCCGTCGGTGCCCAGCGCGCCGGTGCCACATATCGGCCGCCGACGCAGCAAGGGTGCACAAGACTTTATCCGGGCATTGCCTCCGAATAGTAAGCGGCGGCGGGCCCGGGCCGCAGCGTCGGCCGGACCCGCAGGTGACGACGCCGCGTGGCACCGGGGAGATATCGGGGGTGATGTCGCGGCCGTGCCCTGATATACCGAGTTCATGACCGCTGATGCGCTCCCCGGCCAGATGCGCTCGGCCGCGACGGCCCTGCTGGACGCCCTCACCGGTGAGCAGCGGACGCTAGCCGCGCGGCCGTTCGCCGACGACGCCGCCCGCCGGTGGCTGGAATACCGGCCCCGGCCCCGGCCCGGAGCGTGTATCGCGGACCTCAGCGGGGTCGCCCGCAAGGCCGCGCACCGCCTCCTGGCGACCGCCCTGAGCGAGCACGCCTACGCACAGGCCATGGGAATCATCGCCCTGGAAGAGGTGCTCGACCGCCGGGAGGACTGGTCCGAGAGCCGGCATAGCGGTGACTACTGGGTGGCCGTCTTCGGCGACCCGGACGGCGACCGTCCCTGGTCGTGGCGTTTTGAGGGACATCATCTCTCGGTGACCATGACCGTCGCCGGCGACGAGGTTTCCCCGGCCCCGGTCTTCCTCGGCGCGAACCCGGCGCAGGTCAGCTACGCCGGCCGGCCCGTGTCCCGGCCGCTGGGCCCGGAGGAGGACCTCGCGCGGGCGCTGCTGAGCGCCCTCGGCCCGGCCGGGCGCGCCGCCGCCGTGGTGTCCGATGCGGCTCCCGCGGACATCCGCACCGGCACCGGGCCGCAGGCCGCCGAGGGCATCGAGCCGGCCGGGATCGCGGCCGGCCGGCTCGGGCCGACGGCGCGGGCGGCGCTCGGGCAGCTGGTCGCGCTGTACCTGGATCGCCTGCCCCCGGAGCTGGCGGCCCGGGAGGCCGCCCGGGCGAACGCGGGCGAGCTGCACTTCGCCTGGGAAGGCCCGATCACGCCGGGCACGCCGCACTACTACCGGGTGCAGGGCGATGACCTGCTGATCGAGTACGACGACACGACGCCGACCGGTAACCACGCACACACCGTGCTGCGCCGCCCGCGCAGCGACTTCGGCGGCGACGTGCTCGCCGCGCACTACCGCGACGCGCACACCTGAGCGGGGGGTCGCAGCAGCCCAACCCGCGCCACCTGGTAACCGGCTGTTCCTCGGGTTCCCAGGGCCACGGCTGGTACCCGGCGCCGCGGCCGCGGTCAACCGCGGCGCCGTCCAGGGCAGTGTGCGGTCGCTGGCCCGGCACCAGGTATGGGAGCCTGCGTCGTCAAGGCCGACGTCGGGCCGCCGCCGCTAGGACGACCCGGCTGACCAGGTGATGGCAGGCGGGCGCAGCCGGGCACAGACCGGGTTGCCCCGGGCGTCGGTCAGCCGGACCCGGGCGATGAGCCGCTGGCCGGGGCGCATCGCCTGCTCGACGAGCCCTGGATCGACGTCGGCGAACCGGAGCTTGGCGCCGCGGAACAACCGCAGCGTTCCGTCACCCGGCACTTCGCCCCAGCCCAGGCCGAGGTGCCGGTCGGTGCGGTCGCCGCGGACGAACGGCCCGCCGAAGTCGAAGCCGTCCTGGTCACGGCGCACGGTGACGGTGACCTCCCAGCGGGCCGACGGGGCATCGCCGGGCACCGGCTCGTACGCCAGCCCCGGCCTGCCCGGCACGACGAGCACCGGCCCGTCCTCGCCGGGTCCCGCCACGCCGCGCCGGTCCTTGCGCGGCCCGGTCAGGGCGACGTGAACGTCGTGATAGCCCGGGCCGCCGGGCACCGGCCCGCACGTCAGGCCGGGCAGGTCGAAACCCTCGATCACGACGGTGAGCTGCCCCAGCGGGGGCGCCGACCGCCGGGCGGGCCGCCGCGGCGCCGCCGGGGCGGTGTTCTCCTCGTAGGCGCGCCGCAGCCACCTGAGCGCTTCCTCGTCGAGGTCCCCAGGCGCGGACAAGCCGATCCGCACGGTGGCCGCGCCGACGTCCCTGGCGGCCAGCAGGCGACCGCCGGGCCGCGTGTCATCCAGCCGCAGGCCGAGGTCCACCCGGTTCCTGGTCGTCGCCTGCACCACGGCGAAGGTGCGGCCGGGGGTGACCAGGCTGACGAGGGTCGTGCGGGCCTGCACCGTCACCGGGCCGAGCCCGGGCAGCGCCGCCAGCACGGCGTCCAGGACCGGCCGCAGGTGCGGGCGGTCGGCGTACTGGCCGTCGATCAGCTCGCGCGCCTCGGCGGTCAGGACGCCGGTGACCGCCTGGCCGGCCTCGCGGACCTGACCGGGGTCCGGACGGTCGGGAATCTGGGACATGGCGCGTCTCCTCGCTGAGCCCGGGCCGGCGCTCGCTGAAGACGGTCCTGCTTCCGGCACGGAAGCTACCTGCGCTGGCCGGAGGCGGACTCAGTCCTTCCCGCGGACCCGGCGACGCTCTCGCGCGCCATTGTCACGGTAGCGCAAGTCCGGTGCGAGCCTGCTGCGCCCGGCCCGATCTCGAACGCCACAACGACCACACCAACCAGCCGGTCATGCGCTCGCTGATCGCCTGCGACCACTACTGACCCTTGGAATAAGTCATCCGGCCGGCTGCCGCGGGCCACTGTGAAGGCGCAAGGCGCAAGGCGCAAGGCGCAAGGTGCCCTGCCCGCTGGCTGCTCGCGCTGGCTAGAATCCCTGCAGCGGACGGGAGCAGCGATGGGCGCCGAGACTAAGACAGCGACCGGCGAGACGGGCGAGAGCGAATGCTGGTGCTGCGGCAGGATCACCGCCGAGGATGCTCTGGTCCGGCTCGGGAATCATCCTGTCACGCGGATGGCATGGGCGCCCGGTCATCGGGCCTGCACTGAGGTGGATCGACCGGCACGCCCCCTGGTAGCCGCTGCACATCACCCCGCCAGCTCCCGTGCAGGCGACCGCGCTGTTGGTAGCATTCCGCATGTACCGCACTGGTAGCGGCCTCCGTCATCTCGCGTTCTGCATTCATGCCCGGGAGGCCAGCTATGTCGTCTGTTGAGGTGCGCGCGTTCGGCGCAGTGACCGGGAACAGCTCACCCAGCTCGTGAATGCGCACGCCGCCGCGGTGGTGCCCGGCTCCGGTACTTCTCCGACGAGCGGGCCGGAAAAGCCGCCCGGGACGTCGGCGAGATCCACTGGCTCCTGTTCTGGCCCGAGGACATCGGCAACCTGCGCGTCGCCGAGCGGTACCGCCGTCGCGGCGTGGCGTCCTGGCTGCTCGGGCAGGCAGCTGACTGGCTGCGCCTGGCGGGCGCTGACCTGCTCGACTACGCCTGGCTCGACGGCACCGACCCCGGCGGCCTGGACTACGCGGCCTACCGGGCGTTTCTCCCTGCGGCCGGGTTTCAGGAACTTACCCGCACCAGGCGAGGATGGAACCGGACGCCGCAGAAAGCCTGACGAGCTAGCCCGCGCGGCCCGGCTCACAGGCGGTGAGGAACTCCAAGATGCGCGTGATGGTGCTCGCAGTGCCAGGCTGCCCGAACGCGATGCTGCTGGAGAAGCGCCTGGAGCAGGTGCTGGACGGCCGCCGCGATGTGACTGTCGTCCGTCAGGTGGTCGACGACGAGCGGGAAGCGGCCCGCGCCGTCGGTGAGCCAGTTCCGCGAGGTGATCGGCGAGCCAGCCGCCGCTACTGCGGGTGCAGCCAGCCCGGGCTGGCTGGATGCGCTGGGCGCAACGGCCGCGGGCGGGTAGCGCCCGCCGGGCGCGGCCTCCGGGCTGTTCACCAGGCGGTGCTGCGGTCGTTCGCGGCAGCTGGCCGCGCCCCGGAGCAAAACCTGCTCGACGAGGCTGCCCGTCCCTTCGACACCGCCCGGGTGCTGGCAGAGCTGGCCGGCGGTGACTTTCTGTGCCTCGACCACGCCGGGCACATCAGCGCCGCCTACCCGTTCTCCGCCGCCGTCATCGCCGATGACCCCGGCACCCGCAGTGACCTGGCGGCCTGGATGCGGGCAAGAGGTAAGGAGCGCCGGGAGCGGATCTGGTTCCGCGACGCCGAGGCCGCCGAGGCGCTGGGCATCGCCGTCGGCTCCGCGGCCAAGACCGCCGCGATCCACTCCGTCGACTGCCGGTGCCAGACCCGCGTCGCGGTCTCGGCCCGCAAGCTCGGCCTCATCCAGGCCGACCACTCCGTCGCCCTGTCCCTGTCCATCACGCACAAGGCCATCGGCTCCGACAGCCTCGACCTGCCCCCCACCGGGACGCTTCCCATGGGCGTCCCGGGGATGCAGCGCAACGGCGGCGCCAGAAACCGGCAGGCACCCCGGCGTCCCATCCGCCCTGCTTCATCCTGATGTCAGGCTGATCTGGCATGCTCATCCGGGCACTGAGCCGGCGGCACGACCCGCCGGGCCGCCGGGCTTCACCTAAGGAGGCAGCGGATGCACCGCCGGGCCGCCGCGATCCTGTTCTTGCTCCCTCGACCGACCCCCCCGCTCCTCTCAGCGGGAGTTTTGGTCGGCACGCGCGATAGGCATGTATGTCGGGGCGGCATTGGTGGTCAGGAACTTCAGGACCATGTCGCGCACCGCGCCGCCGTGTTCCATCAGCAGCAGGTGGCTGGCGTTCGGCAGTACGGCGAGTTCGGCGGTGGGCAGCGCCCGGTAGAGCGCGAGCGTGTGGTCGAGCGTGACCAGGTCGTCGTCGCCGGTCAGGACGAGGGTCCGGGCGGTCACCGCGCACAGGTCGTCCGGGCTCAGGCCCGGCTGGGTAGCGGCTGCGTGCACGATCTTGCCGATGACGACCGGGAGGTGGTCACGGCCGTCGGGTGACACCTCGGCGTAGTCGTCGACTATCGCGGCGGGCATCTCGCCACCCGTCTGCGGCTTGAAGATCAGTCCGTCGACGTCGTAGACCGCGCTGATCAGGACGAGACGTTCGACCAGGTCGGGGCGGTGCATCGCCACCCACAGCGCTACCGTGCCGCCGGCGCTGTAGCCCGCCAGCCGGGCTGGACCACTGACCGTTTCCTCCAGGAACGCGATCGTGTCCTGCGCCATCAGCTCGATGGTGATCGGGCCGGGCGCATCGGGCGTGCGGCCGTGGCCACGCCGGTCGGGCAGGTATAGCTGGAACGTGTCGGCGAGGCCGTCGAGGTTGCCGGTGAAACAGCGGCTGTCGGTCAGGCCGCCGTGCAGCAGCACCACCGGGTCACCGGCGCCGCGTTCGTCGTGCCACATGTCAACGATGTCGGTCATGCACTACATACGACGCGGCGGCTCCAGATTCATCGGCAGGCCGAACAACGCGAGCAGGGACGGCTCCAGGTACGTCGTCGTGCCTGCGATCAGCCCGTCCCGGACATCCAGCATGACCAGGCCCAGGGCCTGCCCGTCTCGGTACTGCCCGAACGCCGGTGAGCCGTTGGCCGCGGTGCGGACCAGCCGGTCATCGGCACACATGCCGGCCGCGCCTAGCAGGGCGGCCCGGATCGCCTCCCGGCCGCCGAGCCACCAGGCGAACGGCGGCATCGACATCGTGGCGTCCTCATGCAGCAGCGCCACGAGGCCGTCGACGTCGTAGGCGGTGAACGCCTGGACGTACCGTCCGAGGAGGTCCTCTTCTACCTCACCGGTTCCGCCCGGCCGGTGGCGCGCGGACATGGTGGCCCGCGCACGCTGCAGTGCGCTGTTGACCGCGGCCGGGCTCGTGTCGAGCAATCCCGCTACCTCCTCCGCCGACCAGCAGAGCACCTCACGCAGGATGAGCACCGCCCGCTGGCGCGGCGGCAGGTGCTGCAGGGCAGCGACGAACGCCAGCCGGATCGTCTCGCGCTGCACGGCGAGCTCGGCCGGATCGCCGTCAATAGAGAGCGCACGCCGGTCGGGGACCGGCTGCACGAAGGCGGCGGCACTCAACGGCGCACCGAGGAAACCCCCGGCGGGTGAGGACGGGCCGAGATCCATCGCGAGTGCACGCCGCTGCACGCTGCGGGTCATGTCGAGGCAGACGTTGGTAGCGATCCTGTGCAACCAGGTGCGCAGACACGCTTTGCCCTCGTCGAACCGATCAGCATTCTTCCAGGCCCGAAACAGGGTCTCCTGCACGGCATCCTCGGCCTCGGCACCGCAGGCGAGCATCCGATAGCAGTAACCGGTCAGTTCAACCCGGTGCACTTCCAGACGATCCTCGAACATCACCCGCCCACGGTAGCTACCGATCCCGAAACTTGACTCCAAGGTCCACGCGGTGATGAGCTCCGGGCCCGTGTCGATGCCTTCACCGCAGGTATGCCGTCGCGGGCCGCCGGCCTCGGCCACATCCAGGCACACGTGATGTAGCCGCGCTTCGCGCAGGCACTGGCCTGCGGCATCCGGGCAGTCTTCGCGTTCCCGGGTCCAGCTCGGCACCGTCCCGGCCGGCGTCCTGAGCCGCCCGCAGCGCCACCGCAGGCCCCTCAGCGCCGCCGGCCAAGACCGGGTCGGCCGGTACGCCCGCCCCGCTACGGTCCTGCTACGCGCCCCGCGAACGTCAACGATGCCGGGCAGGTCAGCATGTCACTGCCCCGAGAACGCCAGCGTGCTTGATCGCCAGACCTGGACCTTAACCCCGGCATTGGGGCTAGGCGCCGCTGACCGCCTGGGCCGCGGCGCAGGCATTGCGAACCGGGTCGAGGGCGTGCACCTGCGTCGCGAGCTGCGCCAGCATGGCGCGGAAAGCCTGCCGGTCCCCGTCCGCGGCCAGCCCGGCCAGCACCTGGTCCTCGGCCGCGCGTAGCCGCTGGTCGAGGTCGTCGAGCAGTTCGCGGCCCCGGACGGTTGCCGCGATACGGCGGGCCCGGCGGTCGGCGGGGTCCGGGTGGCGCTCGATGAGCCCGGCCCGCTCAAGGTCATCGAGCTGGTAGGTCATCACGGTGCGATCGACGCCGAGATGGTGGGCCAGCTCCAGCTGGCTGCCCGGCTCGCCGCGAGTCGCCGCCGCGAGCACCTGATACCCGCGGGGGCCGCCCGGTACGTCGGCGAACGCGGCGCTCGCGGCCTTCACGTACGAGCGGAACACCACGCCGAGAGCCCACCCGAGGTCATTGCGCAGCACGCCGCCGCAAGCCGACTCCGGGCCGAGGCCGGCATCGGCACCGGACTTGCTCGGCGCGCTCATGCGGTCATGCTACCCCGGACTGTCGTTATAGATGAAGATCTAATTTACAGATGCTCTGCCATGTATACTATCTGCCTGGCAGCATGACTTCCCTCCCGCGTCGACTGGAGTTCAAGATGAGCGTGTCTTCCCCGGCCAAGCCGACTGTCGTCGTGATCGGCGGCGGTTACGGCGGCATCAATGTCGCTAAGTCGCTCGATGACGTGGCCGAGGTGGTGCTGGTGGATCCCAAGGACGCGTTCGTGCATAACGTCGCAGCCCTGCGCGCCCTGGCGGACCCGTCCTGGCTGCCGAAGATCTTCTTCTCCTACGACGGGCTGCTCGCCCGCGGCCGGATCGTGCGCGACCGCGCCGTGAAGGTCGAGCCGGGCCGGGTGGCCCTGGGCTCGGGTGACGAGATCGAGGCCGACTACATCGTGCTGGCGACCGGGTCGGACTATCCGTTCCCGGCCAAGAGCGATGTCGAGGCCACGCCGGCCGCCCACGACAAGTTCCGGGCCGCCCACGCGGCGCTCGACGCGGCGTCGCGGGTCCTGCTCATCGGCGCCGGGCCGGTCGGCATCGAGCTCGCGGGCGAGATCCAGGCGGTGTGGCCGGACAAGCACGTCACCCTGCTCGACGCCGCCGACGACATCCTCGGCGCCCGGTTCCGCCCGGACCTCAAGGCCGAGCTGCGCCGCCAGCTCACCGACATCGGGGTCGAGCTGATGCTGTCCAGCCCGCTGCTGCAGGGTCCGCCGAGCGCTCCGGGGGAACTGGCGGAATTCACCGTGGAGACCGAGTCGGGCGCGACGATCACGGCCGATGTCTGGTTCCGCTGCTACGGGGTGAGCCCGGTCAGCGACTACCTGGCCGGCGAGCTGGGCACGGCGCGCCAGGGGGACGGCTTCGTGGCGGTGACGCCGTACCTGCAGGTGACCGGGCAGGACCACGTCTTCGCGCTCGGCGACGTCGCCGCTGCCGACCACAAGATGGCCGGGAGCGCCGGGCGGCAGGCGCAGGTCGTGGCGGCCAACATCCGCGCGCTGATCGCGGGAGATGCGCCGCTGACGGAGTACCAGCCGTCGGCTCCGGGCATCGTCGTCCCGATCGGGCCGGGCGGCGGCTCGGGCCAGCGCCCGGATACCGGTGAGCTCGTCGCCCCCGAGCTCGTCGCCCAGCTCAAGGGGCGCGACATGATGGTGGACCGGTTCGCGGCGATGTTCCAGGCGGCCGCGCCGGCGGACGAGGCAGGGGAGGACCAGTCATGACGCAGCCAGCACCCGATGACGGGCTTGCGGGCCTGATCGCGGGTTCCCGGCAGGGGGTGCTCGCGACTATCGCCGCGGACGGCCGCCCGCAGCTGTCCAACGTCCTGTACGTCTGGGACGCCGCCGAGCGGACCGCGCGCATCTCGACCACCGCGGACCGGGCCAAGGCCCGCAACGTGCTGCGCGACCCGCGCGCCGCGCTGCACGTCTCCGGCGACCACTTCTGGCAGTACGCGGTGGGGGAGGGCGCGGTCACGGTCTCCGAAGTGGCCGCCGAGCCGGGCGACGAGGCCGGCCGCGAGCTGATGGCCGTGCACTCGGCGTTCTATGGTGCCATCGACGAGGACGAGTTCATCGCGCAGATGATCGCCGCGAGGCGGCTCGTCATCCGGCTGCACGTCGGCCGGGTCTACGGCATCGCCCTCGATTCCCCGCCTGGCACCTGAGGGGCTCAGCCCGGATCTGATGAGGGGCTCAGCCCGGATCTGCCGCCGACTGATTTCTCCGGGGGGCGGGGGACCGGGGGGCCGCCCCCCGGGCGGGTTAGCCGCCGAGCTGCTCGATGCGGCGCTGGATGCCGCGGGCGCCGCTCGCTGTCGCGGTCTGCGCGGCCTCCGCCAGCAGCGCCCTGGCCTCGCTCGGGTCGCCGTGCCTGCCGGTGAACTCAGCCAGCGCGAGCAGGGCAGCGGCGACGCCCCGCTGGAAGCCCAGCTCGCGCCGCAGCCGCAGGGACTCAGCCAGGCGCTGGCGCGCACGGTCGAGGTCGCCGGCGCTCTCGTCGGCGAACCCGATGTGCCGGGCCACGTAGGACAGGGTCAGCGGGTCGCCGGCCGCGGCGGCCAGTTTCTCGGATCGGTCGAGCAGCGGCCGCGCGGCGTCGTGGTCCCCGCGGACCGTCTGGTAGAACGTCGCGACCCAGAAGAGGGCCTCCGCCTCGCCGCGATCGTTGCCGAGCTTCGCGTAGCGGGCGGCGGCCCGCTCGAAATGAGCCAGGGCCGCGTCGTCGGGTTCGCCCCCGGTGAGGAACCGCGCATGCATGATCCGGCCGCGGGCGAGCGCCAGTCCGGCCTCGATCGCGTCCAGCTCCTGGTCCGCGGCGGCCAGCGCCCCCACGTCGTCGCCGAACGCGGCGTCCTCGTAGCGCTGCCGGGCGCGCTCCAGCCAGCCGCCGCCAGCCGCCGCCGGCGTCCCGCCGATCTGCCGGCCGTTGGCGCCGGCGCGCTGGCTGACGGCGCGCTGGCTGACAGCTGCGGCCAGCTGATCGAGCGTGCCCAGGATGCGCGCGATCTCGACGTCATCGGCATAGTCCCGGGACTCGACGATCTGGCCGTCGCGGACGCGGATCACGAAGATGTTCGGGATGGCGAACGGCTCTCCGGTAACGGGCACGACGCCGCGGTACTCGAACTCGCCGATGACGACCTCCGGGTCGTCCGTCTCGTGGATCTTGATGGCGGCGGGCTGGAATCGCAGCTCGCCCAGAACCGCGGCACCCCCCGCGAAATGCGCGCGGAGCGCCGCGCGGGTGAGCAGCGGGGGCGACCGGAGCGGGTCTTGGGGATGGACGACGTGGGTCTGCTCCGCGTAGAGGCCGGGCAGCTCGTCCCAGCGGCGATCGCCGACCCCGTGCACAAGCCGGTCGAAGACCGCGGCGGGGCTGGCGGCGGTGGCGCTGGCTGAGTCAGGCATGGGGCTCCCTTTGATCGTTGCGGCGGTGATCGGACCTCGGGTTCGTTACTATCTGGAGTGAAGACTCCGCTGACTATACGGAGTCGCTACTCCGTTTGGCAACTGGCAAAGTTAGCGGCCAGCAGATTCGGCGTCCGGAAACTAGGCGCCTAAGGAAGCGGGCCGGGACCACGTG
>Ga0209839_10000280_pt1 | contig 26674 bp, 28 predicted proteins | sample OrgsoiDNA2013050_FD_185800 | JGI IMG/M metagenome (GOLD analysis project Ga0209839, IMG submission 185800) | Permafrost soil microbial communities from the Arctic, to analyse light accelerated degradation of dissolved organic matter (DOM) -... | ecosystem: Environmental > Terrestrial > Soil >... | reverse complement strand
CCGTCGGCCCGACGGCCGCGGCGAGCGCCTCGGGGATGCTGCGGCCCCCAGCCCCCACCTCCCAGCAGCGCCAGCCCGGCCCCACCCCCAGGCGGTCAAAGTGCCCGCGCGTCACGCCGTCGAACAACTCGGCCAGCGCGACGAACCGCTCGCCCGCCTCGGCCCGCGCATTGTCGAGAAGGTAGCGGTGGTCCGGGGCAGGCGCCGACACGCCCGGCGACGAGGGCGCGCCCGGCGAGCCGACAGCCTGCGCGGGCGGGGCCGCGGTAGTGGCCGAGCCGGTGCCGGGGTCGTACGGCGACGAGTTCACGGCTACATCCTCCCCTCACCCGTGCCGCACCATGACGACGCGGGATGAATCACTGCTCCGGCGGATAAGGTCGATCCCGTTTGCGAAATCACCGACGCCCTGACTCGGGGGGCACCGAGGAGCCGTCGATGCACCATCCAGACCCCTGGCACGCCGTGCGGCTCGTCGCTTACGGGACCGCGGCCACCCGCCTGTCCCTGCTGAGTGATCGCCAGCTCGGCGAGGCCGTGGCAGCCGCCGACCCGCTCGGGTTCGGCATCGGCGGCAGGCCCGCGGAACTGGACATCGACGGCACGCGGGTCTTCGTCAAGCGGATCCCCTTGACGGACATCGAGACGAGGCCGGAGAACTCGCGGTCCACGGCGAACCTCTTCGGGCTGCCGATGTTCTACCAGTACGGGGTGGGCTCGGCCGGATTCGGGGCCTGGCGCGAGCTGGCCGTGCACACCATGACCACCAGCTGGGTGCTCGGGAACCAGTACGCGGGCTTTCCGCTGATGTACCACTGGCGGGTCCTGCCCGACTCCCCTCCCGCGGGGTTCGCCGACGAGTTCGGGGGCATTGATGGTGCCGTCGCGCACTGGGAGGGCTCGCTGGCCGTGCGAGAGCGGCTGGAGGCCATCGGCCGGTCTTCGTCCAGCCTGGTGCTCTTCCTGGAACACGTGCCGCAGACGCTCGCCACGTGGCTCGGCGACCACCGGGATGCTGCCCCGCAGGGCGGGGACGGATCGCCATATCCCTGGGTCGAGGAAGCCCTGGCACACGGGACCGCCTTCATGAGCTCACGCGGGCTCGTCCACTTCGACGCCCACTTCCGCAACATCCTGACCGACGGCCGACTGCTCTACTTCGCGGACTTCGGACTTGCCCTGAGCTCCGACTTCGATCTTTCAGCGGCCGAGGCAGAGTTCCTCTCCAGCCATCTCGCGTACGACCGCTACTACACCGCGAGTCATCTGCTCCGCCATCACCTGCCCGACGGCGTGCGCGGCGGGATGGCACACGAGGCGTTTCTCCATGAGTGGATCGCCGGCCGACAGCCCGATGGCGTCCCGCCCGAGATCGCGGCCATCATCGACCGGAATGCCAGGGCTGCCGTCGTCCTGGACGAGTTCCACCACCGCCTGCTGACAGAGAGCAAGCGGACACCATTTCCAGCAGCCGAGATCGAGCGGGCCCGCGATGCCGCCGCCTCAGCGCCTCGCTGAGAGGGCACACAGCCATGCCGCTTCGTTCTCCGGGCTGAGCTTGGTGAAGTCGACATCGAGGTGCGGCTCCGCCCCGGTTGCCGAAGCGCACCCACTCGGAGAACCCGTTGTACGCCTCGACCTAGTTGGTCGCGGCCGTCACGCGCCGGCGCATCCGCGGGTCCGTCAGATACCGCAGCGGCTGGATGGTACGGATCACCCTGCCCACCTCGCGGAACGCCGAGCAGGGGCCAGAACACCCCAAGCCAGGACAACGCCGACGCGCAGATGATACTGATCCGCTCCGCCCGACACCCCCAGCACGGGGCCGAACCCGGATGAGCTGAGCGGCTCACGCCTTCATGATCATCTCAATGTGGGTTTCGCGGGCATCTTGGCTGGACCCGACGAGGGCGTCCACGCCGGCCATCAGCGCCCGCGCCTCGCTGAGCACGCGCCGGCTCAGCGCGGCCACCCGCGCCCCGGCCGGGGTCAGGCGCGTCCCGGCCGGAGTGCGCTCCAGGAGGCTGACGCCCAGCCTGCGCTCCAGCTGGGTCATGCGCATGCTGACCGCCGGCTGGGACATGCGGTGCCGGCTGGCCGCCTGGCTGAGACTGCCCAGCTCCGCGATGGAATCAAGGAGGTCCAGCGCGATCAGGTCCGGCGTGGACGGCGGCAGCACCTTCCCAAGATGACTTAACGGTCGCTCTGCGGGCCGGCGCCCTGGAGTGCGCTAATGCCTGGGGGCACCCAGCTGGCGCTTATCAGTGCATCAGCCGGAGGGGCCTGCCGCCCGGCGGCGGAGCCGGCCACAGCCACGGGACATCGGGGCAACTGGCCTCAGCGTGCTTCGCGGCTCTCGCGCAGGGAGCCGAGGGCTGCCCGGATCCTGCTCGCGGCCTCGTCCGCGACCGGCTGGACGGCGGGCTGGCCGGTGATGGTCACCATGGCCTGGGGGTCAAGCGCTTCGATAATGGTCTGGCCCGCGTCGGCGCGCACCACCACGGTGCACGGGAGCAGCAGGCCGATCGAGGGGTCGATGGCCAGCGCCTGGTGCGCGAGGGACGGGTTGCACGCGCCGAGGATGAGGTAGTCCTCCATGTCCTGGCCGAGCTTGTCGCGCAGGGTGGCCCGCACGTCGATCTCGGTCAGCACGCCGAAGCCCTGTGCCTTGAGCGCGTCGCGGACGCGTGCCACGGCGTCGGCGAACGGCGCTGGTGTGCGGACGGTCATCGCGTAACCCATCTGCCTGCCTTTCCTTGTCGCCGGTGCCATCAGGCGAGGGTGAGGAACATCTTCTCCATCTGCTCCTCGGTCATCGGGGAGTCGGTGTCGGCGGCCAGGCACTGGCGCATGCCGCTGGCGACGATCTTGAATCCGGCCCGGTCCAGGGCGCGCGACACCGCGGCGAGCTGGGTGACCACATCGGCGCAGTCCCGGCCGGATTCCACCATGGCGATGACCCCCGCCAGCTGGCCATGGGCGCGGCGGAGCCGGTTGAGCACCTGGCCCGCGGCATCCTCGTCGATCTTCATCAGCTGTCTCCCTCGTTAGTCACGCCAAGGTTCATTATACCTGGTGGGGTATATGACCTGATGCGAGGTCAGGTCAGGTCAGGTCAGGTCAGGCCGGGCAGGCTGCGGGTGAGCGTATAGCCGGCCACCAGGATGACCAGCAGGGTAAATGCCGCGCTCAGCCGCTGCGGGTTGGCCCGCCCGGCCAGGCTGCCGCCGGCCAGCGCGCCGATCACCGCGGCGCCGGTGAACACGCCGATGAGCGCCCAGTCCAGGGTCAGGCTGCCGTGACCGGCCCGGGCCGTGAGCGCGGTAGCGCTGTTCACCGCGATGACGACCAGGGAGGTTCCGGCGGCGGTGGGCATGTCGAAGCCGAGGACCAGGACCAGGGCGGGGACCACGACGAACCCGCCGCCGACGCCGAAGAACCCGGTGATCAGCCCGACGCCCGTCGCCGCGGCCGCGACCAGGGCGGCGTGGCGTGCCCCGCTGGCAGCCGCGGCGCCCGGGGCGCCGCGGGCCTGGCCGCGGCGGCGCAGGATCATCAGGGCTGCGACCGCGAGCATGAGCAGGCCGAACCCGGCCAGCAGGATGTTCGCCGGGACCGCCGCGCTGGCCCGCGATCCGGCATAGGAGCCGGCGATGCCCAGGATCCCGAACGTCGCGCCTGCCTTGAACCGGACCCGGCCGCCCCGGGCATGCACCAGCGCGCCGACGGCAGCGGCGGTGCCGACCACCATCAGTGACGCGGTGGTGGCCTGGTGCGCGCTCTGGCCCAGCAGGTACACCAGGGCGGGAACGGTGAGGATGGACCCGCCCCCGCCGAGCGCGCCGAGGCTGGTCCCGATCAGCAGGCCAGCCACGACGGCTAGCAAGACCATCGGCTCACGCCACCCGGCCCGGGCGGCCGCCGGCGGCGACGACCGGCAGCCCGGCACGTGCCCAGGCGTGCATTCCCCCGGACAGGCTGGCCACCTCGCGGCCCTGGCGGGCCAGCATCTTCGCGGCCAGGGCGGACCGGTGGCCGGAGCGGCAGACGGTGACGACGGTGCCCTGCGGCGGCAGGTCCTTGATGCGGCGCCGCGGGAACAGGCGGCCGGCCCGGCCGATCATGCCGCCCTCCCGGATGGCGTCTCGCTGATCCGGGGCAGGCCCGCCTCGGTGGCGCGCGCGAATTCGTCGTCCACGGCCACCACGGCGTGCCCGGCCGCTTGCAGGAGTGACGCGGCGACAACCGCCCGGTATCCCGACCGGCAGTGCACCCAGATCTCGGCCCGGGGCACCTCGCCCATGCGGGCCCGCAGGTCCTGCAGCGGGATGTGCAGTGCGCCGTCGAGGTGGCCGTCGGCCCATTCGAGCGCGCGGCGCACATCCAGGACGGTGACCGGCCGGTGGCGGCGGACGACGGCCAGGTCAGCGAAGCTGGCGACGGGAAAGGAGGCCAGCGGCTGGCGGCCGGCCCACTCCTGCGGGCTGCCGGCGGCGGCGCCGGCGAGCCGGTCGATGCCGATCCGGGCCAGGTCGCGCTGCGCGGCGGCGACCTGCTGAGGGTTTTCGCCGAGCAGGGTCAGCAGGGTTCCCCAGGGGATGAGCCAGCCGAGGTAGTTGGTGAAGTGATCGCCATGCTCGAAGCTCAGCGAGCCGGTGACGTGCCCGGCCGCGAACGCGCGCCGGCTGCGCAGGTCCACTACCCACTCCCCGGCCGCGATGCGGGCGGCTACCTGCGCGGCGTCCGCGCGAGCCGGCGGCGACAGGTCAACGGCGCCCGGCCCGGCCGCGTTGGCCGGGCCCATGTGCGCGTAGTACGCCGGGTAGGCGTCCAGGCCGGCCAGCAAGTCCGCCACGTAGTGCTCCTCGTCGAGGGTGAGCACCGGGTTGGCGCGCTTCTCCTGGCCGATGGTGGAGGCGGTGCGCCCGGACTGGGTGGCCGAGCAGAAGCTGCCGAAGCCGTGGGTGGGGCAGACCGGCGTGTCGTCGGGAAGCCCGGCGGCCAGCCGCCGGGCCGACGCGTGCTGGGCCGCGGCCAGCGTGGCCCTGTGCGCCGGGCCGAGCAGGTCGGGCCGCCCGGTCGAGCCGTACAGCAGCGAGCCGCCGGTGAACACCGCCGTCACGCGCCCGGCGGAGGTGTCCTGCAGCGCGTAGGACAAGTGGGTGAAGGTGTGCCCCGGCGTGGCGATGACCTGGGCGGCCATCGCGTCACCGACGCCGATGACATCGCCGTCGGTGACCGGGACCCGGTCGAAGGCCACGTCGTCGGCGGCGTTCACGTGGTACGCCGCGCCGGTCACCCGGGTCAACTCCAGGCCGCCAGAGACATAGTCGTTATGGATGTGGGTCTCGAACACGTGGGTGATCCGGACCCCGCGCCCCGCAGCAGCCGCCAGCACCCGGTCGATATCCCGCTGCGGATCCACCACTAGCGCGGCCCGCCCGTCGGTCGCCAGGTAACTGCGATCGCCCAGCGCCGGGGTGTCGATGCTGACGACCTCGATCATCGCCGCACCCCGGATTCCTGGCCCGAGCCGGCGGCGGGGGTTATGCCCGCTTCACGAGTCATGATCATCTCCTGTATACCCCTATGGGTATTTTTGCGAACCATAGCCGATCCCGGAGGCGGGGCGCAAATACCCCGGCAGGCATATCAGGCCGATGGGCCGCCCGCTTCCCGCGTGCCCGCCTGTGGGCGTCATGGACGCGGCGGGCCCGGCCGCTTGCGCTCCCAGGGGGAATGAATCGCCGATCCCGGCGGCTATTATGAACGGATATACCCGCCGGGGTATTTTAGGAGGCTTGTGATGAGAGTTGTCAGGCTCATGAACTCAGCAGCAGGACGATCCGCCCGGGCGCTGGCCGGGCTGGCGCTGATCATCACGGGCATCACCGCCGGCGGCACCGGCGGCCTGGTCCTCGCGGTGATCGGAATCGTCCCGCTGGCCGCCGGAGCGGCCGGGGCATGCCTGGCCGCGCCGCTGCTGCGGGCCCCGCTGCGGGCCCGCTGACCGGCGGCCGCAGATGATCACGCGGGATACCGGCCGGGACGGGCCGCGGGCGGCCACGACCGAGGGTGCCATGTTCCGGCCCGAGCGGCTGCTGCCGGACTGGCGGCAGGTGCTGGTGGTCGTCGCCCACCCCGACGACGAGACCTTCGGCCTCGGCGCGATAGCCGACCGCTTCACCGCGGCCGGGACCGCGGTGCATGTGCTGTGCTTCACCCATGGCGAGGCGTCAACGCTGAACGAGAACCACGCCGAGCTGCGCCAGGCGCGGGACCGGGAACTCCGCCAGGCCGCTGCCGAGCTCGGGGTCGCCACCGTCACCCTGCTCGATTTCCCCGACGGCCAACTCGCTGAGGTTGCGCCGGGCGAGCTGTCCGGCCAGGTGACCCGCCTGGCTGCGCGCCGCGGCGCGGAGGGCCTGCTGGTCTTCGACGACACCGGCATCACCGGCCATCGCGACCACCAGGCCGCGACACGCGCCGCCGTCCGCGCGGCGACAGCGGCCGGCCTGCCCGTGCTGGCCTGGGTGCTGCAAGACACCGTCGCTGACCGGCTGCGGGAGGAGACCGGCGAGGCGTTCTCGGGGCAGCCGCCCGGCCGGATCGACCTGTGCATCCGGGTGGACCGGACCGCGCAGCGCCGGGCCGCCCTCCTGCACGCCAGCCAGATCTCGCCGACTGCCATCTTGTGGCGGCGACTGCAGCTACAAGGCGACTGCGAGCACCTGCGCTGGCTGCTGCGGCCCTTGGATCGCCCGGCACTCCCGCTCCCGTGACATCCCCTGGGAACGTGTCCCCGGCTCAGGTAGCCCGGCAATCCGCAAGCCGCCCGGGACCACGCCAGGGCCGTGATCGGGCGCCGTCCCAGGCGTATCGCGGCTGGCCAGTCCCGGGTCATCGCCATCTCCTGCGGCACGAGGGCGCGGCTCAGCGCAGGTTCCTCAGGCCGCCGCGGCCTCGCGCACGCGCACTGCTGCCCGCACGTGACTCGCCGCGCTAGCGCCCGGCGGACGGCGCGGGCGGCAGGGGAATGCCGGCGCCGCGGCTCTCGTTAATACCCCTAGGGGTATCATAGGATGCCTGGTGAGATGAGGAGGCGCAGCATGGCGACGGTCGAGCTGACAGCGGAGAATCTCGAGGCGGTGACCGGTGGGGAAGGGCTGGCGCTGGTTGACTTCTGGGCGTCGTGGTGCGGGCCGTGCCGTGTTTTCGGCCCGGTCTTCGAGCGGGTGTCAGGCCGGCACGCGGACGCGGTGTTCGGCAAGGTCGACACCGAGGCCCAGCCGGGGCTGGCCGGCGGATTCGGGATCTCCTCGATCCCGACGCTGATGGTGATCCGCGACGGGATCATCCTCTACGCGCAGCCCGGCGCGCTGCCGGAGCCAGCGCTGGAGCAGCTGATCGACCGGGCCCGCGAGCTCGACATGGACGAGGTCCGGGCGGGCATCGCGGAACGCAGCGGGTCCGCCCCGTCCGCGGGCGCATGAGCCTGCCGGGATAAGGGGGCTGGCATGGGCGCAGCCAGTGCGGGACGGGGTGGTCCCGCTGTGGCGGCGGGGGAGCTGCCGACGTCGCCGCTGCTGGAGCGGGTCAGGCGGGGTATCGTCGGCGAGGGCGAGCTGATGGACGGGCCGTTCGGCCCGCGGCGGGTGACCTATGCCGACTACACGGCGTCGGGGCGGTCGCTGGACTTCATCGAGGACTTCATCCGCGACGCGGTGCTGCCGCGGTACGCGAACACGCACACCGAGAGCTCAGGGACCGGGCTGCAGACGAGCCGGCTGCGCGAGGACTCCCGGCGCATGATCCGCGACGCGGTCGGCGGGACCGAGGATGACCTGGTCATCTTCTGCGGCTCGGGGGCGACCGCGGCGGTCAGCAAGCTGATCGGCATCCTGGAGCTGCGCATCCCGGCCGGGCTGGATGAGCGGTACCAGCTCTCGGCGCGCATCCCGGAGTCTGAGCGGCCGGTGGTGTTCGTCGGCCCTTATGAGCATCACTCCAACGAGCTGCCCTGGCGCGAGTCGATCGCCGCCGTCGTGGTCATCGCCGAGGACTCCGACGGTCATGTCGATCTCGCCGACCTGGAGCGGCAGCTCATCCGGTTCGCCGCCCGGCCGATGCGCATCGGCAGCTTCTCTGCCGCCTCCAATGTCACCGGCATCCTCACCGACACCAGCGCCGTCGCCGGTCTGCTGCACGCCCACGGCGCGCTGTCGTTCTGGGACTACGCCGCCGCGGGGCCCTACGTGCCGGTCCGCGTGGCCGCGTCCGCGCCGGGCATACGCGACCACAAGGATGCCGTGTTCCTCTCACCGCACAAGTTCCCCGGCGGCCCGCAGACTCCGGGTGTCCTGGTCGTGCGCCGTGAGCTGGTCCGGAACGCCGTGCCCACCGTGCCGGGCGGCGGCACGGTGGCGTTCGTGGACCCGGTCGGCCACCGCTACCTGGATGACCCGGTGGCGCGCGAGGAGGGCGGCACCCCGGCCATCGTCGAGTCGATCCGGGCCGGCCTGGTGTTCGGCCTCAAGCAGGCCATCGGCACGGACCTGATCGCCGCGCGCGAGGAGCGGCTCTGGCAGCGCGTCCTGGCCCGCTGGGAGGGCAACGCGCAGATCGAGATCCTGGGTAACCACCAGGCCCGCCGGCTGGCGGTCGTCTCGTTCCGCATCCGTCACGGGAAAGGGCTGTACCTGCACCACAATTTCGTCGTCGCGCTGCTGAACGACCTGTTCGGCATCCAGGCCCGCGGTGGCTGCTCGTGCGCGGGACCGTACGGCCACCGGCTGCTGGCGATCGGCGCTGCCCGGTCGCATGCGCTGCGCGAGGAAATCGGCCATGGCTGCGAGGGGGTCAAGCCTGGCTGGACCCGGGTCAATCTCAACTACTTCATTTCCCCGGCTGCCGCTGACTACATCGCGGACGCGGTCGATCTGCTGGCGGCGGAGGGCTACCGGCTGCTGCCGGACTATCGTTTCGACCCGCGCACCGGCCTGTGGCGGCACGCTGACGGCACGCCGCGGGCGCCGTTGCGGCTGTCCGAGGTGTGCTATGGCGGGGACGGGGAGATGACATACCCGCGGCACCGCGGGCATGCGGGCGAGGACGCGTTTCCTGGCTACCTCCGCGAAGGCCGGGCGCTGCTGGCGGCACGTCCCGCCGCTCTTGATGACGGGCCGACCGGGCTCGGCCCGGAATTCGAGGCGCTGCGCTGGTTCCCGCTCCCGCCAGCCTGCCTCGGGCAACAGCCAGCAGACCACCCGGCTGACGCGGCCGCTCACCTGGCGCCGGGGCCAGTCCCGGCACGGTAACTCAGTCGGCTGGGCTCCCGGGAATCGGCTGCCACCGCGAAGCGAACGGAAGGAGCACGACCTGATGTTGAGTGAGACTTCCAGCGCGACGGTCGCGCGCGAATACGCGGGCTTGCGGACCATGGACGGGGGAAGGTGCGGGTTGGGCTGCTCGCGCCTGGCGGCGCGGAACGTTCCGCCAGGCGGGTCAGCCTGGACGTCGGGCGGTAACTGGATGCGGACGACGGCGTTTCAGCCGGCGAGCACTGAGCCGGGACCGGGATGATCAGCGAGGGCCCGGCGGACCGGGTCGAGGTCGTGCACGCGGGCGGCGAGTCGGATGCGATCACCACCCGAAGCCACGCCATGCTGACCGACCAGCCTGCCAGCGCAGGGGAGCGGACGCCGCACCCGCCCCCGGCCGAGCTTCTCGTCGCCGCGCTCGCCTCTTGCGTTGCCATCTACGCTGGCCGTGGCGTCGCACTGCACCGTGCACAACACCCTGCGCCCAGGAATCCGGTGTCACCATCGACCTGGCGTGACCCTGCCCGGCGAAGGTTCCTGCCATGGAGGAACGCAGCGAGGACGATGAGGGGCGCGTGGATCGCCGGCAAGTTGCGGGCCAGCCACTGAGGCAGGTAGATGTCGGTGACCGAGCCTCGCTGGGCGCCGAGATGCTCGGCGAGCGCGGTGAGGGGACAGCGGAAGCCATTCGCCGCGTAGACCAGGCTCTCACCCGCCACTACGCCCGCCGCGATGGCGGCCCGGCGGTCAGAGCGCCTCGCGAATCCCGCGTACAGCACGTACAGCACGCACGACTCGATGGACAACCATGCCAGGGTGTGGAAAGCCTTGACCGCCGCCAGGGCCGCATCGGAGTGCTGTGCCCGCCGCCCGCCACGCGGCAGGCAGCCATCAGCAGGCCGTCGGCTCCGCAGCGGCACTCGCTGAGCGGACCGCCTCGCGCTCACGGTGACCTTGCCCATGCCCCCTCCGGTGCCGCCGGTGATGGGTCACCGGCACCACCAGCGTGGCAGCTGCGATCAGGCTGGCACCAGGGTCGAGAGTCCCGTGCCAGCAGGGCAAGGGGCCAGTGTGCTTTCTAGTGTCTTTTCGCTGTAGCGCCGTCCGGGCGGTGCAGTGACGGTGGCCGTTACCGGCCGGCCGGCGTCAGTCCGGTGACCGGCTCGCCCTGGCCCAGTGCCAGGCCGGGGAGTTCCAGCTGCAGCGTGGACAGCCCGCCGGACAGGGAGCGGACGTCGGGCCAGCCGCTCTGCCGCAGCAGCCGGAGCGCGAGGTAGGACCGGAAGCCCGAAGCGCAGTACACCAGCAGGGGGCGGTCCTGGGGGATCTCGCCGAGCCGCTGGCGCAGTTCGGTGTGCGGGATGTTCAGCGCGCCGGGCAGGTGGCCGGGGCGGAACTCGGCAGCTGACCGGACGTCCAGCAGCACTGCCCGGGGGTCGGGGTGGAGCAGGTCGTCGGCCCGCCACAGGGCCAGGCCGCCGGCGAGCAGGTTGCTGGCGGCCATGCCGGCCAGGTTGACCGGGTCCTTGGCTGACCCGAACGGTGGTGAGTAGGCGAGGTCGAGGTCAGCCAGGTCATCGACGGTCAGGCCGGCCCGGATGGCGGTGGCGATGACGTCGATCCGCTTGTCAACACCGTCGCCGCCGGTCGCCTGGGCACCGAGCACCCGCCCATCGGGAGCGAAGAGCAGCTTCAGGTGCAGCGGGCGTGCGCCGGGGTAGTACCCGGCGTGGTTGTTCGGGTGCAGGTGCACGGCGTGGTGCGGGATCCCGGCCGCGCGCAGCGCCTTCTCGCCCGGGCCGGTGGTGGCGGCCACGGTGCCGAAGACGCGCACGATAGCCGTGCCAAGGACAGGTGAGCGCCGTCCGCCGCGGCCGAACAGGTGGTCAGCGGCCGCGCGCCCCTGCCGGCTGGCCGGGCCGGCCAGCGGCACGAGGGCCGGGCCGCCGGTGACGGCGTCCGCGACCTCGATCGCGTCACCCACGCCGTAGATGGACGGCACGGAGGTCCGCAGGTGCTCGTCGACCAGCAGGGCGCCGCGGGCGCCCAGCGCGAGCCCGGCGGCCGCGGCGAGCGAGGTCTCCGGGCGGACCCCGGCGGCGAGCAGGACCAGGTCGGCGACGACCTGCGATCCGTCCGAGAGGCTGGCGGCCACGGCGCCGCTGCCGGCCTCCTGTAGCGCGGTGACCGACGTGCCCAGCCGCACCTCGACGCCGGCGCGGAGGAGCTCCAGTTCGATGCCGCGCGCCATCTCCGGGTCCAGGGCCGGCAGGACCTGCCCGGCTAGCTCGACGAGCGTGACCGCCAGGCCGCGGTGCCGCAGCGCCTCGGCCGACTCCAGGCCGATGAACCCGGCGCCAACGACCACCGCCCGGCGGGCGCCGCCGTCCACCAGGTCACGCAAGACGTCCGCATCGGGAACCGTGCGCAGCACGCGGACCGGGGGCAGGTCTGCCCCCGGGATCGGCGGGATGACCGGCGCGGCGCCGGTGGACAGGACGAGCGCGTCATAGGTCTCGTGGTAGTCCCGGCCGGTCGCGTGCTCCCGGACCAGCAGGGTCCGTGCGGCCGGGTCGATGGCCAGCACCTCGTGCCCGGTGCGCACGTCCAGCGCCAGGCTCTCCGCCAGGGACTGCGGGGTATGCAGGAGGAGGGCATCCCGGTCACCGATCTCGCCGCCGAGGTAATAGGGCAGGCCGCAGTTCGCGTAGGACACGTACGGGTCCCGCTCCAGCACCACGATCTGCGCATCCTCGGCGAGGCGGCGGGCCCGTGCCGCGAAGCTCATGCCGCCGGCGACCCCGCCGACCACGACAGCCTTCATCTGCGCCGCCATCTTCTTGGTGTCGCCTGCCGATGGCCTGGCTGACCTTGAGGCCGGGTTTCAGGGCAGGTGCAGCGGTTCTCGGGCGGGACACCGGCGAGGACCTGGTCCGCATGCTGGCCGCAGCCGGTCCAGGTGGTCTTCTTGCAGCGTTCGCAGACCGCAGGGCTGCACATGGGGCGCTCCTTACGTGACAGGGGATCGTGTCCAGAATACCCCCATGGGTATTTTGCTATGCACCCCATGGCTGTGACACTGCCCACCCTCCCGTGCGGACCGCCGCCGGTCAGGTGAAGATGATCTGTCCGCCGGCCGCGAGGGCGTAGAACTCGCCGACGGTGATGATGTCCTTGACCTGCTCGACGAGATCGGCCCGGATGATCCCGAACAGGTCGCAGGAGGCCTGGCAGCCGTAGAGGCCGGCCCCGGTATCCGCGATCATCTCGATGAACTCCGGGATCGGCGGGATGTCCAGTTTCCCCATCTTGCGTTCCAGGTAGCCGGTCATCAGGCCGGGCATCCCGGGGAGGGCCCCGGCCAGGGTCGCGAGGTGCAGGCCAGGGTTGCCGACGGTGGCCATCTTGATGTGCTCATGGCGCTTCTTGCTGACGGCGTCGAGGCCGAAGAAGGTAAAGAACAGGTTCGCCTCGATGCCCTCGGCGCGGGCGCCGTTGGCCATGATCAGCGCCGGGTAGATGCCCTCCAGGGAACCCTTGGAGACGATGATCGAGACTTTCTCGATGCTGGCGTCCATGACAGGACCGTCCTCTCGGTGGTCAGATGCAGCCGCGCGGCTTGGGAATGCCGGCGATCCTGGCAGCGGTCTTGGCCGGGCCCTTGGGGAACAGCTGGTAGAGCTCCTTGATGGTGACGCCGGAGGTCTTGCCCAGGACGCGGACCGTGGGCCCGGTGCCCTTGGCCTGGTACTCGGCGCGCATGAACCTGATGACCTGCCAGTGCCGTGGCGTCAGGTCCTCGATGCCCGCGGTCCTGGCGATCTGCGGGGCCATGTCCTCGGTCCACTGACCGGGGTCGGTGAGGAATCCCTCGTCGTTGACGGTGACGCTCTGGTCGGCGTAGGTAGCGGTGGGCATGGTCAGCACCTCCGGGAGGGGATCATCGGCGGTCGTCGGCGCCGGCGGGGACGGGCGGGCGGATCTTGCCGCGGGCGGGCATCGAGGAGCTGATGCCGGGGACATCGCGGCCGGGGAGCAGGCTGTGCCAGTAGAACTGCTGGAACGCCAGCTTGCCCAGGTGGTTGAGGCGGGACTGGCGGAGCATGGGCAGGCCCAGCCGGCCGGGATAGTGGCCGGCCAGCGGCTCGGTGTCGTAGTTGAAGTCGATCAGCAGGGCCTTGCCGAAGCCGGTCTCGATGAAGCAGTTGGTGTGACCGTCGAAGGCGCCGGTGAGCGGCTGGCCGGCGAGGAAACGGCGGACATTGGCGACCAGGACGTCGCCCTCGAAGTGGGCGACGGAACCCGCCTTGGACGTCGGCACGTCGGTAGCGTCGCCGAGCGCGAACACGTTGGGCTTGACCTTGGCCTGCAGCGTGCCGGGGTCGACCGGGATGAAGCCGAGCTCGTCACCCAGGCCAGGGGAGCGCTCGACGAAGGCGGCACCGCCGTGCAGCGGGATGACCACGGCCAGGTCGAACGGCACTTCACGCTCGTCGTAGGAGATCAGCCGGCCGCCAACTGCCTCGCCTGTGCCGGCCTTGATTGTGCCCGCCGCGACTGTGCCGGTGTTGAACTCGGTCACCAGCTCGATGCCCTTGTCGGTCAGCAGGCCGCTCAGCTCCTGGTTGCAGACCGGCTTGGTGAACGCGCCGTCCAGCGGCGTGACGTAGGTGAGCTGCACACGGTCGCGGATTCCCCGCTGGCGGAAGTAGTAGTCGGCGAGGAAGCAGAATTCCAGGGGCGCGACCGGGCACTTGATCGGCATGTCGATGACGTTGACGACCAGGCGCCCGCCGCTGAACCGCCCAAGCGCCTGATGCAGGGCGACCGCGCCGTCGGGTGCGTAGAAGGTGAAGACGTCGCGCATCCACCCGGGACCGGTCAGCCCGTCGGTCTCCTCGGGCAGCAGCCGCGCGCCCGTGGCGACCACGAGGGCGTCATAGCCGAGCGCTGTCCCGTCATCAAGATGCACGCGGTCAGCTGTCACGTCGACGTGGTCCACCCCGGCCTGGCGGAAGACGACGCCGGACCGTAGCTGCCGCTGTCGCGGCCGGACGATGTGTGTCATGTCGGCACGGCCGAACGGGACGAACAACAGCCCGGGCTGGTACACGTGGTCGGCGTCGCGGTCCACCACGACGATCTCGGCTTCCTCCGGGTCATATACCCGCCGCAGCCGGTTGGCGGCCAGCGTCCCGCCGGTACCGCCACCGAGGATCACGATTCTCTTCACAAGATCATTTTGCTGGTCGGTGGCTGGCCTGGGGGAGAGCCATTGGTCCCGTGACTGGGTGACGAACATCCGCTAGCCGTCACGACCTGCCTGGATACCCTCGGCCAGGGATGGCCGGGTACTGCCTGGATACTCTCCGGCCAGGCGGATGCAGCATCCGAGGTGCAGAGGCGGGAGCTGGCGATGGGACAACTGGTTGCCGCGGGCCTGCCGCAGGCCCCGACGGTGAGCGGGGGTGACGCCCCGCAACGGGCGGGCCTGGATCGCGCGGCGGCGCTCCGGCTGGCCGGGGAATACGGTGGCCACCCGGATGACGCCCGCAAGGATGACCCGTTCGATGTGGCGGTGTGGCAGGCGTCTGCCGGGGACGAGCCCGCCTGGGAGAGCCCGTGGGGACCGGGTCGGCCCGGCTGGCATGCCGAGTGCGCGGCAATGGCGCTGCACGCCTTCGGCCCGGCGGTCGACGTGCTGGCCGGCGGCGCCCGGCGCACCGGCGGATCACCATCCACCCAGGACGCGGCTGGCCGGATAATACCCGGGCGGGTATACCCTTGTCGTCGGACCAGGTCAGCGGCGTCGTGCTGGCTACGTGGCAGGAGAACTGACGGCTGAGTGATCAGCGGATAGGCGGCCAAGGTGGACAGCCGGGAATGGGACCGGCGTTACGCCGGCAGCGAGCTGGTGTGGACGGCTGAGCCGAACCGGTTCGTTGTAGCTGAAGTCCAGGACCTGGCGCCGGGGCGGGCGCTGGATATCGCGGCCGGTGAGGGACGCAACTCGGTGTGGCTGGCTTCCCGGGGCTGGCAGGTGACCGCGGTGGATTTTTCTGCCGCTGGGCTGGGCAAGGGCCGACGGCTGGCCGAGGCACGCGGCGTCACCATCGACTGGGTGCACGCGGACGTCCGCGACTATCAGCCCGAGGCAGGCTTCTTCCAGCTCGTGCTCGTCGCCTACCTGCAGCTTGCTGAATCGGAGCTGGACGGCGTGCTGCGCCGGACCGCGACCGGCCTCGCACCCGGGGGTGTGCTGCTGGTGGTGGGCCACGACGTGACGAACCTGACCGAAGGCACTGGCGGCCCGCCGGACCCGGCCGTGCTGTACACGCCGGAGTCCATCACGCGCTCCCTCGGGGGACTCACCGTGCTGCGGGCCGAGCGGGTCCGGCGTCCTGTCGTCACCGCTGACGGCCCCCGCGAGGCGGTGGACACCCTGGTCCGCGCTATCCGGGACTGACCAGGGCGCGCGACCGTCCTGTGCCGGGCCGGCGCCCAGCCTCAGTGGTCGGGTGATTGCTGAGGTTCCTGGAATAGCTGGGCTGTCCGGCCCGCATACTGCAGCGGTTCGCGTTTTACGGGCGGGTGTCGACGGAGGACTGGCAGGACCCGGTGACGTCGCGGGCCAGGCAGCGGGAGCAGGCTGCCGCCGTGACCGCCGGGCACGGCACGATCGTGGCAGAATTCTTCAGGTCAGGGTCGGCTACGGGCCGCCGGGGACAACCGCTGTCTGGCCCACGATAACCGTCAGTCGGGGTCCGACGTAGCGTCCGACCGGCCGATCCGGCGGCGCAGTCGGCTACGGTCGCTGCGTTCGCCCTCGCCATTGTGTCCGGCCGGGCCGTACTGAGCGGGCGGGCCAGATTGGCCGAATTGGCCAAACTGACCCAAGTGGCCGGCCGGGCCATTCGGCTCTCGCTGACCATTCTGCCCGGCCGGCGGTCCCGGCGTGCCTGGCGCGGCGTTCTGGCCGGGAGATTCAGGCCAGCCAGACGTTACGCCCGGCCAGCGCGCGGTCGGCCGGGCTTGGGCGGGGGGCTGCTGCGGCTCCGCGGCCAGGCGGGCCGTTGCTGCGTTGATCCGCTCCATCAGTTCGTTGTCCTCGCGGATCTCATTCTCGGTGGGGGAGAACACGATGATCGCGGTCATGATGATCGATATCACGCCGATCCCGATGATGAGCGGGAGCAGGAAGCCCTCGGCCGTAGCGCCGCCGGCCGACGTGGCCGCTGCGCTGTGCATCTGCATCGCCGCCATGCCGGTGTAGTGCATGCCGCTGACCGCGACACCCATGATCAGCGCCGCCCCCAGGGTTGCCCCGATGCCACGCAGTCGCAGCGCCGCCCACAGGGCCGCTGTCGCGGCCACGATCCCGATCAGCACGGAGATCGCGAACAGCGCCGGCGAGTAACTCATCGTGGCCGGCATCTCCATGGCGGCCATGCCGGTGTAGTGCATGCTCGCGACCCCGACGCCGGTGATCACTCCCGCCACCAGCAGGTTCCGCACGGTCGGCTGGCCGAAGCCGATGATCAGCAGGCCTACGAAAACCACGACCACCGCGATGAGCATGCTGCCGACCGTGATGGCAACGTTATAGCGAATTGTCATGCCGGGGATCGTGTAGCCGAGCATCGCTATGAAGTGCATGACCCATACGCCGGTCGTGCCGATTGAGATAGCCGCCAGGATTAGCCACCGGACTCGCGCCCCGCCCGTGTAAGCGTAGGCACGGGTCGTGCAGCGGAGCCCGATAAAGGCCCCCAAGCACGACATCAGGTATCCCAGAACGGGCGTTAGCAAGCCATAGGTGAAATTGTTCGCCGCGAGCACTAAGTCTTCCCTCCCGAAATCGCCCCATGAGAGTATTGCCGTAGATCAACCTGCGTGGTGCGAACGCGCAGTTGAGACGCGTTCGTCTCCGGCTAGTTATGGCGACTGGGACGCGCTAGCGTGCCGGGAGTGAACAGCTGTGCATTCTGTGACGTCAGTACAGGACCGGCCTCCGCGCACGTTGTCCTAGCGGATGATGTTGTGGTGGCCTTCCTGGACAACAGGCCGGTCTTCAAGGGGCACGTCCTCGTGGTTCCCCGTGCCCACGCCGAGACGCTGGCGGACCTGCCGGCCGCCGACATCGGGCCGTTGTTCGTCAGGGTACAGCGGGTCAGCGCCGTGATGCCGACCGCCCTGGGTAGCCAGGGTAGCTTCGTGGCAGTGAATAACAAAGTCAGCCAGAGCGTCCCGCACCTGCACGTTCACGTCGTTCCACGGACAAAAGGTGACGGACTGCGCGGATTTTTCTGGCCGCGGCAGAAGTATGCCTCCGATGCCGAGGCCGCCGAGTACGCGACGCGACTGCGAGAGGCGCTGAGCTAGCCGGGCCGATGGCTAGCGCAGGGCGGTCACCAGCAGGCAGACGGCTGCCGTGACCTCGGCGAGGGCGCCCAGCACGTCGCCGGTGACGCCGCCGAGACGGCGCACGGCCACCGCCGTCAGCAGCGCCGAGGCCGCCAGGCCGGCCGCCATCGCGGCGGCGAATATCCAGCCGAACGCGGCCGCCGCCGCCACCGCCGCCACCACCAGGACGGCCACCATGGCGGGATGCACCGAGCCCGCGACCAGCGCGCCGAGCCCGGAGTCGCGGGCCGCCGGCACGCCGCGCCGGCACGCCGCCGTCATGGCCAGCCGGGCCGCCACGGCGGCGGTCAGGACCGCGATAACACCGCGCCCCGCCGACTCCGCCCGGGCGAGAGCGGCGACCTGGATCAGCAGAGTTAGGACCAGGGCCGCCACGCCGAACGGGCCGATGTCGGATTTCTTCATGATCTCCAGCGCGCCCTCGGCTGGCCGGCGGCTGCCCAGGCCATCGGCGAGATCGGCCAGGCCATCAAGATGCAGGCCGCCGGTCAGCGCCGCCAGGGCGGCGATCGCCAGGACGGCGGCCAGCAGCGGCCCGGCCCGGCCCGGATGGCCGGTGACCCAGAGCACGCCGGCCGCTACGCCGCCAAGCAGCAGGCCGACGGCCGGTGCCCAGCACATGGCGGCACCGGCCTGCTGCCTGGTCGGGGCCATAACGGACGGGACCGCAGCGGGCAACGGCGCTGCGCCTGGCGGTGCGGCCGGGCCTGCCGGGTGGCGCCGCCGCGGCCGGGCAGCGGGCAGCGGAACAACGGTCAGCAGCGTCACGGCCAGCCGCAGTCCAGCCCAGGGCATGGCACAGCAGCGTACGGCCCGTCGGCGACGGCCGAGCCAGTGCCCGACTCGGACGCGATCTTGGCCGACGGCCGCACGATCCGGCGGGACGATCCGCGCCTGCGCGTGCGGATGGCGGTTTTGCGCTATCAGCTGACAAAGGGGACCGCTGGCTAGTTTCGGTCGCCACAAGGCATATTGGTCACGTCCGGGACGGAGTCGGCGGGCCCTCACGGGCTTATCGTGGTTGGCATGGCCGAATGGTGGACAGTGGAGGTCTTCCACGGCGAGTTCCGCGCGGCGCGCTGGCAGCAGTCCTATAGTGCGTTGCTGATCGAGTCGGCGATCTCGCACGGCGCGGTGGACTGGTCATGGTCGGAGCATCCGTACGGAGTGGTTTTCGAGGTCTGCTTTGCTGACGACGCGCAATGGCAGGCGTTCTCGGTGCTGCCCGCGGTCCGGGCCGCGCTCGACGCGGTCCCCGACCCGGTGAACGGCCTGCTGGTCTACCGGGGACGCGGCGGCGGCGCAGGCTCGCCAGCTCCGCGCCGACCGCGGCCGACGGCCGGGGCTGGGGCAGTTGACCTGCCCGAGCCGCACGAGGAGGCGGTCCTGGACCTGACCGGCATCGCGCCGGCCCATGCGTCACGGCCCGGCGCCCCTGCGCAACTGAGCCCCACCGCATGAGCGAGGGACCCGAGACAGTGCAGGATGGGGAGATGACAGATACCCGAGCGGCCGAAGGCGGAATGCTCTCCGCGATCGAGCGGAGCGGCTATTACCCGGGGCTGGTCGCGGATGCGGTGTCGTCCGCGGTCGGCTCCGAGCCGATTGTCTCCTTCGCCGTGCACCATGACGCCCATTTCGATCCCGGCATGGAAGTGCGACGGCACATGACCGTGCTGGCCCTCACCCCGACGCGGCTCGTCTACTCCCATACGGACGAGTACCCGGCGGACGAGACCGATCCTGATGCCCGGCCGCAGGCCGAGACCAGCACCGAGGCGGTTCGCTTCTCGCGCATCTCGTCGGTGGCGCTCACCAGGGCGATCCCCGATCCGGCGTCGTACGTGCCGGGCGTAACGATGCCCAGCGAGGTGGTCCTCACCATCGGCTGGAACGCGCTGTCGCACATCGAGCTGGAGCCCGCGCACTGCGGTGACGAGAATTGCGAGGCCGATCACGGGTATACCGGCACCGTGACGGCCGACGATCTCACCCTGCGGGTCAGCGAGGCCGCGGACGGCGAGGGCGCCGTGCGCCAGGTCCTGATCTTCGCCCAGGCCCTGGCCGCGGCTACCGGCAGCCCATGACGAGCGCCGAGGCAATCGGCACCGGCGGCCAGGGTAGCGGGCTACCCGCTGCCATAACGCTGCGGCCGCCTGCCGGGCCGCTGGTTCCCCGGTACGGCGAGAGCACGTTGGCGGACCTCGCGACATCGGTGCTCGCCTCGCTCGGCGTGCCCGGCGAGGCGAATCCGCTGGGCCTGGCGGACGCCAGCCGCGCCTGCCTGCTCGTGATCGACGGCCTGGGCTGGGGACTGCTGCGCGAGCATCAGGCCGCGGCGCCATTCCTGTCCGAGCTCGCCATGTCGGGCGGGCCGCTGACGGCGGGCTTCCCCGCGACCACGGTGACCAGCCTGAGCTCGCTGGGCACCGGCCTGCCGCCGGGCCAGCACGGCATGCTGGGCTACCAGATCGCGGTCCCGGGCACGGGGCGGCTGCTCAACGCGCTGCGCTGGGACAAGCGAGTGGACCCGCGTTCCTGGCAGCCGGCCTCGACGATCTTCGAGCGTGCCGCGGCCGCGGGCATCGCCGCGTTCCGCATCGCGCAGGGCTCCTACCGTGACTCTGGCCTTTCGACGGCGGTGATGCGCGGGGCGCTCTACCGGTCGGCCGACACTCTGGGTGCGCTCGCGGGCACCACCGCCGCCGCCCTGGAGCAGGAGCCGCGAGCGCTCGCGCTGGTGTACGAGGCCGGGCTCGACTCCACCGGGCACGTATGCGGCTGCATGTCCGATGCCTGGCGTTTTCAGCTCGGGCACGTCGACCGGCTCGCCGAGCAGCTGGCCGGAGCGCTGCCGCAGGGCACGGCCCTGTACATCACGGCGGACCACGGAATGGTCGACGTGGGCGCGGCGGATCGGATCGATGCCGACGCCGTCGCGGAGTTGCGGGACGGCGTTGCGATCCTCGGCGGAGAGCCGCGGGCACGGCATGTATACGCCAAGGCGGGAGCGGCGGCGGACGTGCTGGACAGCTGGCGGGAGACGCTGGGCTCGTCGGCCTGGGTGGCCAGCCGGGACGAGGCTGTCGCCGAGGGCTGGTTCGGACCCGTGGACCCTGGCCTGGCGGACCGGATCGGCGACGTGGTGGCCGCCTGCGCCGGATCCACGGCCATCGTGGCGACGAGGGCGGAGCCCCGGGAGACGGCGCTGCTGGGCATGCACGGGTCGCTGACCGCCTCCGACCAGCTGGTCCCCCTGCTGGTCTACGGGCTCGGCTAAACCATCGCCCGGCCCGGCCCGGCCCGAGCGCCGCGGCGTGCCGGAGGTGCGGCCTGACGTCATGGCTGGGCCGCTACTGCCGTTCCGATGACAGCAGGTGCCCAGCCACGGCGTCGGCAGTCGGCTGCGGGCGTCGGCGCTCGCTGAACTGGCTGTTTGTCCACAGTCGGGGCGGGGAAGCCGATCGGGTTATCCACAGAAAATGGGGAGTTGTCCACCGATATGGGCGATGCGGCTAGTCCACTCATCGATGTGCCGGCGCTGGCCGCGGCGCTAGCCGGCGACCGACCTCCCGTGGTCCTCGACGTCCGCTGGCGGCTGGGCGGCCCGCCGGGCATCGACAGTTATCGCGCCGGGCACCTGCCGGGGGCGGTCTTCGTGGACCTCGACAGGGATCTGGCCGCCCCGCCCGGCAGTGGCGGCCGCCACCCGCTGCCGGCCGCCGGTGACTTCCAGGCCGCGATGCGGCGGGCGGGGCTCAGCCAGGCCAGCCCGGTGGTCGTCTACGACGACGCGGACGCGAGCGTTGCCGCGCGGGCGTGGTGGACCCTGCGCTACTTCGGTCATGACCGCGTCCGGGTGCTGGACGGCGGGTACCGGGCCTGGATCGCGGCCGGCCAGCCGGTGAGCACGCGGGATCCGGCGCCGCGGCCTGGCAGCTTCGTCGCCAGCCCGGGCGGCCTGCCCGTGCTCGACGCACCGGCCGCGGCCGACCTGGCCAGGTCCGGCGTCCTGCTCGACGCGCGGGCGGGGGAGCGGTATCGCGGGGAGACCGAACCAGTCGACCGGGTCGCCGGGCACATCCCAGGCTCGGTCAGCGCTCCCACCGCGGGGAACGTGTCGTCCGACGGCAGGTTCCGGAAGGCCGCAGCGCTGCGTGCGCGGTTCGCGGCGCTCGGCGTGACCGGCGCAGCACCCGTGGGCGCCTATTGCGGTTCCGGTGTCACCGCCGCCCATGAGGTGCTGGCGCTGGCCCTGGCCGGGATCCCGGCTGCCCTGTATGTGGGCTCCTGGTCGGGCTGGATCGCGGACCCGGCGCGCCCGGTGGCGACGGGTCCGGAGCGCAGGTAGCGTAGCCCAGCGCCGCGCCGCACCCCGCACCCCGCCGCGGTGGGCTGGCGATGCCTCAGTCCCGTGCGGGCGCCGGCCAGCCTGCCGATGCCGGCCGGGCGGCCAGGTCGCGGCGGCCGCTGCGGGCTACCCACGTGAGCGTTCCGACGATCAGCGCCGAGCTCGCGGGCTGCCAGCCGGCGGCGGCCACGGTCAGAAGGCACACCGCGGTGGCGGTGAACACCCGCAGCGCCAGCCGCGCCGGGCGCCCCTGCCGAATCCGCCCGGCCCAGCCCGCGGCCGCGCCCGCGCGCTGGCCCGCCGCCTCCGTCGCGCTGCCCCGCCCGCCTGGGCCGTGCCTCCGGGCCAGGCTGACTCGCCCGGCTGCGCTGCCGCCTCGCGGCGTGGCGGTGGCGAGATCGGCGAGCGCCTCGCCGCGGCCGAACGGGGTCCGCAGGTCGCTGTAGGCGGCAGCGGCGGCGGCGAAGGTGGCGGGATCGCCGCCATCGGCGCGGTCCGGATGAGTGGCTGCGGCAATGCGGCGCCAGGCGACACGGATATCGTCGTCGGTCAGCTCCGGGTCGGCGGGCAGGCCAAGCGCTCGAAACGGATCGCCGGCCGGGGCCGCCTGCCCAGTCGCGGCCGCCCGCTCAGCCGGGCTTCCAGCTTCCTGACCCAGAACGCCGGCCTCCTGACCGAGGACGCCCGGTCCTAGCCCGGCGACTCCCGGCGTGGTCCGCCGGGAATTCCGCCGGGCGGTCGGCTCCGGCCCGAATGCCGCGTCTAGCAGCAGCGTGATGTCGGCGAGTTCGGCCATGCTCGGCAGGCCGCCCATCCGTGGCCGTTCTGCCCTGCCGGCCTGCTCGGCCCTGCCGGCCTGCTCGGCCCTGCCGGGCTGCTCCGCCACGGCGGTCTCCCCGGCCACGGCGCGCTGTCCTGCCGTGGCAGGCCGCCTTGCCATGGCGGGCCGTTCCGCCAGGCCCCGCCATTCCGCTGGGCCGGCCGGCAGCGTCGTGCCGGCCAGGGCGGTGGCGGGCGGGCGGCGCTCGGCCCCGACGGGGCCCGGCGCCAGGGCCGGGCCGAGGGCGGCCGGGGTACCAACGAGCCGACTGACCTGGACGAAGGTCACGCCGCCGCGGTAGAGGTAGGCCGCCTGGCCGACGTCCAGCCTGCGGACGAGCGCCGGGTCGGCCACGGGTATCTCCCGCACCTTGGCACTGCCCGTCCGGCTCCAGCGTGGGTAGCCGATGAGCCGCCTGGTGGTGTCCACGGCCCGGCGCTGCCCGACCAGTTCGGTAACCGGCTCGGGATGCGGCGTCCGCAGCAGCCAGATACCGCCCTCCGCCGCGGACACGATCCGGTAGCGGTCGGTGTCGTCGGGAGCCAGGCCATGCCAGGACTGAGCCGACACCTGAACCGCGAGGCCCAGTGACCTCGCCCGCTCGTAGAGATTCCAGATCGGCAAGCGGCGGGAAACGGCGCTGAACTCGTCGACCGCCAGGAGCACCTCCCGCGCCCCGCGCCCGCTGGCGACCTGGCTGGCCAGCAGGTCGATCAGCGCCCGCGCCTGAGCCTCGGCGACAGAAACCTCGGCGGTTCCTTCCAGGATGCAGTACCAGGCGTCAGCGTCCGCGAGCTGGCCGCTCCCGTCCAGGCCAGTGCCCAGCCGGCGCAGCAGGGTGCGGTAGCGCAGGGCCACGTCGGCGATCTGGCGCGCGGCCGAGCGGATCAGCTCAAGCTCGGCCCCGTCCCCGCCGGACTGGTAGGCCATGGTCAGCCAGCCCGCGTCCAGGCGCGCCAGGAAGTCCAGGCGGCCGGTCGGCGGCCCGCACGGCGCGCTCACCGCCAAGGCCACCACGGCGTCCAGGATGTCGGCGTAATAGGCGGCGCCGCCGGTGCCGTGCTCGACCAAATCCACCAGCGTGGTGATCAGCTGACGCGGCGGCAGGACCCAGATCGACAGGCTCGCCTCGTCCGGCCAGATGGCCGTCGTCCTGGCCCCGGCGGCGCGCAGTACCCGGCGCGCCCGGTCGGCGATCTTCCGGGCGTCGCCGCCGCCCTTGCAGTCGAGCACGACCAGCAGCGGCGCGCGGCCCTGCCCGGCCGCGTATCGCCGCATGGCCGTGGCCATGAAGGCGGCCCATAGCCGCAGGAGCAGCGTCGTCTTCCCGGTGCCGGTTCCCCCGATCACCACCTGGTGTGAGCGCAGCCGCTCATAGCGCAGCCGGGCCAGGCCGGTGGCCGGGTGACCGACGGCGCGGATGACGGCCCCGACCACGACATCTCCGGCGGCCGTCGTCAGCGGCACGGCGCCGGGTGCGGCTATCCGCGCGGCGGCGGAGCGGACCTGATGGCGCCACTGGCGCAGGTCAAACGACACGGCCGAGCCAGCGGACGCGCCGCCGGCCGCCGACGCCATGGACCGCAGTCGGTAGGACCACGCCATACCGCCCGCGGCAATGCCAAGTGGCAACGCGATGGGTGCGATCATCACCGCGGCGCTGGGGTACGAGCCCGCCGCGGCTAGGTGCCACATAGCTGCCCAGACCTGGTACGGAGCGGCGGCCGCCCGCTGCCACGAACCCGTGACGATCGCGATCGCGGCCAGCCAGGCGGCGACCATGGGCACCAGCCAGGCCGCCTCCTGGTAGAGCCGGGCCGGCGGCAGGCCGCGCAGCCAGGCGACCCAGGCGCTGACGCCGGCGACCACCGTGACCGGTGCCGCCGCGACCAGGATGCCGGCCAGGGCCAGGACCCCCGCGACCCGCGCGGCAAGCCGGGCGGCGCGGCCGGCCAACCAGCGGATCACTGCCGGGTCCGCCGTCCAGCGGCAGCCGGCAGGTACCCGCCGGGCGGCAGGCCGCGGATCTCGATCCTGGCCCCGTCGCCGCCGAGGGCGTCCCGCGCCCGGCTCACGGTGCCCGCCGCGGCGGGCGCGCACAGGTAGATCACCCGCGCATGACGAGGCGGTCGGCCCGGCACCCGGACTTCGGCGGCCGGGCAGCCGTAGTCGCCCGTGCGCGTCAGTAACTCCCGCATGATGGCGGTGGTCCGGCTGACCGTCTTGGGCGTCAGCTCGGCCTCGATCGCCCAGCACTCCCCGGCCCACGGGACGCCGCTGTCCCCGGTGCCCGCCGGGCCGGCCCCGTCGCTGCCCAGGACGCTGTGGCCCGGGATGTCGCCGGCCGGGAGGTCGGGGATGCCGCCGGACGGGAGGTCGGGCCAGTGGACCTCCGCGTCGGGCAGATGATCCCGCAGCCCGAGCCGGCCGCCCAGCCGCGCCCGCAGCCGCCGCTCGCTGCGCCAGTGCGCGCTCGCGGCGGTGTAGGCCGGAACCGATTCCAGCGCCAGCCGGACCGCGATGACCGCGCGCATGTGCGCCAGGCGGGACAGCGCGGGCGGGTTCGCCACGTATGGCAGTCCGCAGCCGACCAGTCCCGTTTTCGTCAGCCAGACCCACCGCGAACCCGGGCCGAGCCGGCCGGCCTGCGCCTGGCCCCGGGCGACCCACCGGGCGGCGATGTCGCCGGCCCGCCGGTTAGTGACACCAAGGATGGCCGCGAGCTGATCGAGCTGCGCTCCGTACATCTCGGCGACAAACAGCAGGGCCGCGGTGTCGCGAGCGCCGTTCGTGCCGGTCGCCATCGTCGCCGCCGGCGCACCGGAGTCGCTGGAGGCACCGTTGGTGCCGGTAGTGCTGATGCTGATGCGGGTGCTGCGCTGGCCGGGGGCCGGGGGGGCGGATCGGGCCGCAGCCTGGCCCGGCCGGCCCGCTAACCGCGGAGTCGATGCCCTTTCTGCCCGGTTCACCCCCCTATCACATCACGCTGCGGGCCAGATCTCGCCGGGCTTTGGCCAGAAAGCGACTCGCCGCCGAGCCCGGTACTGGTGCCGGTGATGGCAGTAGGGCACAATGTGACCTGAGCGCGGCAGCGCTGTGCACGGCGCCTGCGGGCGACGAGGTCGTTGGGGAAGACGCACCTGGTCGGCTGCAGGGAGGTCTAGTGTCCGCACGTGGCGTGCTGCAGGTTCACTCTGCGCCCCCGGCGTTGTGCCCACATATTGAGTGGGCCATGGCCCGGGTTCTTGGTCTGCCCGTAAGCCTGCCCTGGGTCGATCAGCCCGCATCGCCTGGAGCGCTGCGCGCGGAACTCGACTGGCAGGGCCGGCCCGGCTCCTCGGGCGCGATGACCTCGGCCCTGGCTGGCTGGAACCGGCTGCGCTTCGAGGTGACGGAGGACGCCAGTCCCGGCTGCGACGCAGTTCGCTACAGCTGCACCCCGGCGCTGGGCACCTTCTCCGCTGCCGTGGCGGCCAACGGCGACATCCTCGTTCCTGAGGGCCGCCTGCGTGCGGCCATGGCGCTCGCGGCGTCTTCCCGGGCCGGATCGGGACATCCAGATCACGGCCATTCCGACGAGCTGGGCAGCCTGCGGGACCTGCATGGGCCTCGTCATCCGGCGCTCGGCGGCTCGCTGGAAGCGGAGCTAGCGCTGCTACTGGGCCAGCCGTGGGATGACGAGCTTGAGCCATTCCGGTACGCCGGCGCCGGCGCCCCGGTTCGCTGGCTCAACGCGACCGGCTGAGGGCCTAGGCGGCT